>Ga0182030_10018255_pt1 | contig 13464 bp, 10 predicted proteins | sample 812S3MmetaG_FD_121299 | JGI IMG/M metagenome (GOLD analysis project Ga0182030, IMG submission 121299) | Permafrost microbial communities from Stordalen Mire, Sweden - 812S3M metaG (Illumina Assembly) | ecosystem: Environmental > Terrestrial > Soil > Wetlands > Permafrost | place: Sweden... | reverse complement strand
CGGCGACAACGAGCAGCACCGGCCCGGAGTCCTCGGAGAGCGCGCCGATCACGCCCGCGGTCAGCCCGCCGGCGAGCGCCGCGAGCCATCCGGGGTCGCAGTCGACGGGGGCGAGCAGGCGCCGGTAACGACGCACGCCGAGCGCGGACAGGACCAGCGCGAGCACGGTCGCGAACGGCATCAACCCGTGCTTGAGCTCGTCGTAGGCGGCGGTGTAGCGGCGGACGATGATGTCGCGGATTTCGCCGGCCGAGTGGGCATGGAGCACGCTGCCGGTGTAGTGACCGGTGCCGTGCGCGGTGGTGAGGTCGATCGCAGCGAGCAGGATCAGGCCGACGACGGGACTGATCAGGACGATCAGAGCGCGCTTACGGGTGACGGCTCCAGGAAGCAACAGCACGGTGGCGACGGCCGTGCCGGCGCTCACGAGGATCACGCCGCCGACGCCCGCGCCGATCCGCGCCGAGCCCTCGATCACGGCGAGCACGATCCCGCACGCGGCCATCGTGCCCGCCGCCCGCCGCCCTCGTACCGCCGGATACAGGGCGGCTGCCACGGCGGCGAAGGCGAGCACGGCGAGCCCCGACTTGAGCTCGTTGCCGATCCCGTAGAAGCGCACGCCGAGCTCCGGGTTGGGCCCGAGCAGCGCGCGCGCGAGCAGCTGCGTGCCGGCGAGCGCGTCGACGGCGATCGCGACGACCGCGATGACCGCCGGCGCCAGCGGCGCTCGGGGCCACTCGAGCAGACGGTCGCAGGTTGCGCCGAGCCCGAAGCAGAGCAGCACGAGCAACGCGTCTTCGACCCCGCGGCCGGGTCCGAACGCTGCCGGCACGAGCACTGCCGCCGGCGTCCACAGCAGCGCTAGCCCGCCGACGCGCGCCGCCCACGCGCGCGCCCGGCGGCGTCGCAGCGATAGCGCCGCGAGCATCAGCAGCGCCCAGGCGCTGAGGAGGCAGAGCAGTGCCGGCAGCCGCCGGCCGTAGATCACGAGCAGGCGCGCTTTGAACGAGCGCAGGTAGGCGCCGTCGAAGGAGCCTTCGAGCTCGATCGGCTTGCCACGCATCTCGTCGGGAACGCGCCGGCCGAGGTGGCGGAGGATCGTCGGCGCGAGATCGATCGAGGCGATCAGGCCGCGCTCGTTCGTGCTCTGCGAGCTGAGCTCGTGGCCTGCGCCGAGTCCGCCGACGGACACCCACAGCAGTTCGTTGCCGGGCGCGTCGGGCGCGCGCTCCACGACGATCTCCAGCTCCTCGGCGGGCCGCGTGGCGCTCAGGGCGCGCAGATCGCTCGAGCCGCTTGTACCCGCGGGGAGGTCGGCCACGACCAGCTGCCTGTGCACCTCGAGCGCGGCGATGCGCGCAGGCAGCGTCGCCGCCGAGCCGAGCGACAGCGCCGCGATCCGACCGCCGCGGTCGGCGGCCGAGATCCCATCCAGATAACTGTTCTCCCCGGCGATCGCCGCGTAGCCGGCGCCGCCGGAGATTTGCGAGGCGAGCAGCCCCGGTTCGAGGACCTGCGGCGCGCCATGCGCGCGCCGCAGCGCGGCCTGCCACCCTTCGACCACCGCGCCCGCGCCGCTTGTTTGCAACGAGAGAGGGGGTGGATGCTGGGGGTTGTAGGCCGAGGTCGAGACGCGCGAGCCCTGCGTGATGTCGAGCGCCAGCTGGGTTGTCGTGTAGGTGCCTTGCGCGGCGCTCATGATCCCGGTTGAGAGCGACGGTACGCTCGCGAGCTGTTCGCTACTTGCGCCCGGCAGGAACAGGATCAGGGCAGTGGGGCGGTCGGTCGAAGCGCCGGCCGCGAAGGCGGTCCCGGACGGCCAGATCAGCAGGAGCGTCAGGAGCGCCGCGCAGGCCAGCGCGGCCGGTGCCCCCCGGCGGAGTCGGCTCAGCCGTCCACTCCCTCGGTGGCGATCTCGGGCCGCGGGCGCCGTGAGCCGTGCGCTGCCTCCGCCTCGTGCTCCCCTGTGCTGGAGATCTCGCCGCCCTCGATGTTGATGCGCGGCAGCCAGGCGAGCCATGCGGGGATCTGCCACGTGCGTGCTCCGATGATCGTCAGTACCGCCGGCAAGAGCAGGCAGCGGATCACAAGCGCGTCGAGGAACACCGCGCTGGCGAGGCTCAGCCCGAACTCCTTGATGACCCGGTCTTCGCCGAGCATGAACGAGAGGAACACGCAGACCATGATCGCGGCGGCCGCGGTGACGACGCGCCCGGTCAGCGCGAGGCCCTCCTGCACCGCGCGCTGATCGTCGCCGGTACGCACCCAGCGCTCGTGCATGCGCGAGACGAGGAACACCTCGTAGTCCATCGACAGGCCGAACACGATCGCGAACAGCATCACCGGGATGAACGACTCGATCGGGCCCTGCTGGACATTGAACAGCTTGCCGAACCAGCCCCACTGGAAGATCGCGACGATCACACCGAGCGAGGCGCCGATCGAGAGCAGGTTCATCACCGCGGCCTGCAGCGGGATCACGAGCGAGCGGAACACGATCAACAGCAACAGCGCGCTGAGCAGCACGACGACGCCGATGAACAGCGGCAGCTTGTGGCCGAGCGTGGTCGCGAAGTCGACTGCACCGGCGGTGACACCGCCGACGTATACGGTCAGGCCGGTATGCGCCTCGAGCGGCGGGTCGACCTCATCGCGCAGGCGTTCGACGAGCTGCGTGGTCGCGTAGGCTTGCGGCGAGGAGTGCGGGTAGACCGTGATCGTCGCGACGTCGCCGACCGGGTTGAGCTTGGCCGGAGCGACTGAGACGACGCCGGGGGTGGCGGCGATGCTCGCACGAAGCTGTTCGACCGCCCCCTTGCCGTTGTCCGGCACCTTCGCGACGACCAGCAATGGCCCGTTGAAGCCCTGCCCGAAGCCTTCCGCGAGCAGCTCGTAGGCGCGGTGGGTCGTCTGGCTCGCGGGGTCGTTCGAGGCGTCGCTGGAGCCGAGCCGCAGCGCCGTCGCCGGCGCCGCGATCAGGAGCATCACGAGCGTCGAGACGATCGCGATACTCCACGGCCTGCGCTGCACGAACTTGCTCCAGCGCAGCCACATGCCACCCTCGCCCGGCGTGGTTGCCACCGTGCTCGTCTGCGCTTTGGCGGCGCGGCGACGCGCCCGGCGGCCGGGTCGCGCAACGCGTGCGCCGAAGGTGGTGAGCAGCGCCGGCAGCAGCGTGAGCGAGGCGAGCATCACGAGCAGCACGCCGATCGAGGCGGAGATCGCCACGCCGTAGAGGAAGCTGACGCCGAGCAGCATCATCCCGAGCAGCGCGATCACGACCGTCGTGCCGGCGAACAGGACCGCGCGCCCGGCGGTGTCGAGCGCCTGCACGACGGACTCGCGCGGGTTCTCGAACGTCGGCCCGGGCGTGGCGTAGGCCTCGCGGTAGCGCGTGAGGATGAACAGCGCGTAGTCGATCCCGACGCCGAGCCCGATCATCGCGGCGAGCTCGGAGGAGAAGTTGGGCGTGTCGACGACGTGCGTGAACAGCGCGATCGCCCCGAGGCCGGTGCCCAGGCCGAACAGCGCGGTGATGATCGGCAGGCCCATCGCCACCACCGAGCCGAACGTCAGCAGCAGGATGACGATCGCCGCGAGCAGGCCGACGGCCGTGGAGATGCCAAAGCCCGCCTGCTCGGTCGCCTCGATCGCCTGGCCGCCGAGCTCTACCTGCAGGCCAGGCTTACCGGCGGCGCGAGCGACCTTGACGACGCGTTCGGGGGCGCTTTTCGGCAGCAGGTTCGCTTTTTCGTTGAAGACGACCGTCGCGAACGCGATCTGGCCGTTCGCGGAGATCGACTTGCCCGCGGCGGCGCCCGCGTAGGGGCTGATCACCGCGGCGACGTGGGGGAGCTTGGCGACTTCGGCGAACATCGCGCTCATCCGCGCCTTCACCGCGGGGTCCGTCACGGTTCCCGAGCTGACCTTGTAGACGATCGTGTCGCGGTCGCCGGCCTGGGCGGGGAAGCTCTTTTCGAGCAGGTCTGCCGCCCGCTGCGCGTCGGAGTTGGGCAGCGTGAAGTTGTTCGAGTAGCTCGTCCCCGCCGACTGGGCAAACGCGTTGACGGCGACCAGCAGCACGATCCAGCCGATTACGACGTAGAGACGGTGGGTTGTCGACCAGCGAGCGAGTTTCAGCATCCCTGGATCCTAGTCAGTTGACGCTCGGGTCCGAGGGCATCCGCGCAATCAGCGCGTAGCTACCGCCCATGCGCGTCAGCACGCTGCTCCAGAGATCCTCGGGCTCCTCGCAGAAGACATCGTCCGGCACGGCGCTGTGCGCGATCCAGTCACCCTGGTCGAGCTCGGCGTCGAGCTGGCCCTCGCCCCAGCCCGCGTAGCCGGCGAACACGCGCCGGCGCGCGGTCGCCTCCGTCAGCTCCTCGATGCCGGCGTCCGGCGCGGGGAAGCCGATCCGGCCGAGCACGAGCAGCCCGGCCGGGGTCGGGTCGAGGAACTCGGCGAGGAACACGATCGAGCTCGGCTGCACAGGACCGCCGACATACACAGGCTCCTGCTCGGCGACGGTCTGCTCGAGCTGCGGTACCGCTTCGCTGACCGTCACCTCCGAGGGGCGGTTCAGGACGACGCCCATCGCGCCCTCCTCGCTGTGCACGCCGACGAGGATCACCGTGCGCCTGAAGTTGGGGTCCATCAGCGCCGGTGAGGCGAGCAGCAGCTGGCCGCAGAGCGATTGCACCATGATCTATCTGAGGCTACCGCTCGCATGCCCCCCATCCAAGCAAGGAGATACCAGTGAGCAGCAAAGACTTCGATGTGATCGTCCTCGGCGCCGGTCCCGCCGGCGAGGTCTGCGCCGGGCGCCTGGCCGACAACGGTCTCTCTGTGGCGCTCGTCGAGCGCGAGCTGGTCGGCGGCGAGTGCTCGTTCTACGCTTGCATGCCCTCCAAGGCGCTTCTGCGACCGGCCCAGGCGCTCGCCGAGGCGCGCCGCGTACCGGGCGCGGCTGAGGCCGCCGGCGGGGATCTCGACGTCGCCGCAGTGCTGCGCCGTCGCGACGAGGTCATCCACAACCTCTCAGACGACGCCCAGATGCCGTGGGTGCAAGAACGCGGGATCACGCTCGTGCGCGGGCAGGGTGTCGTCGCCGGCGAGCGCGAGATCCAGGTCGCCGATGAGCTGCTGCGCGCTCGCAAAGCCGTGATCCTCGCTCCCGGGACGGGCGCCGCGATCCCGCCGATCTCCGGCCTGCGCGAGGCGCGCCCGTGGACGAACCGCGAGGTGACGACCGCGAAATCGATCCCCGCTTCGCTGCTCGTGCTCGGCGGTGGCGTCGTCGGCGCGGAGATGGCCTGTGCCTACGCCTCGCTGGGCGCGAAGGTCACGGTCGTCGAGGCGCTGCCCCGGCTGATCGCCGGTGAGGAGGAGCTCGCCTCCGACCAGGTCAAGGAAGCGCTCGAGGATGCCGGTGCGGAGGTCGTGCTCGGCACGAAGGCCACGGCGGTGCGGCGCGAGGACGGCAGCGGCCCGGTCACGCTGGAGCTCGAAGACGGGCGCACGTTCACGGGTGATGAGCTGCTCGTCGCAATCGGGCGCACGCCCCACACCGACGAGCTCGGTCTGGATGAGCTTGGCCTGGAGGAGGGCAAGTCGATCGAGGTGGACGAGCAGATGCGCGTGCCCGGCCACGAGTGGCTGTACGTCGTCGGCGACGCGAACGGCCGCGTGCTGCTGACGCATATGGGCAAGTATCAGGCGCGCCTCGCCGCCGACAACATCCTGGGACGGACGGGCGAGACCACGAGCCTACGCTCCGACGGGCGGCTCTCCCCGCGCGTGATCTTCACCGAGCCCCAGGTCGCGGCGGTCGGCCACACGCTGGCGAGCGCGGAGGAGGCCGGTATGAACGTGCGCGCCGTCGACACCTCCACCGAGGGCAACGCCGGCGGGAGCTTCGTTGGACACGGCGCGGTCGGGACCGCACGGATCGTGGTCGACGAGGATCGCAGGGTGATCGTAGGCGCGACCTTCACCGGCGTCGACGTCGCGGAGTCGCTCCATGCCGCCACGATCGCGGTGATCGGCGAGGTGCCGCTGGAGCGGCTGTGGCATGCGGTGCCGTGCTTTCCGACGCGCAGCGAGCTGTGGCTGTACCTGCTCGAAGCGTATGGACTGTAACCGCCAGTATGCTGAAGGGCATGGCGAAGACCCCGCAGGTGGGCGAACAGGCGCCCGATTTCGAGCTGCCCGGCACCGATGGCCCGTTCAAGCTCTCTGCGCATCGCGGCGAGCGCGTCGTGCTGCTCTTCTATCCAGGTGATAATACGATGGTCTGTACGAAACAGTTCTGCTCCTATCGCGATCGCGCTGATGACTTCGCCGCGCTCGAGGCGACTGTCGTGGGCATCTCCTCTCAGGACCTCGCCTCGCACGAGGGCTTCGTCGCCAAGCACGGCCTCAACGTGCCCCTGCTGTCAGACGTCGATCGTCAGGCCTCGATCAGCTACAGCGCCTTCTCGCCGCGCCTCGGGATCAAGCGCGCGGTGATCGTGATCGACGAGCAGGGCATCGTCCGCGCCCGTCACGACCATCTGCTCGGGCTCGACTACCAGTCGGTCGACGAGCTCAAAGCGATGCTCGACGCGCTCCCCGCCGCGGCGTAAGTTCTCGCCGCTCACGAGCCAGCGGCACGATTTCAGCGGCTGAGCGGCGTTTCCAGGTCTCGCGCGCCGTCCGGTCCACCCTCGCCGGCGCGGCGCGCGTGCAGCTCGGCGAGCTCCAGCTGCAGGTTGCGCGGGGCCTCGCCGGGCCCTGGTGAGCGCCGCTGCCAGACACCCTCGCCGTCGAGCTCCCACGAGCTCTGGTTGTCGGCGAACGCGCGTTCCAGCGTGTCGAGCAGCTCTGCGCGCAGTTCCGGCGACTCGATCGGCGCCGCGAGCTCGACGCGATGGTCGAGGTTGCGCGGCATCAGGTCGGCCGAGGAGATGTAGATCGTGTACTCGCCGTCGCGCTCGAACGCGTAGACGCGCGAGTGCTCGAGCAGACGGCCGACGATCGAGACGACGCGGATGTTCTCGGAGATTCCCTCCAGACCCGGCCGCAGGCAGCAGATCCCGCGCACGTTCAGGTCGACCCGCACGCCCGCCTGCGAGGCCCGGTAGAGCGCGCGGATGCAGCGTCCGTCGACGAGCGCGTTCATCTTCATCGCGATCCGCCCCGGGGATTCGGACGAATGCGCGGCGATCGTCCGGTCGATCTGGTCGATCAGACCGTCGCGCAGCTGGTTGGGCGCCGTGAGCACCTTGCGATAGTGCAGTGGCCGGGCGTAGCCGGTGAGGTAGTTGAACATATCGGCGACGTCGGCGCCGATCTGCTCGTCGGTCGTGAACAGCCCGAAGTCTGTGTACAGTCGCGCGGTCGTCGAGTGGTAGTTGCCGGTGCCGATGTGCACGTAGTTGCGAACTCCGTCGCCCTCGCGGCGCACGACGAGCACGCACTTCGCGTGCGTCTTCAGCGCCGGCTGGCCGTAGACGACGTGCACGCCGGCCTCCTCCAGCGCCTTCGCCCAGTGGATGTTCATGCGCTCGTCGAAGCGCGCCTGTAGCTCGACCAGCGCGACCGCCTGCTTGCCGCGCTCGGTCGCGTCGATCAGCGCCGGCACGAGCGGCGAATCGTCGCTCGTGCGGTAGACGGTCTGCTTGATCGCGAGCACATTCGGATCGGCCACGGCCTGCTCCACGAAGCGCTCGACCGAGGTCGAGAACGAGTCGTAGGGGTGGTGCACGAGCACGTCGCCTTCGCGCATCGCGCCGAGCACGTCCGGCCGCTCGCCCTCGTGGCGCAACAGGCGCGGGTGGGTGTGGCCCGCCAGTGGCTCCTCGCGCAGCTCGGTGTAGCCGGGCAGTTTGACGATCTGCCACAGCGCGCCCATGTCGAGCAGCCCGTCGACCGGGTAGACCTCGTCCTCCTGCACCCCCTGCAGCGCCGCCAACTCCTCGCGCAGGCGCTCGGAGCAGTCGGTGCCGACCTCGACGCGCACGACCTCGCCGAAGCGCCGGCGACGCAGCTCGTCCTCGACCGCCTGAAGCAGGTCGGCGGCGTCGTCGGAGACCTCCAGATCGGCGTCGCGGGTGACCCTGAAGACGTCGTAGTCGGCGATCTCCATGCCGGGGAACAGGGCGTCGAGATGGCATGCGATCACGTCCTCGAGCGCCAGCAGCGTGATCGGCCCGGGCCCTGACCCCACCGCCCCCGAGCCTGCCAAACCCGGCTCTTTGAGCGTGATAAAGCGCGGCAGGATCTCGGTCGGCACCTTCACGCGCGCGAACACCGTCTGGTCGGTCACGGGGTCGCGCACAAGCACGGCGAGGCTGAGGGAGAGGTTGGAGATATACGGGAACGGTCGCCCGGGGGCCACCGCCAGCGGGGTGAGCGCCGGGAAGATCACCTTCTGGAAGTGCCTGGCAAGCTCCGCGCGCTGCTCGTCGTCGAGCTCATTCACGGCGAGGACGCGGATGTCCTGCTCTGCCAACGCGGGGCGCAGGTGCCCTTCGAAGCAGTCGGTCAGCCGCTCACCCAGCTGCAGCACGCGCTCGCGGATCAGCGCGATCGTCTCCGAGGGGGTGCGGCCGTCAGGGCCCGGGTTCTCGACGCCCGCGTCGATCTGGTCGCGCAGGCCGGCGACGCGCACCATGTAGTACTCGTCGAGGTTCGTCGTGTAGATCGCGCAGAACTTCACGCGCTCGAGCAGCGGAATCCGCTCGTCCTCGGCCAGCTGCAGCACGCGCTCGTTGAAGTCCAACCAGGACAGCTCGCGGTTCAGGTAGAGGGTTGGATCGTCTAGGGCGCTCATCGGATCTTCACGCTACACCCTGTCCGCACCAGATAGTGTGGAGATCGATAGGACATGGCTCGTCAGCTCTGGTTACTACGTCACGGGGACGCCGAGCCCCATGGCACGCGTGAGGATGCCGAGCGCCGTCTGACCGAGCGCGGCGAGGGCCAGGCGCACACCGCCGGGATTGCGCTGGAACGGCTGCAGGCGAGCTTCGACGCGATTCTGTTCAGCCCGAAGACGCGCGCGCGCCGAACCGCCGAGCTGGCCGCCGAGCACTGGAGCCCACAGCAGCGCGACCTGCTGGCCGTGCATCCGCCACTGGCTGGCGACTTCGACGCGCGCCAGGCGCTCGCCGAGCTGGCCGGCCTGCCGGCCGATGGGCGGCTACTGCTCGTCGGTCACGAGCCAGATCTGTCGGGCGTGGCCGGGGATCTCACCGGCGCGCGCCCGGATCTGAAGAAGGGTGGCCTGGCGGTTGTCAGGCTAGAGAGCGCCGCCGGCGGCGAGCTCGTGGTCCTGCTGCGTCCCCGCGAGATCGCCCTGATCGCCGGCGGGGTGGGTGGGGCTCCACTCGGCAGGTAGCGACTCCGGGACGTCGACTTCCACCAACTCGGCGGCGAAGCGGTAGCCGATGCCGAAGTGGGTATGGATGTAGCGCCACTTGGGCGAGGCCTTCTCGAGCTTCTGACGCAGCTTGCGCACGAACACGTCGACCGAGCGATCGCCCCGGACCATCGTGTAGCCCCACAGGCTCGAGTAGATGTCCTCGCGCTCGAGCACGCGTCCCTCGGCGGCGGCGAGCAGCTCGATCAGCTCGAACTCGCGCCGTGTCAGATCGATGCTCTGACTACCCACAAATGCTTGGAAGCGATCGGAGCGGATCTCCAGCTCACCTGCGCTGACCGGTTTGGTCGCGGCTCTGCTCGCGCTGCGGCGCCGGCGCCGCACGACGCTCTGGACGCGAGCAATGACTTCCTCGGGGTGACAGGGCTTGGTGATCCAGTCGTCGGCCCCGAGTCGCAACCCGCGCACCCGCTGGGCGACGGTCGAGGGTCCCGTGCAGACGACGACGCCCAGTTCGGGTAGCGCTCCACAGAGGCGCTCGAGCCACTCCCACGCCTGGGGGCCGAGCACGGCGAGGTCGACGACGAGCGCGCTCAGTCGCATAGATGTCACGGCGTCGGTCGGTACTGGACTGCCTAGCACGCGATGCTCCCAGCCAAGTCGATCCAGACGCTTGCTCAGTACCTGGATGAACCCGCTGTCGCGGTCGAGCACGGCGATGCGCATTGAGGCTGCGCTCGAAGTGCCTGACGCCGCCTCCTCCGTGGCGCGGATGCTTTCCGTCATCGAGCAGGAGTCTAGGGGACTCCGGGGACTCTTGTGCGGAACGTCAAGAATGGTCACAGGATGTTCACAGGAGAAATACGCTAGTTGCGAACAACCGGGCCTCTCACGAAGAGGTGATATACAGGCGGATCTGGCTCAGAACGTCTCGGGATGCGCGTCCGGCGCCGCATCCACCCGGCCGCCGGCCGGATGCGAGGAGTCGGAGAACTCGCGGAACAGGCCGGTGACGACGAACGCGACCTGCTCGCCGATGTCCACCGCGTTATCGCCGATCCGCTCGAGTGCGCGGGCGACGAGGATCATGTGCATCGCCCACTCGCGCGTATCGGCATCGTCGCCGCCGATGTCGAGGGCCATCCGGAAGATCTCGCGGTTGAGGCGGTTGATCTCGCGATCCTGACGGACGAGGTCTTCGGCCAGGCCTACGTCGCGCCCACCGAAGGCGGCCTTCGACTGCACGACCTCGGAGCGGGCATAGGCGCCCATCTTCGAGAGCGCCTCCAGCACCTCCTGGCGCACGGGTGGTTCGTGCCCGGAGAGCGGGATCAGCTTGGCGATGTTCACGCACTGGTCGCCCATCCGCTCGATGTGCTTGATCATGTGCAAGAGCGCCGCGACCAGGCGCAGGTCGCCGGCGACCGGCGCCTGCAGGGCGAGCAGCGAGAGGATGCCCTGGTGGACCTCCAGGTAGCGCCCGTCGACGCGGTCGTCGTCGGCGATCACCATCTGGGCGAGCTCGACGTCTTGGTGGTTCAAAGCCTCGAGCACGCGGTCGAGTTGCTCGACGATCAGGTCGAGGCCGCCGAGCGCATGATCCTCGAGCTCCTGCAGTTGCTGCTGGAAATGCGCGCGACCCTGCTGGGCACCGGCCGGAGGCGCGCCATCGTCGGAACCGCCGATCGGGGCACGGCCGCCGGCGTCGCTAGCCGAACTTGCCGGTGACATATTCCTCGGTCCTGGAATCGCTGGGCTTGGTGAAGATGTCTTCGGTCGGGCCGACCTCGACGAGCTTGCCGGAGAGCATGAATGCCGTGCGGTCGGCGACGCGCGCGGCCTGCTGCATGTTGTGCGTGACGATCACGATCGTCACGCGCTGCTTGAGCTCGGCGATCAGCTCCTCGATTTTCAGCGTCGCGATCGGGTCGAGCGCCGAGCAGGGCTCGTCCATCAGGATCACCTCGGGATCCACGGCGAGCGAGCGGGCGATGCACAGCCGCTGTTGCTGGCCGCCGGAAAGCCCGGCGCCGGGCTCGGACAGGCGATCGGACACCTCGTCCCAGAGGCCGGCGCCGCGCAGCGCGGTCTCGACCTTCCCGTGCAGGTCGCCGCGGCCGCGCGAGGATAGTCGCAGTCCGGAGGCGACGTTGTCGAAGATCGACATCGTCGGGAACGGGTTCGGCTTCTGGAAGACCATCCCGATCGCGCGGCGCACCGCTACGACGTCGACCGCGGAGTCGTAGACGTCGAGCTCGTCGAGCAGCACCCTGCCCTCGGCGTGGGCGCCCGGGATCTCCTCGTGCATGCGGTTGATACAGCGCACCATCGTCGACTTGCCGCAGCCCGAGGGTCCGATGATCGCGGTCACCTCGTTGGCGTGGAAGTCGAGGTCGACGCCCTTGACCTGTTCGCTCGAGCCATAGAACGCCTTCAACCCCTGCAGGCGCACGCTCAGACCTTGCTTGGCGGGCGCGGTGGAGGCACTCGCCGGCGAGGCCGCGGGCTGCGGCTTGGTCTGACTGGGCTCTGTGGAGGGCGCCTGACCGGTCTCGTGCCAGCCAACCTCCGCTCGATCGTCGGGCTCCACGTCAGCGGTCTTCAGGGTTGATCCGTCGGATGTCATGCAAGGCGGCTCCTTCGGGCGATCAGGCGGGCGATCAGGTTCAGCAACAGGATCATGACGACCAGGGTCAGCGCAGCGCCCCATGCACGGTTTACCACGGCTGTGGTCGGAGATGTGACGTCGCTGTAGATTTGTACCGGCAGCGAGTTCATGAACTGGCCGAGGTTGAAGTTCGTTTCGTGCGTCGAGGCCGCGGTGAACAGCAGCGGCGCGGTCTCCCCGGCGGCGCGCGCGACCGCCAGCAGCACGCCCGTGACCATCCCCGGCAGCGCGGTCGGCAGCACGATGCTGAAGATCACTCGCCAGCGTGGCGCGCCGAGCGCCAGTGCCGACTCGCGCAGCGCGCCGGGGATCAGCAGCAGGACGACCTCGGCCGAGCGGATCACGACCGGGAGCATCAGCAGTGATAGCGCGAGCGAGCCCTTGTAGCCGGCGTAGGAGGAGCCGGTGCCGACGATCAGGACGATGTAGATGAACAACCCAAACAGGATCGATGGCACACCCGTGAGCACGTCGACGAAGAAGCGCACGGTGTTTGCGAACCAGCTCGAGCGGCCATACTCGACGAGCCACACGGCCACGCCGATGCCGATCGGGATCGAGATCACCGAGGCCAGCGCGACGATCTCGATCGTGCCGAGGATCGCGCTCTTGATCCCGCCGATGTTCGAGCTCCCGAAGAACGTGTTCCCGGTCGGGTCGGTCGTGAAGAAGTTGACGCTCCACGTGGAGAGACCCTTGTGCAGTAGGTAGTAGACGATCAGCGCGAGCGGGATCAGCGCCAGCACCGTTGCGGCGAGGATCAGCCCGCGCGCGATCCGGTCCTTGCGTCGCCGTGCCGGGCTGACGTTGAAGCGTGCGAGCTGCACGGCGGGCGTGGGCCTCTGCGTGCTCATGCGCCCGCCGCCGCCTCGGCGCCGATATCGCCGGCGCCCTCGGTGCGCTTGGAGCCGCCGGGCTTCGCGGCCCGCAGCACGAGCAGCCGCGCGACGCCGTTGACGAGCAGCGTCAGCACGAACAGGACGAGGCCCGCGGCGAACAGCGCCGAGCGGTGCAGGCCCTGGGCTTCGCCGAACTCGTTCGCGATCACCGCCGCGAGCGAGTAGCCCTGCGCGAACAGGTGGCCGCCGAGCTTGGGCGCGTCACCGATTAGGATCGTCACCGCGATCGTCTCGCCGATCGCGCGACCCAGCCCGAGCATGGCGCCGCCGACGATGCCAGAGCGGCAGTAGGGCAGGACGGCCATGCGGATCATCTCCCAGCGCGTCGCGCCCAGTCCCAGCGCGGCCTCCTTCTGGTCGGTGGGCACCGTGCTCATGACCTCGCGGCTGATCGCGCTGACGATCGGCAGGATCATGATCGCGAGGATCAGCCCGGTGATGAAGTAGTTGGGGATCGTGACGAGGCCGCCGCCGATGAAGGGGATGAACGACAGCCTGTCGGCGACCCACTGCTCGGCGCCCTGCAGCTTGGG
>Ga0182030_10018253_pt1 | contig 13465 bp, 12 predicted proteins | sample 812S3MmetaG_FD_121299 | JGI IMG/M metagenome (GOLD analysis project Ga0182030, IMG submission 121299) | Permafrost microbial communities from Stordalen Mire, Sweden - 812S3M metaG (Illumina Assembly) | ecosystem: Environmental > Terrestrial > Soil > Wetlands > Permafrost | place: Sweden... | reverse complement strand
TGCAGGGCACGCCGGATGAGGTGCGCCAAGCGGTGCGCGAATGCGTGCGGAAGGCGCACGACAATCCCAAGGGCCTCATCGTGGCCTCCGGTTGCAGCCTTCCTGTTGAAACTCCGTTCGCCAACATCGACGCCATGCTCAACACCGTGCGCGAGATTGGCTGGCCCGTTCACATCGAACAGCAAGTGGAGACAGCATGGAGAGCCTGAGCCCCAGGGAGCGTCTGCTGCGCGTGCTGCGCAAGGAACCCGTCGACCGCGCTCCGGTGATCTGCACCGGCGGCATGATGAACTCTGCCATCGTTGAGATCATGCAGCGGACGGGGCACACGCTTCCCGAGGCGCACTTCGATGCCGCGCGCATGGCGGCGCTCGCCCGCGACGTACAGTCCTTCACCGGATTTGAAAACGTCGGCGTTCCATTCTGCATGACCATCGAGGCCGAACTGCTCGGCAGTGAGATCAACCACGGCACGCTCGCCTGCGAACCCAAGATCGCCCGCGAGGTCTTTCCGACTGTTCGCGACGTGACCTATGGCAATGTCGAAGTGCTGGCGAACTCCGGTCGCATGAATGTTGTTGTGGAAGCTGCGCTGCGCATCTCGACGGAGAATCCTGATGTTCCGGTCGTCGCCAGCCTGACGGGCCCGATCAGCACGGCCGCCTCAATCGTCGATCCGCTCGCTTTCTACAAGTCGCTGCGAAGAGACCCTGATGGCGCCCACCAGGTGCTCGACTACGTGACGCGCCTGCTCTCGGCTTTTGCCAGGCGGCTCTTGGAGCAGGGAGCCACGGCCATCGCGGTCGGCGATCCGTCCGCCACCGGCGAGATCCTCGGCCCGGCGATGTTCGAGAAGTTTGCGGTCCGCTACATCAACCAGCTTGCCGACGACGTTCATGCCCTCGGCTACCCGCTGATTCTCCACATCTGCGGAGACCTTGGTCGGGTGAGCCATTGCCTGCCTATGCTGCGCTGCGACGCCCTCAGCACAGACGCGATGGTCAACCTCGTTGCACTGAAGACGGAGTTTCCGCAGATCACCACCATGGGCAATCTGAGCACGTATGCATTGGAATGGAACGCGCCGGAGAAGATTGCCGCGGTAACGCGAAAGCTGGTTGCGAGCGGAATCGACATCATCTCCCCGGCCTGCGGCCTGAGCACCGCGACCCGGCTGCAAAGTATCCGCGCCATGACGGACACCGTTACACGGGGGGAGAAGTAGTGGCCACCGTTCACTTTATTCCACACGGCATCGCCGTACCCGTCGTCGCTGGTTCGCGGCTAATCGACGCCGCCCGCGCTGCCGGCATTCGCATGGAGACCCCGTGCGACGGCGCCGGAACCTGCGGCAAGTGCAAGGCGAAAGTCGGCCGTGATGCTTTGCAGTGTCTTTCCGGAGATGCGCACAGGTCACTCACCCAAGCCGAGCGCGATGCTGGCTGGGTTCTTGCGTGCCAGACGACAGTACACGGCGATCTGCACGTCGAGATGGATGCGTTCGACTCCGATGGCTTGCAGATTCTAAGCGAGGGCCAGAAGCTTGCGGTCGAGCTTGCCCCCTGGGTTCGCAAGTCCTATGCCGCGGAGGCCGAGACGACCCAAGTTCTCGCCGGGGATGTTTTGCTCGCAACAGAGTCGGGCGACACGACTGCTGAGATCTATGGCATTGCGGTCGATATCGGAACGACAACGCTGGTCACCACGCTACTCGACCTTCGCACAGGTGCCGAGCTTGGAGTGACATCAAGCCTGAATCCGCAGGCGGTTCACGCGCAGGACGTGCTCTCACGCATCAAAATGGGATCGAAGCCTGCTGGCCTGCAAAAGCTTCATGCGGAGTTGATCGAAGAGATCAGCCGCCAGACCACGCAGCTTGCATTCAAGTTCGGCGTTGCGCTGAAGAACATCTACGAAGCCGTCTTCAGCGGCAACACTACCATGCTGCACTTGGCCACCCGCACGGACCCGGCCTCGCTCGGGAAGTATCCTTATACGCTTTCGCTGAGCGGGGGCCAGCATGTGAAGGCGCACGATATCGACCTCGGCATTTCGCCGCACGGTCTGGTTTATCTGCCACCGATCTTCTCTGCTTACGTTGGCGCAGACATCACCGCCGGCATCCTCTCGACCCGGCTGGCAGAGCAGCCTGGCGTCGTTCTTCTCGTGGACATTGGCACGAACGGCGAGATGGTGCTGTCGGTCGATGGCCGTCTCACCGCGACATCCACGGCCGCGGGGCCCGCATTCGAAGGCATGAACATCGCCTGCGGAATGCGCGCCAGCCGCGGGGCCGTCGAACTGGTTGCGCTCGGCGAGGATGGCATTCGTGTGGAGACCATCGCAGGCGGCGATCCGGTGGGAATTTGCGGCAGCGGCCTTCTGGACGTTGTTGGCGAGCTGGCCTCCAAAGGCGGCCTCGACAAGAGCGGCCGATTCCAGAACAACGGAGCGAGTCACGGCCATCCCTGGCGTGATCAGTGGGAGACTCTCGACGGCAAGCCGGTCTTCCGCATCGCCGGCCCGGTGTACCTCACGCAAAAGGACGTGCGGCAGGTTCAGTTGGCTAAGGGCGCGATCCGTACCGGCATCGAGATGCTGCTGAAGGCCGCCGGGATCGAGGCTGCGCGAGTAGATCGTGTCCTCATCGCGGGCTCGTTCGGCTTTCACCTGCGTACAGCAAGTCTTATCCATCTCGGACTTCTTCCGAAGGAGTTCGACGATCGGGTTGAGTTTGTCGGCAATACGTCGAAGTCCGGCGCCGAAGCGTTTCTGCTGAACCGCGACGCGCGGGAAGAGATGAAGCAGGCTGTTGCGCAGGTCGAGGTTCTCGAACTCGCCAACGACCCAGCCTTCGAGAAGTCATTCATTCAGTCATTGCGGTTTTAGGTGGGAGATTATGCCGAAGAAGTCCGACCCTACGTGTTCCGATTGTGGTGTGCTGAACTGTTATCGCCAGGACAAGAGCTTTCCATCCTTCTGCCTCACAACGACGAGCGATTCCGCCGAATTGGCTGAGGTCGTTGAAGCATATCGCGGGGATGGCGAAGATGCGCGGATCTCTCGTGCCGCAGCCGAGGTTGAGGGCACGTACTACGGCAAGCTGACGCGAGTGGAAGAGATCGTCGCCTTCGCCAATCGCATCGGCGCGCGACGCATCGGAATTGCCACCTGCATCGGCCTGATCGAGGAGACGCGCGTCTTCGTCAAGGTGCTTGAGGCGCACGGCCTCGAATCCTACGCCGTGCTTTGCAAGGTCGGCTCTGTTGATAAGACCGAGGTCGGAATTCCAGACGACTTGAAGATCATGAAGGGCTGCCACGAGTCCATCTGCAACCCGATCTTCCAGGCGAAGATACTGAACGAGCAAAAGACGGATCTGAATGTGATCGTCGGTCTTTGCGTGGGCCACGACTCACTGTTCATCAAGCACTCCGACGCGCTGGTTACAACGCTCATCACCAAGGACCGCGTGCTCGTCCACAACCCGGCAGCAGCGCTGTACACGGCAGGCTTCTACTACAAGCGCCTGCTCAAGCCGGAGGGGAAGCTCTGAGTTCGGTTGCACAAGAGGCAAGGCTGTGACACACAAAGAAATCATCGCGAAGTTGATTGCACTGGAAAAGACGCCGAGGCTGCCGGTCTCGCTGCTCTCCGGCGGCGCATGGACGCTGAACCGCGACGGACTGACGATGGAGCAGGCCCTCGGCGCGCCTCCGGAGCGACTTGCCGAGGTCATCGCCCGTACCAACGAGCAGGTTGGCTGCGACATCGTTTGGCCGGGCTCGGGCTACCACAATCTTGCAATTCGCGGCGCCGGCGGGGTCATCAAGTTCCGTACCAAAGGCACGCCCGATGTCATGGCGCCGCTCATCCAGGACCTGAGTCAGCTCGATCCATCGCTGGCCGGGCGCACGCAGGAAGACGCCGGGATTCAAGTACTGATCCAGACCGCGCGGCTGCTTTCCAGCTCCATTGGCGAGCACACCGTTGTTGGCACCAGCCAGTGGGCTCCGTTCACCTTGGGCGGCCTTGCCTTCGGAGTCGAGCGACTCATGCGTGCCGTTTATAAAGATAAACCTGCCGTCCACGCTGTTCTCGACTTCGCCACCGAGCTTTGCTTCGCTTATCTTGAGCCGTTTATCGATGCCGGCGTCTCCATCATCTCGCTCGCCGATCCCACCTCGTCGGGCGACCTGATATCCCGCGCTCAGTTCGAGGAATTCTCGCTGCCCTATCTGGCGAAGGTTGCTGCCAGGGTCAAAGAGCGCGGCGTCTGGCTGGTCGTTCACATCTGTGGCAATGCAACCAATCGGCTCGACCTGATTCCTTCTTCCGGCGCCGACATCATGTCCGTCGACTACAAGGTTGACCTTGGTGAGGCGCGCCGTCTGCTTGATGGGAAGATCGCTTTCGCCGGAAACATGAATCCTGTTTCCGTGATGCAAAAGGAGACGCCAAAGGGTGTTGCTGAGGCTTGCCGCCAGGCCATCGCCAAGGCCAATTCAGATAAGGGTTACCTTCTCATGCCGGGCTGCGACATTCCGCCCAGCGTGCCCATTGAAAACGTAAGAGCCATGGTCGAAACAGCACACGAGTATTCATTCGCATAGGAAATCATTTATGTCTAAAGCAGCGACAAAGAAGAGCACAACACTTGCGCCGCCGACGCGCGGCAAAGGCACGGTCTGTATCCAGGGTGGCTACGCGCCAAAGGTCGGCGAGCCGAGAGTCCTCCCCATCTTTCAGTCCACTACATACAAGTATGAGGACCTCGAGCAGGTCGAGCGCCTCTTCGCCCTGCAGGAATCCGGCTACAAATACACCCGCACCGGCAACCCTACGCTCGCTGCCTTTGAGCAGAAGATCACCGAGCTTGAGGGCGGCACCGCTGCTGTCGCGCTCGCCTCCGGACAGGCCGCAAACCTGCTGGCGATTACGAACATTGCCAGTGCGGGCGATCATGTGGTCGCCGCCTCCACGGTCTATGGGGGAACCTATACGCTCCTTCATCGCACGCTGAGGCGCTACGGCATTGAAACCTCCTTCATCGATCCCGAGTCGCCAGAGAAGAAGCTTCAAAAGGTATTCCGGCCGAATACCAAGCTGATCGTCGCCGAGACCATCGGTAATCCCGGCCTCGGTATCCTCGACTTCGAGAAGTTCGCCTCGCTGGCGCGCCGCAACGATGTGCCATTCATTGTGGACAACACGCTGGCGACGCCAATCCTCTGCAATCCTTTTCGTCTTGGCGCCAACATCATTACCCACTCGGCCACCAAGTACATCGATGGCCATGCCACCAGCCTCGGCGGTGTGGTGATCGATGGCGGCAACTACAACTGGGCCAACGGAAAGTTTCCCGACCTTACTGAAGCGGACGACACCTACGCAGGCACTCGCTATGTCGAGAAGTTTCCAACCTTTGCCTTTGCTGCAAAAGCCCGCGCGCAGTATCTTCGCGACTTCGGAGCCTGCCTCAGTCCGTTCAACGCCTTTCTCTTCAACCTCGGCTTGGAGACATTACACTTGCGCATTGAGCGGCACAGCCAGAATGCGCTTGCGCTCGCTGAGTTTCTGAGCACGCACCCCAAGGTGAGCTGGGTGGTGTACCCCGGACTCAAGGGCAATCCGAATCGTGCCCGTATTAAGAAGTATTTCCTGCACAACCAGGCCAGCGGCATTCTTACCTTCGGTATCAAGGGCGACGCGCAGGCGGCACGCACTTTCGTGCGCAATCTCAAGGTTGCCGCGCTCGTTGTCCACATTGGAGACGCCCGCACCAGCGTGCTGCATCCCGGCACCAGCACCCACTCCCAGATGAACGCCGAGCAGCAGCGCAGTGCGGGGATCACGCCGGACATGATCCGGGTGTCAGTCGGCATTGAAGATGCCGCAGACATCCTTGCCGACTTTGACCAGGCGCTGCGCAGCGTTGCGCGTAACGGTGGAGAGTGAGATGACCAGCACAGAGCAAACGTTGAGCAACTCTATTCAGGTAGACACCTCGCGTTACCTTCACATCCCACATCCCGAGCGCGTGCTGCCGCAGCTCTCCATCGAGATCACCGGGCATTGTTTCTTGCCTCGCCTTGACGACCTCGAAAGCGACTGGGTCGCCCATGTCGCCGCGCCGGCATTCAAGGTCTATCGCCAGCAGCGCGGCGGCGCGGCAATTGAGTCCTTCTGCTCAATCGGCACCGGATCAGGGCTTGATGTGCTTGCGGCCATCGAGGTTCTCGGCGCAGGCAGAGTTGGCCTGACAGATGTGCACGAAGACGTTGTCGCCGCTGCTGTTGCCAATGTCTCGCGCAATCAACGCACCGCCGATCACTTGGAAATTCAGTCAGGCTCCGGCGACCTGTTGACGCCCTTGCACGCCTACGGCGCCCGGTACGATGTCATCTATGAGAACCTTCCCAACATACCCGCCCACTGTGCAGAGGCAGTTACCCAGGAGAAGAACAGCTCCGCCTATGTTCCTCCTCGCACAGAGGAGCTGCCACGGCTGGTGAAGCAGCAGATGCTCGATCTGCACTACCTGGCGCTGCTCCAGGCCAGGGAGTTCCTCAACACTGGTGGTGCGGTTCTTTCTTGTCTTGGCGCACGCGTCCCCTTGGACGTGTTTCTCTCCCTCGGCAAGCTGGCAGGATATACACCATCGATTTTGACGTATGGCTGGAAAGTGCAAGGTGATCCCGAGTGGATCAGGGACTATGGGCACAACCAAGCCAGCGGCTTTGGTCCGTTCTACTTCTACCGTGCCGAGGTGCTGCAGCAGACATTTGCCGATCTGGATCCTGCCGATACCGGCCGAAACGCCTTGGAAATTGAACGCAGCCTCCAAACACGCCGCATGGATCCGGCTACCGCATACGCGGCCTATGAAGACGGCGAGCGCATCGCGCACACCGTGGCCGTACTGCAATGTGAGCTGAAGTAGCCATGGACAATAAAGCCCCTGTCCTGACATTGGTCGCGGCAATTCAGCGCCGCTTGCACGAGCGCGCCGCAACCGGCGATGCCATAGGGCAGGAGGCCGCCCGGGTTCTTGCGCTGCTTGATCCTCTTCCCGAGCCGGTCGGTGCATTCACTCGAAGCGACCATCCTTCCACGCGACATATTGAAGCAGCATTTGCCACCGGAACTGAGGCGGCGGAACTACTCGCCGCCATTCGTCCGGTTGCCTTCAATCTTCCGTGGCGCTACAGCTACGACAAGCGGGACGATGCGCCAGGCCTGGAAGACAACATGGCGTTTGCTGAGATCATTGGGCCGGAGGCGCCATACAAGAGCGCCAGGGTCTGCCTTGGTCTTACGCTCATCGGTCCAGAGACGTTCTATCCGCCGCACACGCATCCTGCCATCGAGCTCTATTACGTGGTCTCCGGAACGGCGACTTGGATTGCGAACGGTGTTCCCAGCAGGAATTCTCCTGGCGATTTCATTCTTCATCCCTCACAGGTGGTTCATGCCATGCAAACGCGACAGGAACCGCTCTTGGCGGTGTACTCCTGGAGCGGCGAAGATGTGAAAACGCTTTCCAAGTACAACCGGTCCGAGCTGCCCAGGAAGTCCGTCGGGAGTTGATTGCCCACGGCTGCGGAGTTCACGTATTGTGGCCGATGGTATGCAATGTTCGTTGCACTGCTCTCTTGTCCGTGATTCCTGCTCGTCACATTGACCTGTGACGGCATTCCGCGATATAAACAAAGGATCATGACGATGTGTTGCCAGACCGGTTTTATGTGCTGCGCTTGTTGTTGCGGCATGGACCCATCTGGCGCTCGGGAGATCATGGTATAGCACTCATCTAACCAGGATCAAGATTCACCAACCCACCCGCCAGTAGTTCAGGCGGGTGGGTTTTTAGTTTGGAGCGACGATGGCTGAGCAGTTCAAGGAAACCAAGGCGCAACGCGCCGAGCGACTGAAGCGCGAGAAGAATCCGTGGGAATGCCTGCATGAGATTCGCGAGTTCGCTCGGGCCGGGCACGGCGCCATTCCTCCAGAGTGGCTCGGCACATACTTCCGCTTCTGGGGAGTGTACACGCAGGGCGATGGCGCAGGCGTAACCGGAGGCAAGGGCGGCGAAGGAATCGCGGTGCCATATTTCATGGTGCGCATCCGAATTCCGAATGGCCTGCTGTTGAGCCATCAGGTCCGCGCCATCGCCGGGGTTTCGGCAAGGTACGCGCGCGGATTGATTGACATCACGGTTCGTCAGAACATTCAGCTCCACTGGGTGCGAATCGAGGACCTTCCGGATCTGCTGGAACAGCTTTGGCGCGCGGGACTAACGACGATGGGCTCCTGCGGCGATGACACACGCAACATCACAGGGTGTCCGCTCGCGGGAGTTTCCGCCAATGAGGTCTTCGACACCTCCCCGCTGGTGCTGGAACTGAACCGGTATTTTGTCGGGAATGCTGAGTTCTACAACCTTCCACGGAAGTTCAAGATTTCATTAACGGGCTGCGGCTCGTGGTGCTCCTATCCCGAGATCAATGACGTTGGCCTCACCGGACTTGTTCGCAAGCGCAATGGTTTGCAGGAACATGGCTTTTCGCTGCGTGTTGGCGGAGGTCTTTCAACTCAGCCGCATCTCGCGCTCAGGCTCAACGCCTTTGTGGGCTGGAACCAGGTTGTGCCGGTGGTAAAGGCCGCCGCGGAGATCTTCCGCGATGCGGACGTATTGAGGCAGAGTCGCGAGCAGGCGCGCCTGAAGTTCCTCTTTCTCAAGCAGGGATGGAACGCCGATACATTTCTTGCCGAACTGCATCGGCGGTTGGGTTTTCAACTCGACCCCGCCGAAGAGGAGACTCCCCCCAGCGATCTCCAACGCGATCACGTCGGCATTCACGCCCAGAAGCAGCCGGGATACTTCTATGCAGGTGCGTCGGTGCTGCGCGGCCGACTCAACGCCAGCCAATTGGAAGGAGTGGCCAATCTGGCGGACCGCTATGCCGGCGGCGAAGTGCGCACAACCGCCATGCAGAACCTGCTGATCGTAAACGTCCGGGAGCAAAACACCGCAGCCCTGCGAAGGGAACTGGAAGAGCTTGGCCTGCCCGTGGAAGCCTCGCCGTTCTGGCGCGGGACCGTTGCATGCACTGGGACCGAGTTCTGCAAACTTGCAATCACCGAGACCAAGAGCTTTGCGCGATGGGTGGTGGAGGAACTTGAGGGACGTGTCCCGGGGTTCGATCAGCAGCTCAGGTTGAACATCACCGGATGTCCAAACAGTTGCGGCCAGCATTGGATCGCCGACCTGGGATTGGAAGGCAAGAAGATCAAGGTGAATGGAGAGTTTGCCGATGCGTACTACTTCTGTGTCGGCGGCGCGGTGGGTCGCGTCCAGGCTATTGCACGGGCGGTCGGCTACCGCTGTCTCGCCGCGGAGGTTCCAGCGTCCATTGCGCGTCTGCTGGCTCGTTACACCGAATTGCGCATCAGCGGCGAAGATCTGCAACAGTTCCTGGCGCGTAAGTCGAACGACGAACTCCGAAGCTATCTGGCCGGCGGAGAGAGTGAGGTCGTAAAGCGCGATCTTCCGGCTGCGCCGCCGCCGCATGGGGTGGAGTAGATGGCCGCTCTGTTCCCAATGTTCTTGAAGCTGGAAGGCCGCCGCTGCGTGCTGGTGGGCGCAGGCGCCATCGCACGACAGAAGCTCATGGGCCTGCTGCAATCAGGTGCTGACGTGCATGTCATCGCGCACACGGCGGATGCCGAAATACGGGCGCTCGCACGTGAAGGGCGCCTGACCTGGACGCGAGCGGCCTTCTCTCCGGAGCAACTGGCTGGGGCATCGCTAGTGATTGCGGCTACTGGGGACCCGGCGGTGAATGAAGCTGTCTTCCGCGCGGCGCGCGAGCGCGGCGTGCTCTGCAATGCGGTGGATGACCCTGAGCGCTGCGACTTCTTTTACCCTGCGGTGGTTCGCCGGGGCGACCTGCAGATTGCCATCTCCACAGCCGGCAAGAGCCCTGCATTGGCGCAGCGCATCCGGCGCGAGTTGGAGCAGCAGTTCGACGCGGGTTACGTCGCATGGTTGGAGTGGCTGGGTACGGTGCGCGAGCTTTTCTTCCGCCGCGAGATCCGACCGGAGCTTCGCAAGCAGGCGTTGCACCACATCGCCGGACGCGAGGTTTTCGAGCGCTTCCGCGCCGCCCGCGAGAAAGGAGCTGGCCGTGGGTAAGGTCTATCTGGTTGGCGCCGGCCCTGGCGATCCCGAACTGCTGACACTGCGCGCTGCTCGGTTGCTGCAGCAGGCAGATGTCGTGCTGCACGACGCGCTGGTGAGCCCGGAGATTCTTGCACTGATCGGTCGCGCCCGGGTGCTCGACATCGGCAAACGCTGCGGAACAAAGCTGCTGACGCAGGCGGAGATCAATCAGTTGCTGGTGGATTATGCGCGTATGCATGAAGTGGTTGTGCGCCTCAAGGGCGGCGATCCAACCATCTTTGGCCGTGCCGGCGAAGAGATTGAGGTCCTGGCCGAGGCGGGTATCGCATACGAGATTGTTCCGGGCATCACTTCAGCGCTGGCTGCTGCCGCCGCGGCCGGAATCGCACTCACCGACCGCCGCTTCGCCGCCAGCGTGGTGTTTGCCACCGCGCAGCGCGGGCAGGGCGCGGAGGCGGTGGCGTGGGATCGGTTGGTTACCTCGCACTCCACCCTGGCGCTTTATATGCCCGGCAACAACTATCGTCAACTGGCGGAGCAGTTGACGGAGGCCGGGCTGCCTGGGCAAACACCCTGTGCCGTAGTCTCGCATGCCGGGCGTGCGACGCTGCAGGTGCGCTGGTGCAATCTCTCCCTTCTGGAGCGAATGGAGCCGCTGGCCGCACCGTCGCTGTTGATCGTTGGCGAATGCGCGGCTGCCGTGCATAGGTTCGAGAGCTTGATTGTCACCGATTCTAATGAGGCTGAAGCACACCACGAAAACACTACAAGGCAGCTCTAGAGCTGCGATCAGGAGTCTACTGTGTCCGAAGAGAAACTCGCTACCACGGCAACTCGACTGGGCCTTTCCCTCGACGTTTGGGCGGTCATCGCATCCTTCGTACTGGCACTGCTGGTGCGCGTGGGAGTCCTGAAACACGTTCCCTGGTAATCACTGGCGTTAGCACCAATTCATCAAGAGGAGAAGAGAGATGGCTGGATCTGTAGCATTGCCGAGCCAGGAGGCTCAAAACCCCTTCGCGAGCATCGCCCGCTTCATCCCCGGCGTGCTGCTGCTGGCAGCCATTGGTTTTGCCGGCAAGACATTGGAGCAGTCAATCAACGGTTACGCCAAGGCACACCACCTTGTGATCCCGAACATTGAGTATGTGCTGTGGGCCATCGCCATCGGCCTGCTGATCTCCAATACGCTGACCATCCCGAAGTTCTTTCTTCCCGGCATCGCGACCTATGAGTTCTGGCTGAAAGCTGGCATCGTGTTGCTGGGCGCCCGCTTTGTGCTCGGCGACGTGCTCAAACTGGGAGGCATCAGCATCGGTCTCGTCGTCCTTGAGATCTCCGGCTCGCTGCTGCTGATGACGCTGCTCGGCCGCCTCTTCAAGCTGCGTCCCAAGCTCACCACGCTGCTGGCGGTCGGCTCTGCGGTCTGCGGAGTCTCTGCGATCATCGCCGCCAAGGGGGCCATTGACGCTGATGACGAGGACTCCTCCTTCGCCATCGCCGCCATCCTGGCGCTGGGAGCCATCGCGCTCGTCACCTTTCCGCTGATCGGCCACGCGCTGCACCTGACAGACAACGCCTACGGTCTCTGGGCCGGCCTTGCCGTGGATAACACTGCCGAAGCTACTGCCGCGGGCGCGCTCTTCTCAGACGCCGCAGGAAAAGTCGCTGTGCTGGCCAAGACCACGCGCAACGCTACCATCGGCTTTGTTGTCCTCGGCTACGCCATCTACTGGGCCAGCCGCGGCCAAGCGGAGAAAGTCAAGAACAAGGGACGCTTCCTCTGGGAGAAGTTTCCCAAGTTCGTCCTCGGCTTTCTTGTCATCTCGTTGCTCGTCTCCTTCCACGTCTTCAACAAGGAGCAGGTCGGCGCGCTGGCAAACCTCTCACGCTGGGCGTTTCTGCTGACCTTCGCCGGAGTAGGTCTGCGCACCAACTTCCGCGAGATGTCAAAGCAGGGTTTGCGTCCCTTTATTGTCGGCGCGCTCGGTGAGGTGCTGATTGCCGTGCTCACCCTGGGCCTTGTCGTCGGCGCCAACGCAATCTGGAAGCTGTAGGAGAGTCACCGATGTTTTACGAAATTCCGGCAACGCTGCCAGGCGAGATCGCCGAGCTTGAAGCACTGATTGCGAAGCATCTGGGCGGCGAACTGGATGCCAACTCGCTCAAAGCGCGCCGCGTCCCATTTGGCTGTTACGAGCAGCGCAAGGACAACACCTTCATGCTGCGTATCCGCACCACGGGCGGCGCGCTTACTCCCGCGCAGTTGAAGACGATTGCAACCTTGTCCGCGGAATACGGCGCCAAGGCAATCCACATCACCACGCGTCAGGAGTTCCAGATTCATGATGTGCTGCTGGCGAACGTGGTGCCCGTCATGCGGGCGCTGCAGGCCTCTGGGCTCGCCACGCGCGGCGGCGGCGGCAATACCGTGCGCAACATCATGCTGTCGCCGGACTCGGGCGTATCCCGCGATGAACTGTTCGATCCCAGCCCCTACGCCTTTGCGCTCACCACCCGGCTCATTGCCGAGGGTGACTCGTGGGTGCTGCCGCGCAAGTTCAAGATCACTTTCTCCGGCAACGAGAAGGACACGGGTTTGGCGCGCTTTAACGATCTGGGTTTCATCGCGGCGGTGCGCGATGGTGCCAAGGGTTTCAAGGTGTACGTCGCTGGCGGCATGGGAGCCAAGCCCGAGGTCGGTCACCTGCTACATGAATTTGTGCCGGCGGAGGACGTGTACATCGTCGCCACGGCCGTCAAGCGCCTGTTTGACAAGCATGGCAACCGCAAGAATAAGCACGCCGCACGTCTGCGCTTCCTCTGGAATTCGCTCGGGGAACCGCGCTTCCGCGAACTCTACGCGCAGGAGTTGGAGGCGGTGAGGCGGCAGCATCCGCCAGCTTTTGTTCTGGCAGAGCTTGTGGAGGAAGTGCTCTCACCCGAAGTTGGGCCACGCCACGATGAGAGCGAGGAGTTCCTTCAATGGAAGCGTCGCTATGCGGCGGAGCAGCCCCGCGCGGGGCTGTATTCCGTGCTGATTCCTGCTTTCCTCGGCAACATTAACAACGAGGATGCGATTGCTCTGGCGGGGTTTCTTGCGCAGTTCGGCAATCACGTGCTGCGCGCCACGTTTGGACAGAATCTCCGGCTACGCAACATTCCTGAGGCGTATCTTGCCAACATCTATCCCATCGCGCGGAAGATCTCCGAACTCTCTGACGCTCCGGCCTTGTTGGCGAATTCCATTGCCTGTACCGGAGCCGATACGTGCAAATT
>Ga0182030_10018252_pt1 | contig 13465 bp, 11 predicted proteins | sample 812S3MmetaG_FD_121299 | JGI IMG/M metagenome (GOLD analysis project Ga0182030, IMG submission 121299) | Permafrost microbial communities from Stordalen Mire, Sweden - 812S3M metaG (Illumina Assembly) | ecosystem: Environmental > Terrestrial > Soil > Wetlands > Permafrost | place: Sweden... | reverse complement strand
GGTTCTCCACGCCAAGGTTGCTGATCTCATTTCGCCGGAAGCGCAACTGCGCCTCCCAGCGCGCCAGGTCGGCGTAAACCAAAATATCACCCTTGGCGATGAGCGCGGCGCCACAGCCGACAACGATGACAAGCCCTTCGCCGACCTGTTCGACTTGCATCTGCAAATGGCGCAGCGTCTCCGGATCGAAGAATTGCGGCAGAGTCAGGCCGGACAGAAAACCGAACACCGGATCCGTCCCGCCGAGAAAGGGGGCAACGAGTGCGTCCACCGTTTGCGGCGAGAGCATGGCATCCTTTGCGTGAAGGATGAGGGCCGGTGCCAGCCGCGATTGCAGTTCCCGGATCACCACAGCTTCATTCACGCCGGTATAGCACTCGATCACGAGCACGGTTTTTTTCAGGTTCTGGCGGGCGATGGCCGCTCGCAACCCGGCGGCGATGTGATCCCAACCGGTGACGCAAGCGTTCGCACCATCGGGCACGCTGACCAAGGGAAATTTGTCGTAGTTCGATTTTCTCATGTAAGATTGGGAGAAGGTTCCTTAATCGGCGGTTCGCCAGCAGGGCAGGGGGTCATGGGCGTGGAGGCGAAGGGGGACGGCTCCAGCTGTTTTCAATTTGCTCGAGCGTCCGGCCCTTGGTTTCCGGCAAGAACACCCACACGAAAATAAAAGCGAACAGGCTCACCAAGGCATACGCCCAGAAGGTTTTAGCCGGGCCGATGGCCGGATTGTCGTTTAGCATCGGGAAGGTTTGCGCGACGACAAAACACGAAATCCAGACTGCCAGCACGGCCAGCGACATGGCGCGGCCACGGACTTGATTCGGAAATATCTCGGAGCAATACAGCCAGCCGACAGGGCCCAACGCCATCGCGAACGCCGCGATGAAGGTGACGACACAGATCAAGAGGCCTGGGCCGTGAAATTGCGCGTGAAACATCCAGCCAACCGCCGCCAACGCCACGACCTGAACGCTGGTCCCGATCAGCAGCAGCGGCCGCCGGCCGGCGCGATCCACAAAGCCAAGGGCGACGAAAGTGAACACGAAATTGATGAGCCCCACCCAGACGGACGAGGCGAACGCGGCATTCTTCCCGGCGCCAGCCGATTCAAAGATTTTGCTGGAATAATACACGATCGCGTTGATGCCGCAGAACTGCTGGCAGGCCATGAGGATCACCGCGATGAGGAGCGGCCGGCGCAAGGGGCCGGAGAACAATTCTGCGAAGCCGCCCTGTTCGTGGCGCATCGCCTCGCGAATCGCGATGAGTTCCACCCCGGCATGCGCCGCGCCGCCGACTTTTTGCAGAATATCGCGGGCCTCGGTCTCGCGGCCCTTTTGCGCGAGCCAGCGCGGACTTTCCGGCACTGCGAACAGCAAGGCGATAAATGCCAGCGCCGGCACCACTTCCATGCCAAGCATCCAGCGCCAGCCATAGGCGCTGTTCCAAGCGTCGTCGCCCATGCCTTGGATGAATTTATTGATAAAAAGCGTGAGAAAAATTCCCGTGACGATGCCCAATTGAAACAACGTGCCCAACCGTCCGCGCCATTTCTCGGGTGCGATTTCGGCAATATATACCGGGCAGATCATGGAAGACGCGCCGATGCCAATTCCGCTGATGATTCGCGCCGCGAGGAACTGGCCAAAGGTGTTGGGGATGGCCGAGAGCAGCCCGGAGACGGCGTAGAGCAGCGCGCAAACGAAAAGCAGTTTCCGGCGTCCAAACCGGTCGCTCAGGAAGCCGGCGAAAGCCGCTCCGGGAATGCAGCCGAGGATCGCGCTGGCGCCCGCCAGGCCTTCCTGGGTGGAATTCAACTTCAGGTGCGCCGTCAAATAGGAATTGGCTCCATTGATGACAGCGGTATCGTAGCCAAACAGGAATCCGCCGATCGCGGCGACGCCGGTTGCGAACAGTACAAAGCGAAAAGTGGAGGAGGCGGAAGGGTTCATTATGATTCTTGGCGCAGACTCAAGGTTAGCCGGAAACGGTCACAGCGATAATGCGTCACCGCAAATTCTATCGGGCGCCGGCCGGGGTCGAGCACCGTGCGCTCCCGGCGGAGCAGCGCACTTCCCACCGGAACCGCCAGTAACCCGGCCAGGTGCCGGTCGGCCAAAACGGCCGTGAATTCTTCCAGCGACTGATCGGCGACAATCTGGCAATACTCCTTGATGAGTTCGTACAACGGTTTCTGGAAATCGACATCCGTCGTCAAGCCCAGGCGGGGATGGAGAAAGGAGCGGAAATGAACTTCGGGCTGGCCATCCCAGCCGCGCACTCGATCCAGCCGAAGAACCCTGGTCGCGGCGTCGAGTTTCAGCGCGCGGGCAGCTTCCACCGGGGCGGGCAGCCAGCCCGCCTTGATGGAGAAAGTCTCCACCACGATGCCCTTGGCCGCCATTTCGCGGGTAAAACTATACCAAGCACCCACCCCGGATTTTATATGCGGTTCGACCACGCGCGTGCCCCGTCCGGCCTTGCGTTCCAGGCGTCCTTCGGCCACGAGCCGCGCAATCGCCGTGCGCAACGTGTTCCGGCTGATGCCGAGTGTTTGGGCCAGCGACACTTCGTCCGGCAGCAGCCCGCCGTCCCGGTAGGGCTTTTGTTTGATCAGGCCGCGCAACACCTGTTCCGCCTGGGCATGCAGCGGCAACGGACTCTCGTGGTCGAGCCGGAGAATCAAGGCGCCAGTTGGATCGTCAGGAGTCACAGAGTTTAATGATGGAATGTTTGAACATATGATGAACGGTTTTACAGATTAAGTCAAGCATTCCCGCTGGGCCTGGACCCCGCCGATTGATTCAACGGTTTGGGCCGAGAGACATGTCTTTGGGTTTAAAGGCATTCCTTGGAAGAACCGGATGTGGTATTCTTTTACAAACCATCACTATTTATTTGTTGAGGATCGTCGACCGACAAAACGCCTGAAAATCGTAATGAAATTTGAAACAAAGCTGGAATCGGCAGCAGCGCTTGGCGCCGCAATGTTTTGTTTCGCGGGAACCGACTCAGGACCTCAAGCAGGTGGCGATTTCATCGAAGCGAACCCATTTAAAGCACGGATATTGGCGGTCTTGTGGCTCTGCGTGGCGGCATTTTTATTGGCGCCGATGAATGGCGCGGCGCAGGACGACGTGGCGCTCTGGTCCTCCGGGACATGGAACATTGGTAGCCTTAGTAATAACGGCACCTTTCAATGGACAACCAATTTTGGCATTGGCTCCAGCCAGGCGGTGATCGGCGATTATAACGGGGATGGCCACGTCGACTTGGGGGAAGTGCAGGAAAACCCGCCCTACCTATACTGGTATTGGAACCTGAACAATGGCGTCGGCGGCTGGAACAAGGAAACGTCCTACACCATTTTGGGCCTTTCAGCGAGTGACGAGCCTTGCACGGCCGATTTCAACGGCGATGGAAAAACTGACATTGCGGTGTTTCGCAGCGGAACGTGGTACATAAGCTATGCGCCCTGTGCGGTGGACAGTTTTGCGACCATTAGCGCCTCCGGTTCCTTTGACGTCAGCGGGGACATGCCAGTGCCCGGTGATTTTAACGGGGACGGCATCTCCGATCTTGCAAACCAACTGGGTTGCCGGCTGGCAGGCCACGGGAATCAATGAAGTGGAATTCTTCTCCTGGATGCGCGCCCACGAAGAAGTAGATCCGCTTGGTCCCACTTGGAATACGTGGGTTGGCGACGAGAGGTTATGGACCAGCAAAGCCATCCTTAAAGAAAAGATCGCCGGGCTTCAAGCGATTGGGGCGAAAGCAATTTGTTACGACGCTTTATATGCCGCCACCCCGGCGTTTGCCTCGGAATATCCCGCCTGGGTGATGTTGGATACCAATACCCTGGCCCCACTCGATTATCCGGCCGGCAGGTAAATTTTCCCAATCGCCAAATCATGCTTGACTCCGTCCACCGTGGCATGGCACTCCCCGGAGTGCAGCATCACCAACTCGAAGTCCCGTTGGATGCGCGGGCCGCAAGCGCCCCGGGAACGGTAAACAACCTCCCCCAAAACAACATTGTCCGTATGTATCCGGCGGTTCTCCGAATGAATGTTGGTTCCATCGTAAGGCACTGTGGATACTGTTTAAAACACTACTGAAAACAGTAATTAAATTTCGAAATTGCCGCAAGCGAATCATCGTGTATCTCGTTCAAAAATCCAGACCGCTGATGAGGCGTTGCTTGATTTCCACTGCCATATCCAAAGTGCCAATCCATTTCAAGGCGGCAGGCGGGTTTATTGGCAGCCATTGCCGGGCAACCTGAATCTGGAATTTTTGCCGCCCGGCCTCCCCGGTTGCGGCTTGGGTCCACTGCGCGGCGAATTCGGGATATTTCGCCACGGCGCCTTCGAGAAAGGCGCCGGTCATTTTGTCGCTGGCGATGGACGCTGGCAAATTTCCCAGCCAGTTGGCCGCTGCGGCTGGCTCGGCTTGCGACCAAGTCCGGAGGACGGACTGAATCGGTTCCCCTTGGGAATTGGTTTGGGAAAAAGCACACAGCCAATTGAGGGCGGCTTCCGGATTATCCGGAGCCCAACCGGCAAGCAAACCGCGGATGGCAGCTTTTTGGTCATCGCCCGCTGACATTGCGGAAACGTATGTCGCGGCCTCATCCAGATGCGGCAAATCGCAGTTGCGCGCGGCCTGCTCCAAAAGACCTTGCCGCACGGCGTCATCGGAAACCGGGCGCAGCAACTCAGCCGTGGCCGCGAAATCTCGCACCGCCAGCACCCGGCAGGCGGCCGTCAACCAACCCGTCTGGACCGCTCCCGCGGGTAGAGCGAGCGCGTTCGTGGCCAGACCCTGTGGATCCAACTGAGCCCAAGGTTCGGCGAGAGCGAGCAGAGCAGAAACCTTTTGGTTTCCGTCTGGCAAACTGGCGATCCCATTCGTGGCCGCGGCAAAATCATTTCGCGCCCAGCTGCCGATGATTTGGCCGACCGCGTTGCTGCTCTCGGCCTCGCTCGTCAAGGTTTGTGCCCAAGCCAATGCCGCTGGCGCATCGTTGCTGCCCCAGCGTTGGCCAAGGTCCGTGATCGCTTTTTGCCGGAAGTCGCCGGGCGGAAGATTCGTGATGAGGTTCGCAGCCGCCGCCGGAGTATTGGCGATGCGCTGGTTCAGGATGATTTCACTGACCCGTTCTATGTTTGCATCTTCGGATAACTGCCCGCTCGCGGATGCCGCAGCATCCAAATCTTTCGCGGCCCAGCTCTTGAACAAGTCGGCGAGGATCGCGTTACGCCAATTGGCGGTGGCCAGTGCATCGGCATTCGTTTGGCTTTGCAACCAATTGAACGCAGTCAGGGCATTGGTCGAATTGTCCGCCGCCATCGCGGGAACGGATTTTGCCAATGCCAATTGCCGAGATTCGACATTGGTCAACTGCCGGCTCCAATCGAACGCAGCGGATACATCGGCCTTCACCCAACTGTCGAGCAACTGCTCCTGAAAATGACGGCGCTGCGGATTGTCCAAAATCGCTGCCGCCAGATTCAGCGTTTCGGAAATTTTTTCCTGGGGAATGCGGGCGGCGAGTTCATCCAAGTCTCGCGAGTGCCCGGTGCCATTCGCACTTTGCAGGGCCTCCCGGATTTGGTCTGAATCCAATGTGTTTGTGGTTGAGACGGAGTTTGCAACGGGCTTTGAAGAAATCCTGGCTGCGTCGGCGCCGGCCATTTTGCGCTGAGACCAAACGATGCCGGCCGCCAGCAGCGCGAGCGCGGCCAAAATGGCAAACACCTTCGTGAGGCGTTGAGCCGCGCGCGCCCGGCGTTTGAGCTGTTCAATCTGAGCTTGCGCGTTGTGGGACTGGCCGCTTGCTTCCTGCGCCTGATTCGCTGCCCCGAGCGCTTTGGCTTCCGCGAGCTGAAGCTGACTTTGCCTGGCTTGGGACACGTTTTGGGATTCCAGAACTTGGTGCTGCGCCGCGCGCACTTGATTCCGCGCTTCCTCGAGCTGCTGCTGCGCCCCCTGAGCCTGCTGCTGAGCCTCCAGCATTTTGCCCTGCGCCTCGCGTGACTGGTTGCGAGCATCGTCGAGCTGACGCTGAACTTCCGGCGCCTGATTCCGCGCCTGTTCGAGCTGATTTTCCGCCTCGCGCACTTGCTCGTGCAACTGCTGAACCTGGCTTTGCGCGGCGCGGGCTTGGCTTTCCGCTGCCTGCGCGCGATTCTGCGCGTCTTGAATCTGGCTCTGGAGGTCCGACGGCAGATTTTGAATCTCCAAAATCTTGTCCGGCGCGTCGCTTAGTTGATTGCGAGTTTCCGCCAACTGCCGCTGCGCTTCCAAAACTTTGCCCGCGGCGGCGCTGGCCTCCTGTTGCAATACGTGCAGCTGCTGCTGGGTTTCCTCGGCCTGCTTTTGAGCCTTGCGGGCTTGATGCCACGCTTCCTGAACCTGCGCTTGCGCCTCAGCGAAGCCCGCAAAGCGGCGATTTTGTTCGCGCTGCCAAAGACCGTTGAAGCCGACGCCGATCAATCCCGCGATCAATTGGATTTTGGCGCGCTCCAATTCCGTTTCCGCATTGTGATAATCCTTCACCAGCACTTCCCGCTTGTCGTCCCCATGGCGGGCGTCCGCAAAAATATAGCCGCGCTCTGGCCGCGTGGTGTCCAAAGTCCCATCGGGCAGCACCGGGTGCCCCATCGCGGGCACGAAACACTCCTCGTCCAAAAAGAGACGGGGCTGATGGGCGGCGGTGGCGTTGGGTTCGCCGGCGATGACGATGGGCAAAATCCGGCTGCCGCGTCCGAGTTGCTTGAAGTAACGCACCGCCTCGTTCACGTGAGCACACTTGGCCGACCGCGGTGAGCAAATGACAACCAAGCAGCGCGATTGCTTAAGTGCCTCGCGCGCCGCCACGCTCAGGCCCGCGCCTGCGGGCAATTCCTCGCCGTCCTGGAAGATCGCGTCGATGCGTTCGGGAACAATTTCGCCATGCGCGTTAATGTGGCCGGCAAAATCCGCTGGAACGGGAAACGTCTTCAGCGCGTCATGCAGCCAGTTGCCCCATTGCAGGCGGCCGATTTCGGTCGCGCCCACAGAAGGCGCCCCGTTGTCCTGTGCGCTGAAGCTCAGGAATGCGCAATATTTAAATTCGGTGTCGATCATAGAGACGCGCCTGATATTACCGGAACGAGAGGAGGGGGAGAATTTCATTTTGAAGACATTTAGCTCCTCAGTACGGGTGGTCACTCAGTGGGGACAAATCTTGCCACGACAAGCGCGCCGTTTTTCGATAACCTCGAATGAATTTGACCCGGAGAAACTCGAGGTTCACAAACATTGACCGTCATTACCTTTAAAATATGAGCAAGAAAAACGGCATCCGCATCGGATTGTTTGGCATCGGCCTTGACACTTATTGGCCGCAGTTTGACGGACTACTAAAACGTCTCACCGCCTATCAAGAGAAAATCGCCGTCCAGCTTCGCGATTGTGGCGTGGAATTGATAGACGCCGGGATGGTCGACAACCAGGAAAAAGCGCACGTTGCCGCGTCGCTATTTCGGCGGTCTGAAGTCGAGCTGATCTTTCTTTATATCTCCACTTACGCTTTGTCGTCCACCGTGCTGCCCGTGGTGCAAAGAGCGGGCGTGCCGGTGGTAGTGTTGAATCTGCAGCCGGTCCCGCAGCTGGATTATCAGAAGTTCAATCAGCTGGGGGACCGCGGCCTGATGACCGGCATCTGGCTGGAACATTGCCAGGCGTGTTCCGCGCCGGAAATCGCCTGCGTCTTCAATCGCGCCGGCATCGCTTTTCACCTCGTCACCGGCCACTTGGCAGACCCAGCCGCGTGGCGTGAGATCCGCGACTGGGTGGACGCCGCCAAGGTATTGCTGGGGATGCGCAACAACCGCGTTGGCGTGCTCGGTCATTACTACTGCGGCATGCTCGATGTGTATAGCGACATGACCCAGCAATCGGCTGTATTCGGGAATCATTTTGAACTGCTTGAAATGTGCGCCCTGAACCGGCTGCGCGAAACGGTCACGCAAACACAGGTGTCCGCGAAGTTGGCGCAATTCGGTCACGATTTCGACGTGGCGCCGGAGTGTGATGAGGCCGAACTCATACGGGCGGCGAAAACCTCCTGCGCGTTGGACGCCCTGATGGAGAAACATAATCTCGGCTCGCTCGCTTATTACTACGAAGGGGAAGACGGCAACGCGTATCGCGACATCGCCACGAGTGTCATTGCCGGCAACACGCTGCTCACCGGCCGCAACATCCCGGTGGCGGGCGAATGTGAGATCAAAAATGTGCAGGCGATGAAGATCATGGATTTATTCGGCGTCGGCGGCTCATTCTCGGAACTCTACCTCGCTGACTTTACGGATGACGTCGTTTATCTCGGCCACGATGGCCCGGCGCATATTGCGATTGCCGAAGGGCGTGTGGGATTGGTTCCGCTGCCGGTTTATCACGGCAAGCCGGGCAGGGGACTTTCGATTCAAATGACCGTAAAGCTTGGGCCGGTGACGCTGCTTTCAGTCGTGCAGGGGGTGAACGGAAAACTGTCGCTGCTTGTCGCTGAAGGCGAATCGGTGACGGGACCCATCCTGCAAATCGGCAACACGAACAGCCGCTACCGTTTTGACATTGGCGCGAAGGCGTTTCTCCAAGCCTGGTCCATGGCTGGTCCGGCGCATCATTGTGCCATCGGGGTGGGCCACATCGCCGACAAAATTGAAAAGCTCGGCCGATTGCTGCGCCTGGAGACAGTGCGCATCTGTTGAGCTTAATATTTCGAGGCGGACAAATTTTTGACGGCGTGAGGGTCTTTCCTTGAAACATCATCTCAAAGCCGTTGTTATAAGATAGCGCCGTGGCATCAACGGCTTGGCTATTGTGCGGGGGAGCACAAAAAAGGCGCGGACTGGGATGTCCGCGCCAGTGAAATATTCCGCGAGGGGGTCAGGCGTTGTACGTGCCGCTGCTGGTGACGCCGCCGCGGCCGGTCCAGTTGGTGTGGAAGAATTCGCCGCGGGGCTTGTCCACGCGCTCGTAGGTGTGGGCGCCGAAATAATCGCGCTGGGCCTGCAGGAGGTTGGCGGGCAGGACCGCGGAACGGTACTGATCGAAGAAGGCCAGGGCGGTGCCGAAGGCGGGCACGGGAATGCCGCGCTTGGCGGCGGTGGCCACGATGTTGCGCCAGCCCTTCTGGGCGTTCTTGATTTCACCTCGGAAATAATCGTCGAGCAGCAGGTTCGAGAGCTTGGGATTCTTGTCGTAGGCCTCCTTGATTTTCCCGAGAAAGCGGGAGCGGATGATGCAGCCGCCGCGCCACATGAGGGCGATGCCGCCATAGTTGAGGGTCCAGCCGTATTCCTGGGCCGCGGCGCGCAGAAGCATGTAACCCTGGGCATAGCTGACGATCTTCGAGGCGTACAGCGCGCTCTTGACGTCGGCGATGAAGGCCTTTTTCTTTTCCGGGCTGGCTCCGATGCTGGTGAGGCCGGGGCGGGGGCCCTTCAATTTACGGGCGGCCTTGACGCGATCATCCTTCAGGGCGGAGACGCACCTGGAATAGACGGCTTCGGCCATGAGCGTAATGGGGATGCCGAGGTCCAGTGAATTGATGACGGTCCACTTGCCGGTGCCTTTCTGGCCAGCGGTGTCCAGAATCTTGTCCACCAGCGGCGTGTTGTCCTCGTCTTTCTTGGCGAGGATGTCGCGGGTGATTTCGATGAGATAAGAGTCGAGCTCGCCGCTGTTCCACTCGGAGAAGACTTGGTGCATTTCGTCGGCGCTCATGCCCAAGCCCAGCTTCAGGATGTTATAGGCTTCGCCGATCAACTGCATGTCGCCGTATTCGATGCCGTTGTGCACCATCTTGACGTAATGGCCGGCGCCAGCTTCGCCTACCCAGTCGCAGCAGGGGACGTCGCCCTCGACTTTGGCGGCGACGGCTTGGAAAATTTCCTTCACGTGCGGCCAGGCGGCGGGGGAACCGCCGGGCATGATGCTCGGTCCGCGCCGGGCGCCTTCCTCGCCGCCGGAGACGCCGGTGCCGATGTAGAGCAGGCCCTTGCTCTCGACATATTTTTGACGTCGGTTGGTGTCCTCGAAGAGGGAGTTGCCGCCGTCAATGATGATGTCGCCGGGTTCGAGGACGGGGATGAGCTGCTCGATGAATTCGTCCACGGGCTTGCCGGCCTTGACGAGCAGCATGACGCGGCGGGGCTTTTTGAGGAGGGAAACCAGCTCGGCGATCGAATGGGCGCCGAGGATCTTGGTGCCCTTGGCCTCGTTGGCGAGGAAATGATCCACCTTCTCCACGGTGCGGTTGTAAGCCACCACCGTAAAGCCGTGGTCGTTCATGTTGAGAATGAGGTTTTGGCCCATGACGGCCAGACCGATCAGCGCGATGTCTCCAGTTGGTTGCATAAACTGGCGGGCAACATACCGGATGTGTCCGTGGCCGCGAGCAAAAAAATCGGCGGAAACGGGGGCGCCAGCGTATCTCGACACTGTTCTTGGCCGGCACCCCGCGGGAAAGTATGTTGGCAGAAGCCAAAAAATAAGACGAAACACCTCACCCCGGCCCTCCCCCATGAACCCCCGAAGGCAATGTTTGTATAAGGAAGCTCGCCCTCACCCCGGCCCTCTCCCCCAGGAGAGAAACGGTTTCCGCGTCTTGGCGATGGCGGGATGCTGGATTTGCGAGTGGTTCAGGGGTTCAATGCGCGAAATGGCTCGGGAAATTCTCTCCCCATTTTGCTTCGCAGACTCCGCAAAAAGCGGAGAGGGAGAAACGCTCCCAGCATCCGAGGAATCAAGCCGTTCGGCACGCCTTCGTCCCGAATCAAGGGCCGCGCCAAGGCGCGCCCCGGCGTCACCGGATTGTCACAAAAATTCCGGGAACGAAATCCATCGTGCCGAGTCTCATCAAAGAACCACTAAAAGCGGGGGGAAACCACAGCAACCAAAAAGCAAAGGAGCATTATGAAGAAGAACATGTACACGAAAGTAGTCGGCGCGTCGTTTCCCGGGACGTGGTCGGGTCTGATGGGCTTGGCGGCGGTTCTGGCGTTGGCGCCGGTGACGGTCCGCGCCGATTTTGGCGATTTTGGCGGGTGGGGAGGGGGTGGTGGATTTGGGGAGTTTGGGGAGAAAACGTATGTGCAGAGCAACTTGGTCTCGAACCTGCCTGGAGTGGCGCAACTGCAGGACACGAACTTGGTGAACGCGTGGGGAGTGTCATTCAGCTCCACCAGCCCCTTCTGGATCAGCGACAACGGTTCGGGGCTTTCGACCCTGTATGCCGTGACCAACGATGCCGGCGGAGCGCCGCACGTGGCCAAACAGGGTTTGCAGGTGACGATAGGAGGGGATGGTTTTCCCACCGGGCAAATCTTCAACGACACCGGGGCCTTCCACAACGACGCGTTCATCTTTGCGGGTGAAGATGGGTACATCACCGGCTGGCGCGGGGCCTTGGGCACAAGCGCGGAAATCCTGCATTATCGAACCAATGCCGTTTACAAGGGCATCACGCTCGACACGAACACCGGGGCGCCGGAGTTGGTACTGGCCAATTTCCGGGAAGGGACGGTGGATATCTATGACACGAACCTGAACCTTACCCAGTTGGCCGATCCCCGGACGCCCAAGGGGTACGCGCCCTTCAACGTCTTGGACATCGGGGGCTTTGTGATCGTGACCTACGCCAAACAGGACGCGGTGAAACATGATGACGTAGCGGGTCCGGGGCATGGGTTGATTGACATTCTGGACCTGGCGACGGGGAAGTTTTACCGGTTTGCCACCGGGGCGGACGCCGGCGGGTTCCTGTGGGAGATCAATTCACCGTGGGGGATTGTCATCGAGCCGAAGGGTTTCGGCGACTTCGGGGACCGTTTGCTGGTGGGGAATTTCGGCAGCGGGACGATCATGTCATTCGATGTGTTCGGCTTTTTCGACGGTTTGCTCGACGACGGGCATCAGAAGCCCATTGTGATTGACGGGCTCTGGGCGCTTACGTTCGGGAACGGAGGCAAGGCCGGGGCGACCAATGAGCTGTATTTCACCGCCGGTCCGGACAGCGAAAACAACGGGCTGTTTGGCAGCCTGGTGCCGGCGCCGAAGTCAACGGGTAAATATTGAGGGCCTTCGGGCCAACCCAAAATCGGACTGCGGCTGGCCTCACAGCGGCCGCAGTCCGTGCGGGCTGGAAGCACACAGACGGGGAGGAATACCCGGGGCTAAACGACGCAAAGCCTTTTTCCCCGGCTGAGGACCCAGACGATGGCCAGTCCAACAATCACCAACAGCCACCGTTCGAGCGGCTGTGCCCAGAGGCAGGAAATTAATTTTGCCAACTCCACCGCCGCCAGCGCGGCGGCAGTGACTCCGAGCAAACACAATCCCAGCAGGGTGATCAGGACGGCCACTAGATCCAGTCGGCCCAGAACGAAGTCGAGCCTGCTATCTTCGGGAATATCGCTCTGGGGGGCAGGTTCACGGGGGGATTCATGGTGAGTCATGGCTGCTTTGATTAATTATTCCAGGATGGAAATTTCTCCGTACAGTTCCTCGTTGTTGAAAGCGTTGCGCCATTTGCCGTCGTGGTCGCAGTAGGCCATGCAGCGGAAGCCGGGGCCTTGGACCATGAAGAATTCAGTGAGAAACGGAGTCGGCTCAACCGGCCGATTCACCGGCGTCGCGGACTCGAACGGTGGGGTCAGGGTTTCGGTTGTCATAGGCGATTGCTTTGTGCCTTTTATACCGCCCTTGGGACCGGCCGGGCAACTGCCCCTTGGGGCAGGCTAAAACCGCCATGAGATTGAGGATGAAGGGATTGGGCAGCGGGTCAGCCGCCCGGAGGTTTGGCCGGCCGCTTGAAGAAGCTGGTTTCATCCGCCAACCGCGTGAGCTCGGCGACCGACTGGACGTTCAATTTCCGGGTGAGGTTGGTCCGGTGCAGTTTGACGGTGCGCAAATTAATGTCGAGGTCGGCGGCAATTTCCTTGTTCATTTTGCCTTGGACGACGTAACCCAGGACTTCCTGTTCGCGGTGGCTCAAATCATCCAAGCGGGCGCGCAGTTTACGTTGGTGCAACCGATCCTCGCGTTCGCGGGAGTCCCGTGCGAGGGCACGTTCGACGGCGGCGAACAGATCCTCCTTGGGGGCGCGCTTGGTCAGGAAATCCTCCGCGCCGCTGCGCATGGCGCTCACGGTGGTGGGAATGTCGCCCTGGCCGGTGAGAAAGACCACCGGGAGCGGGTCCTGGGTCCGGCGCAACTGCTCCTGCAATTGCAGGCCGTTGATGCCCGGCATCTGCAAATCGGCTATGACGCAGCCCGGGCGATCGGGGTCGGGCCGGGCAAAGAAATCCATCGCCGAGCCGTAGGCTTCCACGGAATAGCCTACCGCCGTCAGGAGGCGGGAGAGTGACCGCAGGAAGGACGTGTCGTCGTCCACGATAAAAACGGT
>Ga0182030_10018251_pt1 | contig 13465 bp, 5 predicted proteins | sample 812S3MmetaG_FD_121299 | JGI IMG/M metagenome (GOLD analysis project Ga0182030, IMG submission 121299) | Permafrost microbial communities from Stordalen Mire, Sweden - 812S3M metaG (Illumina Assembly) | ecosystem: Environmental > Terrestrial > Soil > Wetlands > Permafrost | place: Sweden... | reverse complement strand
CGCGCACCCGGACGGCAGTCACGCGACGTGACCAACCGTCCGACCCTGTCAATTACTCATCGTTACATCTACTTTGCCGGGACCCTGTGCGCTGAGGCCAACTGGCCTAACGGCTTCCGCCGCCCGGAATAGCTCTTCCCACGGGTCCTCGGCGCCGTAGAGAACCTTATCGCGGAATCCCTGGGCTACGTTCTTTCGGATCGCGTGTCCTTTGTAGCGGTGGACTCTCCCCTCGCGCTGTTCGAGATCCACGGGGTTTGATGGCAGGTTCCAGTGGACAACCGCATGGCAGTACTGGTGGAAGTCGAGGCCTTCCTGACCGACGGATGTCGTCGCGAGAACAAAAGGCCAGAAGGGTGAGTTAAAGGCCTCGCGTACCTGCTCAGGGCGAGTTGTACGGCCTGCATCGCTCTCCTCTGACTGGAACCGCAGGGCAAAGCGTCCGCGCATTCCTTGCCGCTCGAAGCTGATCCTTCCGTGTGCGTGGTGGATCTCATCTATTCGGAGGGTGGGAGTGCGGATCGACAAAGCGCGGACGATGGCTGCCGCTATGCCTTCGGCGATCCTCTGGGGAGGCTGCGTCTGCAGGCCCAGAGCCTCACGCAGCATATGGGCGTACTCGTCCAGCACTGCTTGAAGGTTCCCGTCGGCGCAGTGCTCTACGACTCGCCGCCAGTATGGCTCGGCATGGTTTGCCCCCCGGATGAGAGCCGTGACCTCTGGGAGGTTGAACAGGCTCCGAAACGCCCAGGCGACAGTGGCCGCAGCCTGCCTCACCCACGTTTCTCCGACGGCAGACGGGCTTCCGGTGGTTCGGGCCAGTGCGCGAAGGGCGCAGGTTCCGGGTCCGCCGATCGCCATCTCCGCCAGCACTTCGGCCAGGTCCGCAGGGGGACGCCCGAGAGCCCGTGGTGAGGCTGCCAGTTGCTGCGCCTCTGCCACGTGGTCGGCCCAACGGGATCCTTCTTCCTCGTCCTGCTCACCCCCGGTCCACAGCGTTGGGAGCGATCGCTGGGCGAGCCATTGTCGTGTTCCGGCGGGGTCCAGTCGGAGGTCGAGGAGGATCGGAGCTGCCCAGTACCAGGCCTCGTCCTCAGGCCCAGTTGTCGGCGCGCCCGCCGTTACCTGCCGGAGTTCTCCGGCGATTGCTGCCTGCGCTCGCGCTACGACCTCTTCCCGTGATGCCGGAACGCCGCCGAGCCCGCCAAGTTCTCGCGGGTCGGCAAATCTGGCTAGTGCTGAGCTCGGGTACAGCATGCCTAGCACGGGCATCCCGGTAAGGCGTCCCTGCGAGAAGGTGAAAGTCAGGAGCGGGCGGCGAGCCCGCCGCGCCTCTGGTGTGTTGACGGCGGACGTCTCCAGCATCCTGATCATCCGCCGCTCCGCCTCATAGGACAGCAGACACGTGAGCATCTTGGGCACGACAATCCAGGAGCCAAACACGAGGCGTTTGGTCAGCTTGCGCAGGGCCGGGTCCGCGTAAGCGCCGGCAGACTCGTAGTAGGGAAGTGCGGGCGGAATCCACAGCAGCCGCCAGGCTCCGTTCTCGATCATGTCCGCGAACAGCGTCCGCAGCCGGGGATTGGCCGGGTCTACATCGTCGTAAGACTCGACCCGCTGCCACGGAAGACCCAGGCCCTCAGCCCCCAGGACCTGCTGGGCCTCTGCCGTCCACTTCGGATCCGCAAGCCATCGCCTGGTCTCTTCCTTTAGCTTGTAGCTCTCCATAAAGCTCACCAGGTAGGGCGAGGACTTCCAGTATTCGGTAGCCTCGGGTTGTTCCAGCCACCGGGCCAGCCGCTGGACGCTCAGGTAAGCACGGAGGTCGGAGGAGTGGAGAGTTCCGTGAGATGACACCTCCAGGAGCATGCCGTCACGGTCCTCACTTGCGGCCAGGCGCTCGGTGCGGATCATCACACGACGTAGCTCGACCTCAAGCGCATCCCGGGTATTCTCCAGTGGCCCCTTGTCGGCGCTCAGCCGCAACAGCCCGTCGCGGTAGTCCTCGAGCAGTCCCTCTGCACGCGTGGTGTCTCCATCTGTGAGGAAGCGCAAAGTGTCGATGAAATCTCGATAATGGTTCTCACCTTCCTCGTGAGCCAGCGTGTACATCTTGTACGGGGTCGCGGACAGGAGAAGCACACGGGCGCGAGATGCCTCGTGCTGGTACTCGAACAGCCCGCGGGCGAGCCCGCCCGCTTCCTTGTGGGGATCGAGGAGGTCTTTGAATCGCTGGAACTCATCGAGGATGATGAGGTCGGGTTCAAGGGCTTCAAGACAGGATGCTGCAAGAATGCCCCGCAGCTCACCAATCATCTTCGCGCGGAGGGCTCGGTCCTTGGCGGGTACTGGATTCCTCGTCCGGCGGAATCGGTCTGCCACTTCGTCGAAGCGGGTCCGCAGGTCGGATCTCCCCTCAGCCCTATCGCTCTTGACCCGAAGCTCCAGGCTATGGGCGAACTTGGCCATGAGGGCATCATCGATCTGGTATTCGCTGGGAGCCGCGCTGAGACGCTCCCGGAACCAGGCGGCGTCGGTGACCCAGCCCTGGAACAGGTTCTTGGCTGAGGCGCGGTTTCCTAGTGACCAGGACTCCCTGATCATCCAGTAGAGCAGGACGCGCTCTTCCCATCGGCCCTCGTGCGACCGCAGCACAAAGGAAGTTCCGGGGGTGAGGGGGATCAAGTTGACCTTGTTTCCTTGCAGTTGCCTGACGTGGCGTGGGAGGAGCGTGATCCGGTCGGGCGGAGCGACTTCCTGGCCTGCGATATTCAGCCGTCGAAGGTTCTGCCGCGCGATGTCGCTGTTCGAGCAGATGTAGAGAACATCGATACGCTCGGTCGTCTCCCAGAGATGATCGATGGCCATGGCGGCAATCCCGCTGGCGACGAGCGTCTTGCCCAAGCCGACCTCGTCGGCGATCAGGAACCGGTGAGTGGTGTCGGGATCGCGGTACAGGCGCCGGAAGGCATAGGCGGCAGAGTCACGCTGGAAATCCTTGAGGCGGCCGAGAACCTGATCAAGGTCGGGGCGCCGGTCGCCGCTCATCGCCGCGCCTCTCGGGCCGCCCAGATCGGATCCCAGATCTCCGTGAATCCCTCCGGGATCAGCGCCTCGCCCTCCGTGGTTTTCCGGAGATCTTCGATCAGCCTAGCGACGTGGTCGAGTTTGGCAGGTTCTCGCTCTAGAGCGCGGAGTAGAGACTCAAAGAGGGGAAAGTCCAAAGCGAACGAGTCCTCCTCTCCGCCATTGCCTGTCTGATCGCCAGATACCAGCAGGCCGACTGCCTGCCGAGGATCCCCGTCGGCGAGGAGAAACAGCAAGAAGCGCAGCACGCGATCCCGATCTCGGAGCACAGAACGGAGTACCCGGTCCCTCCGATCTGCCGGCGCCCCTTCGAGTAGAAGGTTGAGCGCGAACCGTTCTGCCTTCTTGCGGGTGCCCTCGGTGACCTCGACGGAGAAGGCGAACAGTGAGCTCAGCTCTTCCCCGGCCATGACAAACCGGGCAAGCTCAGAACCCCCGACCCGGACGAGAGCCGATGCACCCTCGCCGAGCATCACGGGCCAGCATCTGATGCTGACCGCTTCCGGCACCTTTGCCGACTCGCGGCCACAGACTAGGGCAACCGCGAATAGGCCTTCATCGTTCTCGGCTCCCACTCTTGCAACAATGGCGGCGCTGACCAGGGCGTGCCGGGCCTCGTCGATCCGGGCTCGCAGACCCTCTTCAAGCTCATCAGGGGGCCGGTATTCGTGCTCGACATACAGCTTTAGAAGATCGCTGAACCGAGCCTCACCCGAGCCCTTGGCGAGGAGGGCGTCAATCCCGAATTTCGACTTGGGGCCACGGAGCTCGACAAGGAACTCCACGTTAGGGCCGAAGGCGGCATCGGTGGCGTTTGCCGAACCAGTCCATACGCTCGCCTTCCAGCCGGCGTCAGCCACGTACAGCTTGGCGTGGAGTCCCTGGAGCACATGATCTGCCGGGTCTGCTTCATCGTCGCGGTTGACGTCAATGTCGGCGGCGTCATCTAGGACATAAACACTTTGGAAGCGACCCAGGTCTTCAAGCTCTTGCAGTGATTCCAGCCTAGACACCAGGAGATGACCTTGCCCATGCCCGGCCAGGCGTGCGAGTGCGGCGTGACCGAGGAAGGGAGAGACCACCAGAAGTCGATCCACACGTCCGGAAAGCGGCCAGCGGCGGTGCCCTACGATCCCCATGGGCCAGAAAGTCAGTCCCTCAGCGTCGGCTGGGAGCTCCCAGCTCACACGGAGCACCTCATTCTGCGCTTCGCCGACCCGCCGGCGGATCTCGGGGGACACCGTCCGCTGGGCAAGACCAGGGAGCGAAGCGACGAAGTCTGCCAGCGGACGGTTGACGCCGAAGGCCCGCTGGCGGTTGGCGACGGGACCCTCGACGATCACGGCCGTATCCCAGGCCCGGTCAAAGGTGAGGTTTCGGGTCAGGCAGGCGAACCGATACCGGACTGGTGCGCCATCGGCCGCGAACCGAAGGAGCCAGACCTTCGGGTGAAACAGCCCTCCTCTGGTCGGCGCCGCCGCCTCGATGATCGAATCCTCCAGATAGGAGAGCAGGAACTGCTGCGGCTTCGGCACCGCGATCCGACTTGCCTGGACAAAGACGGTCAGCCGGTCCGCGTAGCGGCGGAGCGCCTCAAGCAGAGGAATGGCGTCCGGGCCGCCGCGGCTAGCGTCGTCTTGCTCCCAGTCGAAGAGGGCAAAAGCGAGTGGCGCCGCCATCGCGGCAACCAGGTCCAGTGTGTAGGTAGTACCTATAGCCCAGCTGAGCTCATAGCCCTCGGGAGGGCGCAGCGCTTCAGTGAAAAGGACCCGGTCCTGTGGGTCAAGCACCGGCGCTTATCCCGTCGAGAATGTCGTTGACGATGGTCTGGGCGACTTCCCAGCGATAGTTCAACTGCCGTGACCCGGCGTCGCCGCGCCAAAGGAGCAGCGCTTGACGGTTCTGCAGACGAGCCCGCTGCCTCTTGAGCTCGTGCTCACGCTGGAAGATCAGCTGACGCGTGTCTTGCAGGCCACCGGCGATCGCAGCGGCGCCCACGTCGAGAACGAGGCTGAGCCAGCCGTCGACGAAGTCGCGTGTACGGCACGTCACCCGTGCACCGCCTTCGGCGACAATAGCCCAAAAACGCCGCCGGTCCCAGCCGGTGAAATCTGCCGACCGACGCGACATGAGGGCCACCCAGGTGGCCATCGCCGCATCGAAGGAATCGCTCCACTCGTCGTTCTCGACCGCCTCGGCGAGCAGGAGGTTATACAGCAGCTGCGCTCCGTGCATCCCCTCTGAGAACAGTCGGGCATGGAAAAGCTGCTCCCCAAACGGCTCCCGGAACCGGCCTCGCTGCGGGTGTTCCCACGCGAAAGCCGTCTCCGACGGTTCACACTCGTCGACGAGAAAGGCCAGCAGAGAATCCCGATGGCTGAAGATGATTCGCTCGCGCAGGTATCCTGCCTCGGCGGTGGTGAGATGGAACGTGGCGTTGTTCGGAAAGCCGCTTGGCGCCTGCGGCAGGTTGGGATCCCAGTTGCCCGGTGGAACGCCGCTCACCGGATTACGGTCATCATCAACCAACGCCATGGGAGAGGCGTAGAACCCATCAAGTGACTGGTGGTAAAGCGGCTGGGAACCCCGAAAACGGCGGATACCCCAGGTGAGAAGACCGTTCCAATAGACGTTGCTCGGGAGGCGCTTCAGGGTCTTCCGAGCCTGGATGCCGATCACCCCCTGCCGCTCCCCGGAATCGACCAGTGCGTCGATCAACCCGATCTCTGCTCGCCGACCCCGCGCCACCACCTGGCCCGATGGGACTCGGAGCCGTTCAAGCTCCAGGTAATGCCATGGCATGAAGAGGAAGTAACGGGCCCGGGTCTGAATCGTGCTCGTGCCCGGAAACAGTAGATCGGCGAAGGCGTCCCGGATGGCTCCCAGGCCAAGTTCGTCGACGGTCGACGGTTCGCGGAGGAGGTCTACGACATCGAGGGCCCTCCGGCGGTCCCGTTCTGAATAGTCAAGCCATGCAAGCGTTGCCGTCATCGCCGGGACAATTGACACTTAGCGACCGAAGCCACGCGGGAAGCATCGCGTCCACCGGTCGGTTGCTCGATTGACCGCTCGTGCGCTGCTCGTTTGGCGAAGGCGTCCAGAGTTATTTCGACTGTTTCCAGATCGCTGAGGTCTCGGACAACCCGGTACAGCTGGCTCCGCAGGATGTTTCGTCTGGGCATGAAACAAGTGTGGCGGCTCAGGGCGCACTTGGCATGGCGAACGCCGCACCTTGCGAGAGCTCGTTCTGATCAAGGAAAGCTGAGTTTTCGCGTCACTCATCGACGAATGTTGTCCTGCTGGTCGCAAAGTGGCTGACTGACGGCACTTATTCGACGGTCACGCTTAGTTAGAAAAGAAGCCGAGGTCTGGTGCACTGAAGGTTCCAATTACCAATCCGCGGTCTAGGAAGCGGTTAAACTCTTCGCAGCTGGTCTCCGGCAGCAGCGCGCAGCCGTGGCAGGCAGCCAGATTGCAGGAGTCGGGGCCCTGCCCCGCCTGACCCACCTCCATACAGACGGGGTCTGTAGAACACCAGCGGGCGTTGCCAAGCGCACCGGAAAAGACTGCCAGAAGGTTGGCAGGTCGGGCCATCCGCACTAGCCCACCCATCGTGCCTTCCGAGTCGCCGGCTGCGGTGTAGATAAGCACTCCGGCCATGCCCTTGTGTGCGTCCTGAGACATGTAGAGACGTTCGCGAAGCGATGCCGAGCTATAGCCGCAGGTGAAGATGAGCTCGTTGATGAGCAAATGGGCCAGCGTGTGTAGCATCACGAACCGAGGGCTGAGACTTCGGTCTTCGAGGCCTCGTTTGTGGGCAGCGACGCTGTAGCGTTGGGCGATGAGGTCGGCGCGATCCTTGACCGCCTGCCGGGCCTCCCAGGTGCGCAACTTAGCGGCACTCAGCTCAAGGTAGATGCCTTCGCCTTTCACGACGTAGGCGGGAAGCCAGTCGTGTTGAGCGGGAAGCGTCCGGCGCCGCAAGAGCGCCTTGCCGTCACTGAGCCGCAGGCTGCCATCACGCACGCGGGTGAAGCCGCGCAGCGCGCGCGTTTCCCGGACGACGTCAACGCGTCGCACGCGATCAAGGACGTCGGCCAGATCAGGGGCGATTCCTGGGTCGCTGGCGGTGAGGTAATCGTCCTGCGGCGTCTCACGCAGCAGTTTGTATTCGGGATGCCTCCATTCTTCGTTGGCCGTGAGCACTTCTTCGTGCCCGTCGTCGATGGCAGCTGGCGATTCTTCACCGATGCCGAAGAGTTCTCGATAGGCAGCTGTGAGCTGGTCGTCGGTGATCGGGGCGAACAGGTCGTATGGCAAAGACTCGCGCAACTGCGCGACGGTAACCCCGTCACCGAAGGCGGTCCGGAGCACTTTCAGGACGGGCCCGACGTCCTGGCGGCGCATCAGTTCGTGTAGCTCGGCGCTAATCGCGCCCTCGTGGCGGGGCAGGTAGATCGACGATTCGATCTTCGGGAAGTAGACGTTGCCAGCGGCCCGTAGAGCACCGCGAATTGCTTCGCCGCATCCATTGCCGTCGTCGGCGAGCCACGGCTCAGCGCCACAGCATTCGTACTTCTCGCCCGTCGCAAGTCGTTCGGTCAGCGTCGTCTTCTCGTCACCACCGGCTGGCCGACTGGCATCTAGTATGCCACCGAGGGAACGCTCCTCCTTGCAGCCCGCGCAAACGACGTACTGGCCGGTGAGCGCGCCACCGCCGCGTGAGACAAGGCGGAGCGGTCCGCGGCATGACGGGGATAGCGAGTGGTGCACCCACTTGTCGAACGGGAAGTCGTCCAGGTGGCCCCGTGGACAGATCGTCACAAAAGGCACTTGCGACATGCGTGACTTGTACTTGCGCGCGGTGCATATCGGATCCGGGCAGTACTCGGCCTGCCGCAGGGTGAGCGTGCTCAGCTTGAGCCGCTTGCAGTACATGCAGAAGCACCAGCGCGGGAAGCGGAGGACCGGGACGGCGAGCCGGAGATTGCGGTTATCGCCCGAGCCGCTGCTGAAGCGGTAGTCAGGCGGCAGGCGGAACTCCCGCACGCCGAGTCGTTCCTCGAGCCGCCAGTCGTGTTCGGTGTACTCCTCCATCGCGAGACTGCTGCGTTGGTCGACCTTGAACCAGTGGTCAAGGCCCGCGGTGATGACGGAGGTGCCGTTCACGAGGATGCTCATGGCGCCGACCCCAAAGGGACTGACGAGCTGGGCGCGCCGCATGTTGCCAGTGCTCATGAGTTCGCCTCTGCGTCGAGCGCGTCCTCTTGGTTGTAGGCCAGGCTGATCTCCAGCCGGCATTCCGCATCGACGTTACGCATGCTGGTAGGGACGTCCCACATCGGGACTCGGCTGGAGAGTTCGGGGAGGGTACCCGCGATGCGCATAAGGCCTTGCTGCGGGTCGCCATCGAGAGCGTTGCCGCTCCACTGCGTCCGGTCCCAGCTCCGCCACTGCAGGGCCCGCTGTCGCTGTATCCGTTCAAGGGCTGGTATCTCCTCTGCGTCGGCGAGTGCGGCGCGGCGGCGCAGCAGGTCGATCGCAACGTTGTACTCATTCTCTGGAAATGGATAGGGCTCAAGATCGGGACCGACTTGCCGAATGTGAGCAATTGCTGCCGCGTGCATCGCACGGCGGAGGACTGGCACTGCGAACGGTGTCACGGATGTCGGTTCGACCTGGGCGTAGAGACGCTGGTGGTAGCTGCGGAAACGCTCGTAGTGGCTGCGGTCGCGTGGCTTGGCCGCACCATAGATAGTTATGACCAAACCCGGGCTGACGTCCGGCTTACGGCCAATTCGACCGCTGACCTGGATGTATTGGGCTGTCGTCTTGGGCTGTCCGACGATGGTCATCAGGCCCAGGCGGTCAATGTCGACGCCGACCTCAATGATGTTCGATGCCAGGCAGATGTCGACGCAGCCGGGCTTGCCGTAAGAGAGCTGCAACTGCTCGATGGCCTTTGGTATCTCGTCGCTGCGACGGCGGCCAGTGAGTTCGAGCGGTGTCCGGGGCCAGCGCGGATCGGTTCTCAATTGCTCGCGGCGGCGCAGACCCGTCAGGTAGTCCGGGATGTCAGACTGCAACAGCGAGACGGTGTTGCCAAGCTCCCGCAAGCTGTTGAGGAAGTTGAGGTTCGTCCAGTAGCCGTCGCGGTCCGCTTCGGGAATTTCCATCCCGGCTTGCAGGGTGGCGGCGGCAACACGAACCTGCACCGTCTGCATGGAGCCCAGGGAGGCGCTCATGACTGCGAGATAGCGTCTGCCGGGCGCGGGGGTTCCGTCGTCAAGTGTGGCTGGTTCGGCGAAGAAGGAGTGCCCTTCCTCCAGCCCTCGCGGCGGAAACAATGCCACCTTTTCACGTCCGAACAGGCAACGGATCTGATCCTCGAAGCGCCGGATGGTGGCCGTCGAGGCAATGATCTTTGGGCGGACGGCCGTCCCGGCTCTGGTGTCGGTGCAGAGGTCCTCGATGATCGGCTCGTAGAGGCCGACCATCGAACCGAGCGGCCCTGAGATCAAATGCAGTTCGTCCTGGATGATGAGCCCAGGTGGCGAGATCTCACGGCTGCCATCCTCGCCCAGTCCGAAAAGCCGGCGTGCCATCGGACGCCAGGCCATCATGGCGAACTTGTCAACGGTGCCGATCACCAGTGATGGTCGCGTGGCATAGATGTCGTCATCGACGACGTGAACTGGCAACGTTGCCCGGCCGCCGAAGCGACAGGCGTTGTCCGCACACCGGAAGATAACCTTCTTTCCGGCCTGCTCGTAGCCGATGACCTCTTGTCCGCTGCGGCCCTTCGGTATTGGCCCCATCTGCGCACCACACCACGGGCAGCGCAGCAGCAAGAACTTGTTCTGGGCATCGTTCTTTCGGCGCAGTTCGCTGAGCACGTCGACGGCTTGTTTCCAGGTGTTCGGCGTTGACGCTCTGCCGAGCCAGATGCCGATCCCGAAGGGGACTTCGCCGAGATCTGGCTGCTTCGAGCGGATATCTTCGAGCACGCAGATCAGGGCCGCCGCGCGGAGGAACTGCTGCGCCGTCAGTAGCCGCAGGGTGTAACGCATCAGGGTATCGGTACCGACGTCAGCCGGATCACGCAAGCGACGGGCGATCAGGCTGACGGCGGAGGCACCGAGGTAGGCTTCGGTCTTGCCGCCGCCCGTCGGGAAGAAGATGAGATCGACCAGCTCGCGGTGAGGAGCAGTGCGGTCAACGAGCTCCGGCAGGCTGGCCAGGATGAAAGCTATCTGGAATGGCCGCCACAGACCGGCGCCAACGCCAGGCTCAGCGACCGGGTGGGCACCGATTACTCGATTGGTGCCGTTGCTCTTGTGCTCGACTGGGCGAAGTTCCAGACGGGATCTCACCTGTTGGTAGAGCATCGCTTCATTGGCAAGGCTGAAAGCGCGAGCCGCGAGCGGGTTATCGGCGATCATCTGCCAGCCAACACGAATCCGGGCAAGGGCGTCTCGGCAGAGCTTCATGTGCCTCGCTGCAGCGGGACGGAACCGCTCGATCAGCACATCAATTTCTGCTTCGCGCTCGGCGATCCAGCTGTCATACAACGACAGCACCGTCTCGACCTGTGCCCGTCCCTCTGCGGTATCGTCGGCGAGCGCCTGCATGCTCACTAGTACCGGCCGCCGGTTCCCGTCCGAATCAGCGATGTAGACATTGGGCGTCAGGCTCGGCACCTCGTAAGCCGGCATTGGCGTTGCTCGAACAGTGGGAGTCGCGCCCCCGACTGGATCTGACCAGTCAGCAGCGCACCCGTGGCCGATGGCGAAGGTGCGCTTATTTCGGTAGAGCAGGTCGATTGACTGCTCCTCCTCATCACCATCCGGCTGCTCGACATCGGGGTACGGTTCGATTGTCATGCCACCCTGTGGCTGGACCTCGAAGCTCATCTGGAAGAGTGCGGCGTTCGGCCCGTTACCAGGCGCCCTGTTGATCACCGCGACCGTGACGAGCCGCAGCTGGGGATCGGTCTCACCGGGAACTGGTCGGCTGAAGACCTGCGCGTTCGGCTTAACGCGCAGGGTGCCTTTAGACCCAATCGGAATCTCAAGGAGCGCCCGGGTACGGTTCGCGACTAGCTCACTGGGCACCACGCCGCGAAGAACGAACGGGCGACGGACCCACCACTCCCATGGTTTCGGGTAACCGCCGACGTGGACAGCCAGGCGGTCGTAGTAGGCGCCGGTGACAGTCAGGGAAAACGAACCAGGTTCCGCAATCCGGCCCTTGAACGACACTGCCATAGCGCGCGGCTTAAAGGCATTGGCATCGGTGAGATCAAAGTCGTCTGAGTCGGGTTCATCTTGGCGAAGCGAGCCTGGGGGCGGTGTGACCGGCGCATCCGAAGTTTCTTCACTGTCCGGCAAGCCCGGCACCCAGGTCAGGTCACCGGCATCAGCCGCACCGTTGTAGAGGACGCCGATGCCGTAGCGCCGTAGGGGATCGGATTCTGTCAGGATTTCCTGGCCGGTCTCGCTGTCATGCCACAGCCCCCTGGCGGTCTCCTTTGAGTCGAACCGAGCGGAGCCGCCAGCACATGTCAACGGATTACCGCGGGGTATCTCGTCGACTGGACCGAATAGTTCGCGGCGTACCGCCGCCTCCATGGTGGAGCGCCCCTCAAGTCCGGTCATGAGTTCCCCTCAGAGCTGCACGGAGCGTCTTTGACTCGACCACGGCGATCAGGCGATCGGTGGCGCGGGTCATGCCTACGTAGAGCAGCGAATCGAAGGCTGGCGCCGACTGGTCATCGAGGTCGGTCAGTATAACGGCCGGCGCCTCCAAGCCCTTGAACGCGTGAATTGTGCTAAAACGCAGGCGGCCCCGCCGTGGAAGCTGACCGTCATCTGGACTCAGGACCTGCCGGAGCCACCTATCGGCTGTTGATTCCGCGGTCGAGCCTGTGCGACGCGGGCTCAGGACCACGATCTCCTCAAGTTGGTAGCCGTCCGCCTTCAGGTCCCGGACCGCTTGGGCTACCAGCGCCGATTGGTCGCTGTCGTCCTTGTAGGTCACGAAGGCTGGGTCGATGCCGTCGTCCTGGCGGCGGAAGCGGCGGTAGCCAGGGACCATGTTGCTGAGTGTCTGGACGACGGTGCCGATCCTGGGCCGGTTCCGGCAGTTCACGTTGAGGCTGTACGTCGGTAGGTTCGGTACGCGGGCGCGGAGCGCCTGACGGCCATCGCCGACGTCGAAGATCGCCTGCCGCTCGAAGTCACCAAAAAACAGCAGCCGCCCACCCGTGAGGCCACCCCGCACGAGCAGGTCCAATACGTCGAGATACTCATCCCGGGCCAAGTCCTGTAGCTCATCGATGATCAGGAATTCGTCACTCTCGTCGTTGGTGAGGAGTCGTTCCAGCACTCGCTCGACGAGCTCGTGGTCCCAGAAGTCCGCGGTCGGATGCGCCGGCGCAGCGATGCCGGCGATGCGCAGTATTTCCTGGTGGAAGGTTGCGAACCGCAACCCGTGGATATCCGCGGTCTGCTCTTTGAGCCGACGGCCTAGCAGTCGGTTGAAGCAGAGCAGCCGTCCGGTGCCGCCAGCAGCGACCTCGCGCCGCGCGGCCTCCATCGCGAGCAAGGTCTTGCCAGAACCGGCTGGACCGGTGAAGAGAACGGCCCGATTGTCAGCCATCGCATCAAGAGCGTCGTATTGCTCGTCCAAGAAGCTCTGCAATTGCGTCTCGCGATTGCGGCGCATATCGGCTGGAACGGTGGCGAGCTCGAACCGCGGGCGGAGCAGTGCGGCGATGCTGCGCGAGGTTGGCACGTCTGGGCTGACGGCGTCCTGAAGCAGCGAGGGCAGGTGCTCGGCTAGGTGCGTCCGACCTGCTGCGATTACGCGCAGGATGGCACCGGCCGGATCTGTGGCCAGATCCTCCTGGTCGAGGAGCTGCCAGTCATGCCATTCCGGTGTAGTCGGAATGGCCGCCCGTGCCCGAACATGGGTGAACCAGACAGCACTGACCAGTGGTGCCTGGTGGAGATTGACTTGCCGCTTTGTCAGGTAGCGGCGGATGCTGTGCATGGCGTCAGAGGCCTGCTGGAATGGGCTGCGTGACGTGGGTGGCTGGCTGCCGAGCTTCCAGCGTCCGTCGGCGAGACGGTCCACGCTGAGATGTGACTTCACCTCGATGACAACGATGCCGTGGCCCGGCACGATGACCACGAAGTCGGCCTCACCCTGCACTTGGCGGACGTGTGAGGCAATGCACAACGAGTGCAGGACGATCCAGTCGTCGGTGGCTGGGTGCGATGCGAGGGCGTCAAACAGAGCACGTTCGCCAGGCGGCGCGGAGTCCGGGCAGTACGGCGGCATTATTCGAGCCACTGCGCGCTCCGATCCGGAGTGG
>Ga0182030_10018250_pt1 | contig 13466 bp, 9 predicted proteins | sample 812S3MmetaG_FD_121299 | JGI IMG/M metagenome (GOLD analysis project Ga0182030, IMG submission 121299) | Permafrost microbial communities from Stordalen Mire, Sweden - 812S3M metaG (Illumina Assembly) | ecosystem: Environmental > Terrestrial > Soil > Wetlands > Permafrost | place: Sweden... | reverse complement strand
CGGTGCCGCCGCGAAACTGCACCTCGACGAAGAAGGCTACCGAAACCCGGTGAAAGTGCTGGCGGCCAAGAAGCGCCGCCTCACTCTTCCGCAAACTGGCGGTGCGCACGAATATGTTGGTGCCACTGTAACGATCGACATTGCAGAAGAAGCGCAAGAAACAGCAACGTCGTTCGCTGCGGCGTTCACGGCGGAGGCGGCCGCGGTACCTGGAGCAACGATCCGAGATCGAGAGTTGCTTGCCTCTGACGCACTCAACACGCTGCGACACTCTCCGCCACCTCCAAATCCGCAACAAACGCAGCAACAGCCACAAGAAAAGTCACAGCAACAGCAACAGCCACAGGTGCAGTCACCACCACAACAGGCACAGGTGCAGTCACCACAACAACAACAACAGCCTCTGCTGCCGCAGTTACAAGAGAAACCACTGCTGGTGAAACTGCGAATCAATTGTACACCCACAGGCGACCGTCCAAGTGCTTCACAATCTGATTCAGTAGTACAGTCGACACCACAACCGCCGCAGCTGTTAACATCCAATCCGTTGCAGCTTGCAAAGAAGGCGATCGATGAAGTGGCACTGAAAGCTGCCGAGAGTGCGCGACCAGACTCGAATGTGAACGTTCCGCGAGAATTTCTAGCAAAGGTGCTTGCTACGAACACAGAACTGGGCGAGCGTGTCAATATACTGGAACACCAACGGCCAGAGATGTTGGCAACGGCGAAGATGCGCGTGCGCGACTACGCCGACATATTCATCCCTGATGTGGGTCGCGAAGGCGGTCGACTGACGTATCCGTCGTCTTCAACGTCGTCTCTGGCAGAATTGACCTCGTCGGCGCAGAAGAAAGACGAAGTGTTCCAAGTGCCGAGCGAAGTGCAAACGGAGTTTGACAGCGCCTGCGATTCGGTGTGCGAGTGGACGAATTTGGTGATGCACCTCGAGCGGAAGATAGGCTCGTGCGTCATCGATGCGCATGCGTCTCTCATCAACAACGACAATGCGCCAATGCCAGATGCGGAACTCTCGCAGTTGTTTGCGCACAAGTACGCAGCGTGGGTGAAACTCATGCACGCGGTGCGCCGCGAGTCGCTGGCGCGTCTCAACATCCTGCAGTGCAAACTCGACGTCGATCTGCACCAATTGGGCACGTTGCGCGCAATGGAGATAACAATTGGCCACGAGCAACAGAGAAACCTGCAGCGCGCCGCGTCAGGAATGGGCGCGAGATCGGTGTCTCCGAAGCAAGCATGCGCTGCGATAGCTTCTCAGCTGAACCACGATACGGCAAACAAGTCTTGAATCAGAATTGTTCATTGAATATACACACGTGCACACACACGCATGCCGCGTCTCTGAAAAACCCTTTTTCGAATATCAAAACTTGGTGCGCCGGCACAGCCCTTTCGCCCCACCTCCGCGCGCGCTCTTCCGTCAACCAGCGCACCGAAATTCGCCCATACGCGATGAGTGTTTATATTGGATACTACTACGACAATGAAGTTGGGGCACTGCACACAAGTTTGTTGTCGGTGCGCGTGTCCGCCGAAGGAAAACGAGAGATCCGCCGGTGGCTGCCAGAAGGAACTCCAGCTTCAAAGATCGCTTCGGAGGAGGCGGCTGGGATGATCAGAGATGAGTTTACCACCTACTTCAATAACTCGACCGATAAGTACCACTCTCTGGAACGATTGATCGAGGTGGCTGTCGCGAGCGAGCTCACGCAGCTGTTGCAAGTCTACATCTCCGACAACGATGGCAAATACCTTGAAGCCCGTCAAGTGAACGCGTGCATTGACGCACTGACAACAGAGGCTGCCAATCGAGTCAACTGGAAAAAAGACTCTGATCTGCCTTTACTGAGCGCTTTTTTGAACTTGAAGAGCAAGCGCTGTCTGCGATTCGAGTCGAAAAGCGACCTGGACAACGCACTCGTCAGCTACGAGGACCGCTCTCGAATCTCGCTGCAAGGACACGGAGAGTTAAGGCAAGATCTACTCGCTCTTTCAGATGAGACGACCAAACACTGTTCCGCGATCCATCTATGCATGAAAGATATCTTGTCGAGCGCCAAGTGCGGTGATTCGGTGTGCGCCGAAGACGGAGCAGAAGCAGCACGCGACGGTGGCGGAGACGGTTCGCCAGCCAAGAAGCGTCGCGCGAAAGAGAAGACGCCGCCGCCTCCTGCTCATCGGCCGACTGAGACGGCGAATCGACTGCTCATGAATCTGATCGATGCACTTGTGCGCTTCTTCAACTCTCTTCAGCCCGAACTCTGCCAAGACTTGCCGCTGGCGAAACTCGCAACTCTGTTGCAACACTACTTGACCGACGGACGCTCAAGTGGAGTATTCAGCAAGCGTCCTGTGAGTGTTGTCGAGTTGCGTGTTTGTGTGCGCGAATTCGTGACTGAACACTGCACACACACATGCGCGTACAGAAGGAAGCGGCGATGCACTTCTTTCGAATACCACAGGCGATACGAGCAAGATTCGGCACGCTGCACCAACCGGGCTTAGCCGAAGAAGCAGAGGCAAAAGAGCGCATGCTGTTCACGTTCACTGTCGACGATATCTTCCGGGATATGGTGCTCGAACGAATGCCAACGGATCTGTGGAAGATACTGGCGAACACCTACCTGGAACACGTGTTCGAAACGTGCGAAATGATGGAAGATGCTATGCACATATGCATGGCCGATGGCGAACCCTGCGGCCCACGCATTCTCTACCGACGATGTGTTCTGCCTGGCATGAAGTCCGTCGCACTCGACCAGATTCGTTTCAACGAAGAGTTGATCGTCGCCGAGAAGTCGCAATTTCTGCTGTTCGAGAACGCGCATCGTGCGATCGACATGCGTATTTACTCGTTGGACATAGACGAACGATCAAAAGTCGCACGCGACTGCTTTGTGCCGTCAGAGGTGATCGTGAACTTCTTCGAGAGTTGCGAGAAGCTTTCGGCCAGCCGTACGTCGTCGGTCCAGCGCAAGTTGCTGCTCAACAACGCTGCGCGTTGGATCTACTACTTTGCCACGAAAAGAACACTGGAGTTCGCCGACAAGCTGTTTGATCTGTGCGAGTTGTCGAACGACATGGCAGTGGAGAAGTTGCGCGTCGACTTCGCCGGGAAACTCGTCACCGTGGAGCACGGCGGCGAACCGCTGAGTCCAGAGTTCCTGCAGCTCATTGTCAATCTGTTCTTCGGAACGGTGCGCGCAATGACGACGCAACTGAGGCAACATCTCTCCAACGTGTTTCGACCGCGCAATGCGTTGGCCACAGACACCTACAGCGGCAAATACTTCAAGGCACCAGAGGGGAAAGATTTCCAAGACTCTTTCTACAGGGCCGGTGTGTTCCGCGAGAATGATCACCAGCTGCACCAGGGACGACGCACGTTGATTCTGAACATCACTGGACGCCTCGCAGTGCCAACAGAGTCGCGTCCCGAACAGGAGGTCATAGTGCAAAGAACTTTCGACGCGTTGCAGGCGTACCTGCAAGCACGCGACGAGAGTAACCGAGAAGACACCAACTATCCGCAGTTGCAGTTCAACCGCCAGACTGGCACCGGTCCTGGGCCTACGTTTGAGGCGGCCGAAGCTATCATCGAGGCGTACATGAAGCACTCTGGTTCGCTCTGCTGCTACGACGAATCGCTCGGCTGCATTCGATTCCGCAGCAACGTCGAACGCTATATGTCTCAGGAAAGACCTTGCAAAGAGTGTTCGGAACATCATGGCACGAATCTCGTCTGTCGCGCATCAACGGGATACTCTTCGTCCGAGAACGGAGCGTTCGTCGACACGCTGCTCTTTCTCATCTTGCACAAGCGAACCTCTTTGCGCTGGCTGATCGATCCGTACGTCCTGGCGGCTGTCAGTGGGTTTGCAGGATTCGATCGCAGCATCGCGGCACATGCCACGAGTCTGGGCGTGCCGCTCGTACGTCAGTACTACGCCGAGTACGAGCGCGATCAGTACGGACGCGACGTGTTTCCGGACATGTCGCAAGACTACATGCAGAAGTTCAGCATTGCAATGATAGTGATGCGGGACACTCTACGCGAGTCGACTATTTCGAGTCACGTATTTAAGGAACTCGAGAAACTTGTGTGGCCACTCGGTTCGATCGGTCTCTCGTACGTCGTGCGTTCACTCTACTCTGGCACCTACGACGATCTGAGCAAGTTGCGTCAACTCTCCGGCGCTGGCGGAGCTGGTACTATCGACGCCGACGTGCTGCGCTCGATCATCATCACGTGGTTGACTCCAGCAGAGGACGACGGTTCACAGCACGAGACTTTTGCAGGCGTGCTAGAAGCTCTCCAGCAATTCGAACGCATCTGCCATCGTGCGACAGGCGCATTGACGACGCGGGAGTCGTTGAGAGACTGGTTCACGCAATCGGACCTCGGTTGCACAGTCGTCTCGGATGAAGGCGAAAGAGAACTGCAATATATGCATCTTCACTTCACGCCCGCGTGGAAGGAATACGCCGAGGCGGCAATGCAATCGGCGCGCAACGACTACCACAGAGAGCGCGAACGCGAACGCGTGAGCAACGGCACCATAGGCTACGAAGATTTCGAGGGCCGGTCGGCGTTGAGGGTGCCCGACATTCTGCTGGAGTTTCGCGAACTCATGCAACGCATCACGGCGCTGGCGTGTCGACAACAGTCGTTAATCGCACTTGTGAGTTGGCTGTTGAGCGCCAACGGCGAAGACCTCGCGCGCTTCCTGGTGACTGCGACTGGCGACCGTTCTCTGCCGCTCTCGTCGGTGTTGCGCGTGATGAGAGTCAACGGCGGTGTTGCAGCTCTACGTCAACGGTGCGTGCGTCTCGAATCGATACTGCAGTCTGCCTCGGTGCTGCTCGAATCCAACAACTACTCAACTGCGTGGAACGCCTCGCTGACCGTGCTGAAGACACCGTTTGGCCCCGGCGTGGTGTTGAAGAATCCAGAGCGTCGCATCGAAGATGGCGCGGTGAGCTTCAACATGCTGAACGTGGACAATCTGCGCGACGGCGAACTCGTGAAATACAAGATGCAGCCAGTCTCGCATCCGTTCAACGAGGACGAGCGTAGATTGAGCACGGCACACACCTGCGGACGTCTCCTGATGCTATGCAACGCACTCGCAACTGGCACCGGTCCGAACAGCGTCGATCGGCACTTGCGCGAACTGTTTGCCAGTCACAACTACTATGGATTGGCTTGAACGAAAAGCACAAAATGAAGCTTCATTTCACATTTGCAAACTCCTCTAGTTTGCGCTGTTTTGTGTCTGGTTTCTTGGCACTGCCGTCGGCAGCCTTTGCCTCCTCGGCCGCGAACGCCACTTTCGCTGCAACAGCGGCGGCCGCTGCTTTCCGTGCGTCGTTTTTAGCACTGGCGATGGAGCTCGACTGCTCTTGGCGCGTCCGCGTCATCTCTCGTTGCACGTCGCGCGCATATATGTCGTCGGTGTCGATCATCAGCTCGAGCAGCTTGTTCCACTCATCGTTGACAACTTCGTTGGCACACTTCAACTTCAGTTGCAGTTCCTTCAGGCGTTTCTTCTCCTTCTCTTTGGCACTTTCAACATGCTGTGCGACAACAACAGCGCCATTGCTGTTGCTGACGAGTGCGGCGCCAGTTGTGTTGTCGACTTCACCGACAACGACCTCTTCCTCGTTTCCTTCGCCGCCATCCTCTTCGTCTTCGTCGTCGTCGAATTCATCTTCGTCTTCACCATCGCCATCGTCCTCGTCGAGTTGACTATCGTCGTCATCGTCGTCGTCCTCGTCGCCATCGTCATCATCGTCAGACTCCTCTTCTTCTTCTCCTCCGTCGATGCTCCCCGATGCCTTGCGTTTCTTCGAACCATTCGCTTCGACTGTCGTGGAAGCAGAGGCGCCCTTATCCGCTGCCTTGGAGCGCCGCTTCTCGATTACTTTGTCTATGTCGCCATTCTCAATCAACCAGGCTGTTCGTTCGTAGTCGCTCATGCTGTTGAGTGCAGCTGCGGTCGGTTTGCCGTTCTTTCCTCCGGCACCGTTCACTGTGAGTCCGTGCGCAGCGAGCTCGTCTTCGCTGGCCTGCGTCATTTCGAGGAGCATCTTCGTGGCCAACAGCACGTCGGCGGCGATCTTCTTCAGTGGGTCGGTGAGTTTGCACGTGCCCAACAACAGCGTGATCATGACGACGAGCGGCACTTCGCGTTCGTGGCGCACGTTCGAATCGACGGTTCGCATCGTAATGCCATTCTTATCGAAGAATGGATCGAGCAGTTTCATGGCCGCCGGCCGCTGCACTGCTTCGCCCTCGGAGTCGACGCCCATGCAGAGGCACTCGAGGCGCAGGAAGAGCTGATCCATCACATCGGAGCGCTTCTCGGTGTCGCGTATCGTCGCCAACGCCGAGAGGAAGAACGAGTAGACGGTGGGCGTCTTCGCTTCGTTGAGTTCCCGGATGCGCTCGCGGCAGAAGTTCACGAACTTTAGCGCTTTCTCGTTCGCGAGTTTGTCGTCTCGAATCTCCTGCAGAGTCGACGTAATCGATGCTGCCAACACAGCTGCCTGCTTCGTGAGCGCTTTGCGCTTCTTGTCGACTCCGTTGGCGGTTGGTTCTGAATCGCCATCCGTAGTTATGGCAGCAACAGACGCCGTTGTGGCCTTCTTTTGCTGGAGAGCATGTTGAGCAGCATCGATTGCCACCTCGCGGACCTTCTTGCGCGTTACTTTGCGTGCGTTGACGTCGCTTCCGATTGCTTTAGTGGCCTTTAGCGCCTCTGCAATCGGGTCGATTGACTGTGCACCGCCGTTGCTCGCCACTACAACCACATCATCGTCCGTTGTTGTCGTTATTTCCGCCACTTCTACTTCGGCTGCACGATCATCAAGTTTCATTGGTGTGGTCATTCGGTGCGTGCGGCGGTGGGAGGCGCACGGGTTTCTCAATTTCGACCCGTTGGCGCTACTTGCGCAAGAATAGTAGAACAACATTGATAATGCTGAACACGTTGATGATGCCGCAGAGTTTCTCGAGCCAGTTGAAGTGTGCACTGCTCCACGAGTTCAGCCAAATGCTCGTGAGGAACGTCATGACGAGGAACATGCCAATCGTGCGCGCAGCTTGACCGTTCAGTGCAATGACACGGAAGCGCGTCTGGTGGTTCTTGAACAGGTAGAAGAGCGCATCGGAGCGCACCAACACCTCGACCACCATGAAGATCGCCACGACGAACGTCGTCATGAGCAGTACCAACCAACCGAGTTGCGCCTGTGCGAAACTTCCACTCACATTCTGGTAGACGACGGTCGAGAAGATGTTGTACATGATCGACATCGACGCGCCAAGCACCGCAACGATGCTCAGATTGTCGTGCGATAGTTCGTACTTCTTCAATTCACCGTCGTATTCGGCACGAGCTAGTTGCTCGCAATTCTCTGTGTGCGGCATTGCGAAAGCGGAGAAGCTGTTCAAATGTGGTGCATCGAATCTCGGCGCAAAAGCCGTACACGGTTAGTTTATTTCTTCAGTGCACGTTGTTCGCGCAACTCGCGCAGCTGCTTCTCAACGATCAACGCCTCGCCGAGTATACGCCTCCGATCGCCTTCGTCGAGTGCCGGTTCGGCCAGTCGACGCACTTGCAATTCGAGATTGTACGTGAGTGTGCGCTCCACACCGGCACTCTTCACCGCCCGTTCGGCGTCGGCGTCCAACACTACGCCTCTGTCGCGTTGATGCAGCAGATAACAACCAGTTCGATAGAGCATTGATTCGTAGGCATAGTAGAGCTCCCAGTACGCACGTCCAATGACGACCCAGCGTTGTTTCTTCTCGCGTGCGTTCACAGGAGAACGACCAACAAACTGACCGTCGACGATTGTCGATGGATCGTGCGATGCTTCTCCGACGACACTGGCATCGTCGTCGTCACCATCATCGTCAGCAGATTCACTGCAGCTCTTCTTCGACTTGTTGCCACTGAGATCAATTGACACAGAGTTCACGGCGATACCGTTGCTTTGCGCCTTGAAATCCGTATGCACAACTGAGCCAGAGTTGCTGACGACTGAAACGCCGACACTGCCGTTGCTGCTGTTGCTACTGCTAGCGTTGACGGTGTTTGACTTAACGAGACGATCGATTGCTGTGAGGCCAGACGTGTCGCCAGTGCGTGCGTATCGACACAGATTAACATTCGATGTGCGCACCGACTCCTCACACCGCGGCAGCAGTGTACTCTCGAGGCCGTAGTCGGCTATCTCCGTGTCGCGAACCAGCAACTTCTTGCCGTCCACCTCTTCGAACACGAACACCGGTCGGTGACCTGTAGCCGAGGCAACGAACGCACCAACGACGCCTGGGATACGCGACGGACGATCGGTGCGTGCATCGACAGGTGCACGTGTCGATTCACGCTTGTGTGTGCGCAAAGTCTCGCGTTCCAACGCTATGCACCACTTGTACACGCGGTGTTCCGTTGTGACGAGATAGTGAATCGGCTCGTCGCGCGAAGCTGTCACGCGTTGAATGCCAAACACGCCCGGTTCTATCGCCATGTACTGCCAACTGCGCGTGTCCAGATCTGGCTGATCGTACTCGAACAGTTCGCCGTCTATCTCCTCCTCATCGTCTTCATCGTCGGAGAACCGATTGTTGGAGTTTGTCGAGGTGTTGCTTCGAACTATTCCGCTGGCTCCGCTGGTCTCTTTCGAATCGCCAACAGGGTTAGCGGTGTTCCGTATGTCAGTGGGCGCAATGCGTTCTGGACTCGCGAACAACGACGAAAAGAACGAAGACAGACTCATTTCAGTTTCTTCTTTCGCGTTTGTATGCACGTGCGCTCGTGTTCATTTCCTTTTCTTCTTCTCCGCCGATGGCTCACTCATGCACTGCATCTTTAACTTCCGCTGTACGATACGCCTGTACTGTTGTAGATGTGTTCGACACACGAGACGACACAGGATCGCGTTTGGGCAGCCGCGATAGGCGCAACCGGCGCGTGCGGCGTTTGCATGACCAAAGCGCCGCGCGAGCATAGACGTGCCCAGTCGCCTCTCGACGAAGCCGGCGTCTATCAACTGCTCGAGAGGCAGGTCGAGCTCCGCTATGAATTCTCGCTCCTCCGATGCGCCTTGTGAGACACCTTCGATGTTGGCGGCGAACACGTCGTCGATTTGCGTAGACGGTAGCAACTGCGCACCGACGAGCACACACGAGAGACGATTCTTCTCTATTTGCAACTCCTGCACTCGGTACACGGCCTCTTTCCGCCTGGGTCGTTTGCCAGCATCCCTGAGTCGGCCCAACAACTCCGACTCGACCAGTTCCGCGTTGCAACACCATTCGTCGGCGTACCGTTGCGCCGCTGCCGTCTCGAGTTCGTGTCGCACTATTACGCGCCTCCCAATCTCCGCCATCACCAGGTTTGTTCGCTCCTCCTCCGAATTGTGGTGGTGGTGGTGGGTGTGATGTTGATGTTCGTGTTGCCGCATGTGCGTCTGCACGTCGTCGGCTGTAAAACCAATCGCACTGTGGTAGACGTCGACAGGAAGAGACGCCTGCCTCACCGCCGCCGCCGCCACCACAGCCGCCGAACGACCGGGTGGCGCCATCGACGATTTCGCACAGTCGAACGGCGTATGCGTCGACGTCAACAATTCGCCTGGTAACAGTGCACGGTACGGCGCTAACGGTGTCGGCAACGGATCCACTTCGGCCAGTAGACTGTCGAGCTCCGCCTGTGCTATTTCCTCGCGCTCGTCGCGCTTCCTCTTCATCAAAGCCAGTGTGCGCTGGTGCGCCAGCGTGTCGTATCTCTGCACAACCATTGTCGGCGCCGTCGACGACGGAGACGAAAACGTGGGCAGAGGAGAGGGTGCCGTTTCGTGTTGTTTCTGTAGTTCGCTGCTGCATTTCAGTGGTTCGTGAATAGAAGACGGTGGCGGCGACGAAGCTGTGTGATTGAACATCATGCATTTGTTCGTGATTCAGGCGCCTGCAGTTGCGTCTCTGGTTTTTCTAATGTTGGCGGACGTGCGGTGCGAATGTCCGCGAGACAAAAAATACCGGCTCTCTGTCGGATCGTCAGTTCACTGCGCTGGCTGTTGTTGTCGTCGACGTTTAGATGAGTCGTGCGGCGACAGGAGAAGAGACAAGTTGAAAAAGCCACTTGTCAGGTCAATCGATGTTGAATTTTCCTGGAGCGCGGCGCGTTGTGTGCGTGTTCGCTTGTATATTTTGAACCTCTGTTGTGCAACTAACGCCGGCCAATGAGCGTTGATTTGCTCGTGCGCATTCGAACAGTGCACAGAGGTTTACACTCTGCCCACAACTGACTTCGAAGACAATCTCCGCTGAAGAGCAGTGCCAGCTGCGTGAGCGCGCCGCCGCCGTCAATCCAACAGCGATTCGGAAGGGTGCGTTGGTGCTGGCCATCGTGATGGTGATCGTACTTCTCGTGCCTGTCGTCTGGATGCTGGTGGACGACATCACAGGCACCGGCTACAGCAACCCGAATCCGTCGTTCTACCGCGGCACGGAACTGGTACCGTCGGCCATGTTCGCGCTCTCGTTGTTCGCCATCTACGCCGATCAGGAGCTCTACGACTTCTGGACGTCGTTGTTCCTCGGGTTCGTGTCGCTGGTGGCGCTCGCTGTCGCCACACTCGCCGAACTGATGCGTGCGTTTGACTGCAACACGCTACCGGTGATAAACTTCACCATCTGCCAGTCGTTCAACACGACACGCTACGTCATGCCGGCGATCACCACAATCATGTTCGTGCTCGTCATCATCGGATTGGCACTCGTTTCTATCTGGCGTCGCGAGTACGAGGAATGGGATGTGCTCGAAGAACGCGCTGGCGTCTACACAAACACCGCCGCCGCTGCAGCTGCCGCCTCTGCTGCGGCTGCCAACTCTTCTACTGCGAATGGCGACTTCGACGATCCGGATCTCGAAGCGAAAGTGGCGATGGACGAGCAACTCTCGCAGACAGACGGAGTGTTTGCCGGCGGACAGTACGCAATGGCTCTGCGCATCACACTGCACTCGTGGGTCGATACCACGCTGGGCTACATCGGGTTCCTCAACGCTGCGGTGTTGCTCGTGGCAGCGGTGATCGCACTGCGCTACATCGATAGCGTGGCGTTCTACCGTGGCATCTATCTGGTGCCGTCGGCGTTCTACACGGGCGGCGAACTGGCATTCTTCATGACTGTGCGGCCGCGTTGGCGCGTGTTCTACCTCATCGTGGCGCTCGTCGCCGTTGCGTTCGCCATCGCGGGCACCGTCTACGACTACAAGAGGTATCAATCGTGCCGGAACGGCACCTCGCAGAACCAACTGGACGCCGACATATGCGCTGACGACGGCTGGCGCGAATGGATCATACCGTTCACGCTGCTCGTCTGCGTTCTGTTGCACGTCATATCGATTGTGTTAATGATTGTGCGCATCGTCATGGGCAGCAGTCGGTACGATCGTTACATGCGCCGACGTGCCCAGAAACGTGCAACAGCAAATGCGGCAGCGGCAGAGGCGGCAAGTGTCAGCGGTAGAAACTCTGCAAACGCGTCAATTATGCAGAGCATCAATGCCGACGAGAGCATTGGACGTGTGGTGTCTCATCGTAGCACAGGTGGCAAACGTGTTAAATCGGGAACTGACTGAACTGGATTGAATTGAAACGAGCGAACAAACGAACAGCTGAATTCTTTCTTCATCGTGCTTTGGACTTCCTCTTCGTTCGTTTGCCTGCGTTGTTGCCGACACTGTTCGACAAACTAGGATCCTCACGAGAAGCAACTGCCTTGCTGTCTCCCCTCGGGCCACAGCCCATTCCAATCAGTTCGGTGTGTGGTTGTATGTTGGTGAGCGTACGTAGCATGCTATCTCCGTCGATCGTCCCGAGTGTGCCTGTGCGTTGAGAGTTGTACAGACCATTGACCGTGCATGCCCAACGATTCGTAGAGTATTGTTCAACCGACATGCGCGTCGGCAACATTTTGTGGAAACTGGCAACTACGCCGTATCGATAGATGTTTCTGCGCACACGAAATAGCAGCAACGCGCAGGCAGCGTGCACGCCAGTGTAGACGAGCACGAATGCCAACGAGCGCGTCGGCGCTATGCCGTTCACAACGAAGAAGACTAGCAGCGCCAACGTCGGCAGTGCAACGTGCACTAGAAACGTGCTGACGTACGTTGCGACCACCCAACGCGCCAACGACCAACTCTGAGTCATCAACGCGAACTCGCGCACCGGTGCCAGTTCACGGTCCACCTCCCACTCCCATTTGCGCAGTACGACCATTCGTGCAATGCCTTCGATGCGTCGTGTTATCAGCAGATGGGCGTACGCGTGTGCACACATCGATACTAGTGCGAGGAAGACGAACATGAGCAGAAGCAACTCGTCTATGTGGTGCGTGTAGATCCACACCAGCGCACCAACATCGATACAGTAGAAGAACCAGTAGAGCCAGCCAATCGGCCGCCTAAATCGCTCGAAACACAGGTCCATGGCCAGCTCGGTACTTTTCAGCTTCTCCTTGTTCGCATTGGGCACCGGCTTCAAGAGAGCTGCCACGTCAATCGGTTTTCGTTGTACGAGCCGAGACATTCCAATTGGCTACAGGCGCGGTCGGGTTTCCGGCTCGTCTTTAGCGAGGGCGACGACGAGAAGTCGAGTGTCAATTGAGAAAACTGAGCGCAGCGACGAACACGAACAACTACAAATACAAACTCGTGCTCCTCGGCAATCAGTCGGTAGGCAAGAGCAGCATCCTGTCGCGGTTCGTGCACGACACGTTCGAGGCAGACTACCAGGCCACAATCGGTGTCGATTTCATCTCGAAAACGCTGTTCACCGACACTGGTGTGCCCGTGCGTCTGCAACTCTGGGACACTGCCGGTCAGGAGCGGTTTCGTTCGTTGCTGCCGAGCTACATTCGCGATGTGGCGCTGGCGGTCGTCGTGTTCGACATCACCGTGCGCGCGTCGTTCGACAGCGTGCCCGGATGGATCGCAGATGTGCGAAACCGCGCTGGCAGACGACGTGGGGCAGCAGGAATCGACGGCGATCCGCGCGACGACGATGCGACGATTATGTTGGTCGGAAACAAGTGCGATCTGAGCGATCGACGAAAAGTGTCGACCGACGAGATGGAGGCGTTGGCATTGAAGTACAAAGTGCTGTGCATTGAGACGTCGGCAAAGGAGGGCATCAACGTCAAGATACTGTTCAGACGCGCGGTCAATCACATGTTGGCGAACACGACTGCTGGCGAACCGGCGCTCAGATGCGTGCCGCTATCGGAGCGTGTGGATATCGGTGTGCCGCAGGTGCTACTCACCGATCAGGCGCGAACTTCAGGCTCAACGTGCGTTTGTACGATTCAATGAACTTGTTTCATTTCTTCTGTTGTTGCTGCTGCTGCTGCTGCTGCTGCTGCTGCTGCTGCT
>Ga0182030_10018248_pt1 | contig 13468 bp, 14 predicted proteins | sample 812S3MmetaG_FD_121299 | JGI IMG/M metagenome (GOLD analysis project Ga0182030, IMG submission 121299) | Permafrost microbial communities from Stordalen Mire, Sweden - 812S3M metaG (Illumina Assembly) | ecosystem: Environmental > Terrestrial > Soil > Wetlands > Permafrost | place: Sweden... | reverse complement strand
GGAGTCGCTCAGGTAGTAGCCGACTTCACGGCTCTTGAGCAGCGGGTTCATCGGCACCACGACCGCGCCCGCGGCCAGCGCGCCGTAGAACGCGATCGGGAACGCCGGGACGTTCGGCAGCATGATCCCGACCCGGTCTCCGGGCGTGATCCCGGCCGAGGTCAGCAGCGTGCTCATCCGCCCGGCGGCCTCGTGCAGCTGGGCGTAGGTAAGCATCAGGTCGTCCATCCGGATCGCCGGGTGGTCCGGCTGGTCCGCCGCCGCCCGGTCGAGCAGGGAGCTGAGATTCGTCATGGCATCCTCCAGTCCGCGCCGCTGCGGCAGCCGGGACCTTACCGGCCCCACCTGCAAGCATGCTCCTGACCTCAAATGGATTCAAATGCCACCCCGGCCCCGGCCCCGGTCTGGTGACCTCAGCCCCGGCCGATGTACGGCATGGTGGTCGCGGTGATGGTGAGGAACTGGACGTTGGCGTCCAGCGGCAGGGACGCCATGTACAGGACCGCGTCGGCCACGTGCCGGGCGTCGAAGGTGGGCTCGGCCATGACGGAGCCGTTGGCCTGGAGCACGCCGCGGCTGATCTGCCCGGTCATCTCGGTGGCTGCGTTGCCGATGTCGATCTGCCCGCAGGCGATGCCGGACTCCCGGCCGTCCAGCGAGATGGATTTGGTCAGGCCGGTGATCGCGTGCTTGGTCGCGGTGTAGGCGACGCTGTTGGGCCGCGGGGTGTGCGCGGATATCGAGCCGTTGTTGATGATCCGGCCGCCGCGGGGGGTCTGTGCCTTCATCATCCGCACCGCGTGCTGGGCGCAGAGGAAGGCGCCGGTGAGGTTGGTGCTGACCACCTGCTGCCAGTCGGCCAGGCCGATCTCGTCTATCCCGGCCGCCGGGCCGAACAACCCGGCGTTGTTCACCAGCAGGTCCAGGCGCCCCCAGTGCTGCTGGACGGCCTCGAAGAGCGCGGCCACCGACGGCGGCGCGGTTACGTCCGCCGGCACCACGAGCGCGGATTCGGCTGGCCAGTCGGCGATCGCCGGGTCAGCGGTCTCAGCGCTTTCCATCAGCGCTTCCTCGCGCCGGCCCGCCAGCGCGACCTGCCAGCCCGCGCCGAGCAGGGCCCTGGTGATGGTCCGGCCGAGCCCCGAGCCCGCCCCGGTGACGACGGCTACGCCCATGGTCACGCCCTTTCTGTGGTCACGGGACGACGGTGACCGGCCACCGGCCGGCCTTGACCAGCCGCACCGCCAGCGACCCGACGAACCGGTGGCCGGCCTTGGTCGACGCGCCGACAATGACGGCGTCGGCGCGCACCTCGTCGGCCACCCGCCGCAGCTCGCTGAATGGATCGCCGTGCGCGGAGATGAAGGTGAGCGGCACGCCCAGGGCCGCGGCTTCCTCCTGCGCCCGCTGCCGCAGCGCGGCCGCGCTCTCGTCCAGAGCCTCGCCCTGGGCGGCCATGACGCTCGCCCCGGCCCCGGCGGCGGCGCCGTAGATGGCGGAGAGCTGCTCCACGTAGACGCAGACCAGGCGGGCGCCCTGGCGCCGCGCCAGGCCGGCCGCGTAGGCCGCCGCGCGCAGCGACGTGACGGAATCATCCACGCCGACCAGGATGACTTTGGGCCCGTCGGTGCCCAGTTCGAAGGCGCTGCCTTCTTGTTCCGTCACAGCGAAATTATAAGGATGAATCCGAACGGGCCGTGGTGGCAGCGCCCGGCCCTGCACCGCGCGGGCGTCTGGGCTGGGTAATCTGGCGGGCATGGATGAGAACCGTGCGCGCCGGGTTACCGATGCGCTCAGAGACCGCGGCGTCAACGCGCACCTGAAGAAGTCCGGGGTCGACGCGTACGCGGTGCAGGTATCCGTGACCGGCGGACGCGAGGCTGTCTGGGGCGCTGAGGGCACCACCGGCCTGGAGGCCGAGGTCCTGCTCGACGGCGACCTGGTCGGCTTCGTACCGCAGATCCCGGGCTCGGATGCCTTCGACGAGGCCCAGATCGTGGACGCCATCGCGCGGGCCGACTACGACACCCCAGAGGGCCATGAACGCCCCGAGGCTCCTCCCCCCGAGGCACCCCTGCCGCACGAGGGCGGCGTGTTCCGCCGTTTCATCGACGGCTTCCGTTACGACTCCGAGGCGTAGCCGCCGTTCCCAGCCTCGCGGTGCGGGCGGCAGCACCGACGGCCTGGCAGTGAAAAACTGGCATGGGCCGCGCTTGCGGTGGAAGGCTATAAGGGTGCGCCTGGCGACCTGGAACGTGAACTCGGTGAAGGCACGGCTGCCGAGGCTGCTCGACTGGCTGGCCGAGACCAAACCCGACATCGTCTGCCTGCAGGAGACCAAATGCGCGGCCGCCCTGTTCCCCGCGGCCGAGGTCGGCGAGCTCGGCTATGAGGTCGCGGCGCACGGTGATGGCCGGTGGAACGGCGTGGCGCTGCTGTCGGCGGTCGGCCTCGACCAGGTGAGCCTGGGGTTCCCCGGCGAGCCCGGGTACGAAGGCGAGCCGGGAGAACCCGCCCTGATTGACGAGCCCGGCCTGCGCCGGCCGCAAGCCCGGGCGGTGAGGGCCAATTGCGGCGGGATCCGGGTCTGGTCGCTGTACGCGCCGAACGGACGCACGCCCGACTCAGCCCACTACGCCTACAAGCTCGAGTGGTTCGCGGCGCTGCGCACCGCGCTCGGCGCCGAGCTCAGTGGTGACCCGCAGCTGGCGGCGTGCGGGGATTTCAACGTGGCGCCGACCGACGACGACGTGTGGGACCCCGCGGTGTTCGTCGGCTCCACCCACGTCACGGCGCCCGAACGGCAGGCCCTGGCCGACCTGCGCGCGCTCGGGCTGACCGACGTGGTGCCGGCCCCGATGAAGGGACCGCATCCCTTTACCTACTGGGATTACCGGGCCGGCAGCTTTCACACCGACAAGGGCATGCGCATCGATCTGGTGTACGCGACCGAGGCGGTGGCCGGCCGGGTGCGGGCGGCTTACGTGGACCGCGAGGCTCGCAAGGGCAAGGGGCCGTCCGACCACGCGCCAGTGGTGGTCGACCTCAGCGAAACCCGGGGAGTCCTATAGCCGCGGGCGCGAGGACTACGCTAGAAGGTGGCACTTCCGGGTAAAGGGGGCTGTCTTTGGCGAGGGATGAGTCCTCGATCGGCTGCGTCGGCGTCCTCAGCGTGGGCACGCGGGGTGGCGGCGGGCCCGGTGAAGTGCTCATTAAGATCCGCGGCGGCTCCGAGGCCTTCCTGGCCTGGTCCGACCAGCCGCTGCCCAGGGGGGCGACCGTCCTGGTTGTCGAGTCGCGCGGAGCGCGGACGGTCGATGTCATCGAGTGGGAGGACGTGCTCGGCGACAGCCCGCGCATTCCGGGGTTACTTTCTTTGAGGAGATGAACGAAGATGTTCGGCTACCGTGTTCCGGCACCAGATGAGGCCATGCTGATATCCGGCGGTAAGTACGGCATGAAGGGTTCGCCGTTCCGGGTGGTGATCGGCCACGGCGCCTTCGTCACGCCGGTTACCCGCAAGGTCCGCTACTTGACCTTGTCCATGCAGGAGGCTGAGGTCTCCGAACAGTGCGTGACCCATCAGGGCATCGCGCTGAACGTGCGCGCGGTGATCGCGTTCAAGGTCGGCAATGACGAGGAATCCATCGTCAACGCCGGGCAGCGGTTCCTGTCCGACCAGGACCAGATGTCGGTGCTAACCGGGCGGATCTTCTCCGGCCACCTGCGTTCGATCATCGGCTCGATGACCGTCGAGGAGATCGTTACCGAGCGGCAGAAGCTGGCCACCGAGGTGCTGGACGGGTCCAAGACCGAGATGGCCACGATCGGCCTGATCGTGGACTCGCTGCAGATCCAGTCGATCGACGACATGGGCGCCGGGTACATCGCCGCGATGGCCGCGCCGAACAATGCCGCCATCCAGCGCCAGGCCAAGATCGCGCAGGCCCAGGCCGACCAGGCCGCGGCCGAGGCGCAGCAGGCGTCGGCCCGCAAGCAGGCGGAGTTCGCCAGGGAGACCTCCGTGGTCCAGGCGCAGTACAAGGCCGAGATCGACAAGGCCCAGGCCGAGGCGGCCCAGGCCGGTCCGCTGGCCCAGGCCAGCGCCACCCGGGCGGTTATCGCCGCCCAGTCCGAGCTGGCCCGGCAGCAGGCCGAGCTGCGGCAGCAGCAGCTGGTCTCCGAGGTGGTCAGGCCCGCCGAGGCCGAGGCCGAGCGGGTCAGGATCCTGGCCAAGGCGGACGCCGAGCGCACCCGCATCCAGGCCGAGGCGGCCGCCTCCAACAACCGCGTCGCGCTCGACCAGCTGCTCATCAACCAGCTGCCGCTGATCGTCAAGGAGGCGGCGGCCGGGCTGGCTGGCGCGAACGTCAGCGTGCTGAACGGCGCCGATGGCCTCAGCGAGATCGCGGCCGGCCTGGTCAGCCAGGGCCTGTCCATCCTCGACTCGGTCCGCAAGGGTCTGCCGTCCCAGCCGCAGGGCGGCACAGACAACGGGCGCGTCCTTGGCCAGCTCACGTCGGACAGTCCGGGGTCCGCCGGGGTACCGGGCGGTGAGCCTCGCGGCTAGCCGGGAAAGAGCCTGGCCAGCGGCCCGGAAGCGAAATCTGGCGATTTTCTGACGTCATCGCGGAGTCCCGGTCGGTGACGGAAATCTCCGATTAGGCTCACCGGCGTGGCAACAGCGACGACGGCCGTGCAGGCCCGGGAGCCGGCCGCGGCTGCGCGGTCGGCTCGCGGCCGCCGCACGGTGCTGCTGGCGGCCCTCTATTACCTGCTGGCGGCGCTGGCGGTCACGATGTGGCTCTGGCGTGATCCGGCCAGCCGGACGGTGGCGGGTAACCCCAACGACGCCGACCAGATCGCCTGGTTCTTCCGTTACGACGCCACCGCCCTCGCGCACCTGCGGCTGCCCGCGTTGGTGACCACCGCGATGAACGCCCCCCAGGGCGTGAACGCCATGTGGAACACGTTCATGTTCCTGCCTGGGGTGCTGCTGGCCCCGGTGACGTTGCTCTTCGGCCCGCAGAGCGCCCTCACGCTGTTCATGACGGCCGGCTTCGCCGGATCCGCGACGGCCATGTTCGCGGTGCTGCGCCGGTGGGACGTCAGTACCGCCAGCGCGGCCCTGGGCGGCGCGGTCTACGGGTTCTCGCCGGCTCTGCTGCACTCGGCCATCGGCCACTATGACCTGCAGTTCGCCGTATTGCCGCCGCTGATCATCGATATCGGCCTGCGGCTGGCGCTCGGCCGGGTTAGCGCCGTACGCGGCGGTCTCTGGCTGGGCCTGCTGGTGACGGCCCAGCTCTTTATCACCGAGGAGATCCTGCTCGGTACGGCCATCGCCGGGGTCGTGCTGGCCGCCGTGACCGCCGTCAGCCGCCCCCGGGCGGTCGCGGCCAAGCTCAGGACGCTCGCCGGCGGCCTGGCCGTCGCCGCCTGCGTGACCGGCGTGATCGCCGGATACCCGCTGTGGGTGCAGTTCTTCGGTCCGCTCCAGCAGCACGGCAGCCCGTTCACGCCCGACTTCTTCAAGAACGATCTCTCCACCTTCGTGGTCCCGTCGTCCTACCTGCTCTTCCACACCGCGGGCAGCGCGGCCGAGGCCTTGCGGTACCAGGGGCACCTGCCCGAGTATCTGGGCTACCTAGGCTGGCCTTTGCTCATCGCGAGCGTGGCGGCCACGGCCGTCTGGTGGCGGCGGCTGCCGGTGCGGGCGGCCGGGGTGACCTTCGGCGTGCTCGCGGTGTTCTCGCTCGGCGGCACCCTGCTGTTCGGCGGGCACGAGCACGCCGCCATCAAGCTGCCCTATTACTGGCTGCAAGGTCTGCCGGTGTTCAGCGCGGCGCTGCCCGACCGGTACTCCATCGAAGCGGCCGGCGCGGCGGCCGCGCTGCTCGCCTTCGCGGTCGATGCGGCCGGCCCGGCCTTCGCGGCTTTCGCCTTCCGGCGGCTGCCGCGGCTCGCGGTCGGCTGGCGGTCAGCCGCGGTCGTGATGTCCTGCGCGATCCTGGCCGTGCTGCCGATCGTGCCCAAGCCGCTGCCCGCGGCCGCCGTGACGCCGGTGCCGCCCGGCTGGTCGGCGGTGTTCACCTCGCTGCGGCTGCCCGCCTCGGCCCACGTTCTGGTGGTGCCGATCCCGATGGCGACCTTCACCGAGCCGCTGCGCTGGCAGGCTGACACCGGCGACCCCGGCTCGCTGGTCGGCGGTTATTTCATGGGCCCGACCTGGAACGGCCACGGCTACCTCGACGGCCGCGGCACGCCGCCGGCCGGGGAGTACCTGAACGCCATGTGGCTCGAATCGAGTCAGGGCCTGCCCAAGGCGCTGGCCGCGGTGCCTGCCAGCGCGTCCCCCGCGCCGGAAAGCTTCGTGAACGTCAAGGCCGTGCTCGATACCGCGATGCGCGCGCAGATCAGGGCCTGGCGGGTGACGGCGGTGGTGGCGGTGGCCAAACCAGGCTCCGTGCTCGGCCGGTACCTCACCGTCCTGCTCGGGTCCCCGGCCGCCGCCGCGGGCGACGTTCTGGCCTGGCGCGTCGAACCGGCGGGAGCCAGTCTCAGTCGCGCTGGCTAATCCGCAGCGACACGTGGGCCGGTGCCGCAGGATAGTCAATCCGGCGCTCAGCCTAAGCCTGGCGGTCAGGCTAAGAGGCTATTCATAGCTTTGTCTCGAATTCATAACGGCGACAGAGGCCGCTCGGCGCATCCGCAGAAGGCCGTCGGGCACCGTAGTGAGTGAAACAGAGACAGACTATGAGGAGTTAGCGATGACGTGGCTGTGGGTCAACGTGCCGATGATGGTTCTTTTCGTCGCCCTGTGGGTGGGCATCCCGACGTGGCTGGTGCTGAAGCGCCCGGACAAGAAGCCGGAGCTCGCCTCGGCCGCCGTCCGTAACCTTCCCTGCCGGCCTGAGGCGCGCCGCGAAGACGCCGCCTACCGCCGGGCCGCCTGACCCGCGGGGTCCATGGTAGCGGCCAGGACATCGCCGGGCGGGACGCACTAGGTGGCGTGTGAGAGGCTGCCGGGATGCTGGCGTTGAGCATTGCGGGCATTGCGGCTGCGGTGGCCGCGGCCGGGTGGGTGTACCTAGTCGTGGGCCACGGCGGGTACTGGCGGGCCAGCCAGTGGCTACCGCAGGTCACGGGTGAGCCGGATCGCTGGCCCGATGTGGTGGCGGTCGTCCCGGCCCGGAACGAAGCCGAGATGCTGCCGGCGACGCTGCCCGCGCTGCTCGGACAGGATTATCCGGGTTCGCTGAGCGTCGTCCTGGTCGACGACGGCAGCACCGACGGCACCGCCGAGGTCGCGGTCACGCTCGGCCGCGGGTCGGGCCGGGCGCTGCGGGTGGTCGCGGGCACGCCGCCCCCAGAACCCCCAAAACCCTCAGAACCCTCAGGAACCCCTGAACCTCCGGAAGTCCCTGAAGCCGCCGGGCCTTCTGGCGGTCCCGAGCGCTGGGCGGGCAAGGTGTGGGCGATGGCCCAGGGGCTGCGGGCGGCCGGCCTCCCGCCGACCCGGGACGAGCTCACCCGGGGCGAACCGGTCCGGGACTCGTCTGCGCATGACCAGCCGGCCGGGGGCGCGACGGGCAGCGCCGACCCAGGGCTCGGCTACGTGCTGTTTACCGACGCCGATATCGCCTGGCAGCCAGGCGCGCTGCGCGCTCTGGTGGCGGCGGCCGAGGGGGATGACCGGGATCTCGTCTCGCAGCTGGCGCTGCTGCGCACGGCCACCGGGTGGGAGCGCGTGGTGGTGCCCGCGTTCGTGTATTTCTTCGCCCAGCTTTACCCGTTCCGCCGGGTGAACACGCCGGGCTCGCGCACCGCGGCGGCGGCCGGCGGCTGCATGCTGGTGCGCCGCGGCGCGCTGGAGCGCTCGGGCGGGGTGGCGCCGATCCGCGGTGCCCTCATCGACGACGTGGCCATGGGCCGGATGATCAAAGGCCAGCGGGGCCGCTGCTGGCTCGGGCTTTCCCGCCAGGTGGTGAGCGTACGCCCGTACCCGGAGCTCGCCAGCTTGTGGCAGATGGTCACCAGGTCCGCCTACACCCAGCTGAACTACTCTCCGGCACTGCTGGCCGGGACCCTGTTCGGCCTGCTGTTCCTCTACGTTCTCCCGCCCGCCGCGGCGATCACCGGGCTGGCTCTGCTCACCGCCGGGACGGCGGCCGCGGCCGCGGCGCTGGCCGCCGGGGCGGGACTGGCGGGCTGGGCGCTCATGTCGCTGAGCTACCTGCCCATGCTGCGGCTGTACCGGCTGTCACCGCTGCGGGCACCCGGTCTCCCGCTGATCGCGCTGCTGTACGCCGCGATGACCGCTGACTCGGCGCGGCGGCACTACGCCGGGCAGGGCGCGCAGTGGCGGGGCCGGACGAACCGCACCCGGTTACGCTAGCTGCCGACAAGACGCATCGAGGAAGGGTGATCCGGGTGACGATCAGCGTGCAGGGCGTGGTGGCCCGCGGTAAGGGCGAGCCGGTTGAGGTGACGACGGTCCTGGTACCCGAGCCCGGTCCGGGCGAGGCGCTGGTCACCGTGCAGGCCTGCGGGGTGTGCCATACCGACCTGCACTACCAGCAGGGCGGCATCGGGCAGGACTTTCCCTATCTGCTCGGGCACGAGGCGGCCGGGGTGGTCGAGGCCACCGGACCGGACGTGACCGACGTGGCGCCCGGCGATTTCGTCATCCTCAACTGGCGCGCGGTGTGCGGGCAGTGCCGGGCCTGCAGCCGGGGCAAGCCGTGGTATTGCTTCGCCACCCATAACGCCAGCCAGAAGATGACGCTGGCGGACGGCACCCCGCTGTCCCCGGCGCTCGGCATCGGCGCGTTCGCGGAGAAGACCCTGGTCGCCTCTGGTCAGTGCACCAAGGTCGATCCGGCCATCCCGGCCACCACCGCCGGGCTGCTCGGCTGCGGCGTGATGGCGGGCCTGGGCGCCGCGCTCAACACCGGCGGGGTGACCCGGGGGGACAGCGTGGCGGTGATCGGCTGCGGCGGAGTAGGTGACGGCGCGATTCTCGGCGCCCAGCTGGCCGGTGCGCGGACGATCATCGCGGTGGACATCGACGACCGCAAGCTCGAGTGGGCCCGCGAATTCGGCGCCACCGAGGTCATCAACTCCAAGACCGAGGACCCGGTGGCCCGGATCAGGGAACTGACCGGCGGGTTCGGCGCCGACGTGGTGATCGAGGCCATCGGCCGGCCGGAGACCTACGAGCAGGCGTTCTACGCGCGCGACCTGGCCGGCACGGTGGTGCTGGTCGGCGTGCCGACCCCGGAGATGCGGCTCGAGCTGCCGCTGCTCGACGTGTTCGGCCGCGGCGGGGCGCTCAAGTCGTCCTGGTACGGGGACTGCCTGCCCAGCCGCGACTTCCCGATGCTCGTTGCCCTGCACCTGGCGGGCCGCCTGCCGCTGGACCGGTTCGTGTCGGAGACCATCCGCCTGGACCAGGTCGAGGAGGCCTTCGCCAAGATGAGCCGGGGTGAGGTGCTGCGCAGCGTCGTGACGCTGTGAGCAGCCCGGACCCGGAAACCGCCGCCGGCCCCGCCACCCGCATCGCGATGTGGTCGGGGCCGCGGACCGTATCCACGGCGCTGATGCGGGCCTGGGAGAACCGCCCGGACACGGTGGTCACCGACGAGCCGCTGTACGCCTTTTACCTCCACCGAACGGGCCTTGGCCACCCCGCCCGGGATCAGGTGATCGCGAGCCAGCCCACCGAATGGCGGGTGGTGCTTGACCAGCTGACCACGGCCCCGTTGCCGGCTGGCATCGCCATCAGCTACGCCAAGCACATGACGCACCACCTGCTGCCCCAGGTGGACCGCGCCGCGCTCGCGCCGCTGCGGCACGCGCACCTGATCAGGGACCCGCGTGAGCTGCTCGCCTCCTACGCCCGGGTGCGCGCCGAGCCGGAGATCGCCGATCTCGGCATCATTCAGCAGGCGGAGATCTTCGAGACCTTCGGCGGTCCGGTGGTGGATTCCCGTGACCTGCTCGCCGACCCCGAGGGGATCTTGCGCGCCCTCTGCCGGGCCCTGGACGTTCCCTTCGATGACCAGATGCTGGCCTGGCCGCCCGGGCCGCGGGATAGCGACGGCGTGTGGGCGCCGTACTGGTACGACCGGGTGCACGCCTCCACCGGCTTCGCCGCCTACCGGCCGCCCGCGCAAACGCTGTCGGCCCGGCTCGAGCCCCTCGCGGAACGCTGCCTGCCGTACTTCTCGCGCCTGTACGAATACCGGATTTCCAGCCAGGAAGGAAGGGAAGGTCTCGATGCTTCAGGTCTTCGATGAGCGCAACCGCGACCTCATCGTCAACGTGGGCGGCACGCTCAGCCACCGCGACCAGGCCGGGGTGAGCCCGTTCGACTCCGCCGTCCAGGGCGGTGACGCCGTCTGGGAAGGGCTCCGGCTCTACCAGGGGAAGATCTTCCGGCTGGACGAGCACCTGGCCCGGCTGCGCGCCTCGGCCCAGGCCCTGGCGTTCGGGCCGATCCCGTCCGATGCGGAGATAACCGAGCAGATCAGGCGCACCCTGGCGGCGAACGGCATGCGCGACAGCGTGCACATCAGGCTCACCCTCACCCGCGGGGTCAAGCTGACCTCCGGCATGGATCCCCGGCTCAACCAGGCCGGCCCGACGCTGATCGTGCTGGCCGAGTTCAAGGAACCGGTCTACGACGCGGCCGGCATCACGCTGATCACGGCGAGCGTGCGCCGTCCCGCGCCGGACTGCCTCGACCCGAAGATCCACCACAACAACCTGCTGCCGTCGATCCTGGCCAAGATCGAGGCGAACGTGGCCGGCGCGGACGACGCGGTGATGCTCGACCACCGCGGCTTCATCGCCGAGACCAACGCCACCCACCTCTTCCTGGTGACCCGCGGCACGCTGGCCACCCCGACCACCGCGTCCTGCCCGGAGGGCATCACCAGGGCGGCGGTCCTGGAGCTGGCGGCCTCGGCCGGGATCGCCTGCGAGACGGGCGACTACACGCTGCCGCAGCTCTACACCGCCACCGAGGCGTTCGTAACCGGCACCATGGGCGGCCTGGCCCCCGTCGTCCGCGTCGACGGGCGGACTATCGGCGACGGCACCCCCGGCCCAGTCACCAAACGCCTCACCGCCCTCTACGCCGACCTAACCGCCGCCACCGGCACCCCCGTCGCCTGACCCGCACCACGTCACCTAAGCCCGCACCCCCGCCGCCTGAGCCCGCGCCCAGGGATCGTGGACAGTTACCCCCGTCCGGCGGTGGGTAACTGTCCACGATAATGGCCGGGCCCCCGGGCCCTGCCGTCCTCGAAGCAGGGAGGCTGGTGGGACTGGTGGGACGCGGTAGGCGGCCACGGGGACTGGCGGGGTCAGGCGGTGTGGCTCGTGCGGCGCGGAGCGGACGGCCACGGAGGCTCGCGGGGCGCCTGGCGGGCGGCCATGGGGAGCGATAGACGGGGGCGGGGCGGGTACCGGGGCCGTTCGGTCAAGGGGTTTTGATTTTTCCGTCTTCTAGTTCCAGGACGGAATCGGCGATGTTAATGAGGTTCGGGTCGTGGGTGGCGACCAGGGCGGTCACGCCCTCGGACTGCACGACGGTGCGGAGCAGGCGCATGATCTGCTTCGCGGTCTCCGAATCGAGCTGGCCGGTGGGCTCGTCCGCGAGCAGCAGCTGCGGGCTGCCCGCCAGCGCCCGGGCGATCGCGACCCGCTGCTGCTGGCCGCCGGACAGCTCGCCCGGCCGCTGCCTGGCGTGCTCGCCGAGGCCGACGATATCCAGCATCAGCCGGACCCGTTCCTCCCGTTTCTTCGGAGCCAGGCCGGCGATCCGCAGCGGCACGCCGACGTTCTCCGCCGCCGACAGGATCGGGATGAGGCCGAACGACTGGAAGATGAACGCCACCGACGTCCGCCGCAGCCGCAGCCGCTCCTGGTCGGACATGGCGGTGACGTCGCTGTCCCCGACCCGCACCCGGCCGCTGTCCGGCCGGTCAAGGCCGCCGACGATGTTGAGCAGCGTGGTCTTCCCCGATCCTGACCGGCCGCGCAGCGCCACCAGCTGGCCGGACTGGACGGCAAAAGACACCCCCCGCAGGGCCCGGGTGGCGGTGCGCCCGCTGCCGAAGGTGCGCGTGACCCCCTCCACGGCCACGGTGTCTTCTTCTCGCCTCCGGGGCCCCACCCGCCTCCCCATTCCCTCTTCACTGCGCTCCCTTCCCTCGTCGCTCGTTCCTCGCTCCTCAGTCCAGGGGGCGCCGCGCCCCTTTGGCTCGCTTGGGTTCTCCGCCGGCTCGCTCATGATGGGTCTCGCTGGTCGGGCCAGACGCCGATGTGGTCTGGTTCGGCTTCCAGGCGGACCAGGTCCTGCATGCCCAGCGGTTCGGTCATCTCTTTGGGCAGCTGCAGTCGGCCGGCCCGGTCCAGCACCGCGTACTCCACCGCGTGCTGCGCCACCTCGCCGTCATCGCCCGTGGTGGCCAGCCGGTGGATCTCGGTGCTGGTCCGGCCGTCCCTGATCGCCACGACCCGGCGCACCACCGAGGACACCGCCGGGTCGTGTGTGACGATCAGCACGGTGACACCGAGCTCGCGGTTCGCCGTCTGCAGCGCGCCGAACACCTCGGCCGCGGTGGCCGTGTCGAGTTCGCCGGTGGGCTCATCGGCCAGCAGCACCTTGGGCTGGTTGACCAGGGCCACCGCGATGGCGGCCCGCTGCTGTTCGCCGCCGGACATCTGGTCGGGCCTGCGACCCACGCAGTCGCCCAGGCCGAGCAGGCCGAGCAACTCGGCCGAGCGGGGGCTGCGGCCAGCGGCCCGGCCGCCCGCCAGCCGCATCGGCAGCTCCACGTTCTGCTGCGCGGTCAGGTACGGCAGCAGGTTGCGCGAGGTCTGCTGCCAGATGAAGCCCACCACCCGTCGCCGGTAGGCCAGCCGCTGCCGTGAGCTCATCGCCGCGAGGTCGTTGCCCGCGACCCGCACCGCGCCCGCGGTGGGGGTGTCCAGGCCGGCCAGGATGTTCATCAGGGTGGACTTGCCGCTGCCCGACGCCCCGACCAGCGCGACGATCTCGCCCTCGGCCACCAGCAGGTCCAGCCCCTGCAGCGCCTGGACCTCGATCCCCGCCGCGACGTAGATCCGGACCAGCCGGTCGCAGACGATCAGCGAGCCGGCGCCGAAGTCGCGGTGCTGCCGCGCCGATTCCGCGCCCAGGTCCGCGAGGCTAGTGGTCATCTGCGTCACTCCCTTAGTGTGCCCGGAGCATGCCGGTGACGCCGCGACGGCGCCGCGTCCTGGTCTGCGCGACCAGCGCGGCTAGCGCGAGCACCACGATGGCCGCGGCGGGCAGGCCGAGCGCGAGTGCGTCGGGTGCGAACTCGACCGGGGCGCTGGTGCCGGTGAAGGCGGACAGGTCAATGGAAGAGCCGATCAGGTGCGGCAGCGCGACGGCGCAGACCGCGCCGGCGAT
>Ga0182030_10018246_pt1 | contig 13469 bp, 12 predicted proteins | sample 812S3MmetaG_FD_121299 | JGI IMG/M metagenome (GOLD analysis project Ga0182030, IMG submission 121299) | Permafrost microbial communities from Stordalen Mire, Sweden - 812S3M metaG (Illumina Assembly) | ecosystem: Environmental > Terrestrial > Soil > Wetlands > Permafrost | place: Sweden... | reverse complement strand
TCAAGTTGCCTTTGGATAGGGTTCTCCTTCCTCATTGAGGACATGTTGAGATGGCAAGCTCCAACCGAAAAGTGTAAATGAATCGTAGCGGAAAGATTGTTCAATCTGGGACTCTTAACTTCCTTGCGTGAAATTAGAAGACACCAGGTACGTGGGTCGTTTGAGTTAATCGGTGTCTTCACTACCCTCACGAGGTGAAGCAAGACGAATCTCATATAGTCTCCTCATCCCCCTCAATAGCCACCAAGTCCCCTTTGCCCTTAAAACTCTCCAAAACATCCGCCTGCTCATTCAACATGAAACGATCCGTCTGGCCCCCTATTCTCGCTAACTCCCTCCACCGTTCAAAATCCTCCTTGTTCCTCTTATCCCCATGCGCTTCTTTTGGGTGTTCCCAGTGCCCCTGACTAAAAGCTAGGAGAGTGGATATCTTTTTGTTGGGAATATCATAGATTAGGGAGCAGATTGTGCCAGTTTCTAAAGGATAATGTTAGGTAGTGGGTGGTGGAGGGGATTGGGAGGGGAACCTTCGAGCCAATTGCATTGCCAGAGTTTACCGGGACGGATGCATTGGTATGATGCTGTTTGGTAGTTAATTCGACCGGCCATGGGACCGCCGTGGATGGCGTAGACAATGCGCGTTGCAGAGAAGAACCACCTGTTGATGTCAGTCACCTGACTCTGGACTTCGGAAATTGGGGGACTACATTTCATATCTCCATTTTTCGGGGTTTCCGTTGGAATCTTTCGCGTCGTAGTCGTATATCAGATGAAGGTCTCTAATGTCTTTATCAAATTGAGGGATGATGCGTTCCTCTGTGACGCCGTGGGTTGGGCCGGGCATCATAAAGCTATTTTGGGGATTTGAAGAGCTTTGTAGGATCTGGAAGAATAAACGCTGAGACAATCGTAGAGTTTCCGAGAAGTTATATAGATGTTGGTATTTTGCAACTGGTGACGAGACCACCCACGACTCGTAATGATGTCGGTGGTTGGAACTAGGCCCGGAGATACATCGGATGACCTATGCGCGTCACTGTCGGCAAGAGTTGGGAAATGGCATGATAGACCAGTTCAAGTTCTATCCAATCCTTCACAGGAAGAGGCTGCGTCTGTTCATCTTCTAGTGACTGTACCCTGAGGCCCCGACGGAAATGTTCTTCAACATGCCTGAGGTACCATCACATGGGGCCTTGTTGGGGTCTTAGGGATGGATATGGTTTGGAGGCTTCTTGAGTGAAGTCTTTGTATTGCGCAAATACATGACCTCTAAATACTGTGGGTTCTGTGAGTTGATGGATTGGTTGACAACAATCGACTGAAGCCTGAACCCGGAGGACGTTATCACCCTAGACGAGGGCGAAACTTTGAGATATCAGATTCGCGCAGAACGTGGATTCGCGCAGAACGTGAAAATTATAGGCAGTTGGTTCCTTTGTCAACATGCTCATGAGGTCGGAAGATAACCAATGCCTCGGATTCCGCAAGTATCCTGGAGATTTATCCGTCTGTCATGTCTCCTCGCAGTTCACCGAGCTGCGCGGCAAAGTTAAATAATAATCCAGCTATGATTGATTTGGCCCCTTTGCTTGCCTTGATGTGAGAAAAAGCACTGTTATTGCTCATAGTCTGACGAATAATCGGCAGGTTCTCCCAGTCACAAGTGCTATCTCCATACAGTAGCAATATCCTCTTAGCTAGACCAATCTCTTGAATGATCCATAACGGGTCCCAATAATGAGACCTACATAGACTACGAGTTCCGTCCAATGCTGTGCGAAACAAGGATGGAAAATGAGTTTATCGCCTTCTACCAACTCGCTCCCAAACGGAAATATGGGCATATGAGACCGAAGAGGCAGCCGTCTAACAATTTAGAAGGAAGTGGAGAGATCAAAATTGCAAGGCTTGTGACTTGTTAGAAAAAGCAGCAAATGATTCACCCACATTCTCTTGTGATACAAAGCCACAGGTTATCTCAAATGGAGGAATTTCAAATAGCTTTGAAGGTCCGGAGATTCATCCGTGATGCAGGTGAGCTGAAATTGGAGAATTGCCGTTAAACCCTTCTAATATCTCAGAATCTGGCGGCGGTGGGGAATCCAAAGCCAAACAAGCGCCCTCTCCGCTCTCCTATAAATATCCCCCATCAATCCGACCTGATGATTCCTCTCCTCATGATCCCCCTGATTAATGCCCAACACGTCTGTCCAAAACGCCCTGGCCCTTCCCCGCTGGTTCCAATGCCTCTCAGCGCTTGCAGGTCGTTAAATAGAGTTAACCGTACGGGGATCAGGGCTTTGTTGACCTAGATTTTGAGGTCGGAATCTGACTCATTTTCGGAGCCCCAGGTGTAGCATAGTGCCTCGTGGTGGGGCGAGCTGTCAAGAGAGACGGGCTTTGAGACGGTATTGTATCCGGGAGTCGGTGGGATACAGGTAGGGGTTTAGGTACAAGATGCAGATTGTTTTGATGAGTTTGTCTAGGGGTGAGAAGGCGCTGTCGGAGAATTGTTTTGTCATATTTAGCTTGATGAGTTGTGGATATGAAGGAAATAATGAGGGGCGGGTTTGGCGATGCTGATTGAGGTTGAGCAAGGCATGGGTGCGAAAGGCTGATTGAGCTACTGCCCTTCTCAAATATATGTGATTCGCTCTAATTTTAAGTATCTACATCTATCTAGTATTTATCATATCTTTGGCGTCTCCCCAAGGAAACCGCCTGTGACCGCTCTGAGCAATTGATTCGCAATGGCAGTCTGTGGCGGTAGCCTTAATCCTCCCTCTTTATACTCCTTGTCGGGTGCCTCTCCCAATCCACTTGTGCCAATCCTCAATGCTTCTCGGATCTCATCCATTTCTACCCACTTTGCATCTTCCAATTCAGGATCATGTTCTAAATGTATCTTCTCTCCATCTGGTAAAGCCTGCCCAATAGCTCCGATCATCAAATTCGCGGGATAAGGCCAAGGCTGCGTCGAGTGAATGACTACACGACCGAGCAGAACACCGGATTCTTCCCAGACCTCACGTCGTACAGCTTCTTCGACTGATTCAGCAGGCTCGCAGAATCCGGCTAGGGTACTGTACCAATATGGTGGCCAACGCTTTTGACGACCCAGCAGAACACGCTTAGCGTCGTGGCTCACGACGGCCATGATGACAGTGGGGTCTGTACGAGGAAAACAGAGATTTGAGATTCCTTTTCGAGTAACGCATGTAGCTCTCTCACGAGGTGTTGCTTCAGTAGATGTGGCTCCTCCTTGTGTAGTGGGGAGCGACGCATAGTCCGTTGGTGGGCAGACACGCTTTGTTCCTGCATTTATGGACATTGTGGGTTGGCCACAGCCTCCACAGAAGGGATTTCGAGCATTCCAGTCGATAAGTGCACGGGCCTGGGCGTATATGGCGGCTGTGAACATTAGTGAATATCCTCTGGTTGCAGAGTGAGGGGCGGGGTAGGGTACCTTCAGGAGCATTTAAGCTCATGTGCATACGCCCTTCAATAAATGATAGCCCTTTCCCCCTCACTGCTTCAACGACACCGTTTGCCTCCTTTACAATCGATCCCTTGGGTGTCACGTCCACCGCGAAATATGGTGTCCCTGTGTAGATCCCGTGTTGAAAACCATCCTTTTTTCTTTCATCCAAACCAAGAAACAATACCAGCGGCAACGTAACTGACGAATTATATTCCTTTATCGTCTGCTCCTCCGTCTTCTCGAACGGATTCTCCCCAATCAACGGCTTTACGTCCGCATGCGACACATATTCGAGCTTTGTGGGATCTTTCGCGAGGGGTGCAAGGTCGTTGAAGAGCATAAACAGAGTGGTAGGATGAACGAGGGCTTTGCTGATGAAATCGTGATTTGCGCGCAGGAAAGAAACTCGATTTAGAGGGCTTCCTGAGAAGTAGTTGGCGACTTCTCGTCCGAATTTCCTGCTCAACATTGAGTCCAAGTCGTGATGTGCGGGGTCGGGAAGGTCGGGTTGGGGAACCATAGTTGCACTGCTGGGTTGTTGAAGTTACGAATAAGGTGGTCCGTCTGCGGCTGTAGATGCTGCACAAAGACGAGGAGCGATGATACCAGAACTAGATTTCCCCGTACAAGCGCTTGCTATGTGAATGTGGGGGAGAGATCTCTCTGGCCTCCCGAGTTCGGGGGGATTTCTCAGCAATTCCTTATCGCCGACAACGAAGAGCACTTGCAGGACGTGCTATTGTAAAGGGAGAGACAGACAGAGGAAAAACTCGCAGAGGCGAGGCCAGATATATTCGGTCAAATAGGGGAGAGTAATCAATACCTAACCCCCCAACCGAGCCGCGGCTTGAAGGAGGTTGTATTGCTTCTCCAGGATGACGTTCGTAGCAGGGATGTGACGGCCATGTCACGTGCCAGAGAAACAAAGCTCGTGAGATCACCAATCTTAGCAAAAACCGACTTGCTTCTTGATAATTCTGACATGAAACTGCATTATATGAGTATGTCTTGATCCTAGAAGTTTAATTGATGGGGAATCAACGAGATGGAGGCACCAGGAACCAAGTGGTGCTGGCTTCCTTTGCAGTTGAAAGGAGTGTTTGTTTCATCTAGTCCCAAACCATCTATTTCTGTCAGTCAATCATTTCTAGGCTCAGTCGAATGGCTCTATGCTCAGGTTGATGCAGAATGTGTCAGTTCACTGAAAGAAATGAGCGTTTACCTTGGCGGTCTCGCTGCCACCATGTGGGGAGTCTCCGTTTCCCTTTCTTTACGTCACCATCGGTGCGTTTCCTCGAACGCTGCATTCTACCGTTCGAAGCACACGGATAGGTACAGAACTCTGAGTGAGCTTGAGCCGCGTTGGACTTGAAACTTGTGGAATCTCATGGCCTTATATTTCTCGTGTATTTAGCCCGCCATGTCCCACCTCCGTCCGCTCTCATCTCCATCCAAGCTCAACATCACAAATCCATTTGACTTTCCCATCATATCTCCATCTAACCTCAACACTACAAGTCTCCTAGACTCTACAATGCCACCACCTCCGTCGCATTGGGAACCTTGTGAAGCACTGGACGTCGATCCATCCGTCGGGGCGGCGTTCACTTGTACAGGTACAACGAAAAAAGGACAGCGCTGCCGAAAATTAGTCAACAAACCGGACCGTGCCAAAGCGACAACCCTCCTTGAGAAACTTTCGAGGGTGGATATCTTCTCAGGCAACGTCGACATCCACGGCGTAAAGTTCAGGGGCAAACTCGAGGCTATCGCAGAACGTACCACTTGTTTGAACTATCATCGCCATGGGAAGCTCAGCCAAGTGCAGGAAATTTGCGATCGATGGATCGAAAACATTGAGGATGAGCGGGAGGGGGAGGAAGTCGAAGAGGAGTGGGTCGAACGAGAAGAATTGGCAAGGGAAGATAAGGCGAGCAGAGCGGCGGCAAAGGTGAGGGCGGCGGCACGAGAGGAGGAGAGAATTGAACGTGAAGACTTGGAGAGGGAAGAAAGAAAAAGTAGAGCAGCAGCAAGAGTGAGGGCGGCGGCACGAGTCGAGCTAGAAGAGTTGGAAAGGGACCAAGGAGACAGGGTGAGAAGACGTCAAGCACGCCAGGATCGAGAAGCAAGAGCGGCCGAGCTTGCTGAAAGGGCTGAGGAGCAACGTGCTGTCGCCGAGGAGCTAGCAAGAGCCGAGGAAGAGATAAGGGAGCAGGTTGAGGCGGGAAGAGTAGCAAGAAACGCCGAGGAAAGGGAACGAGCACGCGAAGTGAGAGAAAGAGAGGCTAGAGAGCGCAAGGCACTAGAAATCAGGCGCTTGGAAGCGGAGATGATGCGCTTGATGTCAGAGCAGGATTGCAGAGAACGTGAAGATCCCTTGGTGAGTCGCAGAAACATGATGGTCCAAATTATCGTTGACATTTCATAGCCACCGGCACCACCAGCTCAAGCACCTCGCCGCCGCGGTGTGAGACGCAAGTCCCTAAGCGATGGCTGTTACATCTGCGCGGAACCGTTCAATCGGCCGGATGATGCGGTATGGTGCAGGGGAGTATGTGGACAGAACGTTCACATTGAGTGCATCAAAGCTTGGAATTTGGGAAAGGAGAGAGCCAATGTGACCTGTGGGTTTTGGTATGTTGACTCCCCTATCCTACAAGCAATTCACTGAACATGACTAGTCGTCAGCCGTGGTTGTATGGCTGAGCCGATTGAACGGATCCCCTTTTCGGCATTGGTATTTCGTTGAAGAATGCAATAGACGGCGTGTATTCTAGTATCATTTGATTGTTCTTCTACATAAGGAAGCAGAATTAGTAGCTCTCGTCTCGAATTAGTTATCATTTAGGTTACATATACGCTCATAATACATCCATTCACGGACTCGATGTTTTTCCACCTCACTTACTCATAGAGGGAAAAGTCTGTTCCTCTGAATGCCAAAACCATTAAATCTCATTACCTTCGATGTCGAGTCATCCAGCTCCCTGGTACTCCGTTCCGGTCTTTTGAAAACCTTGTGCTGTCACAGCAAGGTAGCACCACATCTGAATCATGCCTTTAGGCTAATTTCAAAGAGAAATCCGTTCAGAAATCTAGATTTTAGCTTGAGAAACGTATCGCAGGGCCCTTTTTTTAAATAAAAAAAATGGCTCGTTATATCGAAATGCAAACTGCCTAGCTTTTTGATGCGAGGTTTGACTATAGGGTGTCGGCTTTCGATGGTAGCTGAATGGGCTGAACAGCAACTCATGGCGGCGAAGTATTGCTTTGTGCTTAATGCTGGTTCAAATGATTAGATCCTCCATTCAATCAGCTTTCGAAAGCCCTTCATGAAAACCCCCAATATCAGGTTGACTTTAAAGTATTTAAGAGGAATCCGGTGCCAATTTAAAAGAAAATGAATGGAGTACTGTTGACCTCTGATACGAGGATGCAAGTTATCGGCAAAGTCGCTTTGGCTTGGTGTCAACGGAAGACAACAACCAATTAAAAATTGGACACACCTTCAGCCGCTCTGATATCTCGAGCCATCAAACACAAGCTCCGTGAATTGAGATCTCCTTGACGGTTTGTGTCTCACGTAAACAACGAAGTTATAACCCTTTTTCTTGTCATCTCGAGCTCGATTGGCGCAATGTGGCGGATACCTAAGAGGAGAGACCAGAACCATGCGGAGCTACTCATTCTCTCCGCTCTTGTGGAAGAAGCAGATAACGTTATAAACGTGAAGTCTTTAGAGACAAGGGGTTCGGTCAGCCAGGGTGATGAGAGCATAGTCCCTGTATTTCGCTGGATGCAAGTATATATCCTAGCCTATGTATAAAATCGAGCTAAATACGATACACATAGTCATATAAACAATTATCCAATGTCGTTAAAAGAGTTCCATCGAGTACTGACGTGTAATTGCGGCCTATAAAGATCAAAGAACCCTAACACCGTCTGCAGGCCATAACCGAAACACCTTCGCTCACCGACGACGAAATGATCGCTGCCCTTAGAACAATCAATGGGGTTAAAATTCACATGTCGTACCTACGCGACGCGCACGGCATGTCCATGTCTCCAGGTTGTCACTACTATCGAACCGTATCCGAAGACTCAGAAAGCTCGTCTCAGCCAGTAGATGTTATATTTTTCTCATTGCCCTTTTTCGATAGGAAGCCACTCCTGGTTACCTCAGGAGTAGGGACTCATACACCGGATGCGTTCCCTTCTAAGACAATGTATCAAACCCACTACCGGTATATCTCGACAACTGAACGCGAAAAGCGGCAAGTGCTACGATCGCTTGGGAGTTTTATATACGTGTCCCAACTTTGGTGCTTGATGATTAACAAGAGTATGTCGTTGAGAATGCATAAAAGAGCATAACTGACGTGTATTAGAGTTCATATTCACCAATGCTCCAGCTAAACTCTCAAAAATTGTTGGGGAATCGATAATTATTCAAACTACTCGACTAAAAGCCAGCCCTTCTATAATGGCTTCTCTAGTGAGCTATGAAGATTCTACCGGGCAAGTGTACTTCTTCGATGCGGAAAGTTGCAAAAACTGGGCTGTAGGTTCTTTGATGATTGATCATAGATATATATATTTAAATGCCCCTTCGTAATGATTGATTCGGATCTTCTGCATCTTTTGCTCGTTTGAAATTGCTAATATGGTTAGCCAACTAGGGCCTTATTGGTTGCATCAAAGCTCAGGCTCCTAAGTCGGCGAATGATACCGCTGGACAGTACGAGCTCCAGCTCTGGACTGACGATGGTGTTCTTATCACAAATAGCAACTGGTCACAAGTACTCGAGAGCGGAACCCGTCCGACTATCAAGCTCTCCGCTGTGAACAAGAATAGTGGCCTTTGTCCGACACTTCAGACACCCGAAATTCAGTCATTAGCTGATGATACGAAAGAAATGGAAGAGGGACAATCTAGAGATCTAGATCTTTCGACGAATAGTGTACAATGCAAAATTGTCACAAGTAGAGGAGAAAGACATGGAGGAGAAAGACGAAGACTTTCTGAACCAGCCGACCCATATGGAATCATTGGTTTGATCACCGGAACACTAGTAGATTTGATGAAGGATATACTGTCAGGATACAATCATACAGCCTCCTCGCTAGTATGTACCATCTCTTTGCAACTATTGGACAGCAGCTTACAAATCTTTAGGAAAGTCAAGTCCAAGATAACCCCGATATCCGCCTTTTCAAAACTTTAAACTCATTGAACGAAGAGCTAAGAATAATTCGGGAGACTCTTTCAACCCAACGTGAAGTTATCAAGGACCTTCAGAAAATCTGCAATCACGCCAGCGAGCATGATACGTCCTCTGCTAGGCTACGGGAACATACATTCGGCAGAAGCATCAAGACCCTCGAACAAGGGGCCGAAGACATTAATGAAATGATAAAGAGTATTCCGGAATTAAGAGACATTGTACGAAAGAGCTCACATCGTTTTTGATCCTAATTTTTCGTGGACTGACAATATTAGGCTGAGAAAACATTAACTCAAAGCAACGATCGAGCTATTCGGATCTTTACAGTCGTAACTGTTGTCTACTTACCCTTGTCATTTGTGAGCGGCTTTCTGGGCATGAATACATCGGATATTCGCAATATGAACAATAGCCAGAGCTTGTTCTGGATTATTGCCATTCCGACTACGACTGTCACGCTAGCTGTTGCGTTATATCTGCTAGTGCCTTCACTGAGAAGAAGAATTTCGAGCTTCTTCGTTTCACTTTATTTGCGTCTTATCGGTGGAGATGGTGGTTAGTCCTCCGTACAGTTAGAAGAGACATACTGCATTCAGGGGACGGGGAGCGTGGGCACGGATCGGTGATGGATCGAACGTAGTGGACAAGGTTGAGGGAGTCTTAGTTTTAGAGCTGCAGAAAAAGTACCTACTGTTTGGTTTCTAGGTTAATGGAAAGATGGTCGATGTCGCTCTTTCCCAACCAATGGAAGAGCAACTCCAGGCCTGTGCTGGATTATTATGATAAATTTTAAGATCTCAGCAGTATGATGCGAACACACTGATGTAAACAAAAGGAGCCAGCCCTCCCAACGAGTGACCGATTTCTGTGAAGAAGAATAGAAAGAAAGTTTGAATCCAAAGTGATGATTCAAGGTTAGCAACAGCGAATTGAGATATCTCTATTCTTTCTCCATTCGAATTTCCCCCTCACGCAAGTATGCTAGGCAATAATTCCTCCACGAACCTCCAAATGAGGGACGAATCATGAGCGTGAAATGTCGCACTCGCATACCATGTCCTGGACTCTCCCTGGAGCCCGTACAACTCCCTATAAAATCCATTCTCAATCTCAACCGCCGACACCTTCAACTCAAAAGGTCGGTGAAGCCCCGTGACCGCAAACTCGGGATTTGTGGCTTCCTTGCCAGGCATCTGAAGTTTCTTGACATCCGAAAGAATCTTCTGCGCGATTTCGTCGTCTTTGGTTGTTGTAGTGCTTAGGTAGTAGGCGAGGCTCAGGTTAGGGATCTCAGTTTGAGTGATGCCGTAGAGGGCGGGAGGAGGCGGGAGGTAGAAAGGCTGGCCTGCGTCGATATTTACCAAGGAGATGTTGGAAGGGATACCGGAATTGCGTAGGACGCCACTGAAGTATTCTGTACTAGTAAATTTTCCGAAAAGTTTCTTTTCGCAGTCGCTGAGATCGAAGGGTTTGAGATTTTGAAGAGTGGGTTGGATCGCGATGATGAGTTTTTGAGATTTGATGAGGATGATCTGAGAAGGTGTTTTGACAATGATTGCAACTCCATCTTGACCCCGTTCCACTTCGAGAATGGTGCCGTTGTAGAGTACATCTTGACCTAGTATTCTCTCTGCGGATTCGTAAAGAAGACTGTTATGATATCCAGCTGTGGTCAAGAATCCATTCTGAATGCTGGCCAATGAGCTGAGCCCAAGGTATTTCATCACATAGATGGTTGGAGTTCGAAGCAGATCGCCTATTCCTTGCGTGAACTTCCATATCAAAGGAACAGCAAGGTCAAGCGAATACTTCTTGGCGAAGTCTCCAAATGGTATGAGCAGATCGGCGGGCACTGGATAAGTCAAATTGAAGCCTCTGTCTAAGTACGGATATTTCGCGACCTGGGCGCCATATTCTGCGAATGCTTTTGAATAGTCACCCCAAGAGTATGAGGTGTTGAGCTTTCCGGTGTGAAAGTCAACATATCTGGATGAAGTTGTCAGCATTTACTCAACATAGGCAAGTGTTCACTAGGAAGCCTACTCGTGAACACCAGATAGCGAGGCCGAGGTGTTGATCAAGGGGATGTTGAGCCGAGAGAAGTAGTCGTAGACCTCGTTAAATTTGTGAAATATCTGTACTCCAAAATCTAATGGGGCTCCAGTAACTGGGTCAATGTATGTTTCAGTGTTGCCGCCAAGACGACCCGATTTTTCGACCATAAGCACGCCTTTCCCACTGTCTCGAAGTCGAATTGCAGAATAGGTGCCCGCTGAACCACCTCCGATGATGCTGACATCTCGAGATATGACTGTATTGACTTGGTAGCAGTTGCCGTTGACTTCATAGGTGGTAGTAGCAGTTGAAAGTGAGAAGATGGAAGTAAAAACTGCCAGGAGCCAGAAATTAAGATGAGGCATCATGATGAAGGATAATGTGGACGGTCAAACGATATTGCTAAGGAAGAATTGATGTATGGTAGAGATTGAGGTTTGAGGGTTGGCAGGTTGATTGTATTCGGATGTCGCAGAGAAATGGCTTTAGGGAATAAGGAGAGGTGAATTAATCTGGCAAATACCGGTCGTCAGAAGATGGATCAAAATTCAAACTGGGATCATTCGATCGATTCACTGAGGAAGCTCCATTGACAATTTATCTGGTCGAGACCGGGTCGATAATATGCAAGGACGACGGTGACACGTTGTACAACATAATGCTGTGTCTCAGGGGTCCTACTTGTCGAATATATATCTATTACTTCGCAATGTCAATCCAAATTTGTTCTGTCTCTATGGAACTAGAGAATATCACAGAAATTATGGTGCCCAATCTGGAAGCAGAATTGAATTGAGAACTTCTCTGTGTGAGAGAAGGAGATAAGAGTTAAAAGACTTCATGCATTATTATATTAGAACATTGGGCCCACAAGAGAAATCGCCATGGAGACATAGCTTTTCGACATTCGTATAATAATTGTAGATATCAGCAGAAGGAGAAGGAAACAGGAGCTTGAGTATGAAAAGGTTTCGAATAAAAAGGGCTAAGCGAAACTTAGGCCCATGTTATCTTAACAGCCAATGTTTGATAGAACTAGCATTCATTTCTCCTTTTATTCACTAGTCACATTCCCAGCACTCCTCTTCTCATCAACACCAGTCCTAGTCTCACTGCCAGTGACAGACATGTAGATTCCGCAGAATATGCCAACCGCGGCCTCGACCACGCCGATTGGGAGGAGGAGTCCAGATTCAAGTGGTGTGGTGAGGAGGGCGGATTGGAAGTACAGGGGTAGGCAATACCGTTGCAATATAGACCTTGAAAAAGAGTAAGTCAAAGAGAACGTTGTACTTTCGTTGAAAGAACGAGGCCACTTACGAAATCCTGAAAGAATGCAACGAGCAAGCAGGCAACGTTCGATCGTTCCTAGAAAATTTCGAAGGGTATAAGAGTGTATTTCGCGAGCTCTTTTCGCTCCAGAAAAAGAGTACTCCCATATAGTATCCGGCTAAAATTAGTCCAATAATTGCAGGACTTTTCCACCGCAAAGTGGCACCCAAAAAGTCAAGGCCTAGCAAAACCATAATCATCAATCCAAGAATTGAGATAATGCTAAACTAATATACCGCTTTCAAACCGACTTTTAGCGGAGTCCGATGATTGTGAACATCAAGGAAGAATAAGAGAAGGAGGAAAGCCATCCCGGCAGTAGGCAAGTTGACCTAAAATATGAAGCGCCATGAGAGGAATTGAGTGAAAACACCTCACAAGATAGGGCCAATGGCTCCAGCGACTGCCCAGATGATGCTATAGAGGCCCATATAGAAGCTTCTTTCTCTTTTTCGACAATTAGATAGGAACTGAGCAGTGAAAGGAGTAGAATCTCAGGCTGAACAGATCAGCGATAGTGATGTTCACTAGCTGCAAAAGTCCACCACCAGCCGTCCCTTGGAAACCTCGTCCAATGATGAGCATTTTCATGCTCCTTGAGACGGCACAGATGATCGACGTTACGAAATACGTCCCTACTGCGGCGACTAGGATAGGCTTCCGGCCCCAGATGTCAGACAACTTTGCCCATACTATTGCCGCTGCGGCGTTTGCCAAGAGGTACGCGCCGCCCCTCCGCAGCTTAGCTCTTATCTACAGTACGAAAAGCAGAATTTCGGATTTCGAGAAATAAACTCACACCCATGCGTATCCCGATGCGGAGTGTAACTGGGTAGAAATGGTTGGGATAGCTGTTGCGACGATTGTTTGATTTAGAACTGCGATAAAGACAGTGGCCTGGCTTGCATGAAAGGAGGCACATCAGCTGAGGCCTTTCATATTGAGGAGAGGGTATATATTTGATTGGGTTAAAGTATAGGGTTATTGGATAGGTAGGTAGCAAGAGTAGGACTATTGACAAAGAGCGCTGCTATGACAGCAAAGGTCCTGAGCTTGCTACGGGGCTGTACTGTACAGCTTCCAAACCCCCTGATTATGGTCCGAGGTATTATCTCAGAGAGTTCATGGGCCTGATGGATCCCAGAACTTGCCTGTCTTGCGAGAGATGTTTCACCATGCTGACGGGCTGCAGATCTAAGCTGCTTATGTTGAGTAACATTTCGAAGACCAACCGGTTGAATCCAATTATCACTGCTTGAAGGTGGCATAGTGCTGGATGTCTACGCGGGAGGCAAAGCAGGGTCAGTATGTCAAAATGCTGGACAAATTGTCAGCCGCCGGGGTGTTCATACCTTCTGGTTGTCTCTCGCTAT
>Ga0182030_10018245_pt1 | contig 13469 bp, 6 predicted proteins | sample 812S3MmetaG_FD_121299 | JGI IMG/M metagenome (GOLD analysis project Ga0182030, IMG submission 121299) | Permafrost microbial communities from Stordalen Mire, Sweden - 812S3M metaG (Illumina Assembly) | ecosystem: Environmental > Terrestrial > Soil > Wetlands > Permafrost | place: Sweden... | reverse complement strand
ACTGGCGCCGATGGCCTGGCCACCCTGACCATGGCCCCCACCGGACCGGCGGGCCCCAACGGAGGCCCCGAGCCCGAGAACGTCTGGATTCTCGCCCACCATGGCAGCGACGCCGCCCTGGTCACCCCGTGGGGCTACGCGTTCCAGCCCGCGACCCTCGACAGCCTCAAGGCCTACATCTACACCGATCGCCCCGTCTACCGCCCCAGCCATACCGTCCACATCAAGGCCGTCGTCCGCAATGAAGACCACGACGCTCTCGTTCTCCCCACCGAAAAGACTCTCAAGATCAAAGTCACCGACGCGGAAAACAAGACCGTCCTTCAGCAGGACCTGCCCGTCTCCGCGCACGGCACCGTCAACACCGATCTCACCCTCGCTGCCGACGCCGGCCTGGGCTACTACAGCATCTCTCTCGACGGCGTTGAGGACTCCGGCAGCTTCTACGTCGAGGAGTACAAGAAGCCCGAGTATCAGGTCACGGTGAAGGCAGCAGCGCAGCGCGTGCTTCAAGGCAATCAGATTCAAGCGACAATCGAGTCCCGCTATTTCTTCGGCGAACCGGTGGCCAATGCCAAGGTGAAGTACGTCGTCCACACCAGCCAGCACTACTGGTGGGACGAAGACCAGGACGACAGCGCCGACGCGGGCGCAGGCGGCGCCAACGCATCCGACGACAGCAGCGCCGAAGACGACACCTTCGACGCCACCGAACAGCAGGAGCACGAAGGCACGCTCGACGCCAACGGCCGTCTCACCGTCTCCGTTCCCGTCGCCATCGACCCCAAGCACCAGGACCAGGACTACCGCATCGAAGCCCGCGTCACCGACGCCGGCGAGCGCGAAGTCGCCGGCCACTCCACTGTTCTGGCCACCTATGGCTCCTTCCGCGTCACCGCCGAGCCCACCAGCTACGTGCTCAAAACCGGCGACCCGGTGAAGGTGAAAGTCACGGCGAAGGACTACGACGGCAAGCCCATCCAGACGCCGATCCACATCGCCGTCAACCTCGAAAAATGGGATTCGACCACCCACCAGCGCAGCGATACCGCCGTCACCACAAGCGACGCGCAGACTGCGGCAGACGGCTCAGCGCTGGTCTCGATCCCCTTAAACAATGCATCCAGCGGCGACTTTGAAATCACTGCGTCCGCGCAAACCCCCGAGCACCGCACCGTCGAGGGCCGCACTTGGGTGTGGATTTGGAACGGCGGCGGCGAGGCCTACAACGAAAACACCCAGGCCCAAATCGTCGCCGACAAAAAGACGTATCAAGTTGGCGACACCGCCCATCTGCTCCTTGTCACCGGCCTCAAAGACTCCTGGGCCGTGGTCACCGCTGAGGGCGACAGCGTGCAGTCCCGCCAGCTCATCCATGCCACCAGCGAGAGCTTCCCCTTCGACATTCCCATCACCAAACTCGCCCAGCCCAACCTGGTCATCACCGCCGTGTCGATCCACGAGAACGCGCTCATCACCGCGCAGAAGAGCCTCAAAGTCCCGCTCGTCGAGCGCACCCTCACCCTCACCGCCGCGCCCAGCAAGCCCAAATATCTGCCCGGCGAGAAGGGCTCGTTCGACGTGCTGGCGGTTGACTCGCAGGGCAAGCCGGTCCAGGCCGACCTTAGCTTCGGCGAAGTGGATGAAGCCCTTTACTCCGTTCGCCCCGACGAGAGCGGCGAGATCGTCTCCGCCTTCTACCCCAAGCGCAGCGTCCAACTCGACCCGCAAACCTCGTTCGACTTCTACTTCTCCGGCCAGGCCGGCCTCAAGAGTCCGCTGCTTGCCCAGCTTGCCGGCGGCCTCTACCACCCGCGCCTTGCCCAGGTTAAGCCCGGCTCCGACCTGGTCGTTCCCAAAGTCCGTAAAGCCTTCCCCGACACCGCCTACTGGAACCCCAGCGTCCGCACCGGCCCCGACGGCCACGCCAAAGTCGAGTTCACCTTCCCTGATGCGCTCACTACCTGGCGCACCACTATCCGCGCCATGACCGACGATGGGAAAGCCGGCGGCGCCGTCACCCGCGTGCTGGTGCGCAAGAACCTCATCGTCCGTCTCGCCGCCCCCCGCTTCTTCCGCCAGGGCGACGAGGTCACCCTCCGCGTCATCGCCCACAACTACCTTGAAACCGCCAAGGATGTGACTTTCGCTCTCGACGCCCAGGGCTTGGAAGTTGTCGGCGGCCAGCAGCAGGTCGTGAACATCCCCGCCAAGGGCGAGGCATACGCCGAGTGGCGCGTCAAAGCTCACGCGACAGGCAACGCCGTGCTCACCGCCAAGGCCCTCACCAACGAGGAGAGCGACGCCCTGGAGCAGACCATCCCCATCAACCCCTACGGCGTAAAGCAGCGCACCGCGGGGTCCGGCGTCATCTTCTCCGGCGCCTCCCAGACCCAATGGAACTACACCTTCCCGCCCGCCTCCGATGCCGGCTCGCGCACGATCACCGTCGCCATTGCGCCATCCGTCGCCGGCACCGTCTTTGAAGCACTCGACTACCTCACCAGCTATCCCTGGGGCTGCACTGAGCAAACCATGTCCAGCTTCTTGCCCGACGTGATCGTGGCCGACGCCGTGAACAAACTGCACCTCAAGCCGCCCGTCGACCCCGCCGCGCTGAACGTGATGGTCCGCGCCGGACTTGACCGCCTCTACACCTACCAGCACGACGACGGCGGCTGGGGCTGGTGGCCCGACGACCCCAGCCGCGTCTTCATGACCGCCTACGTCGTCAGCGGCCTGGGCCAGGCGCAGGCTGCCGGCTTCAAAGTGGATGAGAGCCGCCTCAACCGCGGCCGCAGTTGGCTCCAAACCACGCTGGCCGCCCACCCCGACATGATCCCCGACCTGCGGGCTTATGTTGTGTATGCCCTAGCCACCACCGGCGGCGCACGAAAAGGCGCTCTCGACAAAGCCTGGGCCATCCGCGAGCAGCTCAGCGACGAAGGCCTCGCCCTCACCGGCCTGGCATTGGCCGCAAGCGGAGACGATGCCCGCGCTAAGCAGGCCGCCGGACTGCTTGAGAAGAAAGCGCAAGTCACCAATGAAGACGCATCCTGGTCCGGCAGCTACAACAGCCTGATGGACTACTGGGGCGATACCTCCGCTGAAACCACCGCCCTCGCCCTCAAACTGCTCATCGCAGAAGACCGTTCCAGCCCCTTGCTGCCCAAAGCCGCCGTCTGGCTTGGCAAGCACCGCACCGGCGACTACTGGGAGTCCACCGAGCAGACCGCCATGGTCATCAGCGGCCTGACCAGCTACCTCACCCTCTCGGGCGAGCTGGCCAACTCCTCCGAGGTTGAAGTCATCATCAACGGAACCAGCGCAGGCAAGCGCCACTTCACGCCTGCTGACGCCTTTGCGCTCCCCTGGAAGCTGCAGATTCCTGCCGCCCAGGCCGCAAGCGGCGGCTTCATCGCCATCAAAAAATCCGGCGACGGCATCACCTACTGGTCCGCCGAAAGCTCCGCGTACTCGCCCGACAAAAAGCTCTATCAGCAGGAGAAGCTGGCCCTCAACCTCACCCGCGATTACTACTTGCTGCAGAAAAAGCAGGCCACACCCACCGACCCCATCACTTACGATCTAGCGCCGCTCAATGGCCCGGTCCACGTCGGCGACATCGTTGCCGTGCGCCTCGCCGTCAACGGCACCGCCTGGAAGTATCTGTTCGCCGAAGACCCCATCCCCGCCGGTACAGAGTTCCTCGACCACACCGAGCTCTACAAGCTCAACAACCAGCCCGACTGGTGGGCCGACTGGTTCACCCGCAAGGAATTCCACGACGACCGCGCCGCCTTCTTCAATACGGAGTTCAACGGCCGCCGTGAGTACGTCTACCTGCTCAAGGTCGTCAACCGCGGCAAGTTCGTCATCAGTCCCGCGCAAGTTGGCCCCATGTACCAGCCCGAAGTCCAGGCCACCACCGATCCCGCCACCCTGGAGGTGCAGCCGTGAGCCGCCACCAATTCTCTTCCCCCCACGCATCTGTCATCCTGAGCGGAGCGCACTTCAGCGGAGTCGAAGGACCTGCTTCTGTTCTTGACCAGGCCAGCAGCGCAACAAAATGTCCCGTGCCCCGTCCCTTCGCGCCCTTTGCGAATGGGCGGGAAACCTCAACCCTCCAATCCAGCAATGTCATCCTGAGCGAGCGCAGCGAGTCGAAGGATCTGCGGTTGCTTTTCAGCCTGCCAATCAACGCCGCGTTTCCATCTCGGAGGTTCCGCCATGAACAATGATAAGAACCTCTTCCAACGCCTCGCCCACGCCCGCCTCTGGATCGCCCTCCAGTTCCTGCTCACGCCTGTGCTCATCGCCGCCGGCCTGGCCTGGACCCGCCTGCCTGACAAACATCTGTGGCAGGTCGCCCTCAGCCTGATCGTCCCCACCCTGCTGGCGATCAGCTTCCTTGAGCTCCAGGCCGGCACGATGCGCAAGCTCGCCGCCGACGACGGCCGCCGCATGAAACTCGGCCCAGCAGCCGCCACTCTCGTAGTTTGGATTGCCATCGCCTGGCTGGCCTGGGTCGCGCTCGACTGGTGCGACGACCGAATCTATCTTTGGGCTGGCTACCTCAACTCCAAAGCCACCGCCCACGCCCGCGCCACCGTCTTCACTTATAGCCATCTCGTGAGCTGGCTCACCTGGGCCGAGTGGTTCGTTCGCTGGATCGCCCTGCCGGCCAAGCTGATTCCGGCAGCGGCAGCTTCCGCGCAATGGGGCCTGCGACTGCCCATCGGCCGCATCGTCCGCCTCATCTGCAACTGGAAGTGGTGGCCCGCTGTAGCCCTCGCCGCCTTCTTCGGCGTCTGGCTGCCGTCTCGCTTCTTTGACAAGCCCCCGGCCGGCTCCGTCTCCGCGCAGGAGTGGCACGTCGTCCTCAAGCTGCTCGGCGCCTACCTGCTCGCCATCGCCAGTTGGGTTTTCCTATTGGCGTGGCAAGCAACGCTGGCCGCCCTCCCGCGCCCGCAGAAGGAACCGCCGACTGAGTTTGAACTGATAGGCGCACCTCTCGTCACCGGCCCACCCAGCCGCACCCGCGCCGCGGCGGTGGAAGTCTCGGACCCCGAATAGCGCTAACAAGCTCCGTGCCCCGTCCATTTCGCGTTCTCTGCGAAATGGGCGGGAAACCTCAGCCCTATCAACAGCAATGTCATCCTGAGAGAGCGCAGCGAGTCGAAGGATCTGCGGTTGCTCCTCAAGCCCAACCAAGACCGGGAGCCCCAGGTCTCGCGTTTGAGGTCTAGGAAACCTCGAACCCCAACCCCGCCTATTCTTTCCCCAACGCGATTCTCCACGCCTTAATAAATTTCCAGTGGATGTACACGGAATGATTGATGTGCAGGATCAATCCTTCCCGCCCATCCAGAAATCCCAGGCGAAAAAAGTAGTTATAGACAAAGGTCGCCGCCGGGTTGGCCACCGCATTCCACACAAACGCGGCCCAGCTCCTGCTGGTCCGCCCGCGAGCCGCCAGCAACTTCGCAATCTCTGAGCTGTAACGATCCATGTGCTCCAGATAAATCGCCATCGTGGGATAGGCATAATGCAGCAGGTCGCCCTTGAGCGTTCCCTTGGCCCCGGCAAACTGCGGCGTCGCATGCGGCCCCACCCCCTCGCTCAGCCGCGCCGCACCGCGCTTGAACAGGCGCAGCTTGTGGTCGGGATAGAAGCCCCCATGCCGCACCCAACGACCGAAGTAAAGATTCAGCCGCGGAATCCAGTACGCCCCAAACTCAGGCTCGCGTTCGCCCGCCTGACCCGTACGGCCCAGCAGCGCCTGAATCTCCGCCTGCAGCTCCGGCGTCAGTACCTCGTCCGCATCCAGCAGCAGAATCCAGTCGGAAGTACACAGATCGAGCGCTACATTCTTCTGCTCGCCATGCCCGCCAAACGCATGGAAGCTGGTCTTCGCGCCGAACGACTGCGCGATCTCAAGCGTGCGATCGGTCGAGCCGGAATCGACGACGACGATCTCGTCCGCCCAGCGCACCGACTCCAGCGTGCGGGGAAGGTTCGCCTCCTCGTTCATGGCGATCATGGCAACGGAGAGAGTCTTCGGCATGGAAGGAAGAATACCGCAGGCAGCACCTGCGGTGCGGCAGGCCGCCGCTGCGCGTCCAGCTGCGGTCAAGCGTCCGGATTTGCTTGAGGGAAGGCCGCCAGGCATTCGTGGTTTCCGACCCTTGGATCAGAGAACGATCCAAGGATGGGGCGCGCGGGGCTTATTGGACAGCACGAATGGCTTCTGCCGGCATGCCGTTCCGCAACCACTCCAATGCCTGCGCCCGGCTGTAGAGAGTGAGCAGCCGCTTGGCATAGAAAGCTGCCGCATGGTGCGCCGCGCTCGACTCGGCCTCAGCCCTGCAGCGCGCGAGCGCCAGGTCGACTTCGTTGAGCTTGAGCGGTGGAATGTTGCGCACGTCAACATTTTCTCCATCGGTCCAGGCCTCCACCAGCCCCTCCCGCAGCCACAGCGGAGCACTCGCCCCCGCCTGCCCCTCCACCAGCGCATGCAGAAACTCATGCCGCAGCACCGGCTCCAGCAGCTTGCGCGCCGCCAGCGTCCTGAGAGGCTGGGCGCCAATCCAGTCTCCCTCCGTAAACGCCGCTACCCACCCCGGCGCCAGCGTCCCCTGGCGGAAAGCGTCCGTCGTCGGAAACACACGCACGATGATTCTGCCGCTTGGACGCAAGCCGGACCGGCTCTCAGCTTCACTCAGCGCCTGGCTCAACTGCGGCAGAAACGCCGCATCGTCGGCGCGGAGCGTCTCCAGCGCAAACCCATCCCCGTGCAGCGTCTGCCACGCCTGCCCGCTCGCCTCATCCGCCGCTACGGCTCCCGGAAAATACTGCGCCAGAATCTGCTTTGCGTCCCGCCCCCCGGCCGCCATGGCCGCCGCGCCCGCCTGGCAAAGCCCCACGCCGTGCCCCGACCCGCGCCCATGAAACACAAACACCGGCCCCTGCGCCGCCTCACCTTGGGAAGAATCCTGCCGCGAAACCTCATACCAGTTGCTCAGGATCCTGCCCCAGCCCAACGCGCGCCCCACGGCCAGGCGAAGCACCTCGGCATGAACCTGCATCGATCCCACCCGCAGCGTTACCGCCCGGCCTGACGCACCGCGACGCTCGACCGTAAGCGTCTGCCACCCCGGTCGCACCAGGCCTTCCCTGGCCAAAGCGGCCGTCAGCTCAGCAAGCGACAAGCTCGCCGACCACTCCCGCGCGCCCCGCGCAGTGCAGTAAGGGTCGGCCTGCGAGACCAGCCACGGCATAGGGTCCGTCTTCTCTGAGCCCATCTTCTCTGAACGGGCCTTCTCTGAGCCGGCCGCCGGCCAAACCTCCTCCGGCGCAGCCGTCCGCCCGCCGCAGTTCTGCCCAAACCAAGCCGCCGCCCGCCGCCCATGGAACCACAGCGCCTCCTCCGCCGTGGCCAGCGTCGCCGAATGCGCAGCCTCCCGTCTTCCCGGCGCGTTCGCCCAGTGAATTAGCTGGCAATGCGTCGAGTCGCAGAGATCGTACTCGGCGTGGCCGTGCTCCTGATGCAGCGCAAAGCTGCGCACCACAACCGCCAGCGCCTTCAGTGACTCCGGCGCATCCCTGGCCCCGCTCTCACTGGCCACAACGCGCTCCACGTAAGCCTCCACCGGCAGCGTCACCGCCAGCACCAGTTCCCCCTGGCGCGCCCCAATGCGCAGCGGGTGGTCAAGCCGGATCGTCTCCCCATGCGCAGCCAGCGTCACGGAGCCGGAGACTGAGACCGCCTCCGCCCGGCGCATTCCTGACACCAAAACCGCCCCTGCCACGGCGCGAATCTCAACTGGCTTGAGCAGCGGAACGCCGGGGCAGTTTGCGCAGAGCCGCAGCACCGCCTGCGTGCCCCCCGCCGCAGAAAGCGTGAGCACGTGGTCGTGCCACAGCGTCCACACGCCAACCCGCACCGTCGAAGCCGGCCCAGCGCTTTGCGCCTGGAAAGGAACGGCCGCGGCTAGGACAGCGGCCAGGACAGCCGCCGGCACCGCAACCATCGCCCGCCTCATCTTGCACCCGTCCGCAGCGGAGAATGGGAAATCAAGTCAGCCGCCACCGCAGCTGCGCTGGCCCCGTGCCCCGCCGGAAGATAGACCACCACCACGGCCTTTGGCTCCTCCGCCGGCACCAGCCCCGCAAACCACCCATGGGAAGCGGTGCCCGCGCCCAGGTTGGCAGTGCCGGTCTTGCCGGCGGCCGGAATTCCGCCCGCGTCCGCCGCCGCAGCAATGCCAAAGCTGGCCGAGTCCGCCAGCCCCGCCTGCACCACCTGCGCCGCAGCCGAACCGGAATGCGCCGCAAGCTGCAGCGCCAGCCAGCGGTAGCCAGCGGCCAGTTCCAGCGGCGTCACGCGCACGCCGTCCACGCCCAGCAGCGTCAGCGCCTCCTCGTCCGCGCTATGCGGCTCGCGCAACTCCGCCACCGCCTCGTCCGGCGCTAACCCTGTCTGGCCCAGCAAGCCACCAGGCGCCAGCAGCCGCCGCAGCTCCCCCGGTCCCAAGCCCGCGCCCACTGCCGCAAAGTACGAGTTGCAGCTCCAGGCCAGCGCCTGTTGTGCGTTCATGGGGTCAGAGGCCGGGTGCGAGCAAGCCAGCGAACGGCCGGCGATGCGCAGCCTGCGCGAGCAGGCAATGCGGCGCGAAGGGTCCCAACGGCCGGCCGCAACCAGCCCATATAAGGCCAGCGGCTTCAAAGTCGAGCCAGGAGCAGCCAGCGTGCGAGCCGCATCCGCCAGATGGCTTGCAGCAAGCAGGCGGCCGGTGGCCACATCCACCACGACAATGCGCGCCCCCGGCGCCGTCTGCTCGGCGTGGGCCGCAGCGCTCTGCCAGGCGCCGGAGGCCTGCCCCAAGCACGTGCAGGCCGTCGCCAGCACCATCGACCCCATCATTGCCCAAAGCTTCTCGCCGCGCACCACCCGAGTATCTATCATTGCGGTCCGTCGGCGCATCGAGCTCCTTCGCAGCGCGTACCGTCGACCTATCACCCCAGTCGCCTACACGTTTATGCTTGCTGCAACCGGAATGCATGGGGGGATTGGTAGATGCGGGTACTGATCTTTGGCGCGACGGGCATGCTGGGCCAGGCGGCTCTGCTTGAGTGCGAGCGCGACCACGGCGTCGAATCCATCGTCGCCTTCGGCCGCACCCCCGTCGTCGGCGACCATCCCAAGCTCACCAACCTCATCCACGCCGACCTCGCAAATTACGACGGCCTCGACGCCCAACTCACCGGGTTCGACGCCTGCTTCTTCACCCTCGGCGTCACTTCCAACGGCATGAACGAGGCCAACTACACGCGCGTGACCTACGGATTTACCCTCGCCGCAGCCGAGGCGCTCAGCCGCCTCAACCCCGGCATGGCATTCATTTACGTCTCCGGCTCCGGTACCGACAGGTCGGAAAAAGGCCGTAGCATGTGGGCGCGTGTAAAGGGCCGCACAGAGAACGCACTCCTCCGACTCTCCCTCAGCGCCTATATGTTTCGCCCGGGCTTCATCCAGCCCATGGACGGCATCGAATCGAAGACACCCTCCTATCGAATCTTTTATAAAGTGCTCGCTCCGCTCATGCCGCTGCTGCACAAAGCCCTGCCCAACCAGGTCCTGACCACACGGGAGATCGGGCAGGCCATGGTCTCCGTCGCCCGCCACGGTTACGAGAAGCACATCCTCGAAACACGCGACATACGCGCGGTCGTAAGCCGCTAAACGCTGCTGGTGCGGCGCACCAAATCGGCTTTCATCGGTTCCCTCAAAATACCCGGCTGTTCACCGATCTGATATCGCCGAACCCTTGCTCCTGCCACGTGGGCGCACACATGCTGCGCCGCGGATTACTTCGGAATGGACGCGACCATCCCAGCGACGGAAAAACATGTCGCCAAAGAATGACCGCGAACCTTATGATGGGCGGGCACAAAATTCTCACAATTTATCTGCACCGGGATTCTCCATGAAACAGTTTTGTTTAGTCACCTTGTGTCTGTGTGCTTTCAGCGTCGCCATGACGGGCTGCGGAGGGGGCGGCTCATCCCCGTCAACGCCGGTCGTGCCGGTCGCCACGATCAGTGCCTTCACCGCTTCTCCAGCGACCATTACCGCTGGAAACAGCACCGCACTCACCGGCGTCTTTACGGGCGGCACGGGCGTGATTACTCCCGGCAACCTGCCCGCCACCAGTGGCACTGCCGTTACAGTGAGCCCCACTGCCACCACCACGTATACGCTGACGGTGACGCCATCCGGCGGAACGCCAGTGACGCAGACGGCGACTGTCACGGTTAATCCTGCCGTTGCCCCTGCCAGCATCACCAGTTTCACCGCAACTCCCGCAAGCATTGTTTCCGGCACCAGCGCCACGCTCACGGGCGTGTTCACGGGCGGCACGGGCGTAATCACTCCGGGCAATCTGCCCGAGGCCAGCGGCACTGCCGTGACCGTCAGCCCCACCGCCACCACCACTTACACGCTGACCGTTACTCCGACGGGCGGAACGGCCGTTACGGCCACCGCGACGATTACCGTCACCGCAGCCACGGCGACTACAGTGACCATCAACCCGGCGACGCTCGGGCCTGCGATCACCGATCAGATTCTCGGCATGAACCTGGCAGCATGGTTTGACGACGCCAGCACCACCGCCGCGCCGCAGATTCAGGATGCCTTCGGCGCAGCGGGCATCAAGGCCGTCCGCTGGCCCGGCGGTTCGTGGTCTGACGCTTACAACTGGGAGACCAACACGGAGTGCGGCAATTTCGCCAACACGAGCGACACTTTCGCGAACTTCGTCGCTAACCTGGCCATGCCTGCCAACCTGGACCTGGCGTTGACGGCGGACTACGGCACGGGGAAGAACTGCACCGGGGCGGGCGACCCGACAGAGGCTGCCGCATGGGCCGCCGAAGCGTCGACGCTGGGCATAACGGTGAGTCACATGACCGTAGGCAACGAAGAATACGGCTCCTGGGAGACGGATAACCACACCATTCCCCACGATGCTGCCACCTATGCCGCTGCGGTATCCGGCTCAACCGGATACTACTCGCTGATTAAAGCCGCATCTCCGGACACTCTGGTAGGTGTTTCAGTGAATCCCGGGAACTCGCCGGCCTGGGACCCGATTGTGCTCGCCAACGCGCCGTACGACTTTGTGGAGTTCCACTACTACCCCGAAACTCCCGGCGACGAGAGCGACAACTTCATTGTGCAGGCGGCGGCGCAACAGCTGACCACCAGCATTAACACCATTCGCACAGAACTGGCGACCGTGGGCAAGCCCAATACGCCAATCTACGTGGGCGAGATTGGCGGACCATACAGCAATCCTGGCAAGCAGAGCTGGTCAATCACCCAGGGACTTTATGCCGGCCAGGTGCTCGGCGAGATGATGAACGACGGAGTCTCGCGGCTGACGTGGTGGATCGGCTTCGGCAACTGCAATGGGACCGCCGGCAATGACAGCTCTTCCCTGTACGGTTGGCAGGACTTCGGCGCGTACAACGTGTTTTCCGATGGGTCTCTGGATCCCACTTGTCCCGATGCCGGCCCGTTCGGCACCATGTCGCCCACCGCGCGCGCTTTCCAGCTCTTCAGCCAGGTGGCCGTGAGTGGCGAACACACCCTCACCGCAAGCGTTACCGGCGATACCGCGGATGTGCGCGTCTATGGAGCCACCAACAACGGCGGCACGGCGCTGGTTCTGTTCAACGACAACGAAACCACCAGCCAGCCCGTCACCATTACCATCACCGGAGAGAGCACATCGCCCAGCGTCACCGTCACCAAGTATGACAAGGCCCTCTACGACCAGTCGAAGAACGGAACCTGGGCCGCCCCAACCACCACAACCTTGGGTCCGCAAAGCCTGCCGCTTACCCTGACACTGACCCCCTGGAGCATGAACGCAGTCTTCATCAGGTAAGCAGCCATATCAGGTATGCAGCGATGCCGGTTTCCATGTCCCCGCCATTTCGGGGACATGGGAAGCCTGAACCCCGTCAGGACCCACCATCTGTGAACTACGAACCGCGCCCCTGGGTTCAGCTGCCCGTCCCTCCCAACACCCCCAGTGCTATCGCCAGCAACGTGCGGGCATGTTAGAGTGAAAATCCACGGGGGACCGCTTGGAAATGGCCACTAGCATCGAGATTCCCGGCAACGACGCAACCATCGATCTGCAGCAGCAGGTCGCGCGCCTGCAGGCTTTGCTTGAGGCTTCCCGGCAGGTCCACTCCACCATCCGCGAAGAAGAGGTGCTGGAGCAGGTGCTGCGCATCGTGGTCCGCGAGCTGGAGATGGCCGGGGCGTCTTTCGCCGGAACCGGCTTGGCGTACGGCGATGAGCCAACGGAAGAGACGCCCGGCCTGTTGCGCATTCCGCTGCAGGACCGCGACGGCAAGCGCATGACCGAGCTGATGGTGGCCCCACCCGATGGCCGCGAGGTCACGCTGTACGAGACCGATTTCATTGAAGGACTTGCCCTGCAAGCCGCCGTCGCGCTTGAAAACGCCCGCAACCACAAGCGCAACGTCGAGTTTGCCCGCGTGCAGCAGGATCTGGACGCGGCGCGGCTCATCCAGCGTTCCCTTTTGCCGCAGACGCTGAACGACATTCCCGGCTACTCGGTCGGCTTCCGCTCGGCTACGTGCTACGAGGTCGGCGGCGACTATCTCGACATCGTCGACATGGGCGACGGCAGCATCCTCATCGCCGTTGCCGATGTGGCCGGCAAGGGCCTGGCCTCCGCCATCGTGTCCACCAGCTTCCGCTCGGCCTTCCGCGCCATGGCTCTCACCGGCATGCCGCTCGACGAGCTGGCCACACGGATGAATCAACACCACTGGGAAGAAGGCGAGGAGTCGCGGCGCCGCTATGTGACGGCTATCTTCCTGCGCCTGCGTCCAGATACGGGCGAGATGGAAGTCGTCAACGCTGGGCACAATCCCGGCTTCCTGGTGGAGCCCGACGGCAAGGCGCACGAGTTCAACGCGGCAGGAACCCCGCTGGGCCTGCTGCCCGGCATGCACTATTCCATCGAGAAGCACGGCTTCCCCCACGGCTCGCGACTGCTTTTTTATACCGACGGGCTCACGGAGGTCTTCCAGGGAGATGAGGAATTTGGGCCGGAACGCCTTTTAAATGAATTTTCTAAGTGCCCATTAGAGAAAGCTGATGGTATTCTCGATGCATTGTGGAAAACCCTTGAGGAGTTTGCTGCGGGCGGGCCGCAAGGGGACGATATGACTGCGCTGGCGTTGTGCCGGTGCGGGGCCACTGCTGGAGATACCGGCATGAGCAATATGAAAACCCCGAACGTTGAGGTCCGGCTTCCATCGCGGATGGGCTTTGAGAAAGTGGCCATGAGCACGGCTGCCTCGGTGGCCAAGCTGATGGGCTTTCGCGAAGACCGCGTGGAAGACCTGAAGACCGCCGT
>Ga0182030_10018244_pt1 | contig 13470 bp, 12 predicted proteins | sample 812S3MmetaG_FD_121299 | JGI IMG/M metagenome (GOLD analysis project Ga0182030, IMG submission 121299) | Permafrost microbial communities from Stordalen Mire, Sweden - 812S3M metaG (Illumina Assembly) | ecosystem: Environmental > Terrestrial > Soil > Wetlands > Permafrost | place: Sweden... | reverse complement strand
GTGCAGGCCGCCGAGATCGAGCTGATCAACGAGGCGGTGCCGTTCGAGCGCCTCGAGGCCCGGGTCGCCGAGATCGCCGCCGAACTGTCGCAGATCCCGTTGTCGCAGCTGCGGGCGCAGAAATTGATCGTGAACCAGGCCTACGAGAACATGGGCCTGGCGTCCACCCAGACGCTGGGCGGCATTCTCGACGGTCTGATGCGTAACACCCCCGACGCGCTGGAGTTCATCCAGACGGCCGAAACCCAGGGCGTGCGGGCCGCGGTAGAGCACCGCGACGGCCCATTCGGCGACTACAGCCAGGCCCCGCCGGAGCTGCGGCCCGACCCCACGCACGTCATCGTTCCTGCTGAAGATGACTAGTAAGGTCGGCTAAAAAATCCGAATCCGGTCGCCCCGCGGGGCGCAGAAGTGCTACCGTGATTACTATGTATCGGCTTAGTAAATGCCTGCGCGCAGGCGCCGCGTTTCTCGCTCTGGGTATGGCCGCTGCGACCTTCCCGAAGACCGCGGTAGCGGATTCCACGGAGGATTTCCCGATCCCCCGCCGGATGATCAACACCACCTGCGACGCCGAACAGATTCTGGCGGCCACCCGGGACACCAGCCCGGTGTACTACCAGCGGTACATGATCGACTTCAACAACCACCCGAACGTCAACCAGGCGGCCATCGACAAGGCGCACTGGTTTTATGCGTTGTCACCACAGGACCGCAGGAACTATTCCGAAAACTTTTTTGCACCCCAGGCCGATCCGCTGTGGCTGGCCTGGCCCAATCACATGAAGATCTTCTTCAACAACAAGGGCGTCGTCGCCAAGTCCACCGACGTGTGCGGCCAGTACCCGCCCGGCGACATGTCGGTGTGGAACTGGGGCTAGCGGACAAACGTCCCACGTCCGTCCCCTAATCGGAGGGACAACCAAATCACGCCCTGAGGGGCCGTTCGGCGGATATTCACCGCGGAGCTCGCGCGCAATAGTTGGGGCATGCGCACAAACACTGGCCCCACCCGCGTCGTGCACGTGCACGCCCTCGATCGCGATTCCAACGGCGCCTCGTTCGGGAACATCATCGACATCCTGGGTGTCGTCTCCGCCCGGCCAGCTCAGACCGATGTCGGGCTCAAGGTGGGACGGGTCAAGCGCTACCCGGGTACGCACTGCCGAACCTGCGGTGCCGAAGTGAACGAGGCGCAGGACATCGCGCGGGAAATGGTCGCTCTCTAGCAGCCGGGTCAGTAGTGCGGCGTGCCCACCCGGAACCGATCGGTGCTCTCCGATTCGGGCGACTCACCACTGCTGCCCTGGGCCTCCGTATCAACCTTGGGCAACATGTAGGCACGCACCGCCGACCGGGATCCGTAGGGCCGCAGCATCTCACTGGCGGGACGAGTGCGCACACGTTGCGGCCACCAGAACCAGCGCCCCATTAGGGCGGCGACCGACGGCATCATGAACGAACGCACGATCAACGTGTCGAACAACAGGCCCAGCGCAATGGTGGTGCCCACCTGGCCCATCACCCGCAGCGGGCTGATCGCAAACGTCGCCATGGTGGCGGCGAAGACCAGACCCGCGGAGGTGACTACGGCGCCGGTGCCGGCCATCGACCGGATGATGCCGGTCCGGATTCCGGCATGAATCTCCTCTTTGAATCGGGACACCAGCAGCAGGTTGTAGTCGGATCCCACCGCCAACAGCAGAATGACGGACATCGCCAGCACCATCCAGTGCAGTTCTTTGCCCAGAATGTCCTGCCACAGCAGCACCGAAAGCCCGAACGAGGCGCCCAGTGAAATCAGCACCGTTCCCACGATGGTGATCGCGGCGACCAGACTTCGAGTGATGATCAACATGATGATCAGGATGAGGCTGGCCGCCGATATCCCGGCGATCATCAGGTCGTACTTGGATCCGTCACGCATGTCCTTGTAGACCGCGGCCGTGCCGCCCAGCCAGATCTTGGAACCCTCCAGTGGCGTTCCCTTGATGGCTTCCTTGGCCGCTAACTTGATCGGGTCGACGTGCGAAATGCCTTCGGGCGTCGCCGGAGGAACGTCATGGGAAATGATAAAACGGGCGGCGTGGCCGTCGGCCGACAGGAACATCTTCAAACCGCGCTTGAAATCAGGATTGTCGAAGACCTCTGGCGGAATGTAGAACGAGTCGTCGTTCTTGGCCGCGTCGAACGCCTGACCCATCGCCGTCGAGTTCTGGCTCATCACGTCCATCTGGTCATACATGGAGTTCATCGAGCTGTGCATGGTCAGCATCATCTGCTTCATCGTCGTCATGGTCGCGATCATCGGCGGCATCTGCGCCAGCATCTGCGGCAATAACAGGTCCAGCTTGGAGATGTCGCCGGCGAGGCCCCCCAACTTCTCGACGAGCTGATCCAAGCCGTCAAGTGCGTCCAGAATCGACCGCAGCGACCAGCAGGCGGGAATGTCGTAGCAATGCTTATCCCAGTAGAAGTAGCTGCGGATCGGACGGAAGAAATCGTCGAAATTGGCGATCTCGTCCCGCATCTGAGCCGTGATGTCCAGCATGTCGTGGGTGAGGCCAGACATGTGATGCGTGAGCGCGGCCATCTGCGCGGTGATTTCGTACATCCGCTGCATCGTGTCGATGGAATCCTGCATCGCGTCGGCCTGCTTCAGCATGTCGGCCATCCGCTTCTTCATGTACTCCTGGTTTTCGACCTGCGTGGTGTTCTGCATGCTGATCTGGAAGGGGATCGAGGTGTGCTCGATCGGCGCTCCCAGCGGCCTGGTGATCGTCTGAACGCGTGCGACGCCGGGGATGTGGAAGACGCCCCTGGCAATCCTGTCCAGCACCAACATGTTTGCCGGATTCCGCATGTCGTGATCGGTCTCGATCATCAGCAGTTCCGGATTCATCCGGGCGTTGGAGAAATGCCGCTCCGCGGCCTCATATCCGACGACCGCCTTCGTGCTCTCGGGCAGGTACTGGCGGTTGTCATAATTGGTCCGGTACCCGGGCAGCGCGAGCAGGCCGATGAGCGCGATGCCGATCGACACGGCCAGGATCGGCCCGGGCCACCGGACGATGGCGGTACCCACCCGCCGCCAGCCCCGCGTCCGCATCTTCCGCTTGGGGTCGAACAAACCGAAGCGACTCCCCACCGTCAACACGGCCGGGCCCAGCGTGAGCGCCGCAAGTACGGCGACAAGCGTCCCCACCGCGCACGGGACGCCTAGGCTCTGGAAATACGGAAGGCGGGTGAAGCTGAGGCAATACATCGCTCCGGCGATGGTCAGACCGGAGCCCAGCACCACGTGCGCGGTCCCATGGAACATCGTGTAGAAGGCCTGTTCTCGGTCCTCGCCGAGCGACCGCGCCTCCTGATACCTGCCCAGCACGAAGATCGCGTAGTCGGTACTTGCCGCGATCACCATCAACACCAGCAGATTCACCGCGAAGGTCGATAGGCCGATGATCTCGTTATCGGCCAGAAACGCGACAACCTGCCGTGCCGCGAACAGTTCGAGCATCACCATCAGCAGGGTCACGAACATGGTGACGATCGAGCGGTAGACCCACAGCAGCATCACGATGATCACGACGAACGTGAGCAAGGTGACCAAGATGACGCCCTTGTCACCAGCCGCCGACTGATCGGCGGTCAGGGCCGCCGCGCCCGTCACATAGGCCTTGATTCCGGGAGGCGCCGGCGTGTCGTCGACCAGCTTGCGGACCGACCTGACGGACTCATTGGCCTTGGTCTCGCCCTGGTTACCCTTGAGATACACCTGCACATAGGCGGCCTTACCGTCGGAGCTCTGCGAGCCCGCCGCCGTCAGCGGATCCCCCCAGAAGTCCTGCACGTGCTCGACGTGCGTCGTGTCGGCCTCCAGCTTCTTGACTAGCTGGTCATAAAAGTGGTGCGCGTCGTCGCCGAGCGGCTGACTGCCCTCCAAAACGATCATGACGTTGCTGTCGCTGTCGAATTCGTTGAACACCTTGCCGACGCGCTGCGTCGCCTGCATCGATGCCGCCTCTTTCGGGCTCATCGGCACCGTGTGTGCCTTGCCGACTGTCTCCAGGTCGGGGACGAACATGCTGAGGCATACGACCAGCCCGACCCAGCCCAGGACGATCAGCACCGCGAACTTGTGGACGTTCTTCGCGAAGAACGGCATGTGGGGAAGCCCGACGGCCTTGTTGTCGGTCATGCGGACTTCACTATGCAAAAGGTTTCAGCGTTCACTCCGGTGATCGACCTTTCGTCCTTGACTACGTCGTTCACGATGATCTGGCAGCCGATCTGGTCTCCATCGGTCTGGGCGACCACGTTCACGCTCACCGACGGCAGCGTCGTGGTGACCGAGAGCGTCCAGGGCAGCGGCACGTTGTCTATTCGCCGCGGCTGGGCGTTGATGTCTAGGTAGTTGATGTTGGCGGTGGCTCCAGACCCGTAGACCTTGTAGACCACGTGCTTCGGGTTGAACGGCTTGATGTCATCCAGGCTGCTGCTGCCGATCCCTCGCGGGTCGTGATCGCCGAAAAACGAGCGGAGGCGAAGAACGCAGAACCCCGCTACCGCGACCACCACGACAATGACGAGTGCGACCCACACTCGTTTCACCGCGTTGGCGACAGAAGTCTTTGCCACTCAAGACCTGCCGCTAACCGAGCGGCCGACCGCCCGTTCCATTGCTGCAGCCATGCCCACCGTCCGGTGGTGCTGACAAAGTTTGCTTTGGTGCGCTAAGTAGCTTAGGCACATCGGCGCCACCGCGCGTGCTGTGACCCGGTCGGACTCGACCGGACGCACGTGGTGCATGTCAATCTCTTTTCTACTCATGGCGATTCGGCAACGAGGCCGATGCAGGTGGCGGTGAGTAGTCGGGTGAGCGCGGATGCGAAGTCGATGTTCCATTCGGGTGGCACCACCTCGGGCTCATTGGCATAGGCATCGGTAAGCCGCTGCGGCGGATTGGCGATCTGCCAGAACGCGGCGGCCAACGAGTACGCGGCGATCAAGATGTCAAAGGCGCCGGACCGACCGAGGGCGGGCAGCGCGCGCTGGGTCGCGTTGGCGACCTCGACCGCGGCGGCGCTGATGGTCCGCCTGATTTCGACCACCCTGTCGATGTGCACCTCATGCTCGAGATGCAGGTGCAGGTTGGCGAGCAGGTCGCAAAACAGCGTGTCGGCCGCCAGGGCGCTGGCCAACGTCTCGGCGACCTGCGCCGGCGACTTGGGTCCGGACTCGCCCAACTCTGCGCACACCGTCTCCGAGAAGCGCACCCATCCCTCGGCGGCAAGGTGCATCAGCACCTCTTTGTGCGACGAGAAGTAGCGGCGCACCGCGGAGTAATGAATCCCGGCGCGGCCTGCGACGGCGGTCAGCGTGACCGACGCGACGCCGGTTTCGACGGCCAGTGAACGTGCGGCTTCGACCAGGGCCGCCGCACGTCGGCGCTTGTTCTCCTCGGTGCGGGCGCGTTGAAACGTGAGTTGCGCCACGGGCCAGAGGATAACGCACATTGCGTGATTTGCATAACGCACACTGTGTGATTTGTGCGGCGCCCGGGGGTGCCCTCGTCCGTGGTTTCGCACCCTGGTACACAGCGAGTAAACCCGTCGGCTCAGGTCCGCCGCCCGTAACCGCGCCCACTCCGAATGTCACCTATGCACACCATCGCCCTGATCGGATTTCTCGGTGGCCTGATCACCGGCATCTCGCCGTGCATCTTGCCGGTACTCCCGGTGGTCTTCCTATCCGGCGCAAGCAGCTCTGGCGCGCAACGTTCCGCGGCGCGGCCCTATCTGGTGATCGCGGGTCTGGTGTGCAGCTTCAGCGTGGTCACCCTGGCCGGCTCCGCCTTGCTGTCGGCGCTGCACCTGCCGCAAGACGCGATCCGGTGGACCGCGCTGGTGGTGTTGGTGCTCATCGGCCTGGGACTGATCTTCCCACCCCTGCAACACTTGATCGAGCGGCCGTTTGCCCGCATCCCACAACGTCAAATCGGAAGCGGCAGGAACAGTTTCGGACTGGGCCTGACGTTGGGCGCGTTGTATGTGCCGTGCGCGGGGCCGGTACTGGCCGCGATCGTGGTGGCCGGCGGGACGGCTAAGATCGGCCTGGCGACGCTGATCCTGACCGCGACCTTCGCGCTCGGTAATGCATTGCCGCTACTGGCTTTTGCCCTGGCCGGGCAGCGGGTGACCGAACGCGTCGCGGCATTCCGCCGTCGGCAGCACGCAATCCGGATCGCCGGCGGAATCACGATGATCGTGCTGGCGGTGGCGCTGGTCTTCAACCTGCCCGCCACGCTGCAGCGCGCCATCCCCGACTACACCGCGGCGATGCAGAAAAGCTTCGGCGGCAACGGAATTCGACGCGCGCTCAGCAGCACGATCAATGGCCACCTGGCCGACTGCGTCGACGGCGGCAACCAGCTGCAGCAGTGCGGGCCGGCGCCCGCCATCACCGGCATCACCGGATGGCTCAACACTCCCGACGGCAAACCGATCGACCTCGCGTCGTTGCGCGGCAAGGTGGTCTTGATCGACTTCTGGGCCTACTCGTGCATCAACTGCCAACGCGCCATCCCACACGTCGTCGGTTGGTACGACCGCTACAAAGACGGGTTGGTGGTCATCGGGGTGCACACCCCCGAATACGCCTTCGAACGGGTCACCGCGAACGTGGCCAGCGGTGCCGCCGCACTGCACATCGACTACCCCATCGCCCTGGACAACGACTACGCCACCTGGAACAGCTACCAGAACCTCTACTGGCCCGCCGAGTACCTGATCGACGCAACCGGCGCCGTGCGGCACACCAAGTTCGGCGAAGGCGACTACGACACGACCGAAAAACTGATCCGGCAATTGCTGGTCGACGCCAACCCCGACGTCCACCTGCCCGCTCCGGTGAACTCCGCCGACACCACTCCCCAGACCCGCCTCACACCCGAGACCTACCTAGCGGCCGGCAAGACCGCAAACTACGGCGGCGACGGCGAATACAAAGCGGGCACCGCCGGGTTCGGCTTCCCGGCGCAGCTAACCCCCGACAGATTCGCGTTAGCCGGCCGCTGGACCTTGGATGACCAGGGCGCCACCGCCGACAGCGACGGTTCAGCCATTCGGCTGAACTACTCGGCGAAAGACGTTTTTGCCGTCGTCGGCGGCACCGGAACCATCACCGTGAACCGAGACGGAAAGGCGACCACGCTGCCGATCAGCGGCCCGCCCACCCTGCGCCAGATCGTGGCCGACCCCGCCGCGCGCCGCGATCAGCTCGACCTGCAGGTCAGCAACGGCCTGCAGGTGTTTTCGTTCACCTTCGGCTAGACATCAGTAAGCGGGCAGCAGCCCATCCGCCAGATCGGTGGCTCCGAATAAGAGTCGTGGACCCCTCGCGTTCGGTGGCAGTCATCGGCAGCGGCGTGGCCGGCCTTACCGCCGCCTACGTCTTGTCCGGGCGCGACCGCGTCACCCTGTATGAGGCCGACGTGCGGCTCGGCGGTCATGCGCACACCCATTTCGTGGACGACGACGGCCAGACCCTCGGCGTCGACTCGGCGTTCCTGGTGCACAACGACCGGACCTATCCAACGTTGTGCCGGCTGTTCAGCGAACTCGGAGTGGGCACCCAGGAATCAGAGATGTCGATGTCGGTGCGGGCCGACGACATCGGCCTCGAATACGCGGGCGCCCTCGGGGTTCGGGGATTGTTTGCCTGCCGGCAGTCATTGCGGCCGCGCTACCTGCTGATGCTCGGCGAGATCGTCCGCTTCCATCGCGCCGCGGACCGACTGCTGCGTGCGGATGCCGCGCAAGACGACCTCGAGACCCTGGATGCCTTCCTGAGCCGACACCATTTCTCGTCGTATTTCATCGACTACTTCATCACGCCCCTGGTAGCCGCGGTGTGGTCCTGCGCGGCTGACAACGCATTGCGGTACCCGGCCCGCTATCTGTTCACGTTTCTGGCCCACCACGGCATGCTGTCGGTGTTCGGTTCCCCGACATGGCGCACCGTGACCGGAGGTTCGGCACACTACGTGCAGGCCATCGCCGCGAGGCTCGATGAAGTGTCGATCGGCACACCGGTGCACTCGCTGCGCCGGGTGTCCGGCAGGGTGCGGGTGCAGGCGGGGAGTAATGCACCGCGGTTTTTCGACGCAGTCGTCGTTGCCGTTCATCCCGACCAAGCGTTGCTGCTGCTCGACGATCCCACCCCGTGGGAGCGCGCGGTGCTGGGTGCGATTCCGTACTCGACAAACCGCGCCCAGCTGCACACCGACGAATCGGTGCTGCCCCGGCGCCGGCGCGCCCGCGCATCATGGAACTACCTGGTGACACCGGGGACCGATCAGGTGGTGGTCAGCTACGACGTCAGCAGGTTGATGCGGCTGGACACTAACCGCCGGTACCTGGTGACCCTTGGCGGTAGGGACCGAGTCGATCCTGCATCGGTGATCGCTGAGATGACCTACAGCCACCCGCTGTACACACCGGAATCTGTTGCAGCCCAAAATAATCTGACTACGCTTAACGACGATCGGGTGGTGTTCGCGGGCGCATACCACGGCTGGGGCTTCCACGAGGATGGCGCCGCGTCGGGCCTGGCCGCGGCCCGCAGCCTCGGCGTCGACTGGCCGACAGCGACCCGGAGGGAGGCGGCAGTCGGATGCCCAGCCACGCGCTGACCCCGGCGATCTATCGCACCACGATCACGCATTCGCGGCAGGCCCCGGTGCGCCACGCCTTCGAATACCGAAGCTACAGCTGGTATGTCGACGTTGACGACCTCCCCCGGCTGCCCTGGTGGCTGCGACCATTCGCGCAATTTTGCGCCGACGATCACTTTGCCGACGCCTCGGGCAGCCTGCCGCACGGTTCGCTGCGCGATCGGCTCAACGCTTTCTTGACCGACCGCGACGTGCCCGTGCCTGACGGCCGCATCACGGCGCTGCTGCAGGCGCGGGTCCTCGGATATGTCTTCAACCCGCTGAGCGTCTTTTGGTGCCACGACCGAGACGGCCGACTGCGTCATGTGATCGCCGAGGTGCACAACACCTACGGCGGGCGCCATGCGTATCTGTTGCCCCCGGCCGACCTGCCGGTGCTGACGACCAAGAAGCTCTACGTTTCGCCGTTCAACCCGGTGGACGGCTACTACACGGTGCACGCACCACGACCCGACTGTGAAGTCGATATCACCGTGGCGCTGCACCGTGACCTTCAGCCGGCGTTCGTCGCCAACATGCACGGACAGCGGCGGCCGGCGTCCACCAGGCACGTCGCGATCATGCAATTCATTTCTCCGTTGGCGCCGTTGGTGGTGGCCGCGCGCATCCGAATACAGGGAGTCAAGCTGTGGTTACGTCGGGTTCCGGTGGTACCTCGATGAGCGTGGAAACCAGCCGAAAGCCTTCGGCCTCAATCGATTCGACACGGTGGCCAGCGGTCGCAAAGGTGCCTTCCGGCCCCGCCGCAGGGGCGGCGGGCGCCATTGCCGATCGGCTGCTGAGGCGCGCGGCTGCTCGGCTGCTCGGCTGCCGCTGCGACTGGTCTACCCCGATGGAACCGTGATTGGCGCGGCCGACTCGACTGCGCCGACCCTGATGGTTCATCAACCGCATGCGCTGGCCCGCCGGATTGGGCGGTATGGGCTGATCGGTTTCGGTGAGTCCTATATGGCCGGCGAATGGTCGTCCGATCAGCTCACCGAACTGCTGACTGTATTCGGAGCGTCGATGAGTGACCTGGTGCCGCGCACCTGGCAATGGCTGCGTCCGATCGCGCCGGCCTTCCGGCCACGTTGGCAAAGCGCCGGCCGGGATCGGGCTCGGCACAACGTCGCCGAGCACTACGATTTGTCGAACGATCTGTTCCGCGAATTCCTCGACGAGACGATGACCTACTCGTGCGCAATTTTCAACGAACTGCCCGCGTCGTTGCCCGATTTGGCTGCGGCGCAACATCACAAAATCGATCGACTACTCGACGTCGCCGGAGTCCGCGAAGGCAGTCGACTTCTCGAGATCGGCACCGGATGGGGCGAGTTGTGTATCCGCGCCGCCAGCCGCGGAGCGCACGTCCGCTCGGTGACCCTGTCGGTCGAACAGCAGCGGCTGGCGCGGCTTCGGGTTGCCGCTGCGGGGCTGTCTGAGTTGGTGCAAATCGACCTCTGCGACTACCGCGACATCGAAGGGTGTTACGACGCCGTGGTTTCGGTGGAGATGATCGAAGCAGTCGGATATCACGCGTGGCCGCGATATTTCGCCACGCTCGAGCAGCTGGTGCGGCCCGGTGGCCGGGTCGCGATCCAGGCGATCACCATGCCGCACAACCGGATGCTGGCCAGCCGCAACACCTACACCTGGATCCAGAAGTACATCTTCCCGGGCGGGCTGCTGCCGTCCACCCAGGCCATCTCCGCTATTACCGAGCGACGCACCGGTTTACGCACGGTCGAGACGACCTCATTGCGTCCGCACTACGCGGAGACCCTGCGGCTGTGGCGGGAGCGGTTCATCAAACGCCGAGACCGGCTGGCGCACTTGGGCTTCGACGAAGTGTTCGCGCGGATGTGGGAGCTGTATCTGGCATATTCGGAGGCGGGGTTCCGATCGGGCTATCTGAACGTCTACCAGTGGACGTTCGCGCGGGAGGACCGATGAACCATCCGAGCGTGTTGCAGAATCTGGCCGAGGTATCCGGTGCCTCGATTGTGGCGCTCGCCGTGGTGCATTCGGTCACGTTTGCCATCGGCAGGCGCATCGGGCGGTACAACGTCGTCGACGTCGCGTGGGGCGTGGGTTTCGTCGCGATCGCCGCCGTCGCCGCCACACTCGGCCAGGGCGACCCGAACCGCCGCTGGCTGCTGTTGGCACTGGTGTCGATCTGGGGTGTGCGGCTGAGCTGGCACATCCAGCGCAAGACCGTCGGCAAAGGGGAAGATCCGCGCTACGCTGCGCTGCTGCGTGGCGCCAGCCCCGGTCAGGTGGCGCGAAAAGTCTTCCTGCTGCAAGGTTTCATCACCTGGTTCGTCTCCTTCCCGCTGCAGCTGTCGGCCGTAACCGGACCCACCTGCGCACCGCTGACCGCTGTGACGGTGCTGGGGGTCGCCGTATGGCTGCTGGGAGTCACCTTCGAAGCCCTCGGCGATCGGCAGCTGCGGGTCTTCAAATCCGACCCGGCCAATCGCGGTGTGGTGATGGACCGCGGCCTGTGGGCCTACACCCGCCATCCCAACTACTTCGGCGACGCCGCCGTGTGGTGGGGGTTGTGGCTGCTCACCATCAACGGCTGGCTGCCCTTGGCCACGGTCGGCTCGCCGTTACTCATGACCTACTTCCTGGTGTACGTAACCGGAGCGCGGCTGACCGAGAAGCTGATGGCCGGCCGCCCGGGGTTCGACGAGTACAAATCACGAACATCGTTCTTCTTTCCCCGGCCACCCCGACCGGCACGCCGGTGACCACTAGGAATAGGCCGGCGATCGCGGGCGTTAGGCTGGTCACGATGACGGAGCTCTCTCGGCCAGGTAGCAACCTTGATGCGTTGCTGGGTCAGGTCGCGGGCGGGGACACCGAGGCCTTCGCCGCCGTCTACGACCTCACCAAAAGCCGGGTGTTCGGGCTGGTGATCCGGGTGCTGCGGGATGCCGGCTATAGCGAGGAAACCACCCAGGAGGTCTACCTCGAGGTGTGGCGCACGGCCGGGGGGTACGACCCCGCCAAAGGTTCCGCCCTGTCCTGGCTGCTGACCATGGCACACCGTCGGGCCATCGACCGGGTGCGCGCCGAGCAGGCCGGCAGCCGTCGGGAATCGCGTTACGGCGCAGCCACTGTGGAGCCGCCCAGTGACGTCGTCGCCGACTCCGCCATCTCCGGCGATGAGCGGCGGCGGGTGGCCGAATGCCTGGGCTCGCTGACCGACGCACAGCGTCAGTGCATCGAGCTGGCCTACTACGGGGGCCTGACGTATGCCGAAGTCTCGCAGCGGTTGGCCGCCAACTTGTCGACGATCAAATCGCGCATTCGCGATGCGCTGCGCGGTTTGCGTAACTGCTTGGAAGTCGCATGACTGAGCCGAACGAATTCGAACTGCTCGAGCTGGCCACGGCGTACGCTCTGCACGCCGTATCGGATGCTGAGCGCGCCGACATCGACCGGCGGCTCGCGTCCGCGCCGCCGCCGATCGTTGCGGCCTTCGCCGACGAAGTTCGTGCCGTCCGGGAAACGATGGCAGTGGTGTCGGCCGCGACCATCGCCGAGCCGCCCGCGCACCTGCGAGCCAACGTCCTATCCCTCGCAAAACCCACTCGTAAACACCAAACACGTTTGCGTACAACGCTATTGGTATCCGTCGCAGCGGCGATCGTGGCGGGCCTGACGGCGTTCGGCGTCCAGGTGCTGTTGCGGCCGTCGTCGTCGCCGACGCTGGCCCAGCAAGTCATAGCGGCGCCGGACGTGCGGACGGTTTCCGTCCCGTTGGCCAACGGGACGGCCACGGTGATGTTCTCCCACGACCGCAACGCGGGCGTGCTGGTGATGAACAATGTGCCCCCGCCGACCACGGGCACCTGCTATCAGATGTGGTTGATCGGAGCCAACGGCCCGACATCGGCCGGCACCATGGGCCCCGCGGCCGTCACACCGTCGACAACGGCGACGTTGCCCAACCTCGGATCCTCGAAGGCGCTGGCGTTCACCGTCGAGCCCGGTAACGGATCACCACAGCCAACCACCAAGATCCTGGCCGAGCTGCCGCTCACCTAGGCACTCACCGTCGCCGGCACGGCACCAGTTCAAAGCCCCGCGGTTTGAGGGTCAGCGATTCAACGATCTGCAGCTCGTAGGCATCCGGCGGTGTCAGCCGATAGCGGTGCAGGATCAGCCCGAGCGCCAACACGGCCTCGTGCAACGCGAACTGCCGGCCGATGCAGGCCCGCTTCCCGGTCCCGAACGGTTTGTACGCATGCGGCGGGCGACTCTTCGCCTGGCCCGGCCCGAATCGGTCGGGATCGAACCGCTCGGCGTGTGGCCACACCCGCGGGTCGCGGTGCAGCAGCGGCAAGAAGACCAGCGCCCAATCACCCTCGTTCATCCGGTACCGCCCACCGAGCACGGTGTCGGTACGGGCCGCCCTCAGGTAACCCGGAGCTGTCGGCCACAATCGCAGCGCCTCGTCCAGCGCGGCCCGCACGTATCGCAGTTTGGCGATGTCGGCGAAGGCGGGCTCGGGGGTTTCGACCTCGCCCCACAGGGCGTCCACCTCCGCTTGTGCTCGGGCCAGGGCCTGCTGATCGCGGGTGAGGTAATACAGCGCGAATGACAGTGCGCCCGAAGTCGTCTCGTGGCCCGCGACCATGAAGGTGATCACCTGGTGGCGGATGTTGACCGGGTCCAGCCGGTGCCCGGTCTCGGGGTGGGTCGTGCGCAGCATCCGGCCGAGCAGGTCGGGCGCGTCGCAAGCC
>Ga0182030_10018243_pt1 | contig 13470 bp, 7 predicted proteins | sample 812S3MmetaG_FD_121299 | JGI IMG/M metagenome (GOLD analysis project Ga0182030, IMG submission 121299) | Permafrost microbial communities from Stordalen Mire, Sweden - 812S3M metaG (Illumina Assembly) | ecosystem: Environmental > Terrestrial > Soil > Wetlands > Permafrost | place: Sweden... | reverse complement strand
CGATCAGCCAATCGGCTCTTTCGCGAAACTCGGGCTGCATCCGTAACACATCGATAGCAAGAAAGGTCTGGCTGGCACGGAACCTCTTCCCACGCACACGCAACCCGCCCAGTTGAGTACTCATGGCGCCCCCTCCGATCACGCCGCACAGGATTTCCACCATCATCGCGAGGCCCGACCCTTTGTACCCACCGAGCGGCATCAGCAGTCCCTCGTAGGCCGCGTCGGTGCTGGTGGTGGGCATGCCGTCCCGATCCATCGCCCAACCGCCCGGAATCGACGGTTCGTGGTTCGTCCAAGCCTTAAAAATCTTGTTGGCCGCCACCGTCGTGGTGGCCATATCGAGCAGCCACGGGTCCCGTTTGCCCACCGGGATCGCCATGCAGATCGGATTAGTGCCGAAGCGTCCCTCCTTGCCCTGCCACGGCGCCACAATCGGCGAAGCATTGCAGAATACCAGTCCGATCTGCCCCACCGCCGCCATCCTGCGAGCCCAGAAAGCCGCCGCTCCAAAGTGATTCGATTCGCGGGCCGTCACCATCCCGAGCCCATGCTCCCGCGCCAGACGGATCGCGTGTCCGCAGCAGATCTCCGCGATCACCTGGCCGAGTCCGTTGCGGCCATCGTAAACCAAGCATGCGCCGGATTCGGTGGCAATTTCGCCGGTCTGCCGCGCATCCACGTCGCCCTCCCGGATCTGCCTGAGGTAACTGGCTAATAGATGGATGCCGTGCGAATCCACGCCGCGCAGGTTGGCTGCAACCAATGATTCCGCCACCAGGGACGCATGTGCGGGGTCGACGCCGGCCGCCGCAAGGACGTTAACAGACCAAGCACGCAAACGATCCGCACTAACAACAGGCATCAACCTGCCCCACGTCACGTCCGCAGTTCTTCGGCGATCTCCGCCGCCACGCGCCGCGCCTCATCCACCTGGCCCGGCTCCAGGCTGATCGCCCCCACCCGCGCATGCCCGCCACCGCCATATCGCTCGCAAATCGTCGCCAGATTATGCCGCGGCTCCACTGGCGCCCAGGGATTCGAGCCCACCGAAATCTTCGTCCGGAAACTCGAAGGGCTGACCGCCACGGTATAAATCCCTTTTGGATAAATATAGTAAGGAATAAATTTGTTGTAGCCCTCCAGATCGTACCCCGTCAGGTCGAACGTAATCACTCCTCCGGTCTCGTCTGCCTGATCCCGAATAATGGCGAGCGATTTCAGGTGCCGTTCATACAGAGGCTTATACAGCTCCTGCACCGCCGGCTGCATCACAATCTCCTCCAGCGGCATGCGCTGCATGAACTGGATAATCTGTTGCACCGTATCTGAACCTTTCGAACCCTCGATCACCAGCGTCAGTTTCATAGCCGGCGCACCCAACTCCACCGCCGTCCGCGGATCCGGATACTGGGCCCCGTCGATGATATTGGCCCAGTGCACCAGATCGTCCAGATCCGGCGCCGTGAACCCCCAGATCTCCCGAGCCTTGGTCCGGATATAGTTCGTGCACGACTTAAACGACGTGTCGTACATCTTCTTCGGCGAAGGATGCTGCAGGAAGTGCCGGGCGTCCTCCGGCGAAAGAAACGCGCTCTGGTGATGGTCGAACCACCAGGTGAGCTTCTCGTTATTCGAATACTTGAAATCGACGATGGCGTTCTCGTCCCCGTCGAACAGGCTGTCTTCGAATATCTGCGACGCCCGGTGCGCCATCCCGGTGTATTGGAACTCCGCATCCGGGTAAAATGTGCCCCGGATAAAGCGGCTGAAGAACGCGGCCGAAGCGGCGCCGTCGAAACAATGGTCGTGATAGAGGACTCGTAGCCGCATTCGATAGGGTGAAAACTTTTCATCGTGCCTGAATGCGCGCGGAAAAGCAACTGGCAATGTGAAAATAATCCACCTCGAGCGCAAAAAAGAACCTGGGCGCTACCATCGAAAGCAGATGGCGAGAGGGTTCACGGCCAACACGCTGCGGGCGCTCCGGCACCGTAATTTCCAGCTTTTCTTCGCCGGTCAGGTGATTTCCCTCACAGGCACCTGGATGGATTCGGTCGCCCAGGCATGGCTCATCTACCGTCTGACCGGCTCCTCCGCCCTGCTTGGCCTGGTCAGCTTTGCCAACCAGATCCCGGTTTTTCTGATTTCCCCGGTCGGCGGCCACGTGGCCGACCGCTGGAATCGTCACCGGATCGTCATTTTCACCCAGGCGGCTTCCATGGTTCTGGCGCTAACCCTGGCTTGGCTCACGCTTTCCGGGCGCATCCGGATCTGGGAATTATTTGTCCTCGCATCCCTCATGGGCATCGTGAATGCCTTCGATATCCCGGCCCGCCAGTCGTTCCTTGTCGAGATGGTGGGGCGCGAAGACATGATGAACGCCATTGCCCTCAATTCGTCGATGTTCAACGGCGCACGCATGGTGGGTCCGGCCATCGCGGGGGTGCTGGTGGCGAAGATCGGCGAAGGCTGGTGCTTCTTCGCCAATGGCATCAGCTATATTGCGGTGATCGCTGGCCTGCTGTTGATGCGGCTTGAGGTGTTTGTGCCGCGCCCGGTGCTGGTTTCGGCATGGCACAATATCCGCGATGGCTTCCAGTACGTGGCGCGCACCGGTCCCATTCGCGCTCTGTTGCTGATGCTGGCGATACTGAGCTTTGCCGGCCTGCCCTACACGGTTCTGATGCCGGTGTTCGCCGAAGGAATCCTGCACCACGGATCGCAGGGCTTCGGCATCCTGATGGGATCGACCGGCCTCGGCGCCATGTGCGGGGCACTTCTGCTGGCTTCGAGAAGCGGCATCAAGGGTCTGAGCGGCTGGGTGGCGGGGTTCGGCGCACTGATGTCCATTTCCCTGGTGGGCTTTGCCTGGTCGCGCGACCTCAGGCTTTCCTGCGCCATTCTGCTGATCACCGGTTTTTCCATGATGGTCCAGGTGGCGTCGACCAACACGCTCATCCAATCGATGGTTCCCGATCGCTACCGGGGCCGCGTGATGAGCGTCTACTCGATGATGCTGATCGGCATGAGCCCGATCGGCGCCATGACCGCCGGATTCGAAGCGGAACATATCGGCGCACCGCTGACGATTACCATCGGAGCGGCCATCTGCCTGGTGTCGTCTATAGTGTTCGCCGTCAGGCTGCCCGCTTTTCGCAAAGCCGCCCGCGAACTCGTCACCGCCTAAGTGGGATAGACGCTGCCGTGACAAAAATCTCAGTCTTGCCGGGATGCGCGTCTCCCAAACCGCGGGGAACGGCAGCGGAAAAATCGATTGTGCCTTTCCGGCTCACAACCGCCCGCTACGCACTCTGATCCAGTAATAGCGATCGTTATCGGCGTTCATGCCGGGCGTCATAACAACTGCTGTCGCCCCGTCCTGCACACGCACAACCATGAAATCGGTACCGGGCAAAGTAAGCGGATTTCGGAATATCAGCTTCTCGTCCAGGCGGGTGAACAGAATATACCGGGAATCCGGAGACCAGCGAGGGAAACCTGTCACCTTCATGCCGCTCACCAGGATCTTCGAGGCGCCGCTCTTCATGTCGTAAAGCGCAAGAGCGCCCGCGGCTGACCGGAATGCCAGATATTGGCCGTCGGGAGACCAGCCGGGGTCCGCGCCCTCCACGACGTCGCTTGCCTTCTGTTTAGTCGTGTCATAAATGAAGACACGCCCCCCAGGGAATACGTCAGCCTGGAACCGTCCTGCGCCCAGGAGAAATTCTCGCCGCGATAGTTCTGGAGGGCCGTCCTTTCCGGGTCGTTGGCGTCCAGCATAAACGAATAAACTTCATGAACCGAGTCCCACGAGAGCGGGCTATATTGCAGCGAGACTCTATATGACTTCGCGTCCACAAACAGTGCCGCGACCTTCTCGGCGCCGGGGGAAAGTACCGCCCTCATCGGCCACACTTGTATCCCGGTTCGGCCGATGACGCCGCGTCCGATCTCAAAGACGGATAGACGCACCGATAACATACGGTCGAGAAACTCGTCGTGAAACCGTGACGGACCCCTTGAGGAGCCAAGGATAATCTGGTCGCTCGGTTCTATATCATAGAGGCCGGTGACTCCCTCGATTTTCACGATTCCGGGGCGGATGGCAGCATCTCCCCGGCCTCGACGTTCGCCAAGATCTTTTCCCCGGTTTCCTGCTGGAACTCGGCGACCGATGCCGCGGACTGTGAAAGATTGCAGGACCCAGAACGCCGGCATTGAGCAGGGAAAGGCTGCACAGTCGTTTCAAAAGACTGGACTAACGCCGCCCCGCACCCGACGAGCAACACACAAAACAACTTCGAAGCCATCGCAGGCTCTTTGAGCATTGACTCTCACAAGCCTCTAAAACAACAAGGGCGCAAACTCCGAAAGATTAAGTTGCCAGACCGGCCAGATATGCCCGCCGGGTGAAGAGCGGAATACATGGTGGACCTTCTTCGCCTCCAGCATATCGGCGATGGCCTTGTTCGAATTAAAGGCGGGGTCGTCGGTGCCGCACCCGACCCACAGCACTTTATACTTTTCATTCAGAACCGCGCCATCCATCTTGTCGAGTTCGCCGCGATAGGGAACCGATCCGCTGAACGTGGCGATCGAACTGAAAAGATCGGGATGCCGTAAGCCGACGGACATCGCCTGACCCCCGCCCATCGATAACCCCGCGATGGCCTGATGGTCGCGATCCGTAAGCACGCGATAGGTGCGGTCGATCAACGGCATCACGTCGCCGAGCAGGTCCTTTTCGAAACCATCCGGCGCGGCGCCACCGCGGCCGGCGCCGCGCGGTTCATCCGCCATGGCCCGCGCCACATGGCCGTAGGGCATCACGAGCACCATGGGCTTCACCTTACCCGCCGCCAGCAGATTATCGACGATGACGTTGGCGCGCCCCGCCGAGATCCATGCCTCTTCGATCAGCCCGGAACCATGCAGAAGATAGAGCACCGGGTACCTTATATTCGACTGCTCGTAGCCCGGCGGCGTGTAGACATACACATTCCGCGTGGTTCCGAGCGACTTCGAGTCGTACATATTGATATGCACGGTGCCGTGCGGCGCCGGACGAATCTCCTGCACCAGAGGCTTGTCTCCCGGAACGTCGAAGTAGCTGGTGTGTCCCCAGCGGCGCACTTCCACGTTGGGATTCGACGGATCGGGACTTCTGATTCCCCCGTCGATGCCGAAGCCATAGTTGTAATAACCGGGCTCCAAAGGCCCCACCGTCACGCTCCAGAGGCCTTTCTCATCCTTTGTCAGAGCCTTCGGCCCTTTGGTGGCCTCCATGAGTGCGCCGACAACCAGAAGCACTTCATGCGCGTCGGGCGCGAAAAGTCGAAACGTGACCGTACGGTCGGGATGCACTTCGGGAGAACGCGGAAGATTCGCCTGGTTCTCCCAGGAGTTGGCGGGTCCGCGCTGGCCCAGAGCGGCGGCTGCTGCCAGTGCACCAAGCCAGAACACGCGGTTAAAGCGATTCATTTTCTCACTTTACCGCCTAGAAACTGAAACGTGCCAGCAGCATGCCGTTGCGCGGCTGCAGGGCCACCGATCCAGTGTTGACCCAGCCGAAGCCGCCCGTCAACTGACCGGACGAATTCGTCGTGGTGGTGGCAAGAGCATTGGTAGATGCCGGCGCGTTCAGGAACACATGGTTGAAGGGATTGAAGAACATGGCGCGGAGTTCGAGCTGCATGCCTTCGCGGATGGTGAAAAACCTGCCGAGCGAAAGCGATTCGGCCGGTTGACGGAAATTTCGGTAGTCGTTGTAATAGAGCGACGAGTTGCCAAACGTTCCCGGAGCCGGTTGCGACCAGGCAGCCGGATTCAGCACGAGCGTAGTGTTCGGGTCGAAGCATTTGCAATTGAGATTCTTAACCAGGAACAGCGGCACACCGGGTACCCGATTCGCGTACGTGGTCTGGAAGATGCCGTTCGAGAGGGAATTGCTCGACGCCGCCGGTATCAGGATGGGCAACCCGCTCTGATACCTGAGAATGCCTCCCAGCGCCCAGCCGCTCGTCACATTGCGAGCCAGACGGTTCACTCCCCAGACCGGCGTATGGTAAGTGAAGCTGATCACCAGTTCCAAAGGCACGGAATAGGGAGAAATCGACTTATTGAGTGATCGGCTTTGAAAATCGTTGATGGCTCCGCCGTCGGCGCCAAGCTGTAATTCCTTCTGCCATGTGAATGCGCCCGTAAAATCGAGGCCATGCGAGAGCCGCTTGGTCGCCTTGGCCTGCAGCGAGTCGTACCAGTCGTTGCCGAGGGGCGACCAAAGCGCCGGGATGGTGGTGAACTGCGGGAACGGCCGCAGGCTCTGCCCCAGCGACGCGTTGGCGGGATATCCCGCGTAAGGAGGCTTGTATCCGGCGGCAATGACGGCGGCCGAGTTAAGCGGCTGGGTAAGCAGGCTCAGTTGGGTGGAGTTGGTTATATTGATCCCATCGGCCAACGCCATGGCGGGCGTAATGGCATTCAGATTGTTTAGACTGGCCGCCGGGAGCCAGACCCCTCGGTTGCCCACGTATGCCGCTTCGACGACGAAGTTCCGGCCCACTTCGCGCTGCAGCGAAACGTTCCACTGGTTCACCCGGCCCGGCCGGCCCCCCTGGGGATCCTCCCAGTAAGGAACCGTGGCCAGTTGCCCCGGATAGGGGCGGGCGCCCGGATCCAAAGTCACTTGGTACAGTTGCGATTGCTGATACGGCAAACCCTGTGCGAATGTCACCGCGGGTATCCCATATGACGGCGACACCCAGGAAAGCTGGTTGATACCCACGCCGAGATACGCCTGGTTCGTTATGTATCCATATTGAGTATTCGCGGCGTATGAGATGCCCCAGCCGGCGCGAAGAACGGTTTTGGGATCGATCTGATAAGCGATTCCCAGACGGGGTTGAACGGCATAAGGATAGGACTTCGAGAAGGCGCTGCACTGGCAGCGGCCAGGGCCGTATCCCTGATACGCGAATCCACCGAGGAGACCTCCGGCATTTTCATTCGGGGTGGTCGGAGAAAAATTATCCTGCCGATTCCACAGTTCGCTCAGCGCCGTCTGGTAATCCCAGCGGAGACCGTAGTCGAGCGTCACCTTGCGTGTTATCTTCCAGTTATCCTGGAGGTAAAGCCCGTAGCCGATCTGGCGTTCCTGCGGATCCTGGGGAGCGTTCACGCTGGCGCTGTCGGCCAGCCCGAGAAGGAAGCTGGCGTAGGGAAATCCCGCCGTACCGCCGGATGTCGTTTGATTGGTGGGGAGAGCCGTCTCCGTGTTGGTGAAGTTAAAAATGCCCTGGCTGCCGCGCACATTATTATCGGAGTGCGCATCTTTGCGCCACTCGGCGCCGATTTTCACGGTGTGATTCTCGTGAATCCAGGTGAAGCTCGAAACCGCCGTCGGCTTCTCGCCGTAATATTCGTTGGCGTTGGCGGGTCCCATGCTGAGCGACATCCCGCCCTGGTCGCTGCCTAACAGGCCCGTAATGCGCGGGAATCCGGGGGAAACGACGCCCGTATAGTTTGTAGTCGCGCCCGCATACAGACCCAGCTGCGTCAACGCATTGTATTGAAGGACGCCCAGTTCCGCCGCATCCTGCTGCTTGCCGCGGACCATACCAATGCCGACGTTGAGCAACATGGTGGGTCTGATGGTGAAGTTATATGTCAGACGAAGCGTCGGCGTGGTGAGTCTTCCATAACGCGACCCGGTCAGCGGAATCGGCAAGCCGTCCGCATTGTTCCAGGGAGAATTATTGAGCCGCCACGACATATAAAACGAAAGCTTCTGATTGGTGCTGATGTTTTCGTCGACCTTACTCGTCTGCACCGTGGACCGAACCGGGCTGGTATAGCTTTGCTCCCAGTTGTTGACCAGCGCGGTGTTGCTCGGCTGCGGCATCAGCGCCTCGATTTTTAACGCAACCGGATCCAGACGGCTCATGGGAATGATGTTGTTGGGGAACGGAGTGCGGTAGCCGGTGGAGGTGGCGCTCGCCGGATCGTAAATCTCGTTTTCCAGAATCGAGTTGCCCATAACGTCGGTACCGAGCTTCTTGCCCGTCAACGCGGCCGAAAAGTCGCCGGTCCGGTAAGCGTCGGTCGGGAGGGTCTGCGCATTCGTCGTCACGGTCTTGGCATAATTCTGTTCCAGACTGACGAAGAAGAAGGTCTTGTTCCTGCCGTTATAGAAGTGCGGGATAACCAGGGGTCCGCCGAGTGTGAAGCCGTAATCGTGACTGCGCGCCTGCGGCCGGATCAACTGTCCGTTTCCGCCGTTGGTGAACGGTTGCCCGGCGTTCAGAAACTCGTCGCGGAAGTACTCAAAGCCCGAGCCGTGCAGCTTGTTGGTGCCGGACTTCGACGTGAAGTTGTATAACCCGCCGCCTACCTGGCCATATTCGGCTGAGAAGTTACTGGTCTGCAGCGCCACTTCTTCGAGCGCCTCGACCGACGGCTGGCTGCCAGCCGAGAAACTCTCCTGCTGAGTGAAGGTGGCGTCCTGACCGTCGATCCGCGTAGTAAACGTATTGTTGGGCAATCCGTTCACGCGGAGGTTGATATTGCTTCCACCGCTCGAAGCGATGCTCGCTCCCGGCATGATGGTGGTAAACGCCCACGGATTAATCAACGCCGCGGCGCCGCCCAGGCCGGAAGCGGAGACTAAAGGCAGCTCTTCGAAGCGTGCGATGGTTATATCGGTGCTTTGCTCCGCGTTTTCCGTTTTCAGCAACGGCGCGTCGGCCGTGACGCTGACAGACTCTGACGCCGCGCCGACCTTGAGGGTCACATCGATGCGCGCGATCTGCGCCACCTGAATGGTGAGTCCTTTCTGGATGAACGTGCTGAATCCGGCAGCCGACACGTTCAGATCGTATTCTCCGGCGGGAAGCTGGGGCAAAGTGTAATTGCCCGTCCCCGTGGTGGCCGTCTCAAATTGCGCCTGGGTCTCGGTGTTGGTCGCCAGGATCTTTGCATTGGGGATAACGGCTTGCGCCTGGTCCGATACAGTCCCCGTAATGGTTCCACGATCGCTCTGCGCGCTGGCGGTCGCCGCCAGAAGTAGAAGACCCAGCATCCGGATCGGTTTTTGTCGCATAGATTGCTCCTGATTTTGCTTTTATGCACATTCCCTATAGTCGCTGGACCCGACCCTTACGGGGGCAGACGAAAGCGCCCGCCCCCGAACTGGGCTTAGTAGGCTATGCGGAAGACAAGCTGACCCGTGCGCTCGCCCGATACGGTGGTGGGATTAATATAACCGAACCCTCCGGTGTAACCCAGCGCGTTGGTAGTCGTGCTCGCCAGGGGATTGCTGGCGGTGGGGTTGGGATACAAGAGCCGGTTAAACACGTTAAAGAATTCGCCCCGCACCTCCAGGGTAACCTTCTCCCGGGGGCGGAACGTCCGAGCGAGGCTCAACTGTTCGCTGGGCGTGCGCGCGTACCGGTAATCATTATAAAACGGGGCCGAGACACCCCACGTACCGTTGGGCACATCGGTCCAGGCCTTCGGGTTGAGGACCAGCTGGCTGTATGGATTGATGCAGCCGCAGTTCAGGTTCACGAGGTACAAAGGTTGCCCCGCCACGCGATTCATGCGCGTGGACTGGAATACCAGCGAGTTCATGTTGCTCAGCGAGGCGGGCACGGGGATCGGGAGACCGCTGCCGTAGCGGAACAGGCCGGAAAGCCTCCAGTTGCCGAGCACATGCAGCGCCAGCTTATTACTCGTCAGGCGTGGCAGTTCGTGCATTAACTCGTATTGGAACGAGAGAACGAACAGGAACGGCTGGGAACTGCTGACCAGAGATTTCTGGTTGGGCTGATTGAATACGTCGTTTACCGCCTGGCCAGTGGCCAGTTCCTTGGAGAACGTGAACGCCGCCTGTGCGGTGAGCCCGTAGCCGTAACGTTTAGTGACTTTCGATTGAAGCGAATCGTACCAGTTCTTGCCGAGTGGGGCCCACATGGGGTTGAGAGCGCTGCTGAACTGCGGGTAAGGCCGAATGCTCTGGGCCACGGTCTGGTTAGTAGGGAATCCCGGGTAGGGGAGCGTGAATCCGGCCGCCTTGGCCGTGGCGGAGCCGATCAGAGAGGTCAGAATCGAGTCGCTGGTCGGGTTGCCGAGCGTCAGACCGTGCGCCGCGAGGTCCGCCGCCGAAATCGCGTTGAGGCTTTCGAGACCGGTGGCTCCGGTTTCCCACGATCCCCGGTTGCCGACATAAGCCGCCTCGACTGCCAGGTCTCTGGCGATCTGCCGCTGGAGGTTCACGCTGAAGGTGTGGATTCTGCCGGGGCGGTTAGAATTGGGATCCATATAGTAATTGGGCGAATCCACCTGGCCGGGGTCGGGGCGAACGCCGGGATCGAGGGTCACCGTATGCAGGGCGGCGGGATTGTACTGCAGGCCGCCGCTGAGCGTGGCCCCGGGAAGGCCGTACGTGCCGGAGGTAAAGGCGAGTTGGTTGACACCGACTCCGAGGATGGCGGCGTTGGTGAAATAACTGAAAGTGGCCAGATTGGCATAGACGACGCCCCACCCGCCCCGAATCACGGTTTTGGGATCGATCTGGTAGGCGAATCCAAAGCGGGGCCCGATGGCAAAATCGTAGGGTCTGGCGAACTGGCAGTTGCAGCGGCCGGGACCGTAGCCCTCATACACCTCGCCGCCGAGAAGGCCGCCGGCGGAGGGGTTGGGGATGGTGGGGCCGAACATGCTGTTGCGCTCATGGATCTCATGGCCCTCATTCTCCTCGTCCCAGCGGATGCCGTAGTCGAGCGTGAGCCTGTTGGTCACCTTCCAGCTATCCTGGAGATACATGCCCCAGCGATTACCGCGCCACTGGGGGTCCTGGGGAGAGTTGACCGTGGCGTTATTGATGGCGCCGAGCAGGAAACTGGCGTAAGGCAGTCCCACGCTGCCGCCGCCGAGGCTCTGCCCATTGGTCGAAGCGTCGCCACTCTCGATGGCGGTGAAATTCAGCACGCCCTGCGCCTGCCTTGAGTTCCGGTCGGTCCAGCTCTCCTGGCGGAGATCGGCGCCGATTTTGTAAGTGTGATTGCCCCGGATGTAAGTATTGCTCGCCGTGTACGTCGGCTTCGTGTAGTAGTACAGGTTCGCATTGGAGGGTCCGATCGCACCGCTGTTAAAGCCGATACCCCCGCCGTCGGACGAACTCAGCCCGTTGAGGCGGGGAAAGCCGCCCCCGGTGGCCGCTGTGGCGCTGCCGACAAAGCCGATTCCCTGCACCGCATTGTAATCGAGGACGCTGGTGGGCGAACTGTCGGGATTGTAATTCCTGAACAAGCCAATGCCCAGGTGCAGCAGCATGGTAGGCCGGATCGTATAGTCGAAGGTGAGCCGATCCGTCAGGGTGTGGCCGTGAGCGGGGCGGATCGCCGTGATGGGGACGGGCAACGCATCGACGTTGTTTGGACCGTAGTTCCAGGAATATTGGGAGTAAAAGGAAAGCTTCATGTCCGGGCTGATGCTGTGGTCCACCTTGATCGCCCAGACGTCGTTGAAGGTCCTGTAGATGGGGTCCTGAATCCAATTGTTAATAATGCCGGAATTGATGGGCAGTGGCAGAAAGGCCTGGATTTTGAGGGCGACGGGATCTATTCGGCTGAAGGGAATCACGTTTCCGGGGAAGGGCGTGTTGACGCCAACACCGTTAACCACCTGGTAGGTCTTGGGGTCATAGACGGTATTTTCATAATAGGGATTGCCCAGCGCGTCCGTTCCGTTGAGTTTGCGCCCGGTGAGCGCGCCACTCAGGTCGCCCTGGCGGTAGGCGAGACTCGGCGTTGTAGTGAGCGTGCCTGGATTGGAGATGCTGTTCTTACCCTCCTCGTAGTTCAGGAAAAAGAAGGTCCTGTTGTGTCCGTCGTAGATTTTAGGGATCCAGACGGGGCCGTTCAGGGTAGCCCCGAAATTGTGTTTATGGTCGAGCGGCACGGTATTGACGAATGGCTTGTTCGCGTCGAGAGCGTTATTCGTCAGATATTCCCAAAGGCTGCCGTGCAGCTGGTTGGTTCCGGATTTAGAGGCCACGGTGATCATGCCACCCTGGACCTGGCCATATTCGGCGGCGAAATTACTGGTCTGCAGGGAAAACTCCTGCACCATTTCGACAGGGGGCGGAGTCCCGCCGCCAGCGTTGGAGTTGGTGGTATCCTGGCCATCGACCAGCACGCGCATGGTATTGCCCGTTTCGCCGTTAACGCGTCCACCGCTTCCGCTGGTGCCGGCGACGCCCGGCGAGAGAATGATGGTGTTGAGGGCGCTGCGCGTGCCGCCGCTGACCGCCATCGGGAGGTTGACGATGGTCTCGTTGGCAATGTTGTAGCTTTGCTCCGAGCTTTCGGTCTTGAGCATCGGGGCGGTTGCTTCGACCGTTACCGACTCAGTCACGGCGCCGACCTTTAGCTCGACATCCACGCGCGTCACCTGTGCCACGCTGACATCCGTGCCGGTTCCGATGTGCTTGCTGAAGCCGTTAGCCTCGACCGTTATTTCATAGGTGCCCGGAGGCAGCGAGGGCAAAGTATAGTTGCCGGTGGAGGTGGTGCGGGTATCGTAGGTGGTTCCGGTTTGGATGTGTCTGGCGACCACGGTGGCGTCGGGAATGGATGCATGCGCCGGGTCCGATACCGTTCCCGTGATGCTGCCCCGGTCGGTCTGAGCGAGAGCCACGCCCACCAGCAGCACAGCCATCGCAGCGGCCCGCGCGAGCGCACTAATACTCTTAAATAAATAAGCGGCGGTCAATCCAGCGGCATTCATCGAAACCCCTTTGCATATTCTTTATTTCCCGCCCGATTAAGCACGCGACATGCGTCAGTCGTGGATTTTTGCGGCAGGACTCTCAGCCCCTCGGACGTAACGCGACAATATGCTGTTCATGCCACAAAGGGGTAGGTGCTCTACGGTTGAAGACATGTGAAGACGCTATGTAGAGTCAGGTAGAACGTCCGTTTCTCCCCAATCACCAGAAATATGTGGCGATTACCTGAGGAGGTCCGGCGATCTTGCCGATTATGTTGGTTTTCAGTACCACTTGGAGGCCTTTGCGCTCCCAGTTGGCGGGAGCTGCTTTTTCAATCTCGCGGGTTTCGGCCGGATCCGTCACGAACTCGGCCGCTGCCATGGTGCCATAACCCGCCATCCCGGCCAGTGCGACCACCGGCCTGTTAGTAGCCGGATCCACCGCGCGGGAAACGATGGCATAGTCTTCGGTGATACTGGTGTAGGGCAAGCTGTAATCGACCGCCCAGTTGCGGCGCGACGGATTATCGCGATCCTGTATCCAGCTGACTCTTCCCTCGTTGACGGAGCTGAAGCGCCAATGGCTCATCAGCCGCGCCGTCCACTCATTCTTGTGCCCCCCGACGAGAATGGCTGGACCGCCTCGCAGATCGTCAAACGTGGCGTTAACCAGCAGGCGAACGCGGAAGGCTTTTCCTT
>Ga0182030_10018238_pt1 | contig 13473 bp, 11 predicted proteins | sample 812S3MmetaG_FD_121299 | JGI IMG/M metagenome (GOLD analysis project Ga0182030, IMG submission 121299) | Permafrost microbial communities from Stordalen Mire, Sweden - 812S3M metaG (Illumina Assembly) | ecosystem: Environmental > Terrestrial > Soil > Wetlands > Permafrost | place: Sweden... | reverse complement strand
TGGAAATCCTAGATCAAAGTGAGTCGAGTCGTAAACCGGAAAAAAGTCTCTGTTCGAAAGGAAGTAGAGATAACGACCATCCGGATCGAAGCTAGGAGAATAATCGTTCTTCAATTCACGTGTGACCGCTCTCGTTTCGCCTGATTTAACGTCGGCTATTTTGATTATTGAAGCCAGGGCGTGGGGTGAGAAAGTGTAAGCGAGCCATCGACCATCGCCTGACCAAGACACAGACTTGATTCTTTCTGCTGGGCTTTTATCCAGAATTTTGAGTTCTTTTGACACCAGATTTATGATTAGCAGTTCGTGTCGGTGATTGGTAACGCAAATCAGGTCTTCGGTCGGCGACACCGTTAAAGCAAGCACTCGTCCAAGGTTAAGCCCCGAAAGCTTCTCGGGTGCTTTGCTCTGATCTATAGAGTGAATTTCCAGGCGCTCGTAGCCTTCGCTGTCGTTAACAAAAATAATTCTCTGTCCGTCGTTCAGCCACTCACAGTTACGACTTCGTCCGCGGCTTCCCGGTCCGTGCTGTACGACTGCGCCTTCCCAGTTGCCGAACGTGAGCGGTTGACCCCGCGCAATAACAGCCAGGCTATGACCTTCCGGATGCGGCGCAAAGTGCTCCGTGTAAGTGGCGCATTCAACAAATTTACGTTGTGTCTGGTGCCCCGTTACCGGAGTTTGCACATCTAGTTTGTGCGCTTTCTGCTGGCGCACGTCGTATATGTAAATGTCACCTCCGGCGGTGTAGACAATTCTTGTGCCATCGGTCGAGGGAAAGCGAACATAGTATTCATCATGGTCTGTGTGTCTCTTTATCTGTTGCCCATCCTGGTTACAGGAATAAAGGTTACCTATTCCCTCATGGTCTGAAAGGAAAAATATTCTTTCGCCTATCCACATAGGTGCTACATGGTTGCCATTTATTTTAAGCAGAGGCTTGAACTGCTCTTTTGTCGTTTGCAACCAGATGTCGCCGGAAGTGCCACCGCGGTAGCGTTTCCATCGGGCAGGGTCGATGCTGTTCCGCCCAATGACGAATTTTCCGGCTTTATTAACATCGAAATATTGCATGTGACCAAGATTCAGAGGTCTGGGTCCTCCTTCGTCGACAGGCACTGCAAAAGCCTGTGCATGTCTCAAAAAAGGTGATTGAGCGTCCGAAACGAAGTAGATCTCTTTGCCATCAGCGCTCCATCCGCAAACTACGCAGGTTTCACCGCCCAGATAACTCAACCGTCTGGGCGAGCCACCCTCGGCATTCATCACGTAAACTTCCGGGTGCCCTTCGGTGCGCCCTACGAACGCAATGAACTGACCATCTGGGGAAAATCTGGGTAACGAACAGTCTCCCCGGTTTGAAGTGATACGACTGGCTGTGCCGCCACGGGTCGAGACCGACCATAAGTCGTCTTCGCAAGCAAAAACGATTTTGTCACCAAATATAGTGGCGAATCTGTAGTACCCCTGATCCTTCATGTTTTCCTGTCCGTATAAAAAAAAGAGCGCTCTGTAAATCAGGGCTGCGCAATGAGAACCTGATTAGTCTCATGCTCAAGCGTGGAATTTGAAATTATACGCTCGTACTGTTGAGAAATTATAGACGTGCCCAGCTCGCTGGTATATTCAAACGGTTGATCGAATCTGCGCGATGGGCAACACATAACATTTTGTAAGGCTCAACTCATTTCTGTCTCAATTGAGTCTCAAGCTTAAAAATAGGCACTTCTTGCTTGCTATTTGCTGAGCGGTGGTATTTCATTTAATACGCGGTGCTATTCTGGATTACAGGGTCGCTCTTTACTGGCCGGCGACATCGGTCCAATGAGTTGAATATTTTTTCCATTCTTATCCGTTCGTTTCTCCTATTCTTTAGATGATACTGGGAATAACTTTTAGGGGTCCTGATGATTTCACATGGCTGAGACAAAAAAGTTTTCCGACACACTTGTAATCCTCCTCACTGGCACCAATACTGTTGCCCAGCCGAAGATTGAGGAGGCACTGAAGAGCGCTAAGAGTCTTAACGTGCCTCTTGAACGTGCGCTGGTCATGCTCGGGCACGCGTCTGATATATCACTCAAATCCATAATTGAAGCTCAGGAGCTGGTAAAAAGCGGTCGAATCTCTCTCGAGATGGCCGTCAAGGCACTTCGTTTTGCGAAGCAGAACCATCTTGAACTAGCGGAAGCCATAAACGTTTTGACCTCTGTCCACCAGAAGACCGCAGTCGTTCAGTCGGTCACCAACGAACTCAGTCAGCTTTTGTTGGAATCTCAGATGATCACCCGCGAGCAGTTTGGCGCAGCTCTCAAAAAATCTACCGATAGCGGCATGACTATCGGGCGCATTCTCGTAATCAACCGCGACCTCTCGAACTGGATGATGAACTCTGCTCTCAATGCTTATTTGCTTATGAAGCAAAAAAAGATTGCTAAAGAAGATGCTGTCACGGCACTTCAGGCAGTCGGACGCAGACGTATCACCATTGAACAAGCTCTCTTCGAACTTAATTTGTATCGTGAAACGCCAGGACAGACGATAAGACTGGGAGAACTTTTCCAGATGTCCGGATTTCTTGGCGATGGCGACATGCTCGAGTGTCTCGAGATCGAGCTGGTAAAAGAAAAGCAGTTCGGGCAAATTTTGCTCGAGCAGGGGCATGCCACTCACAGTTTGCTCGAGGCGGCGGTTTATCTGCAGGACATGATCGCCAATGACACCATTCGCGCGTATCAAGCTGCAGAGGCGCTGCGTTCGTGCAGAACCAGAGATGTCTCTGTCTATCAGGCCGTTGCTGAATTGCGTCCACCGCCGCAATTGACACCACTGCCACCAAGTTTTGTTGATCTGCTGGTAAATGCAGGCATCGCTCCAGGAGAAGGAGTGTCAGATGTTGTTGATTCAAACGAAGAAAGTTCAGTAAAAGCTGGAAAGCGTCTTTTGAAATCAGGTTTTGTAAACGAAGTCATGCTCTACACAGCTCTGCGCACATACTCGCTTTTGCGAGAGGGTTATGTGTCCAACGAAAGTGCAGTGAACATTTTGACTTACTGCGCAGAAAACAATTTAAGCGTTGACGAAGCATTGCTAAAGCTCGCTTTGTTCGCTCCCTCACGAATGCAGTGGCTCTGGGTGTAAGCCAAAACCGTTTGGTCAGAAGCTTCTTCCGCGCTTCCGATGTTCACGCCACCACCTAATAGATAGCGATATCGCGGTTAAGTCATGTCAGAAGTTGAACCAAAATTGAAAAATTGAAGGGACGACCATGAGGGTCTTTTTTTCTTCACCCCTTGAATCAAAAATTAATATACAAAGTTTTGTAAATAGGGCATCTTGGGACTTTTCGGATTCCTAAACGCAGGCTCAGTAAGCGCTTGCGGCTTAAGGAAATCTTTATATTTGCCTTAACACAATTTGATACGCTGGATTATGGGAGCACCTGCCTGAGCCCAGTTTGCCCGAAGTTTGTCGGTCTGACGGTAGTCGAGGCATCCGGCCCGCGTTTAGCTAGTCGGAACTTTTGCTGTATTGAGCTGAGCCGCCACAGTTGTTAGAGCTTGATCGTCAGCGACATATTGCTCGAGCCCGCCTTCAAGTAAGGCTTTAATGTCTTGCAGGAATCGGGCAGCAGGGGCTCCGTCGATCATTCTGTGGTCAAAATTCAAGGTGATGGTCATCATCGGACGAATTTCAATTTTTCCATTACGCACGACCGGTCGCTGTTCGACCTCGCCGATACCGAACGTTGATGTGCTGGCGCAAGGAGGGATGAGAGCTTTGATACCGAGCTTGCCCAGCGAGCTCAAACCGAAAGTTGCACCCATGTGCTGAAGTCTGATTTTAGGATAGCGTTTGCCCAACCATAAAATAAACCGTCTGAAGAACCAGGGCATATAATTGAAGCGCTCCTGGATATCGAGCTTTGGATGTTCGCTCATATCGGCTTCCCCGAACTCACGCAACTCTTGAGAAATCTGCTCGAGGGGCTTGATGTCTGGCTCGGCTATTTCGCCGAAATAAACTGCTGGTTGTGAACCGATGAATCGTTCGACGGTAAAGCCCGCAACGATTTTCTGCAAAATAGCTCTTCTTCCAAAAGGCAGCGCAGCTGTACGGCTGGCGGGATGTGAGCGTTGAGCGATTCCGATAGCCTTTAAAAGAATGGCTGTCACTGTTATTTTGCGACCCATTCCCTTGAGCTGATGTCGAAGCTCTTCTACCCAGGTCATGTCAATGTCCATGAACATATAAGTAGGTACGGTGTCTTTAGCGATCACCTGAATCATGTCCAGAACATTCCATCGAGAGCGATGTTCGTCGATTATGCAATATTTCGCATCTGGAGGTATTTCTGTCATTGCTTTTACCAAAACTCGCGTTGCTGATAATTCGATATTCCCAATAAGCGCCCGGTTCTATCTGAAAATCAGATGCTAAGTGCTTATAAAGTAACTCTACACGCTCTTGAGCCCCGCAGGAAGTGTTGGTTACACAAAATTATTGTAGATCTCAAGGTTCGAATCAAAAGGTGTCCGTTGCCCGAAGAGCGCCGGTTCAAGGCCAGTATCCTAGTATAGACGCACAACACTGGCCTTTGGTTTCCACAGATTGCGCCAGATTAAAGGCTCATAATAGGAATCACGCTAGTTTGGATAGGCTGACCTGCAACGATTACCTCAGATTCACCGATAAAGACGTCTATCTCACTGCGAACGCCAAATTCTTCAAGATAGACACCGGGTTCAATGCTAAAACCAGTGTTCGGTATCAATTGACGTTCGTCTCTGGTCTCTAGATTGTCGATGTTCGCCCCGTTGCCGTGTACTTCCATGCCGATCGAGTGCCCTGTTCGATGCACGAAGTAATCTCCGAACCCTTTTTCCACTATGTAATCGCGCGTTGCGTCGTCTACCTCCCAGCCGTGCAGGATTTTCTTCTCTGCTACCGATTGGCGCACTTTCTCAAGACCTGCATCCCGTGCACCGCGGACTATTTGAAAGATCTCCTCGTAGCGCTCTGGAACGTTCGATCCGACGTAGCCTGTCCAAGTGATGTCTGCGTATATGGCATCGGCCGGCAGTTTCTTTTTCGCCCAAATATCCAGCAAAACGAAATCACCGAGCTTGATTGGCGCATAATTATTTACGCTGGGCTGATAGTGAGGACTGCCGCTGTGAGCGTTCACTGCTACTATGGGCGGTGAATTAGTCGTCATTCCGTGATCTTCGAAACGCTGCAAAATGAACTGCTGCACTTGATATTCGTTGACTTCGACATCAGCTTCCAGCATTGACTTGATTTTGTCGAAAGCCTCAAAAACTGTCTTTCTGAGAATGGTGCCAGCTTCAATGTGCGTTTCGAGCTGCTCGGGTGACCAGACCGATTCGAATTTTTGAATTAGATTGCCTGAACTTACGGGTTCTTTTTCCAAACTGCGCAAAATATCCATAAGTCCTGCGTCGACTTTTGAAACATAGGGAACTGCACAGCGTGGTGAATACTGCATTGCGATGCGTTTAGCTCCGTTCAGCATGAGCGCAAGCTTATCTTCTAATTGTTTCCAGCCGATATATAGCTCTTTTTCACCCGGCAATGTATCGAGAACTCCAGGCTCTATGCGGTGCACGAGCTTTGCTGGTTCCCCATTTGCAGGCACGAAGTAAAACCAGCGGCGCGAATAAAAGTGCTCCCCTTGATCTAGTCCTAAAATTCGCAAGGCAAGAGGATCGTTTTCATGAAAATAATAAAACAACCAACCGTCTAAGTCTTGGGCTCTCAGCTCTTTTTGCACGGAAGGCAGGTGGAACTTTTTTGCGGTCGATAGGGTCTCAATTGCTGCCATGCGATTCTCCTTTGCTCGTCTTAAATTGTAGCGAATTGCGTGGTTGTCAGCGTTATAAAAAATCAGGTGCGGCGAATTGGTTGAATCAGAAGCTCAGTTACCATTTATACTCGCCGTCGAAGATCACCCCATTGAGCAGCGCTTGCTGCAATTACTGGCTCGGTCCCTAAATTTTCAAATCACGGTAGTCTCGAGTGGAGCTGCCGCTCTCGAGCTGCTGTCGCGAAACAGGAAGTATTCGATCGTTTTGATGGACTGGTGTATGCCAGGCACGTCCGGTGACGGCATGGATGGTCTTGAATGCACCCAATTGCTTCGCGAGTCTGAAGCCACTCTAGGATATCGTGTAACGGTGATTGCGATTACTGCTCATGCCATGCTCGGCGACAAGCAAAAGTGCCTGGAAGCCGGTATGGATGATTATCTAAGTAAGCCTTATACGTCGGAACAGTTCCGCAACAAAATTTTGAAGTGGATAAATATAAAAAGAGATGCTAAAACTGCTGGATAATACAAGCCTGGTCGCAGGTGCAGCCAGTATCCAAACAGCCTTCCGGTGAACTTTCATGGATGCTCTTTCCGAACAGATTGACAAATTTTTAACCGCGCCCGCTTTTGCGGTATTCGGTGCGAGTGATGACTCTAGCAAATACGGACATAAAGTTTATGCTTGTTATTTGCAGCACGATAGGAAGGCTTATCCCATTAACCCGAAAGCTCCAACTGTGTTACGAAATCCGGCATTTAAAGGTCTCACGGATTTGCCTGAAAAAGTTGAATCAATTTCAATCATCACACCACCAGTGGTGACAGAAAAAATCGTAAAAGATGCTATTGAAAACGGCGTAAAGAATATCTGGATGCAGCCAGGCGCTGAAAGTGCGGCAGCCGTCAAGCAGGCGGAAGATGCTGGTTTGAACGTGATTCATGGTGGACCATGTTTGCTGGTCGTCATGGGCTATCACGAGTAAGTCAGACGCGAAGTACCGACACACCAGAGCAGTACAAGACAGTACAAGACAGTACAAGACAGTACAAGAAACTACGAAACCGTCAAGAAAGTCTTGATCGTGGTTGTACTCAAGCCGTAGGTGCGATTTATTTCTTGGCCACTTGATCGATCAGGGCGCAGAAGCTCTGGGTAAGGCTGGTCAGGATTCGCGTGAGCTGGTCTTTCGTAAATTCGACTACGGCGTTTCCAGCCTGTCCTTTCATATAGACATTCAGTTCAGGCAATTCGACGTAGGTAATATGTCCCTGGAACTGGATTGACTCTTCGAGCCAGGCTACTGGTGCCGCCAGGAAAAACTCTGTTCGTTGTGCCATGGCTCCGGCTCCGGCACTCACATCTGTTACCGCTCCGGTGGCGTCCATCATTTTCAGTCTGCCTCTAACCACGCGGTAGGGCGGAAAATCGTTGGCTGGACGCGAATAGAAATCCAGTGCGTTCGGATAGCCCTGAAGCTCGTGAGAGAGCCAGATCAGGCGGTCATCTGAGACCTTTCCTCGAAACGACGGCAGCGCCCTTGTAATGGCATCAGCCAATGTAATCTGTCCGCTCTGGACTTTCGATTTCAGATCTTGCAGCACATTTCCCCCCGACAAACAGCTTTGTGAACCCGTATATTATGACGCACGCATGAGCGCTTGGTCACTGACTACTGCAAACTTTTGCTCCATTAGCCAAATTGGCTCGTGCAAATGCTTAGTACTCTGAGATAATCTGGTTTCGCTAGTGCCCGGGCGAATAACGGTCGCTCAGGTAATAAATGCTTCAGTTTCGGTAACATGTAGCGTTCTGAATTGACTAGCAAGCGCTCAATGTGGAAAGCTTAGCCAGGCATGACAACCTATAAGAGTACAAGCAAGACGATAGAGCCCAACCCCGAGCGAGAGGGGGAACCCACTGGCTTGTCGGCCATTTTAGAGCCGGTATCTAAAGAGATAGCAGCAGTCGAGCAATATTTAGAAACAAATCTCATTGACGATAACCCTTTCGTGGCGGAGCTGCTAGTCCAGATTTTCAAAGCGGGCGGCAAGCGTATTCGTGTTGCGATTGCTTTGTTATGCTCAAGAGCGACGAACAGGAAAGATATGGAGTTTAGTCGGCTGCATATTATTCTTGCAGTTTTGACTGAGCTCATCCATGCAGCTAGTCTCGTGCACGATGATGTAATCGATACGGCCTCCACCAGGCGCGGTCAGGAAACTATAAACAAGCGCTGGAATGACCGTGTTGCAGTTCTTATGGGCGACCTGCTATTTGCGCAAGCTTCTATCTGTTTGTCGCGGATTATGAACCCTGTGGTAGTAGGAATCTACGGACAGGTCCTGGGCGATCTTTGTTCAGGTGAACTGCGCCAGATGCGTAACCAGTTTTCGACTGTTGTCGACTGGGACGGTTATTTGCAAAAATCGATAAATAAGACGGCATCGCTGTTTGCCGCAGGCAGTCAAAGCGGAGCTATTCTCAACGCGCAGTCGGACAATGTTATTGCCAGTTTGAAATCGTATGGGCTCAATCTAGGACTGTGCTTTCAGCTGGTAGACGATCTTCTGGACGTTACAGCTACTTCCGCCAAGCTAGGCAAGCCCGCCGGTGGCGATTTGCGAAGTGGTGTCATTACGGCCCCAGCCCTTTCATTCTCGAACGCAAGGACAAAATTTCCGAGCAGCTTAAACAGCTGATTAAAACACGCGAGGTTACTACCGAAGAAGGAAACGCCGAGGCTCTGGATTTAATTCGCATACATGGTGGCGCTGAAAAAACTCAAGAGCTTTGTGCACGTTATGCGAGTCTCAGTAAGGAAAATTTGATTGTGTTACCGGCGTCGCAATTCAAAGATTCGCTTGAAGAACTAGTAGATTTTGTTGTCACCAGAACCACCTGAGCTGTATCAAGATGCTGGAATCAATTTCACAATCAGACGCACCTGCAAAGTCTTCTTTAGAGGAGCACAGGTCTGAATTGCTGAATGTCACAGTGATCTCTGATATGTCTGAAGCTGTAGTCACGCAAAATGCACTGCCCTATGTAGCTGGCAGCAAACCCAGGGCAGCTGTGTCGCCCGTTGGACCGGTAAAGCATGATTTCGAGATAAAGCTCGAGAAGTTTCTGTGGGATTTGTTGGTTAGCATGGGTACAGTTAGAACCGCTGTTATCCTCATTGTGACTACTGCGATTTTTGTTTTAGTCGGTGCCTGGTGTCCGCAAGAGTCTGCGGTGGGTCAAGAAAAAATAATCGAGCAATTCGGCACCACGACAGCGGAAAATTTGATCAAATTCGGAGTCACTGATCTTTTCCATACTCCATTGTTTTTGCTGGATATAGCTCTATTGAGCATCAGTATCACAGTTGCAAGCTTCCGCAAAGTCTTCCCTCGACTGAAGCTTTTAAAACATTGTCTGCCACCACTGGCGGAGCCTGAAATTAGCCGTCTGGCAGTGCACGATAAGTTTCTCGTGAACGATTTCCCCGAACATGCTCTGAGCATGGTCGCCAGTCAGTTACGAAAGTCTGGATACAGCGTGCAGATCGAAAATGACAAGCTGGTTGCTGAATGGGGTAAATTTAGTCGCACGGCGGCTTCCGTAACGCACGTCGGTTTGATGACTTTGTTGGTCGGTGTGACCATCTCTTCATGGACTGGTTTTTCCGGATTTCAACCGGTTCGCCTGGGCGATAAGATGTCGTTCGCTACTTCCGATCACTCCAAGTTGTGGATAGGCGAACTGCCGAAGTTCGAGCTTCTAGTAAAGTCGACTCGAAGAGAGGATTACCCGACTGGTCAGGCCAAGCAATGGTACAGCGATCTTGCCGTGATCGATCCAACCGGTAAAGTGCTCGCCACACAAGAGATATCAGTCAACAACCCGCTTTCATATGGTGGTGTCGATACTTATCAATCGACCTGGGGAATGGACCAGATCGTTCTTTCATTCAACGGTCAAGAAAAAAAGCTCGACTTGAGACCGATGGGACAGCGCTACGCCGCTTTTCTGCCTCTGGACCCGACGACGATTTTGATATTTTCGATAAAAGAGCAAGATCAACCTTTGCGCATTTTTGCCAAGCGTCCTGACTGGCCGTCTCCGCGTATGTTGACCCAGATCCCTCCAGGGGGTGCCGTAAAGCTGGGCACAGTGAATGTGAAATACATTCGCCCTGTTCCTGTTACTGGATTGCAATACAAGTGTGATCCGGGTCTCCCTGTAACTTATGTAGCGTTCGGCTTCATCATGCTTGGCGTCTCGCTGGCAGCTTTCCCACATCGCAAAATCTGGGCTGCGACACAAGTTATTCAGCATGCTGATGGTGCGAGCACCATGCTGGCCATAGGTGGTGTAGCCAATAAGGCAAAGGTCGGCTTCGAGCGTTCTTTTGCAAAATTGTTGAAATCTTTGACCGTGCAATTTAAAGACGTCGGAGCGGTCGCCGGCAGCCAGGTAGCTTTAGCCAACGAAAGATCTGCAAAGTGTGCAGCGGAGAACGAACATGTCTGATTTCCAGTTAGCTCTTACCAATACCGCCGGCGTCTCGTCGGTGATGTCATTCTGGGTCTTCGTCGCATCCAACGGTGCCAAACAGTGGAAAAACAGAATGCTGAACGTGGCATCACTGGTGATGGCAATAGGCTTTATCGCGCTTACCGTAGCTATCATTACCCGTGGTATCGAAGCACAGCGCTTTCCCCTATCCAATCTTTACGAATCGCTGCTCTGGTTTGCCTGGGCAACCATGGGTGGTTATCTCTGTCTGGCTGGAGCTTACGGTATAAGACAGCTGGGCTGGCTTGCGGCACTTACAGCAGCAACTATGTTCCTTTACGGCAGCTGGCTGCCAGCAAGCCAGCATGATATAGCGCCTCTGGTGCCAGCACTCGTGAGTTACTGGCGTCAAATTCATGTGCCACCACTGATAGTCTCTTATGCCATGTTCTTCCTGGGCGGATTATCCGGTATGTTGCAGTTGTGGCATGCTGGTCGCCAAAAATCTCTGGCCATGGTCGCCCTCACCGTCGCTATGGCTGGTACCGCCGTCGGATTAGGCACCTTCACCACTGTCGACACCATCTATTTACAGGCTTTGTTTGTCGGCGGCAGTCTCGGCGGCATGTTCTTTGCTTTCCGTTTGCTGGGCAGTATCACGCCCTCATCGCTTAATGTCGAACAAAAAGAAATATTCGATGACGTCAGCTATCGCTGTATCGCAATCGGTTTCCCGCTTTTGACGATTGGCGTAATCACAGGCGGTCTCTGGGCCAATCATGCCTGGGGCAGTTACTGGTCGTGGGACCCGAAAGAGTCGATGGCTCTGGTTACCTGGTTGAGCTATGCAGCATATATTCACTTACGGGTACACCGTGAGCTGGCTGCTGAGAAATTATCGCTGGTTGCAGTGGCAGGGCTGCTTTTGACACTGCTCACTTACCTGGGTTTCAACTCTCTGGGCTTCGGCGGGTTGCACAGCTACGGCAAAGTCAAATAGGTTCGGAAGTAACCAAAAAGTCCCTGCCCGTCCCAGTTTTTATTTACTAGGGTAAAACCTATTACGGTTTTAGCGTAGGAACATTTAAATATGAGTGGCGTCTCAATTATTGTGAGGCCAGAGGGGACGAGCGTCCAACTGTTGTGGACGGCGCCGCTGCTTTGCTTGAGAATCAAAAGCTAGCTGTATATATAATCGCACATCGTGATCAGGTCGCTGGAGCGACCCTTCATACACGGCAGAGCCTGTTGATTCAATCAGAAAGCACCTTGTTCAGCCCTCAAAGCACAACACTAGTAACTACGAATCCGGCATGCAAGGGCGGCTTAGACCGATAATGAGAATGGAAAGAAAATTTGCGTCAGCTTTAGATGATTCAAACGTAGACGATTTGCTACCGGGGATGTCCGGTCTCAATTTCTCAGGGGAAGAAATTGACGTAAACGCACAGGATGATGACAATGCAGAGGACGGCTTCGATGAGAGCCCTGCTAAAAGTCGTGTGCGCACCGCTGTCGCGGGAGAAGACCCAGTACAGCTTTACTTGCGTTCGATCGGTCGCATCAAACTATTGTCTGCTATCGAAGAAATTGAACTGGCAAGAAGAATTGCCAAAGGCGACATGCTCGCCAAAAAAAGACTGGTTCAGTCCAACCTGAGACTGGTCGTCAGTGTGGCTAAAAAGTATCAGGGTCGAGGTCTGCCATTCCTTGATTTGATTCAGGAAGGCAACGTCGGGTTGATCCGAGCTTCAGAGAAGTTCGACGCCGAGCGTGGATATAAGTTTTCGACTTATGCCACATGGTGGATCCGTCAGGGAATAACTCGTGCTCTGGCAGACAAGTCACGCACGATCCGAGTTCCTGTGCACATGGTTGAGACCATAAACAACTTGCGGAAAGTTACGCGCAAGCTTTCACAAGATCTGGGTCGGCGTCCCACTCTTGAAGAGTTAGCAAAAGGAATGGGCGTAACTTTGAATAAAGTGAAAGACATTCTCGCCGCCAATCGTTTGCCTCTTTCGCTGGATACGCCTTATGGCGAAGATGACGATAATTCGCTTGCCGAGCTGGTTGAAGATGAAAACAGCACAAGACCGGAAGATTCGACCGAAGCTGCTTTGATGTCTGATGATATTCGAGGCGTGCTATCGACTCTTACGCCGCGTGAGCGCGACGTTCTGGTTCTGCGCTTCGGTCTGAACGACGGTAAGCAGCGCACACTCGAACAAGTGGGCAAACTTGTCGGCATAACCAGAGAACGCACCAGACAAATCGAGCTCAAAGCTCTGAGAGCGCTCAGACAATCGAAAGTCTCAAGCGGACTGAAAGATTACCTGAACAACTAAATCTCAGCGGCTGAAAGACAACTTCGTCGCAAGCAGGCTGAAGGACAACTAAATCTCAGGCAGGCTGAAAGTGATTTAGATCTCGAGCCGGCTGAAAGGTTAGCAGGCCTACTAAACGCGAATTTCCTGAATTACGCCGTCTTTGACAAGTATTTCTCCGCCTTCCAGGCGCTGGAATATGTTTTCGCCGACGCGTACTTCGACAGGGTTCTCGACAGTGAACTGAGTGATGACGCTGCCGATTGGTAACTCGGCAAGCGCTTGAAGCTGACCGGTCATTTCTTCTTTCATCTGGTTGAGGCGCACTTTTTCGGTGTCGACTTGTTGCCTGATGCTCTCCATCTGGGCTTTACCCTCAGCGGAAGCGGCTCCACCCGAGCGTTTCTCGATATCGACGATTGCTCGTTTTGCCTTGAACTCCAGCTGCTGTAACTCTGCGTCGATTTGTTGAAGATTGCGCTGAATTTCTTGCCCGACCTGGTTCTTGAAGTTTTCGGTAACGATCGCCCTCACTGCAATTTGCCGAATAAGCTGAAGCGACTCAACCATCTAGACCTCCTAAACCAATAATCCGTAAGCCGGTTGCAACAGCCGAAGCTTCGCGGAAACGAAATTAGTTTAGCAGACCTGGGAGGAGGGGATAGGCATAAGTGCCCGCAGAATCAAGTTCTTGCTTGACATCGAAGGACCGCCCGGGTGATAGATGCACCTCGGGCTAAAAGAATATACAGGCGACTTTTCTTCTATTCCGGCACCGATTGCGCCAGTTCGACTTCTCTTGTCGAGGTGAG
>Ga0182030_10018235_pt1 | contig 13475 bp, 8 predicted proteins | sample 812S3MmetaG_FD_121299 | JGI IMG/M metagenome (GOLD analysis project Ga0182030, IMG submission 121299) | Permafrost microbial communities from Stordalen Mire, Sweden - 812S3M metaG (Illumina Assembly) | ecosystem: Environmental > Terrestrial > Soil > Wetlands > Permafrost | place: Sweden... | reverse complement strand
CGGCCGCGGGTGCGCTCCAGGACAAAAGCCGTCCCTGCAAGCGCCAGGGCGGTGACGCACCAGAGATACTGGAACTCCGAGATCATCGCGTGCTCGTAGTAAAGGATCGCGGGATTGAGCGAGGCCAGCAGCGTGGCCGGGATGATCCACCACTTCCAGAAAGCCGTCCAGGAGCGCACGATGGCGCCCACCATGACCGTATAGACGAGCCCGAAGAGGTGTTGCGCCCAGGGAATCACCAGGGCGCTCGGGATCTTCACCAGCATGGGCAGCAGGAAGAGAATCGGGCCGAGGAAGGCCTTCTTGCCGTGAAGAACGAAGTGGTGATGGTTGAGAAACCTGTCCGCCGTGACCAGAAAATCCGGGGAATCGGGGTGAATGTAGCCGTAGGGAAAATGAGCGAGCAACAACGCGCGGGCCACGCCGCCGCAAAGGAGCGCCGGGAGGCACCAGAGGAGGAGCTCGGGGAGAAGCGAGGCGTGGGGGGATTTGGCGGGAGGGGTGGTCAAGGGAGAAGTGGTTTAGATGGAAAAACTGAAATTCGAAACTCGAAATTCGAAACATTGGCCGCGCGGGAGGCGCGCGCTTTAATTTGGATGTTCCAGCCTCACCGGCGTCAACTGCAATACCTGCATCCGGCGGGGGGCGAACCCACAACCTTTGGCTTAAGAGGCCGGTGAATTCCAGAGCAGGCCATCCTTCGACGTTTCCTTGTTGCGCCTTGTAACAAGCACGCTGAGGCATGCGCTCACAATCGTCGATATCCCGAGCAGACACGACCAAACGAACCACGACCGGGTTACACTCCAACCCGCCTTCAGTTCGTCAGGATCGCTCATGGACCGAACCGGTTTTAGGTGCTCCACAACAATGACAGGAAAGCCTTCGTCGTTGCCCACCCAATGACCTGGGAACAGATAACCGCCCCCGTCGCCGTCATCAGTATTAACATATACATTACCGACGAGGCATTCCTCCCAAAGCGCGTCGCATAAGACCGTCATACCAACCATCGCAACGCAAAAGACGACTGTGGCAATAGCGGCTTGTTTGAACGCGCTATTTGAAGGCATGGTGAAACTAGGCCCCAACACGACCTAGGGGTAGGGATCCTTGATGAATTGTCGAAACTCCCGCGCTTCTGCCCGGCTCATTGGCCGCCCGCCGAAAGACCGGATAATCTCGTCTGCCCGCTCATCTGTGAGTGTGCCCGTCACTGGGTAAATATTAACGGCCTTGATGGCAGGCTTCCGCGCCCGTTTAGTTCTCGCGGAAGAACTTGGCGTGGTCTTCGTAGTTTTCTTGGCAGTCGCGGATGGCATGGGTGAAAATCCTCTCGTAACTAGACTCGGAAAATCGCCGCTTGTAAAGCAAACCCCCTCGCTGGCCCAGAACGTCCCGATGCGGGAAGCCGTGGGTGCAATCGTACCGGGTGATGCACTCCCATTTCTCTCCATTCCATGCCAGAAGAGCCACGAGGAAATCGGTGATTACTCCCTTTGTCGTCATTTTCCAGACGAATATGCGGAATTCACCAAGATCGATTCTCCATTCCTTCAACGGCATGGCACTCCTTTAAGCAACCGCACTGGAAAATGCCACGATGTTCTCGCCTTCCTTGCCGGGTGCCAGTAGGCCCCCTTTTTATTGGACTTTTGCTACCGATTTGCTACCACGCTTATGTAAGTGCCTTATTTCCAGTGTATTGAGTGTATCCGGCGGGGGTCGAATCCACAACCTTTGGTCTAAGAGGCCGGTGAATTCCAGAGCAGACCATCCTTCGACGTTTGCCTGGTACGTCTTTTAACAAGCACACTCAGGCATGCGCTCACAATCGTCGATATGAGAGAGTCATACCTACCGTCGCAACGCAAAAGACGACCGTGGCAACAGCGGTTTGTTTGAACGCGCTATTTGAAGCCATGGTGAAACCAGGACCCAACACGACCTACGGGCAGGGGTCTTTGATGGCTTTCCAAAACATCCGGCTCTCTTCCGGAGTCGTCGGCCGACCACCGCAGGAGCGGATGAAAGCCTCGACATCTTCTTCAGTCATCGCCGGTTTTGCCGGATTGAGGTACACCGGTCTCAACTCCACCGTGCTCGCGGCTTTAGTTCGCGCGGAAGAATTGGAGATGCGCTCCGTAGTTTTTTTGGAGGTCAAGGAGGCCATATTCGAATACTTGAGCATTAGTTAAGCCCGGAAACGGCTCTTCGTAAAGCAGACCTCCCCGCTGTCCAGTGACGTCCCGATGAGGGAATCCATGGGCGCAATCATACCGCGTGACGCATTCCCATTTTGCGCCGGTCCATGCCAGAAGAGCCACGAGGAAGTCTGTCAACTCGCCTTTTACGGTGTACCGCCAGACAAAGATGCGGTATTCGCCAAGGTCGATTGTCCATTCCTTGTACAAGGTCGATTGTCCATTCCTTGTACGGCATCGCATTCCTTTATGCAACCGCACCCGGAAATGCCACGAGGTTCATCCTTTTCGAAATTCGAATTCTCCGGAAGTGCCAGGGGGGGGGAGTTGAACTCCCGACCCCAACAGAGGAACGCAGAATGAGACGTGACCCTGGCTGATCTGCTTGCTGCTTAGCAATATTTCGTCCGCAAGGCGGTGCCTTTGCGGGCGCTTCGGACTGCGAGGTCGAGAATGTGGATCGGACGCCGGGACCACTCCGCGGTAATGACGAGCGGTGTCTTTCCCGTCAAAAAGCCGGCCACGTTTTCGTAGTATTTGCAGCCCTGATCGGGAGGGTTTTTAATTCGCGTGGTCACCGCCCCGTCTTTGGAATGTTGATGGAGGATCGAGTATTCGGCCTCCAGGACGAGTGTTCCCGTGGTCCCGGTGATCTCGACCCAGCCTTCTTTGGGGTTGGAATCCAAATGGGTGATCCCAAGGGTCAGCCACTGGCCGCCTTCGAAGCGGACCACTAAAAAGCCTTCGTCCTCGATGGTGTCGGCTTTCCATTTTGTCCTGGACGCCCAGAAGCCTTCGTGCGCAAAGCCGGCGACCTCGCGGACCGGCGCGTCAATAATCTGGAGGGAGTACTCCAACAGGTGGACGCCCCAGTCGTAGAGGATTCCGCCGGAGATCGACCGACTGCTGCGCCACCAGTCGGCTGGCAGGGAATACCCGCCCATGTGACACTCGATCCGGACCACCTCGCCGATGCTGCGGCGTTTTTTTACGATATCCACCGCCTGAAGAATCCGTCCGTCCCAATGCCGGTTGTGGTAGGTTGAGAGCATCACGCCGGATTTTTCGGCTGCCGCGATCATGGCATCGACCTCGGCGGTCGTGACAGAAAGGGGTTTTTCGCAAACGACGTGGCGTCCGGCTTTCAGGCATTTGATAGCAAGGGGCGCGTGGGTATTGTGGGGAGTGATGATGGTCACCATGTCCACGGGCGAATTTTTCAGCATTTCGGAGACCGATGAATAGGCGCCGATATTCGGGAAATCCTGGACGGCCACGGCAAGGCGTGTGGGATCGACCTCGGCAACGGCGACGGGTGTCATGCCGGCGGCCTGCATTTCCCTGAGGTGCTGGCGTCCCATGTTGAAAGCGCCCCCATAACCGATGACGCCGACCTTGATGTCGCCGGCCTTTTTAAAGTTGTTCGTTTTTATAATGAGATGCTCTCTGTTTGTTATGGATTCAAGTAGTTGTTAATCCAAGCATCCGTGTAAAGTGATATTTTCCGGAGTGGAACGGGATCGAGTCCGGGCATGGGGTGCCTGTCCATACAGTCAAAAATAGAGCTTTCGTAACGCGGCGCCATCCGGTACAATCTCCGTGCGGACCTCCCCGTGTTCTCCCCCGAACTCATGAGCCGTTCCCTCATGCACCTCGTATCACTTAAAATCACGCTCTTGCTCTTGGCCGCCGCCCTCCTCGGCGCTTCCTCCCCGTACTGCCGCGCCGCCGGCGATCGCGGCCCCGCCGTCGACACCAATGTCATCTATCCCCCCGGCGCCCTGGTCCAAAACGGCGGACGCGTCATCGACATCACCAATCCCCCCGCCACCTACTCCGGCAGCGCCACCGGCATCCTCACCGCCACCAACGGCAAGGATTGCACGGCCGCCATCCGCAGCGACTACGACTTCATTAAAAACCAGCAACTGCTGCCCGATGGCACCCTCCAATACGCCTCCCCTAACAGCTTCATCATCTACATCCCAAACGGCACCTACTACGTCTCCAAACCCCTCATCTATAACGGCCCCCTGCTCACCGGCACCGAAGGCAGCCCCGATATCGTCAATGTCCACATCATCGGCCAGAGCCGCGCCGGCACCGTCATCCAGTTGCTCAACACCTCCGGGTCCTTTCAGTCCACCAGCAGCCCCATGCCCGTCGTCTGTTTCCAGCATCCGTCCGGGACCACCATGAACGTCGCGCAGACACTCAATGATTGTGAAAACTTCACCGTCAACACCGGCACCGGAAATCCCGGCGCCGCAGGCATTTACTTCGAGGCAGCCAATGGAGGGCGTATGTCCAACGTGTCCGTCATTTCAGGCGATGGCAAGGGAGCTTTCGGCATCTGGCTCAAAGTCGGCGCAAACCAGGATTATTTCAAGGATATCACCGTCTCAGGCTTTAATTACGCCGTCAGCATGTACGAGAACGGCGGAATATCCTCGTTCGAGCACCTGACGTGCACCAACCAGAAAAAGGCGGCCATCGACCTCATCGGCGGCGGCGTTCCCATTCGCGATATGGTTTCCACCCAGGTCTCCTCGACCGTCCCCGCCATCCAGTATTCGGGCGCTTCGGGGTACTGCGCCCTCCTGGACAGCCAGTTGAACGGTCCCAGCAATTCCGCCACGGACGCCATCGTGCTCACCGATACCGAGCAATGCCTCTTTGTGCGCAATACCTCCGTGGCCGGCTACCCCGCCGCCGTGGAGGACAGGGGGACGCCCAGCATTACCGGCTCATTCATTTCGGAGGGCACCATCTCCGGCACCGCCACCACCACCGGCTCCGGCATCACCCTCTTCACCCCCCAGGATGCCCATTCGTTCGCCCTCGCCGTCGAGGATACCCCAATCGTCCTCACCGACACCAACATGGCCCACTGGGTCAACGTCGAAGACTTCCGGAATGGAAGCAACACCGATACCGCCACCGTCCAGGCCGCCTTTGCCGCCGCCTCCTCCAGCAACGCCACCACCGTCTATTTCCCGCACATGGCCTACAACCTCACAGCGACGTGCACCATTCCCGCTTGCGTCACGCGCGTCGATTTCATGTTCAACACCATCAACGGGGGCAGCTTCTACGTTTCCGGCTCGTCGGCAAATCCCATCCTCATGGTCGGCCACATGGGCCCCACATACACCTGGATCACGGGGCCGCGCACCCTCGTTTACGAGCTTTGCTGGGGAGGCCTCGCCGACGAGCAAAGCGCCCCCATCAAGACCTTCACTGAATGCTCCACCGCCTGGTGCACCGCCAACCAGCAGGTCTGGGCAAGAGAGCCAGACGTTGAAACACCCGCACCGGGCGTGGATATGCAGGCGACCGGCACCAACACCTCCCTTTGGATATTCGGCGCCAAGACCGAAGACAAACCCCTCAGTTCCACCGGCGCGTCCAATCACGGAGTCGTCGAGGTCCTCGGCTGTCAAGTCAACATGACCAGCGGTACCGCCGAAATGGGCACCGTCCCCATGATTACCAATTCGAATTCCAGCATAAGTTATACCGGCTTCACAACCTGCTTTGGCCTCTATCCCGTCGCCATCGCCGAGACCAGGGCCGGAGTCACCGGCACCCTCACCGGCAGCCCCAGCCCCGGCTACTTCTGGTCCACTTATCCCACCGGCGGCGTATATCCCACGGAGGATTTCTTTGTCCCGCTCTACGTCGGCGGTCCCCGCCCCTCCGGCCCCCTCGGCCAATTCCAGCAAAATCAGGACATCGGCGCCGTTGCCGCCGCCGGCTCCACCATCAACTACGACGGCGCCACCGCCACCTACTTCATCGATGCCTCCGGCGTTGATATCTCCGGCACCGCCGACTCATTCCAATTCGCCAGCTCCACCTGGACTGGCAACGCAACCCTCATCGCCCACGTTAATTCCGTGGACAATACAAACGCCGCGGCCAAAGCCGGCGTGATGTTCCGCAGCAGCACCAATGCGAATGCCATGTTTGTCGATGTAGTGGCGACCCCCTCCCAAGGCATCTCCATGCAGATGCGCACCAGCGTCGGAGCCTCCGCCACCTCCGCCGGTGTCAATGCCGCCCTTGCCCCGCCCTGCTGGGTCATGCTCCAGCGCACCGGCACAGGCACATTCGTCGGCTCCGTCTCCCCTGACGGCGCCTCGTGGACCCAGTTGGGCGCCGCAACCGTCAACCTCTCATCCACCGCCTACGCCGGCCTTTGCGTGACCGCCCATAACAATAACAGCAACGGCACCCTCTGCCGCTCGATCATGAGCGACGTCGCCCTGCTACCGGCCGCCCCCTCCAGCCTTTCCGCCACCTCCGGCAGCTCCCAGATCGGCTTGACCTGGACGGCATCCTTCGGGGCCACCGCCTATAACATCTATCGGGCCACCAGCAGCGCCGGCCCCTACACCCTCATCGCAACCTCCACATCCGCCGCCTTCACCGACACCAGCGTAACCGACACCACCGCCTACTGGTATGTTGTCACCGCACTGGATGCCGGCGGCGAAACCCTCGACTCCAACCAGGTGACCACCACCGTCATCCTTCCCCCCCTTCAGCAATGGCGCCTCTCGAATTTCGGCATCCTCAACCCCGCCGACCCCGTTGCCGGCAATACCGCCGACCCCACCGGCTACGGCATCCCCAATCTCATGAGATACGCCCTCGGCCTGCCAATTGGCGGCGCCCCGATATCCGGTCTGCCCTACCTAGGCCAATCCGCGGGCTACCTTACCCTCACCTTTACCCGCCTCAAAGCAGACACCGACATCACCTACCATGTCCAAGCCTGCGGCGACCTGAAATCGTGGAGCGACGTCTGGACCAGCGGCACCGTCCCCTACGGGGGCGGCATAAATCCCCAGCAAACAGTCATCGTCTCCGATACGGTCCCGATAACCACCGCCCCCGGCGCCAAACGATTCCTTCACCTCGAAGTTACGAACCCATAGAGTCCCCGCCTCCTACGCGAACACCGTCCGCGCACGCTTCACGGCATCGATCCCGTGAGGCCATGTGTCCATGGCCAGCACCTCATCGAGAACGCCCACGACTTCGGTCCCGTGAAGCAGCATCAGCGCTTCCAGCGACACACTTCGACTTGGAAAACCCCACCAATTATCCGAGGCCGGCGCGGCTCCCGGCGAATAATCGCGGTGCGCTTCCATCCTGAGCAACTCGATGAGCCCGGGAATCGCCTGCCGATCCCCCAGGCACGCCGCTGCCGCCGCCGCTTCAAGGCGCACATAAGTCGCCTCCGTCTTCAGGGGGTATTTCGGAAAAAGAGTAGGCTCCGTGGAGGCATCCCAAGAGAGCAGAGCCCGTACTTCGCCCGCATATTCCCACGCCATCGCCTGCTGGAGGTCGTGCAACGCCCGAATAATCCCCAGCGTTCCGCCATTTGCCACCGCTGCCGCCAGCGCAGCGGCGGCCGGCTCCGCCTGCGATGCCGTGTCGGGAATATCGATCACTGTCCATCCATCCTCGATTCGCACATCCGCCGGTCGGCCGTTCAATTGCAGCGAGGTTGCCTCATGGCGCACCCGCACAGAGATCGGCTTGGGACTGCGGCCCCAGACCTCAATCCCATTGCCCACGCGCACACAGACGTAATGGGTCTTGCTCCGCAGCGTGACAAACTCCCCATATTTTAACCCGCTGATCCAATAGCCGCCCTCCTCCATCGTCACATCCACCGGCAGACTCGCCCAAATCCGTTCGATATCCCCTTCGCGCACCGTGCGCGCTCCAGCCACGCAAAGCCGGCCATTGCCTTGCGACAAAGCCAGTTCCGCGTCTGTCTCATACCCGGCCACATTCCTCGGGCGGGCGGCATCGGGAAGCAGCAGTTGCATGGCCCCGTCCGGAGTCCCGATCTCCAGGAGATCATCCCGCATCCGGCGCAACGTCGGCGAGGGGCCGTGCTGCCGCCAGTCAAACAGGACGTCAAACGAGCCCTGACCGGCGTGGCCTTCGAGTTCCAGCATTCCCAGGGGAACCGGCTCGAGCCCGCCCTCAAATCGCGGTTTGCGATCCGGCGTGATCCGGAATCTCCAATCTCCCGCGGCGCTGATCGCTCGCATGGTGATGTTGTTTATACCGCGCGAGGTCGCCACGGCGCCCTTCATTTCCGGAGTCGCCGGCACCGCCACCTGCCAAACCGGGGGCGCCTTGCTCGCGCTCGAAAACCGGTCGGAGACCACCAGTCCGGCGTCGCAATTGACAAATACTCGCGCCGCCCGCTGCACGCCCACCTGAGGCGGATAGGTGACGGCACTGTCAACGTACGCCGCCTGGAGCCCGGGGATATCGCAATAGCGCAGGAATCGACCGGCCGGATTGAGCCACGATTTTCTCGCCCAGGCTTCCGGCTCGCATTGCACGCAGTTCGCGTTCACCCAATTCTCCATTCCGCTAAACACCAGCGGCGACCCGTGCACATCCAGGAAGAAATGCGGCGCGTGGCCTTCCAGCCAAAACGCGACCGCGAGCATGCGATCCTTGTCATTGGTAAAGACGGCCCACGAATCCTCGATCACCCGTCTCTTTTGATCCGTCGTTGCCATCATCTGATGGCTGATCGCCTCGTCCAGCTCCGCCGGATACCACAACAACCCAAGCGGCAAATCCATTGCCAACCACGGAGACTGGTAACTATAGTCATCATTGTCCCGGCGCGCCACTTGCAGAAAGCGCGCATCCCCGGTCTTCCGCGCCGCAAACGATAGGCTGAACAGGTTCCAATCCTTCCCATAACCGTACCGCCCAATCGGCCACATGTAGCCCGATGGAGTCACAAAATCCAACATATTAGCCATCAGTCCAGCCAGACTATTGCAGTGCGGCGCGAACTTCCGAAAATACCAGTCTCCGCCCTCCACTTCCTCCAGCAGGGCGACCGATAGCGTGTGTACCTGCGGGTGAATGTGACGCAGGTAGGTAAACCCGTCGTTATCATACCCATTGGCCGGGTATTGCCCGATGCAATCCGCCAGCAGATTCCTTGCATACGCGTACATCCGCCGCGCCCGCTCTTCCTGGCGCCACTTTATCCCGAACATATAGCCCGCATACAAAAGGCCGCAGACGCACGCCGCCGTCTGGTTGATCGGGTCCGGCAGCAGCGGCATGTGTCCGCGCCCCTTGAGGTGAGGCTCCAGATGGAGCTCGACAACATCGAGAGCCTCCTTCGCAGCCGCATCGATCTCCTCTTCACTCCAAACCCCGGCCACCGCGAGCCAATCCCACACCACCAAAAGCTGTGCCATAATCGCCGCGCAGATCCAGCGATCCCCAGTTTTAAACTGAAGGGAATTCCAATAATGGTTTGTCGGCCGTCTCAACTCCTCGCCGCGCTGCCACTCCATCAAAAAATCCTCCTTCGCCTGACTTAGAGCGTTTGGTGAGCCATCCATCAGATGGGCGAGGATCTTGTGCGGCAAATAGCGCATCCTCCCTTCCGGCCCATTGGCAAGCTCATCGAGCTTCTTACGCAAAGCGCGAAAATAACTCTTTTCATCCTTTCCGGACGCGGCGGAAAGTCCCGCCCATTCAGTCTTGAGCCGCGTCAGATCATTTCCAAAGAGAGCGGTACGTTTCGATGCCTGTTCAGTCGTATTCATTAGGAGGAATTTGAATTTAGCGCGAAAAATCTAGCGAGCGCGGCATCCGAGGATATTTGACCGGCGTTGTCAATCACGCATCCACGAAACTCCTCGATCCAGTGAAACCCGAAACGCGCAAAAACGCCTTCAATAATCCCACCCTCCCTCCGACATCGCCCGACTGGGCACAGTGACCAGGGCCTGGCAGCCTCCGGTACATAGCATCTGTCTTTAAAGTATCACTGGGATTCCAACCGCCGAATTTTCGAGTAATTGCCTTCCTTCCGCCAGATATCAAGCATCATTTCATTTCGGACCATCGGCAGGGCATTCCCTTCGTGGCGTCCGCAAATAAGGGCGGAGCTTGAATCTGAACGGACTCCTTTTCCAAGGCGGCAGGTGTAACTTGGTCACCCGCCCAGATGCGAAAGCGAAATTCGTGCATCCCCTGGTCAGCCACCGTTCCCCGGGGATAGGTGGCGGGATGGGGATCGTGGTTGGCCAACATGGCACTGCGAAGCAGGGTCAACCTCACCTCTTTGCGGGTTGCATCCAGAGCGAATACATCCGGGCAGACGATTCCCAATTTGGCACCGCCCTCGAAGGTGAGGAGCGTCCAGTTTTGAACAGGCAGTTCCGCCCCGGTGCTCTCCCTTACAAGAGAACCGCCGAGGATGCCATCGATTCGCCGTTCGCCAAAAGCCTTTGCCCTGAACGTCAACTTGAGAACCTTGTGAGTCTCCTGCCAGTTCACCCCGAGGCGCAGCTCGATCCAGGGCTTGCCGGCATAGACCCGATATTCCGCGGTCAGTCGCGAGCGGGAAACCTCGCTGCGCAGGAAGAGCGAGGCCATCAGCGGCCCGGAATCGAGAATTTGCGGAGTGTGCCAGCGGGCGCGAGCGACCACCGGACCGTTGTAACGGTTGATATCGTGGGACCATGTGTCCGAAGGGTCGTCGATCAACTCGATTTGCGGAGTAAGCGTGATGTCGGCCCTGGCAAAACTGATCCGAGGCAAGACCCCGCCGGTTACGCCTATGCCAATATCATTGCTGATCGCGCGCTTGCGGACGGTCGTTTTTACTGGAGCCGGGCTTTTTTTCGCACCGCGGCGCAGACTGAGAATCCGCACCCCCCCGGCTGCGATCTTCACTGGAAAAAGAAGGCGTGGAATCCCCTCCGACAGCGCCTCACTGTGGACTGATTGTTCAGGAATCCGGCGTCCGCGCTCGTCGTGGATACTGCCATCGTCCCAGGATAGCCTATCCAGCCAGAGTTCGTGTTCGACAAAGCCTTCGAAATCCACATGGCTGGGATTGTAAGCGATGATTCGCTGATGCGGCGCGGCAGGCAGATTTTCCACCATGAGGCGCAATCCCACCTGGAGGTTTTCGTCCGCGAGAGAGAGCGCTTCGCCAAGCTGCGCTAGAACCTGCGGGTAAGCGCTGGGAGTGCACGTTCCTCCCAATGTGTCGTGGAAGTGATGAAAACAAACATTCTCCCATCCTCGCTGGAGTGCGGGCAACTTGTCCGCCGCGGCCCCAAGCTTGTTGCGCAGGATTTCGGCCTGGGCCAGTCGATATTCAGCCTGCCGCACAGCCAACTTCACAGGCCGGTAGATGGAATAACAACCCACGGCGTGAGGCTGCAGATCACCCGTTACCCGCGGCAGTTTCAGCCTGGCCTCTTCGAGCGCTTTGAAGAATCGCGATGGTGAAGAGATCACCGACCGGACACCGGGGATCGCATCCTGGTTTTCCCGGCACCACTCGATCAGTTCTTCCGTGGGTCCGCCGCCGTGATCGCCCAATCCGACGAAACACATGGTCTGCTCGCACCCGGCGGGCATTTCGGTCAGCGAGTTTTCGATATGCTCCAGGGTAATGGGATTGGCAAGGTAGGCATTGGCAATCCGGAACGTCAGCACCTCCGGCCCTCCCTCATAGCCGCGCCAGCGGAATACGCGCGCAGGAAGCGGCTTATCTACGGGCGGCGGCCGCATCATCACATAATATTTCTGACCGGCCGCAGCCATATAACCCGGCAGGGTGGCCGCGTGGCCAAAGCTATCGACATTGTAGGCAATATCAGGGAAAAATCCAAAACGGGAAATGAAGTACTCCTTTCCCATCGCGATTTGCCGCTCCATCGCAAAACCACTTGGTTGATTGCAGTCCGGCTGAATCCACCAACCGCCCACGATTTCCCATCGCCCCTGCTTGACCAGCCTTTGAATCCGGGAAAACAAGCTCGGATTGATCCTCTCGATTTGCCGATATATCCATGCTTCGCCGCGGGAAAAAATGAGGTCGGGATGTTTTTCCAGTAAATCGCAAGCCGTCCGGCATGTGTTGAGCAATTCGTCCAGGCCCGACTGCCAGGGCCAGAGCCAGATGGGATCCAGATGCGCGTTGAAGATGAGATGAACCGTTTTCATCGCTGCGCCTACCACTTAAAAACCACCCGCACGGCCCGCCGGTTGACCAGATCGTCATACGCTTTCGGCGCATCGGCAAAGTCCGCTATCGTCGTCGGAATCCCCTTCACCTTTACCTGCCCCGAACATATCAACTCCAGGGACTCCGCGAGGTCCGCTTGATTACAATCCCTCGAGACAATTAAATCCGGCTCGATCATAAACATCGGCGCATAAGTAATGACAATCGGGTCCGCATAGCTTCCAAGGAGCAGGAAGCGGGCGGCAGGCGCAAATGGGGGCGTCCACGGCTTGTCCGGCAGCAGTTGAATTGTGGAATCGATGGTCGCCGCCACCCCCGTCACGTCCACCGCCACCGTCAGCCCATTGTTACTATACCGGCTCACCATCTCCTTCGCATTCTCCCGGACAGCATTGATCTCATAATCGATGCCCGCCTGCTTTGAGGCCTCGAGCCGTTCGTCAATCGTATCGATCGCGATCACCGTGGCCCCTCGCGCCTTTGCCACCTGCGCCGCCAGATGCCCGATGAGCCCCTGGCCGACAATGGCAACCTTATCCTCGGCAATCACCTTCGCCCGGTTGATCCCATGCACCGCGATCGCGCATGTCTTCACATAGAGCGCCGAGACGATGTCCGCTCCTTCGGGAATGGCAATAAGCCGCCCCGCGTTCGAGATGGCGTATTCCACGTGCCCGCCCCACATCGCGCGATACGGCCCCGTGAAGTCGCTTGTCCCAACGAAAACCTTTGCCCCTTTCTTCAGCGAAACCCCCTCCCCCACATCCACAACTTCCCCGATATTCTCGTAACCCGGTATACATGGAAAAGTATCCGCGCTCTGCTTCCCCGCCAGCACCCGTGTCTCCGTGCCCGTGCTGACCCCTGTATAAAGCGTCCTTGTCAGCACATGGCCTTTTTTCAAGGGAGGCAGCTCAATCTCCTCAATGGCAACTCTATTCGCGGCTAAAAAAACGATCGCTTTCGATTTCATGGCATCACCTGATTGACTAACGAGTTGGGCTAGTTAGAAGGAACAAGATGCGTCCTGGCAGGAAACAGCGATTTGACATGGGGTATTGTTTGGTTATCGCCTGATTTGCCTGGTCATATCTTCCGGCAGGCTGCTCATCACAACCCACGCCTGGGCCTGCCATAGCTCCATTGGGAGAATGGTTGCGTCCTTGGAATTGCCCCCGCCGGACCATGTATTCCCTTTTTGAGATAGACCGGCGGCG
>Ga0182030_10018234_pt1 | contig 13475 bp, 9 predicted proteins | sample 812S3MmetaG_FD_121299 | JGI IMG/M metagenome (GOLD analysis project Ga0182030, IMG submission 121299) | Permafrost microbial communities from Stordalen Mire, Sweden - 812S3M metaG (Illumina Assembly) | ecosystem: Environmental > Terrestrial > Soil > Wetlands > Permafrost | place: Sweden... | reverse complement strand
GCCAAATCCATGGAGCAGATCACCAGCGCCCTGGTGGGCATCGCGCTAGTGCTTTCAGCGGTGTTCGGGCCGATGGCCTTCTTTGCCGGCTCCACCGGCATCATTTACCGCCAGTTTTCCGTCACTATCATCGCTTCCATGCTGCTTTCGGTGGTGGTGGCCCTGGTGCTGACTCCGGTGTTGTGCGCCTCGCTGCTGAAGCCGGTGAATGCCGGCCACTCCACCAGCGAAAGCGCCTTCTTCCTGGTGCGGCCGTTCCTGCGCGCCTTTGAAAGCAGCTTTGCCTGGGTACGCGACCGCTACGTGAATCTGGTGGGCCATTCGCTCGCCCGGAAGCTGCGCTATGTGGCGGTGTACGTGGCGATTGTGACCGCGGTGGGAATGCTCTATTTCCGCCTGCCCACCGGCTTTCTGCCGGATGAGGACCAGGGTTCGCTGATGACCATGATTTCGCTGCCCACCGGCTCCACCACGGAGCAGACCCGGGCCGTCGCCAGCCAGGTGGGGGAGTATTACACCACGCACGAGAAAGAGGCGGTGGAATCCTTTATGTCGATTGTCGGCACCGGCATGGCCGGCACGGCGCAGAACCAGGGTATGGTCTACGTACGGCTGCGCGACTGGAGCCTGCGGCAGCGCGAGGATCTTTCCGCTAAAGCCGTGGCCGGGCGCGTGATGCGCACCTTCGGAGGAATGCGCAATGCCATGATTATCGCCGCGCCGCCGCCTTCGGTGATCGAACTTGGGATGGTCACCGGTTTCGATGCCGAACTGGTGGACTTCGGCAACCTGGGCCACGACGGCCTGATGCAGGCGCGCAATCAACTGCTCGGCTTGGCCGCCCGCGATCCGCGGCTGGTGCGGGTGCGCCCCAACGGCCTGGAAGACGTGCCGCAATTCCGCGTGGACGTGGACTGGCAGAAGGCGGGCGCGCTGGGTGTGAACCTCTCCACCCTTCATGACAGCATCTCCACATCTTTCGGCAGCGGCTACGTGAACGATTTCGTCAAGGGAGGGCGCGTCAAGCGCGTCTACCTGCAGGCCGACGCGCCGTTTCGCATGCTGCCGCGCGACCTGGACAAGATCTATGTGCGCAACAACGCGAGCAAGATGGTGCCGTTCTCCTCGGTGGCCTCCACCCACTGGACCAGCGGTTCTCCGCGCCTGGAGCGCTTCAACGGGTTTGCATCCATGAACATCCAGGGCGAACCGGCCCCCGGTATCAGTTCCGGTGTAGCCATGCAGGCCATGGAGGAACTGGTGGCGAAGCTGCCGAGCGGCGTGCGGCTGGATTGGAACGGCCTCTCTTACCAGGAGCGCATGGCCACTTCGCAGGGACCGCTGCTCTACGCCTTCTCGGTCCTGGTGATCTTCCTGTGCGTGGCGGCGCTCTATGAGAGCTGGACCGTTCCGTTCGTCAACCTGCTCATGCTGCCGCTCGGCGTGTTCGGCGCGCTCATGGCCACCACGCTGCGCGGCATGCCCAACGATGTGTACTTCCAGATCGGCTTCCTGACTACGCTCGGGCTCTCCACCAAGAACGCCATCCTGATCATCCAGTTCATCAAGGGGCAGATGCAGCAGGGTGACGGGTTGATCGAGGCCACGCTGGCCGCGGTCCGCATCCGTTTCCGCCCGGTCATGATGACGTCGCTCGCGTTCTTCTTCGGCACCCTGCCGCTGGCGCTGGCCGCCGGCGCCGGGGCGGGCGCGATGAAGGGTATCGGAACCGCGGTCACCGGCGGCATGGTTTCGGCCACGTTCATCGATCTGATCTTCATCCCCATGTTCTTCGTACTGATCTCGCAACTGTTCGAGAAGAAACAGCCGCCGGCGGGTGGTTCGTCCCCGGCTGTCCAGGAGGTGCGCTGACATGCACAAGAGCCTTCCCTTAATCGCTTCCCTGGTGCTGCTGGCCGGCTGCGCCGCACCGCGGCGCCAGACCTATTCGCAGCCGCCGGCGCCCACGCCGCCGGCGTGGACCGCCGGCGGAACCGCGCCCGATGCCCAGACGGCCGCCGGCGCCCCGGCCGCGGCCGATCTCAAATGGCAGGAGTTCTTCACGGACGGCAAATTGCGCCAAGTGATCCAACTGGCGCTAGCCAACAACCGCGACCTGCGGCTGGCCACGCTCAACGTGGAAAAGGTGCAGGCGCAGTACCGCTTGCAGCGCGCCGCGCAATACCCGACGGCGACCGTGGGCGCCAGCGTCGACGCCTATCGCATGCCGGCCGATATGACCAACAACGATAAATCCTACGTTTCGGACAGCAACCAGATAGGCGCGGAGGTTTCGTCCTGGGAACTGGACCTGTTCGGCCGTCTCCGCAACCTCAAGGAGCAGGCGCTCGAACAGTACCTGGCCACGGAGCAAGGGCGAATTGCCAGCCAGATTTCGCTGGTGGCGTCGGTGGGCAGCAGCTATCTCAGCCTGGCCGGCGACCGCGAGAGCCTGCGGTTGGCGCAGGCCACGCTGGAGGCCCAGAAGGCCACCTACGACCTGGTCCGCCGCACCCGCGACCTGGGCGTGAAGTCCGACCTGGACCTCAGCGAGACGCTGAGCCAGGTGCAGGCGGCCGAGGTGGACGTGGTGGGCTACACCGGCCAGTTGACGCTCGATGAGAACGCCCTCAACCTGCTGGTGGGGGCGACGGTTCCGGCGGACCTGCTGCCGGACGGCCTGGGGACCGATCAGGCGCTCCGGGACGTGGCGGAGGGGCTGCCCTCCGACGTGCTGCTGCGGCGGCCGGACATTCTGCAGGCCGAGCACCAGTTGAAAGCGGCCTACGCCAATATCGATGTCGCGCGCGCCGCCTTCTTCCCGCAGATCTACCTGACCGGCGGCGGTGGTTTCCTGAGCGGTGCGCTGCAGCAACTGTTTTCGTTCCGCGCCCTCACCTGGGAGTTCGCTCCGCAGGTGACGCTCCCCATCTTCGACGCCGGCGCCCGAAAGACCAAATACCAGATCGCCCAGGTGGACCGCGACACGGCCGTAGCCGATTACGAAAAGACCATACAGGCGGCGTTTCGCGAGGTCAGCGATTCGCTCAGCCAGCGCACCCGCCTGCTGGAACGGCAGAACGCGCAGCAGGCGCTGGTGAACACGCTCGACCGGACCTACCGGCTCACCGAGGCGCGCTACAAGGCGGGGATCGACAACTATCTGAGCGTGCTGGTGGCGCAGCGGTCGCTGTACAGCGGCCAGCAGTCGCTGGTCAGCCTGCGGCTATTGCGCCTCACCAATCTGGTGACCCTGTATAAGGTGCTGGGAGGAGGCGCATAAGCCGCCTCCCCCTTTAGTCGACCGGGAAAAAACGGGAGTCAGGCACCAGGCACTCTTGCCTGCCTGGTCGAGACTCATCTCCGACACTTATCGGGAGTTACAGCAAAGGAGAAAGACGCCGAGATGAGTCTCGGCGCTGCAGACACGAGTGTCTGCGCCACGTCCGGCGGCACGGAGCAGCTCTGGCTCATCCCAATTTCCCCGCCGACATCAGGAGTTCGGAGACGCTTCGCGGCGGGCGAGCCCCTACGATGCCGTCTCGGTCGGCCGTTGTCCCACCAGCGTGGTACGCCCGCTGGCCCTAGTGGAACGAATGAAATAAATCCATCCGTAAATGCCCCACACCGCGGCCACCCCGAGCGCCAGCAGCGGTTCCATTTTGGTGCCATACCCCATGAATGGCCCGATCACGTAAAACGCCATGCACGCCAGGTTGGCCACCAGCCCGAAAATCGGAATGAACAGATGGCGCACCGGATTGTACTTGGGATGTTTGTGGAATGCCACCATGCAAGTCAGACAGCTCAGCGTGTACAACACAAACGTACCGAAATTGGAGGCCAGCGTCACGGTGAGAAACGAATTCGGCAGAGCAGCCATTTTATCGTGCGAGAAGTATCCGAAGCTGGACCAGAAGCCCTGCGGGAGCGCTTTGACCGTGGCATCCGTCAGCGCGCCGGCATCGCCGAAAAAGTTGCAGACCGTCAGGCATCCCACCACGGCCGAGATCACCGCCAGCGTCCAGATGGCGCGATGCGGCGTGAGGTTCTGCCCATGCAGCAAGCCCATGGAATCCGGCAATTCTTCGTCCTTGCCCATGGCGTATGTCACGCGCGCCCCGGTATTCATGCAGGAGAGCGTCGTGCCGATGAGCGCCAGGAATACGGTGAACGCTTCGAACTCCATGAAGACCCGGCCGTTTCCCGGACCGAGTATGGCGTTGCCCACCACCACCATCATGTCGCCGATGGGCGCGGCCGATCCCACCGCGGTCTGCATGGTATAGCCGCTATTGAGGAAGTAATTCGCCGCGAAATACTCGAAGAGATAACAGAAGGCCCCCTGCACCAGCAGCGACGTCACCACCGCAATCGGAACGTTGCGTTTCGCGTCCTTGGCCTCCGCGCCCATAGACGTCACCGATTCGAACCCCACCAGGATCAGGATGGCAATAGTGGCTTGCACAAACACCCAGCCGAAGTTGTGTATGCCGACCACCGACGCGGCGTTGGGATGAGCGGTAAAGTTGCCCTTCTCATCCTTCTCGGCGTAGGCGATCTTGAAAGGTACGGGCTTGCCGGCGGCGTCCAGCGCGGGCTTGGGGACGCCGCTCGCATCGCGCTGAATGACATCCGCGGGCTTTCCATCGACTACTTGTTTCTGCGTCGCAAACTCGTAGGTGTAAGCATCGCCTGAAGCAGAATCGAACTGATAGGCCACGCTGCCCGGGGGGTGATTCATACGGTACCCCAGGGCCATTACCGAGAAGAGCACCAGGGCGCTGATCTGAATCACATTGATGGCGATATTGACCGACGTGGAGCCGCTCACGCCGCGGTGCGCGATGTAAGCGACGGCGAACGAGAACAGGATGGCGATGGCCATCATGAACATCGGCCCGGGGTTGGAGGCATTCATGAACGTCGGCCAGATGGTTCCCACCAGGTACCCGACGAGGACTCCCATCACGCCCACCATCAAACCCGGATAGATCCAGTAGTACAAGTGAGAGCCCCAGCCGACTACAAACTTGGAAATGCGGGCATACGGCCAAGCCGTCTCATGGTTGAGAAACGCCTGTTCGGCGAAGAAATAGGAACTGCCCGTGCCGGGATAAAGCTTGGCCATCTCCGCGTAGCAGACGGCCGTGGCGAGGCATAACAGCAGCGCCAGGACGATGCCTGCCCACATGGCCGGCCCGGTGGCGCCGGCGGTGCCTTGGGCGACGAACGTGAGCCAAAGAAAGGCACCCGGAGCGATGAGCGCCATGGCGTTCATCGTCAGGCCCGTCAGGCCCAAGGTCGGTTTCATGGTGACTTCGGACTTGTCTGCCATCGGCTATCTCCCTGTTACCTGGATGTCTGCGTATAGTATATGCGGAGCTCAGACTTTATTAGGTCAGTCTAGGACTGCGGCTTCCCCAAGTGGAAATAGATAATTTTTATCGGCGCAATGGGAAACCTCTCTACGCCGTCAGGCCCGCGTGGATTGGGTATCCTAGGGCGATGACGGATCTTGCGCAGACGCTCTGCGGTGCGCTGATACTGTTGGTGCCGCTGGCTGGCGGCGGGCTCGCGCTGATGAATTCGGGACTGGGCCGCTCGCGGAGCGCCGCTCACGCCATGCTCGCGCCGCTGTGCGTGACGGCCGTCGCGATGCTGGTGTACTTCGTGTGCGGCTGGTCCTGGCAATCGTTCCCCGGACGTCCCGCGCACGCCATCGGACTGGCGGGAAGATCGTGGAACTGGATCGCGTCTGAACCCTTCTTCCTGCGCGGCCTGCAACTCGATGGATCCCCGGCTGCGCTGGCGGCCTGGTTACAGATGTTCAGCGTGGCGCTGGCAGCGCTGATTCCACTGGGGGCGGCTAGCGAGCGGTGGCGATTGGGCGCCAGTTGCGCATCCACGGCGATCTTAGCCGGCTGGACGTATCCTCTATTTGCGCACTGGGTGTGGGGCGGGGGATGGCTCGCGCAACTCGGATTTCTGGATGCCGGGGGCGCCTCTACGGTCCAGGTGGTCGGCGGTGTCACCGCGTTGGCAATCGCCCGGATGTTGGGTCCGCGCCACGGGAAGTACGATTCCGAGGGCATGCCCGCCGCGTTTCCCGGCCATAACGCGGTGTTGGTGTTGTTTGGCTGTTTCCTCACGTGGATGGGCTGGATCGGCCTCAACGGCGCGGGAAGCCTTCTGTTCGCCGGCGCGTCGGCGAGCATCGTACGAGTGGCCATGAACACCACACTCTCCGCGGCGGCCGGCCTGCTCGCGGTAGCCGCGCTGACGAGAGTCCGCTTCGGCAGGCCCGACGCTTCGCTCTGCGCCAACGGATGGACCGGCGGCCTGGTGGCCAGCAGTGCGGCCTGTGCGTGGATCGCGCCCGCCGCGGCGGTCGTCATCGGGGCGATCGCGGGTATCCTGGTCACCATTGCAGTCGAGTGGCTCGATGTGCGATTGCGCGTCGACGATCCGGCCGGCTCCATCTCCGTACATGCCGTCTGCGGGCTCTGGGGCTTGCTTGCCGTCGCCCTCTTCGGTCCGGGCCAGTGGCCGGCCCAACTAGCCGGCGTGGCGGCACTGCTCGCGATCGTCCTGCCGATTACGTACGTGTCGAACCGGCTGTTGAATCGCTTTTATCCGCAGCGCGTGCCAGCCGACGCCGAGCCGCACGGCCTCGACCTTTACGAATTGGGCGCAGGGGCGTATCCGGAATTCGTCACCCGCCGGGACGATTTTCGGCCAAGGTGAAGACTTTGGTGTACTGCTCTGCCTACTTGTTTACAGCGGTGTGGGGCAGTCCCCCATGAGCGCTACCTCAAGCGCCAGTTGCCACAGTCTCTGTTGGCAACCCGACCAAGGCTGCCACAATTCCTGGGCAGACTGCGGTGATTCGGTTGCTATCTTAGCGCCTATGGGGCAGTCCCCCCCGCGCCCATAGGCGTTAAAGTATGCTGCATCGACCGCAATATCTTGGAAACGCAACTTTCGCCGTCCACAACCCGCGAGGGTGTGCGGCGGCTTATTTTTACGCCTATGCCCCCGCGCCGGACGCCCTCGTCCGGGCTTGCCGGTTGCTGGGCAAGGCCCGACCAGGGGGTCGGGCTGCGGGCGAGGGCGCCCGCCCCACACCGCTGGCAACTGCCGGGTTGTCGATTCTCACGCGAGACCCCACACTAGATAAGTTCCTAACGGCTTCTTTACGATTCTTTTATGCCTCTCCCTCTAGAATGGGGAATGACAAGCGTTCCCGAGGATGCGAGTGCTACCATTAGCGCTCCGGTAATCTCGATGGCCACACTGCGTCCCGGGGACCAACTCAGCCATTATCGGATCGAAGAACTGGTGGCGCGCAGCGGCATGGCGTCGATCTATCGCGCCACCGATCTGCACAACGGCCAGCCCGTCGCCATCAAGGTCCCGCATCCCGACATGGAAGCCGATCCGGTGCTCTTCGACCGCTTCATGCGCGAGATCGAAATCGGCGAAAAACTGGACCATCCCGGCGTCATGAAGGTACTCGACCACGGCGAGCCCGGCCGCGTCTACATGGTGATGGAGTGGGTGGAAGGACGCCTGCTGCGCAGAGTCCTGTCGGAGAATCGCAAGCTCCCCGTGGAACGCGCGCGCGCCATCGTCATCGCCATCTGCGACGCGCTCGACTACATCCATCGCAACGGCGTGGTGCACCGCGACCTCAAGCCCGAGAACATCATGATCGGCAAGGACGATCGCATCAAGTTGATCGATTTCGGCATCGCCGGGAAAGCCGGTTCCCGGCGTCTCACCTTCGGGAAGTTATCGCAGATCGCCGGCACGCCCGACTACATTTCGCCCGAGCAGGTCAAGGGCAAACGCGGTGACGGCCGCAGCGACATTTACGCGCTGGGCGTGATTCTCTATGAGATGTTGACCGGCGTCGTACCCTTCGAAGGCCCAAACCCTTTCGCTGTGATGAATGACCGGCTGGTGAACAATCCCGTGCCACCGCGTGAGTTGAATCCCGAGATCGCGCCCGAACTACAGGAGACCATCTATCGCGCTCTGGAGCGCGAGCCGCAGGACCGCTATTCCACCGCCAACGAATTCGCCTGGGACCTGGAGCATCCCGAAGAAGTGACCCCGACGGAGCGCGCGGAGTTGCGGCAGTGGAAGCGGCGTGGCGAGTCCTGGCTGAAGCGGGTTTTATTTTACGTGGCGATGGCGCTCATTCCGGTAGTGGTCTTTGGGCTGCTGCTGCTGATCGCCAAGAAGCATTAAGCTGGAGTCATGGGCCTCGGCCGCTTTCTGATTACGGTCGGCGTGCTGCTGATCGTCGCCGGTCTGGTGGTGACGTACGGCGGGCGCGTGCCCATCCGCCTGGGACGCTTGCCCGGCGACATCGCCATCCACGGGAAAAACTCCAGCTTTTATTTCCCGGTGACCACGTGCATTCTGCTGAGCGTGGTGTTGTCGCTGGCGATGTGGATGATGCGGCGGTAGTGGAAGATTTGCGCGCCGCTCGCGCCACGATGGGACTCACCCTGTTTTCGTGGCGCAGGCACTCTTGCCTGCCGGGTCGAGACTCATCTCGACCCTCTTCGGGAGTTAGAGCAAGCACCGGGGCCGCCGAGATGAGTCTCGGCGCTTGCAGACACGAGTGTCTGCGCCACGTCCGGTGTCACAGAGCAGGTCTGGCTCAACTCAGTTTCCCAGGGCGCTGAATTTGCCGGCGTGACTTCAGGAGTTCGGCGCCTACGCCGAGCGGATGTAGGTAAGGGTGGAGTGCGTGAGCAGACGCCCATCGGCAGCCGCGCACTCAGCCACTCCATAAACCAGACGGCGTCCCAGCTTGAGTACGCGTGCCGTGCAGAGGAACTCTTCCCGACGGGCGGCGCCTAGAAAACTGGTCTTCATCTCCACGGTCACGGATGGGTCGTCGAGCCCGAGCCTGGTCTTGATCGCGAGCCACATGGCGACATCCGCCGCGGCCATGAATACTTGCCCGCCCACCGTGCCTCCCGGCCGCTCGAAGGCCGGCTGAAACGGCACCTCGATGGTGCATTCGCCATCGCCAATTCCGCGAAGCAGGAAACCACCGTTACGCGTGAAGGCGACGGTGTCGAGCAGGTTCGCCAGTTGATGTTCCGTGCATGCGAGGCTCATGGACTTACACTGTAGCGAATCGGCGCGTGAGATACTGGAGCCGTCGCCCATGACGCGCCGCGAATGGATTTCGGGTTTGCCCATCGGTCTGGCACTGTTCTCTCAGGGAGGTGACGCCATGTCTGACCAAAGCGTCGAGACCGCCAAAATTGCCGTGGAGGCGCAGAGGAGCTTCGGCCTTCGGCTGCTGCGCGAGATCGTCGGCCGCAAGCCTGGGGAGAATGTTTTCATCTCGCCGCTGAGTGTCTTTCTGGCGCTCCACATGACTGAGAACGGTGCGGCCGGCGCCACGCGGACCGCCATGCGGAAGGCGCTGGCGCTGCCCGATCTGGAGCCCTCGGCGTTGAACTCGTCGACCGCGGCCCTGCAGGCTTTACTGAGATCGCGAGATACGGCGGCGCTGGCCATCGCCAACGCGCTGTGGGCCGACCGGCATTTCACCCTCGATGCCGATTTTGTGAAGTTGTGCGGCACTCTATTTGGCGCGCGCGCCGCGTCGCTCGATTTCCAGGATCCGCGCGCGGCCGCGGAAATTAACGATTGGGTGAAGGCCGAGACGAAGGGAAAAATCGCCAACATCGTGACTGCTGACGCGGTGGCGAAAGCGGCCGTTATCCTGACCAACGCGGTCTACTTCGCCGCCACCTGGCGCAGCGAATTCTCGCCGTCGCAGACGGAGGACGCGCCGTTTCACCTGACCGGCGGCGGCGCCAAGAGTCTGCCGATGATGCATCACCCGCGAATCGCCGGGGCCTATCGAAGCGGCGGCAACTTCGACGGGGCGGTGCTGTACTACAAGCAATCCACGATATTCTTTTGCGCGCTGCTGCCGCATGCGGGCACGCGTCCGCAAGAGGTGCTGGCAGCGCTCGACGTGGCCCATCTTGCCGATGGACCGGCGGAATTCGATCTCGATCTGAAGCTTCCGCGATTTAGCTTGGACTTCTCGGCGAGCCTCGCCGAGTACCTCAAGAAAATGGGGATGGACGTAGCGTTCCATTATCCGGAGGCGGATTTCAAGCCGATGGGGTCCAAAGAATTCTTCATCAGCGACGTGATCCATAAGACGCGGCTCGAAGTGGATGAGAAGGGCACAGTGGCCGCGGCCGCCACGGCGGTGGCGATGGCGGCCAGCGCGATGATGCGGCCCCGCCAGGTGAAGGCGCTGGTCTTCGACAGGCCGTTCGTGGTCCTGATTGGCGATTCGCAGACGGGCGCGGTGCTCTTCGCGGGCGTGATCGAGGCGCCGTAATCGGCCAGCCGCGTCCAGGTCTCTGGAGAAACGCCGGACGTGGCGCAGACACTCGTGTCTGCAGCGCCGAGACTCATCTCGGCGTTCCCCGCGCTTGCTCGAGCTCCCGAAGAGGGTCGAGACGAGTCTCCGAACTCCTGAAGTCACGCCGGCAAATTTGGCGGCCTGGGAAATTGAGTTGAGCCAGACCAGCTTTGTGATGCCGGACGTGGCGCAGACACTCATGTCTGCAGCGCCGAGACTCATCTCGGCGTTCCCCGTGCTTGCTCGAGCTCCCGAAGAGGGTCGAGACGAGTCTCGACCCGGCAGGCAGGAGTGCCTGCGCCACGTCCAACTAAGGCCGCAGGAGCCACACGCGGTAGGTGCGGGCATCCGCGAAGGGTACCAGGACCAGATCGCGCACCTTCCCTGCCACCAGACCTTCCATGCGATAGGCCTGCTTGCCGATCCATGTGGCTGGAAGCTGGCCCGAGGCGTCAGTGAGTTCCACCTTCGCGCTCCGTGGGCCGGTCGCCTGCATATCCACCAAGCCGCGATTCACCGCGCTCTCCAGCACGAGAAACTGCGGTCCGCGCGCGATTGCCACGCTATACGGATAACTCGGGCCGCCGGGCACGACGCGGGTGGTGAGATCCATGTCGATCTTTACGGAATCGCCAGGCGCCCACTGGCGGTCGATCGTCAGGAAGCTGCCGGGCTCGCCTTGGTACGTGCGGCCTCCGGCGATCGCCTGATAGTGCGCGGTCCACGACGGCACGCGGAGATAGAGCGGGAATCGCGCGGTTTTCGCGGGATTCACGGTCAGCTCGATGGCCCCGTCGAGTGGATAGCTGGTGCGCGACTCGATGGCGACCGCGCCCGCGCCGGTCTCCACCGACACGTGGCCGGGCACGTAGAACAGAATCGCCACGCCGTCGCCGCGGCGTCCCCAGGCGAGTTGCGGGATCATCGAAATGCCGCGGGGCTCGCTCGACACACAGCAGTTGATCCCGGGCGTGGGTGATTTCTTGCCGTCGAGCGGCGTGAAGTAGCAAATGTTTCCGTTAGAAGGGTCCTGCGCGCCGAGCAGCGCGTTGTAGACCGTGTGCTCGAGCTGGTCGGCATATTGCAAATCGCCAGTAGAGCGCAGCAGTTGCCAGGTCAGTTGCAGGAAGGTGACGGTGGCGCAGCCTTCGCCCACATCGGATGAGTCCTCGCCCGGCAGCACCGCATCGTCCCGAAAATGTTCCGCCGAACTGGTGGTTCCAGTGACATAGAGACGGTGGGCAACGATGTCCTTCCAGGCGATCTCGGCGGGCTTCAGGTACTCCGCCTTGCCCGTGACGCGGTACAGCTCGACGAGCCCCACGAGGTTCGACATCATTTCGTAGGCTTTGGCGTTGGCGGTGTGGAAGACGCTCTGCGTCGACAGGAGCGACGCGATGATCTTGGGGCCGTTGGGCTGCTCCCAGGAGCGCACCAGGTATTCACAGAAATTCAGATAGCGCACGTCGCCCGTGAAGCGATACAGGTTGACCATCGCTTCGAGGACGCTGGTCGCCGCCATGCCGACATGCGTACCGGCAGCGATGATATCGCGCTGGCCCGGACCCGTTCCGAACGTACGCACCAGCAGGTCGCCGATTTTTCGCGATGCGTCGAGGGCGGGCTGGTAGCCGGTGGCCTGGTAGTAGCTCACCAGTCCGAGCAGATCGTACTTGTGGACCCACACATCCCAGCTGGTCCAGCGCTTGTCGTCGGTGTAGGTGCCGAGATAGCCATCGGGGAGTTGCGTGGAGATGAGCTCGCGCGCGATGCGATCCATCAGAACCTTGATGCGCGGGTCGTCGGTGTAGAGCCAGGCGTTGGCCGCGGCGTGGAGGAACTTGCCGGCATGCTCGCCCGCCCAATCCTGCGGGCCGGGGCGATGTTCGAAACAATCGATGAGCGCTTTTTCGTCGACGTGGAGCAGACGGCCTTCCAGATTGACGCGCATACGTTCGCCGAGGATGCCCTCGATGCGCTGCCCGTTGTACGCGGCGGGAGTGAACTGGTCGGGGACTTTGTCGGGAACGACGGGGGACTTGGCGGGCTGAGCTGCAAAACCGGGCAGAGTCAGCAGGGCCGCAAGGATGACTTTACGCATGGCCGACGCCATGATAACGCAATTGCAGCGAGACCAGTTATGCGGCGACGGCCGGGGGGTGTTTAGCCGATTTGGGGAGAACCACTCCCTTAAGGGAGCGGCTCGGAAGATAGCCGCTGATTTGATGGCAGTTACTGAGCCGCGCGCGTCAGCAAGCGGTCGTCGGGAACGGTTTCCCCCAAATCGGATAAGCCCGCGGCGACCGGGACCTCCCACCAGAGGTCGGGAACTTCCGGGCACGGGCGGCGCTCGACCGCCACGCCGCGGGCGCGCAGCGCGGTGACGATGTGGCCGACCACTGCGGGGATCGCACCCTGCACGGCCGGCGTCAGGCCGGGGCCGAAAGACGTCGTTTCCGGCACGACGCCGATGAGCAGAACCTCCCGCGGACCGCACCCGGCGATCTCCAGCATGGCGAGGCACTGCCCCACCGCGGGGTCATGCGGACTCAGCCGCGGCGGGAGTTTGGCGCGGAGCAGCGTATTCTTATCGTAGGCACGGATGGCGCCCGGCGCGGCATCGCTGCGAACGGTGTCCAGCAGGATGACCGTATCCACGCCAGCGATGTGCGGGACCAGGTCCAGCCCGGGAGTTCCGATATCGAGTATCGTCACCTCTTTGGGGACCGCGTATTGGGCGGCGAATGTCGCCAAGGCGTAAGGCCCGGCGCCGTCGTCGCCCATCAGTACGTTGCCCATCCCCAACACGGAGATTCGCATGATCAGAGTACCTTGATCCGGCTGATTTCGCGGCCCTCGGGATCGAGCGTGTGCACGGCGCAGGCCAGACACGGGTCGAAGGAATGGATGGTGCGGAGCATCTCCAGCGGCAGTTCGGCGTCGGCCACCGGGTTTCCAGCGAGCGAGGCCTCGTACGGGCCGGGCGTACCCTTTTCGTCGCGCGGGCTGGCATTCCAGGTGGTCGGCACGACGGCCTGATAGTTGGTGATCTTGCCGT
>Ga0182030_10018233_pt1 | contig 13476 bp, 9 predicted proteins | sample 812S3MmetaG_FD_121299 | JGI IMG/M metagenome (GOLD analysis project Ga0182030, IMG submission 121299) | Permafrost microbial communities from Stordalen Mire, Sweden - 812S3M metaG (Illumina Assembly) | ecosystem: Environmental > Terrestrial > Soil > Wetlands > Permafrost | place: Sweden... | reverse complement strand
CGGCTTCCAGGTCCGGCAGAGAGATAGGCATCGGGGGCCTCCTGTTCTGAGTGTATATAAACACTCAGAACAATGCCACAGCACCGGAATCTGCCCAACCCTCCATTTCTATGTCGCGCACCCCTTCATGGCCTCGTCATCGCCTTCGTTATGCATTGCATATACAATTGAAGAGTCGTGTTCGATTGGGCCCCGGGCAACCTGAAGAAGATCCGGGTTCACCGGGTCACAGCGGCGGAAGTGGAGCAGGCGCTGTCCCGCGAGCCGATCTTAATCTAGGAACAGGCCGCCGATGACGAGACCCGTTACGTGTACTACGGAGAAACGGAACGCAGCCGTCTGCTGGCAATAGTCCCGACGCGCGACTACCTGGAGTGTCGCGCGCGAGGAGAGTGATGCAATGAGAAAGCCGAAAAAACGAACGCCGACGGCCTTGAAGATGCCAAGTTCATCAACGAGGACGAGGAAGCGAAATGGTGGGCTGGTGCGGAGGGCCGGGAGTTTCTCAAGCGGCAATCCGGCGCGGGAGCCACGGGGAAACGGAAAGGCTCGCCTCTCGTGTCCGGTCTGAACCGCGCCGCCAGCGTGCAGATCGCGCTGCGATTGCCCGCGCAGGATCTCGCCAAAGCTCGCGAGATCGCCGGCCATAAAGGGATCGGCTACCAAACCCTGCTAAAGATGCTCGTGCGCGAGGGGCTGCAACGGCGGGGCGGTTCCTTCCACCGGTGGCGCACCTCCGGCTCGAAAGGCGAGACCGGAGCTAGAAGTGATATTTCAGTGCCAGTTGTATATTGCGCGCGCCTTGCGATCCCGTAATTCTCCCGAGGTTCCCATTCCCGAACTCGCCATTTTCGATCGCGCCGGCCGGAACGGTTATTCCCGGCGAATTCAGAATAGGTGTATTGGTCACGTTGATTGCCTCCGCGCGAAACTCCAGGTTCTGGTGCTCGGTCAAGGCAAATCTCTTCGACAGGCTGAAATCGGCCGTGCGCAAACCGGGCCCCCGGACCGTGCCCACTCCGCAGTTGCCGAACGTTCCTAACGACGGATGGGCGTAGGAGTTCGGGTTGAACCACTGGTAGCCGCCGGCGGGAGCGTCCACCAGCCCCAAGACCTGGCCCGGCGCGATGCAATTGGCCCGCGGATTGGAGCCATGTGTCTGCGAGGTGTCCTGGTAGTTGGCGATCGTCAGCGGAAAGCCGCCGTGAATCGTAAGAATGATGTTGGCCTGCCAGCCGCCTGCCACGGCATTCAACACCCGGTTCATGTTCGTCCCGATTGCCCGGCCGCGGCCGAACGGCAGATCGTAGGTCGCATAACCATTGAACGCGTTGGTGGCGTCAAAAAAGCACGGGCCCCATTGCGACCGGCCGTTGTAGGCGTTCGGCCAGTACGTGTACGAGGTCGATACCTGCCCGGAGCTGCCATAATAGCCGAGCGAATCGGTCATGCATTTCGAGTACGTGTAGTTGGCCTGGAATTCGAGGCCGCTAAGCAGCCGCCTCTGCACCGATAACTGGAATGCATTGTAATCTCCGTACCCGACCGATGCCGTGTCCTTCGCCGAGCCGATTTCGCTCTGCAGCGTCGGATTGCCGCTCAGATAGAACCCCGGGGAAACCGTCCCGTTGGGATTCAGGATGCTCTGCGAAATCAGGATCGGCACCATCAGGTGGTTGTTCTTCTGTCCGACATAGCCGGCCTGAATCGTCATCGAATTTCCGAGCTGCCGCTGCACCGTCAGGTTCCATTGCGCGGAATCCGCCGGACGGTCGTTCGGATCCCAGACCCGCAGCGAAGCCCCGATGAATTCCGTTGCCGGATTGCTGCCCGCTCCGAATACCGTGTAGCCTTGGGCCAGCGTCGAAGGCATCTGGCTAGCCGTGTAGCTGATGGCGTGCGCGGCGGCGAAGGGCGCATTCAGCGGCAGCCGCAGGTTGCTGCCCGTCCCTTCCATAAACGTCGAGACCGTGGCCGCCGCGCGAATCACTGTGTCCTTCCTCGGCGTCCAGGCGATGCCCACGCGCGGCTGCCAATCGGCCGGACCGTAGTAATTGTTGTAAAGCGCCCGGCAGTTGGTATACGGGCAGGGTTGGCCGGCCAGGTATTCCTGTCCGCTGACCAGTCCGAAATTCGCCTGCCGGTTATCCACCTCGGTGAGCGGCGTGGTCAACTCCCACCGCAGGCCTAGGTTGACGGTGAGGTTGTTCGCGATCCGCCAATCATCCTGGTAAAACGCGGCGAAGGTACTGGAACGTTGTCCCCACGTGCCGCCGTTGATGCCGCCCTGCACTTGGGTCGGCAGTCCCGCCATGAAATCCGCCTCAGCCGCGCCCGTGTACTGGCCGGAGAAGTTGAACTCGCCCGCGATTCCTTCGTTGCCCGGATAGAAGATGTCGATCCGCTGGCGCGAAACCTGGAAACCGATGTGCATCATGTGCGTCCCGTGCGTCAGGATCGCGGTATCTTCCGCTTGAATCACCGTGTCGGCCTGCGGCTCCCCCGTATCCGGGTTGCCGAAGCCGATGCCGACCGCGCTCAGGTTACCGGCCGTGAAATCGAATGCCGGCAGAATGTTGGTGGGAACGGCGGGGATGCCGACGCTCTGCGCCGTAATGCCGTTTCCGCTGATGATGCCGGTGACGGCCGGAATGTAATTCACGCCGGCGCGAAAATCGTTCACAAACCACGGGCTGATCGTCCGCGTGTAGCCGACCGTCGCGTTGAAGATGCGATACTGCGTCGCCGAGTTATACAGCAAGGGCATGCTGTTGTCGCTCGGATTGAAAATGTTGCCTTGCGAATAGCGCCCGAACACGTGGTCCTTCCCCGAGGCGTTCCAGTCCACCTTCACATCGCCCTGGTCCTGATCGGCATAGGAATGGGTGGTATTGACGGAATTGTTGGTCAAGGCGCCGTTCACCGGCTGGGGATACAAAGGAGAAGCCATAATCGCCAACGCCTGCGGGCTGAGCAGCGCCTGCGGCATGATGTTGCCGGGAATCGGGGTGGTCGTACCGGGATCGTGCAGCTGCGTTCCGCTCGCCAGAATCTGCGAGAAATTGCCCGTGCGCTCGGGCGCCGTCAGCACGGTGAATGAGCTGCTTGTCGAAGGCTGGTCGAACCGCGACCCCTGGTAATCTCCGAAGACGAACAGCTTGTTCTTGATCAGCGGCCCGCCCAACGTGGCGCCGAACTCGTTCCAGCGCAGCAGCGGCCTGGGCAGATGGTTCCAGTTGTTGGCCCAGGTGTTCGCATTCAGTTCGTCATTGCGGAAGAATTCGTACACGCTGCCATGAAGCTGGTTGGTGCCGGATTTGATGCTGACGCTGATGATGCCGCCCATGAAGCCGCCGAACTCGGCCGAGGCATTCTGCGTGATCATGTTGAATTCCTCGATCGCGTCCACACTGGGCGTATAGCCCACGTAATTTCCCTGCGGATAGTTATCGTCCAGACCGTCCAGCAGGAAGTTGTCCGCCTGCTCGCGGTTGCCGTTGATGTAGGGCCGGCCGCTGGCGACCGTCGAATACGATCCTGTAAACTCGGACGGATTCGGCGTGATCGACCCGGCCGAAAGCAGCGTAAGCTGCACGAAATTTCGCGTGGCCAGCGGCAGCGCCTGGTTCGTCCGCGAATCGATCACGGTATCCAGTTGCGTGGAATCCGTTTTCAGCACCGGCGCGGTGCCCGCTACGTCAATCGATTGCCGTACCTGCCCGACCGGCGGCGTGAAGTCCAGCCGCGCCGTCTGGTTCAGCACCAGCAGGATGCCAGAGCGCACGGCCGTCTGAAAGCCTGGCGCTTCCACTTTCACCGTATACGTTCCGACCGGCAGGCGCGGCAGGTCGTAATTGCCGTCCGTATTGGTCTTGGCCGTCCAGACCGAGCCGCGATCCACATCGGTGGCCGTAATCGTTGCTTTGCCGATCGGTGCGCCGGAGGGGTCCGTAACCAGGCCCGTAATCGCGGCCGTCACCTGCTGCCCCCAAGAGGATGACGCAACCGCCACGAGCATGGTGCAGACGGTGGTTGCCAGGAACAACTGCTTTCGAAATCCGATTCTCATGCGCAAATGCCTTTCATCGTTCTGGTTGCAATGCTTCGGTCAGCACGCGCCCGTCAAAGTCCAGAGGCTCCAGGCCCAGCAGGCGCGTAATGGTGGGGGCAATATCGATCTGGCGGACGTGCCCGATGCGCACGCCCTTCCGAAACCCGTCGCCGGCCAGCACCAGCAGCGGATACATCGCCGGGTACTGTGGCAGGTATCCGTGCGAGTACGCCGGACTCCGGCGCTGCCGCAATTCGGTGGAATTGTCCGGCGCCTGGACCAAAAACGTGTCGATGTCGGAAACGATCAGGTACTGTCCAGGAATGCGGTCGCTTTTTTCATATTCCGGCAGACCGAGCGACGGATAATCCGCGGACCGGTAGATCCGCAGGATGTGTGGGTTATTTTGAATCTCGTGGAGTGCCTGCCGCAGCTTTGGCTCGTCCGTGTCCGGCGCAAAGCCCGGCAGAAGACGAACGAAGAGCGACCAGCCTCCCGCGTATAGTTTGACCTTGCCGGTCAATCCGGCAGCGGCGAAATACGGCCGCAAGTTCAATTCGTAATGAACGGTGGTAAATCCGTGGTCCGCAGTCACGACGAATGCGGTCCGGTCATAGATCCCCGCCTCTTTGGTCGCCGCGACGATCTGCCCGATCATCGCATCCACATCGTGAAACGCCGCTTGCGCCAGCGGATGCGACGGCCCATAAGTATGTTCCGCACCGTCCGTCTCGATGAGGTGGATCGCGGCCAGATTCGTCTTGTGCTTTCGAATCGCCTCGCAAAGAGCCAGCGTGCTCACGTAATCCAGAACGTGGCCGTCCATGTTGGCTGCCAGCATCCGGTTGTCGAGATCCACCGGCACGCCTTCCGCCCGCAATTCCTTGATCCATGCGTTCTCCGTCACCACGCGCTGTTTGCCCGTGGTCCGGATCATGAAATTGAAATCGATGGAGGGATCGTCGTTGCTCTCCGGCCAGAGCACGGACGCCGTTGTCAAACCTTTTGCTTTGGCCGTGTCGAAGATGGTCCGGGTACGCACCGCTTCATTGTGCGGCAGGCTGTTGGCGGCAAAGCGCGTGTCGTGCGCGCGGTCGAATATTTCATTGCTGAGGTCGCCGTGCTTCTCCGGTAGGACGCCGGTAACGATCGTGGTGTGCGAAGGATGCGTTTCGCTCGGGAAAACCGTCTCGCTGCTCTGGGCCCACACGCCGCTCCCGATCAGTTCGCGGACATTCGGAACTAAAAGATCGGGATTCTCAAGCTGGTAGGCCGCGCCGCCGTCAATCGTGATCAGAATGACATGCTGCGGCTGGGCGTGAGCAAAGATCGCCAGCAGGATGCCCACAAACAGAAACCTGCCAGAGGATGCGAGACCCATATTAAGGTATTGTTGGCATTATGGCTGATTACCCGTGACAGCGTAATGAGGGACCGGTATCAGAGGGTTTACAGAGCAATCACTTAGGTCAGCCTGACACCCGCCCCCTCGATTTCCCCAGGCAGATGTAATTTCCCTCACCATCCCTTCCGCCACCTGATATCGTATGTTCCAGCGGAGCCTGCAGCAAATGAAGATACGTCCCGAAGACGCACTGGAATATCACGCGTCGGCGCCGGCCGGCAAAATTGCGGTCACTCCGACTAAGCCGTGCCGCACGCAAATCGATCTCAGCCTGGCGTACACGCCGGGCGTGGCCGTGCCGTGTCTCGAAATCGAGCGGGACCCGTCGCTGGCTTATCGCTATACCGCCAAGGGCAACCTGGTGGCGGTGGTCACCAACGGAACGGCCGTGCTGGGGCTGGGCAATATCGGCGCCCTGGCCGGCAAACCGGTGATGGAAGGCAAAGCGGTGCTGTTCAAACGCTTCGCCGATATCGACGTGTTCGATATCGAGCTTGCCACCAACGACCCGGCCGAAGTGATCCGCGCCTGCCAGATGCTCGAGCCCACTTTTGGCGGCATCAACCTCGAAGACATCAAGGCCCCCGAATGTTTTGCCATCGAGGAAGAGCTGCGCCGCACCATGAAGATCCCGGTGTTCCACGACGATCAGCACGGAACGGCCATCATCTCCGGCGCCGGATTGCTGAACGCTCTCGAAATCGCGGGCAAGAAAATCGAAGAGGTGAAGGTGGTTTTCAACGGCGCCGGCGCCAGCGCCATCGCCTGCGCCACGCATTACGTCAACCTGGGCGTGCGCCGCGAAAACATCCTGCTGTGCGACACCAAGGGCGTGATCTACGAAGGCCGCACCGAAGGAATGAACCCCTACAAGGCCCGCTTTGCGGTGCCCACCAACCGCCGCACCCTGACCGAGGCCCTGGAAGGCGCCGACGTGTTCTTCGGCCTCTCCCAGGGCGGCGCCGTCAGCCCCGAAATGGTCAAGACCATGGCGCCCGATCCGCTGATTTTCGCCCTGGCCAACCCGGATCCAGAGATCTCCTACGACGTGGCTGTGGCCGCGCGGCCCGACGCCATTGTGGCCACGGGACGCTCGGATTATCCCAACCAGGTGAACAACGTGCTGGGCTTCCCGTTCATCTTCCGCGGGGCGCTGGACGTGCGCGCCACCTCCATCAACGACCAGATGAAGCTGGCGGCCACGCGTGCCCTGGCCGCGCTGGCGAAGGAAGACGTTCCCGATTCGGTGTTGCAGGCCTATGGCGTGGAGCGGCTGTCGTTCGGCCGCGAATACATCATCCCCAAGCCCTTCGACCCGCGCGTGCTGATCTGGGAAGCCTCGGCGGTGGCGCGGGCGGCGATGGAAACGGGCGTGGCGCGGCAGCCGGTCGATCTGGCGCAGTATCGCGAAGAGCTGGAGCGCCGCCTGGGCCGCGCCAACGAAGTGATGCGCGGCATCATTCACAAAGCCCAGCGCGATCCCAAACGGGTGGTTTTCCCGGAAGGCGAACAGCCCAAGATCCTGCGGGCCTGCCAGATTCTGCTGGACCAGAAAATCGCCGCTCCGGTGCTGCTGGGCAACGCCGAAACCATTGGCGCGCGCGTGGCCGAGATGCGCCTCCATCTGGGCGGGGCGGAAATCGTGGACCCGGAAGCTTTTCCACGCATCGGCGCATATACCGAGGAGTTTTACCGCCTGCGCCAGCGCAAGGGAGTGACCCCCACCGAAGCCGCGAAAATGGCGCGCGCCCCGGTCACCTTCGCCAGCCTGATGGTACACATGGGCGATGCCGACGCCCTGGTGGGTGGCTTGACCACCCACTATCCCGACACCATCCGGCCGGCCCTGCAGGTGATCGCGGTACGGCCGGAGCTGCGCCGGGTGGCGGGCGTCTACCTGCTGATCGCGCCTAAGGGCGGTCTGTATTTTCTGGCCGACACCACGGTAAACATCGAACCCGACGCCGAGGAACTGGCCGAGATCGCCATCATGGCAGCCGAAAAAGCCCGCCGCTTCGGAGAGACGCCGCGCGTAGCCGTGCTCTCCTTCTCGAATTTCGGCAGCACCAACCACCGCTTATCCGCCAAAGCCCGCGCCGTGGTCGACCTGGTGCGCCAGCGCGCGCCCGGCCTCATCATCGACGGAGAGATGCAGGCCGATACGGCCGTGCTGCCGAAACTCATCGAAGAAACCTACCCCTTCAGCCGGCTGAAAGGCGGCGCCAACGTGCTCATATTCCCTAACCTGGAAGCAGCCAATATCGCCTACAAGCTGCTGCAGACCTTAGGCGGCGGCGAAATGATCGGACCGCTGCTGGCCGGCCTCACCAAGCCCGTCCACGTGCTGCAGCGCGGATCGTCGGTCAATGACATCGTCAACGTGGCCGCCATCGCCGTGATGGACGCCCAGGAAACCGGCAAACCCTACCGGGTCCTGATGACCGAAGGCTGAGCCCATGGGGGGTGCTTAACCGATCTGGGGATTTCGCAGTTGAGGCCAGGCAACCGCTCCCTTACGGTCGCGGCTCGGTTACGGGCACCGCGTGTTTGCAGTCACTTACCGAGCCGCGACCGTCAGGAAAGCGGTTAATTGGTGCCGGCGGCGGCGACGTTGACCTTGGCGGCGATCTCGAACTCGCGTTGCCGGGCCCGGCTCTCCTGGCGGGACTGGCGGTCCCAATCGCGAAGCCGGACAAACGCGATGCGGGCGGCGTCGGCACCTCTCCAGTACCAGTTGTCGCGCAGAAAGTGATTGCGCGCGGTCAGCGTGACGCGGCGCACGAACTTGACCAAACCGCGCGGCCCGTCCGGCTCCGGGCCGCCAACCAGGTCCAGCCGCGGCTGCTCGCAGGCATTGAGCGAAACCACGGCTACGCGGGCGTCGCTCGATACGCCGCGCCGGTAAATGAATCCGGATTCGCGCAACATTTCCGGCCGTTGCACGTAAGTCACCGAATCCACGCATCCGGTATACACCAGGTCGCTAACCACTTTGTCGCGCTCGCGGTCCACTTCCACCTGAATTTGATGGGTGAAGCCGAAAGGATGGATGGAAAAAGTAGTGCCGATGTCCTGGGTGGCGGCCGACGCCCAGAGCTGGCGCCCGCGCCATTCCTCGTCGCGCGCCCAGATCCGCATATGATGGCGCATTTCGAACGTATTCAGGCTTTTTTGCAAACGGAGGGTGGGTTCCTGGCCGTCCAGCATCAGGGTGCGCATGGGCGCGTCGCTGAACTCGTGGCTTTCCACGATGGCGCGAATGGCTCCCATGCCGTTGCGCATCGAATTGGGAAGGGAGCCGGTCCAGCCGGCGGCATTGAAGGCGCGCAGCAGCGATTCCTGGGGGCCGACGAACATCAGGTTCACCAGGTCGATCGGTTGGCGCTGGCGCTTCGAATAGCTCCAGTAGGGAAGCTCTTCGACGATCCGATCGAGCTCCATTTGATCGTCCATGCTCAGATCCATCGGCGCCGCTTCACAGGCCGAAATCTCTCCCATCGCCTCCGGGAACCGCACCTCCAGGTTGAACTCGGTGCCGCGGCGGTAATGGATTTCCGGATCGGGGAAGTGAAACATGCTGGATTCGATCGCGAATAGCGGCAGCACGGCCATAGGATGGCCCATGGCAAGGAAGGCCAACCTCTCCGAAAACCGATTGGAGAGCGTGGAGGTGGCGCGTTCGCCATGGATCGTGCCATGCGAATCCACCCGCTCGCGAGCGTTATCGATGGACTCCAGGTGAGCGTCCAGCGGGTAGTCGCGGCCATCGGCGAGATGGACGGTAGAGAATTCCAGCCGCAGCGATGCGGTTTCATGGAGGAAACCCAGGCCGACGCGATGAAGGTGGGCCACCGAACCGCGAATCACCGTGCCTTCCGGAAGTTGGCCCACCGGCCCGCAGAGCGGCGTGGTGACAGCCGCCTCGAAAGTGGAGCCGGTTCGCGTGCTGTAGGTGGTGATCGGGGTGAGCAGGCGGGTTTCGATCCGCAACGCGGCGGGTTCGGCCGCCATCAGCAGACCGCCTTGCAACAGACAACAACCCAAAATGCCGGAGACTCGAACCCGTTTGTTTGGCGGGTTAGGGCAGCTCACGCCCCGCCGCCCCGTCGGGCAATGGCGTCCGGGCTCAGAGGAGAGGGAAAATGTCTTTGATCTCATCGGCGGAGTCGACTTAGTGCCGATTCTGTCGGGCTGCTTCATCGCACCTGTTTTGTAAATGCACGGTTGGCGCCATCTTCGGCCGCCCGGCCAGAGGCGACACGGCAACCATGCATGCAAAGGGCTTTGCCCGAAAATCTCGGCGGCGCGACCGGTTCGCCGTGGCCGGTAGCACTTCGATTCGGCCGCGGCAAATGCAGGTTCTGTAAGGAAGGTGCAGATATTGCTTGTGCGGCATGATCAATTTCGCTTTCCTATTGAACGTCGTCTTTCTTCCGGCCCAGGAGCTTGCGCTGCACGGCGGGCAAAAGACGTTGAACATCCGGCCAAAACTCCGACATCAGGTTCCCCGTAACCCCGCCCGTCATGCTTGTCCCGATTCGGCCCAACATCACGTTCCCGGTCCGGCTGGCCGCCGGGTAGTACGCATTCGACGCGGCGATTCCCATAAGCATACCAAATATATTGGAAGCATTGAATGCATTTTTGCCGGAGTCCTGACGGCAGACCAGCAGGCGGGAGATCGAATAGCCGACCCGGCTGGCAATGCGGTGCGCGGGGCCGTAGCGGAAATACCGTGGGTCCTGGTGGAGGGCCCAGGCCACCAACCCCGCGCTGAAAACGCTCTGGGAAGCACTGTCGCCAATAGCGGCGCCGACCCGCATGCCATAGGCTGGCCAGCCTTCGCCATACTTGGGGGTCTGGTTGGCGGCCTGCGAAAGCGCGGCAGTCATGAAGGCGGTAGCGATGTTAAACGGATCCACCGTTTCCCGCCAACCCAGCTCCCATTTCTGCGCGCCCGTTAAGGGCAGCACCTTGGTGAAGGCTTCGCGCACGGTCTGATAATCGGGAATCACGCCGGCAATGCGTTGTTCATAATTTAGAGGTACGGCGACCGCGGCAGGTTCCACGCCCGGCGCGGGGATCGCCGCTTCATTGTCGGCTTCCGGACCGGGCGCCGGGACTTGCGCCATCGCGCCCGTAAGCGCGAAACCGATCACGGCGAACATTGCCCGGACACACCTCACGATTGCATTTGGATGCACTCCGATGACCGATTGGTTACGCCTGCGATACCAGGTATGTCGGGTTTACTCTAAAGGGCTATCGAGGCAATAGCGGCGGCGTGAGTTTACGTACCTATCGCCCCGGCAACGGTGGTTTCTCCACTGACGCCCCGGTCTTCGAGCTCCTGGAGCAGCGGCGCTTCGAGCGCATCGGCATCGACCTCAACCGCGCACGCCGCTACGGTTTCCGGCGCCGCGCCGTTGAAGCACAGCTCGCAGACCGCAAATCCGCCCTCCGGCATCGGCAGGGGTGGACCGAAGGTGCGGCAGACAAGGGGACGGGAGGCGTACAGTTCACAGCCGCCCGTGGCCGGGTCGAGCACGGGACAAGGGTCGTTTTCGGTCGCTTCTTCCGAAAGCGTGCGCAGCCGCTCGGCCGCCGCCTGGGCTCGCACGGTGATTTCGCGGGCACGGGCCGGATCGCCGGCGGCCAACTGGGCCAAGCCGTTTCGCAGCCGCTCGGCATCGAGCGGGCTGATGGGAAACGGCCCCATGCAGCAATCGGTGCAGCCCAGCCGGCACAGCAGCCAGGAACCCGCCCGCCGGGCCGCGTCGGCGACCGCCGCATCCACGATCCGGATCAGGTTAGAATCAGCGGCCGTCAGGCCGCCCTGGCTTATACCCACCAGGCTGCGGCGGGAGGCTGGCGGACAATCAGGCCGTTCAGGAATGCCGCTGCCTTGGTCAGCCCTTCCTCGGGCGACATCAGGCTGTCTTCGTGTTCGATCGAGAGCACGTAGTCGTAGCCGAACATGCGCAAGGTGGAAACGAATTCGCGCCACCATTCTTCCCCGTGGCCATAGCCGCAGGTGCGGAAGATCCAGGCGCGGTTGCGCTCGTCGGTGTAGGACTTGGTGTCGAGCACGCCGGTGAGCGGCAGGTTGCGCTGGTAAATCTGCGTGTCTTGGCGTGTACATAGAAGATGGCATCGCCCAGCAGGCGGATGGCGGCAACCGGATCGATGCCCTGCCAGAACATGTGGCTGGGATCGAGGTTGCAGCCGATCGACGGGCCGGCGATAGCGCGCAGCTTAAGCATGGTTTCCGGGCTGTAGACGACGAACCCGGGGTGCATCTCGATGGCCACGCGAACGCCGTGAGCGGAGGCGAATTTGGCGTGCTCGATCCAGTACGGCGCCACCACTTCCTCCCACTGCCACTTCAGGATTTCGAGATAATCGGGCGGCCACGGACAGGTCACCCAATTGGGCCACTTGGCGGCCGGGGAGTCGCCGGGGCAGCCGCTGAAATCCACCACCACAGGGACGCCCAGCTTTTCCGCCAGCAGAATGGTCTTGCGGCTCACCTCGCGATCGTGCGCCGCGCGCGCCCGATCGGGGTGCAGCGGATTGCCATGGGAGCTCAGCGCGCTGATGGAGAAGCCTTCGCCATCGAGCGTCTTGCGGAATTCCGCCAGTTCGGCCGGATGCTCCAGCATACTGAGCTTGCAATGCGGATCGCCGGGATAGTTTCCAGTGCCAAGCTCGACGGTATCGATGTTCAACGACTTGAGCTTCTTGAGAACATCCGGCAGGGGCAACTGGGACAACAGGGGAGTGAAACAGCCGACTCTCACGTGGGTCTCTCCTTTGCGAAGAAACAGAATATCACGGCGGCTGGAAAGAGGAGTGCTCTTTGCGGGCAAGCGTTGACGAGGGACGCCGGCCAACCTAAACTGAAAGCGAAGCCGTCTCTTGGCGCGCAATCGATCATGACCGTCACCGTCAAAGACAATGAAGCCCTCGTGGTGCCGCCGTCCGTCCGCCGGCGAGCCGGCCTGAAAGGCGGACAGGAACTCGAATTCAAGGTGTCCGGTGGAGTGATCACCATCCGTCCCAAACCTTCCGTCGCCGACGACGAATACACGCCCGAGCAGCGCCGCGTGATCGATGCTCAGCTTGCCGAGGGCTTGGCCGACGTCGCCGCCGGCCGCGTCCGTGGTCCGTTTTCCACGCACAAGGAGTTCATCGCCTCACTCCACAAAGAAGCCAGGAAACTGAGCCGCAAGAAGACTACGCGTCCGGCGCGATGAGGCTCCTCCGCACCACCGGCGGCCAGCCACTCCATGCCACAGGCAATGCGGTAACCTTCGTCGCTAGTCTCGGTGAAGATCCGCCACGTCGAGCCGATCCGCACGGCGGCCAATAATGTGGCGAGCAGCGCAATAATCCACGCGGTACGAGGCACGGGGGGAAAGATCGTCCGCTTGTAACATTCCTAAACCGCTATACTTTCTCTTGCGCCGTTCCATACGCAGCAAAGTTGCTCTCTCCGCCTGCCTGCTGGTTGGTGCAGGATGCGAGCCGGCTTTCCTTCGCTATAATGGCTGACCATGATGCGTCTTCACTCTTGGCTATTAGTGGGCGCGGCGGCAAGTTTGGCCGCGGCTACGATTGACGAATCCTGGTTCAGTGCGCTCGAATGGCGCAGTATCGGCCCGATGCGCGGGGGGCGTTCCATTACTTCGGCGGGCAGCTCCAGCCGGCCGTACGAATATTACTTCGGCGCGACCGGCGGCGGGCTCTGGAGGACCACCGATGGCGGCCTCACCTGGCACCCCGTAACCGACGGCCAGCTTGCCAGCTCGTCTGTGGGCGCGGTTGCCGTGTCCCAGTCCAATCCCGACGTGGTCTACATCGGCATGGGCGAAACCGAACTGCGCGGCAACATCATGCAGGGCGACGGGATTTACAAATCGGTGGATGCCGGCAAGACCTGGCAGCACGCGGGCCTGACCGATACCCAGGCCATCTCGCGCATCCGCATCGACCCCGCCAACCCGGACCTGGTCTATGT
>Ga0182030_10018232_pt1 | contig 13477 bp, 12 predicted proteins | sample 812S3MmetaG_FD_121299 | JGI IMG/M metagenome (GOLD analysis project Ga0182030, IMG submission 121299) | Permafrost microbial communities from Stordalen Mire, Sweden - 812S3M metaG (Illumina Assembly) | ecosystem: Environmental > Terrestrial > Soil > Wetlands > Permafrost | place: Sweden... | reverse complement strand
GGATCCAAGCTCGGCCACGGGTACCAGCGCGGTCAGCGTTGGTCCGGGCGCGGCCTTGGGCGGTTCCGGCGTCATTGGTCCAACGGTCAGCGGAGCGGGAGTCACGCTGGCGGGCACCGGCACTACGACGAGCAAGGTCGCCACACTGATTTCCGGCGGGGCTCAGCCTGCAATAGGTGCGAATGGCGCGAATACGGCGGTGGCAGGTCCCGGGTTGACTCTGGACAACAGGACGGCCCACGGTGTTATTTTGAATGCGGCTGTTTTGAGCGCAGGCCTCCCCACCGCCAATCTGACGTTCTACCTGGGCGCCGGGACGACAGGCCTGAACGGGTCCACGATTGGCCAGGCTCCATCCGACTTTGCCAATCCCAATACAGGCTCGACCTACATGAATGTGCTGGGCAGCACGCCGGGAGAGCTGGCGTTTGCGTCGGGCGATACGATCACGGTGATCGATCTGACGGGGGGCAACCTGCAACTTAATCTCAACGTCCCCTATCTCCTGATCCAGGCGGACAGTAACGCCGATTATTCGGGCCTTGTGACCACGGGCGGCACGGATATCAACGGCAACGCCCTGAACGGGTTTGTGACGGACCTGATACTGACGACGGGAACAGGCACTGCGGCTGGCGAATACTACGACACTCGCCTCTACCTTTATAACGGCGACCTGGAAATCGTACCGGAGCCGGGCACATGGGTGATGCTGCTCGGAGGACTGATCGTGCTTATGTTCTTCCAGAGCCGTCAGCATCGCAAGCTCAGCTGATGATCCGAAAATTTGTAACCTGTCATTGTAACCCGACGGGGTCGAAATTGGCCTACTCAGGATAACTCCAGATAATCGACCTTCATGCGTTTCTCCTCTAAAGATGACGTGAGAAGAAATGGGATAAAATACCCTGCCTGGCGTGTAAAGGACCTGCTCTGCCGCCAAGCTAAGACGCCCGGGCGAACTTCAATGCCAGCGGGTACCAGGTGGGAACCTGAACATTCCTGGTGGGCTTATATAATCCGAAGAGTCGGAGACACCATCCGATCCGCCACATCCAGGTATGCTGCTTAAAGTCGTACGTGCGCAGCCCGGTCGTGTAAGCGCTTTCCGCGTGAACCGGAGCTTTGGCCATCGTCTCGAGATAAAAATTGGTAAAAGGCTCAAAGAGCCGGGACAGCGTTCGTGCCGTTAACTGATACTCAAAAAAGCATTCCTTGGTGTGATATTCCAAGGTCGCGACAAAAACGTCGCCGGCAAACGCATCATTCACGCCTTTGATGATTCCCAAACGGACCGATTCCTCGATATGCTCGAAAACAGAAATCGAGGCCGCATGGGTAATTTCCGGATGAGCCCTGAGTAATGCGCAGATGCTGTCGTAAGTGGCGAGCTGTCGATGGTAGACGATGTTCTTGTCCGCTGGACGCGTTTGATCGATGGAAACATCGAGGATGTGAACCTGCTTGATATGAGGGGCCAAAGTGGCGGCGAAAAATCCCGCGCCGGTCACTGGAGAACCACCGCCGATGTCCAACAAGACGGATTCTCGGGAAAGATCGAGCAACTCGATGGCTTGAAAATACTCCCAAAATCGTTGGCTGAGCTTGCCTCCTCCCAATAGATTTCCGTCCCATTCACTTGGATAATCCTTATGACCAAATCGTCGCCAAAGTTCGGCTTTGAGCTTGGACTTAAATTCCATGCCGGTAGTCATACGCTGCCAGGAAACAGCAAGTCGAGCCCTTAAGATAAGAATTACTCAGTTCCGGTGCATGAGGGCGGCAGCCCTTATATAGGCAAAGCTCGGGGCACTGCTCTCGGAAGTGATTGCCAAATTGGAGGCGGCTTTCACATGATCTACGCCTGCCTTCCAGACGCCCTAACGTTCTTTTTTCATTTCATATTGCTTTCCGGCCAAGGCGTCCTTAACAAACGCGCCCCAGAATGGCGTGGGAATGCAATACTCCCAGTCCAGAATCATATCCGGTGTCGCGCGGGTGTGGAAACACCATGCGGTCCAATTCAGATGGTTCTTCTGGATGAAACCAATCGCATCGGGCGCCCAGGTGTAGGGATCCTCCTGCTGGTCGAGGGGTATGAAATTCATCTTGTTGACATCCGCCCCGCATTCACCAACCAGAACCGGATATTTCGCGGCCGTGCCCATGATGTGTGCGGCCCAGCCTGCATGCCAATTATAGAAGTGGGTTGCATACATGATGCCATTGCCGCCTTTGTCATCGAGCGCATAGCCATTCACGATGCCCGTGAGATCGAAGGCCCATCCGAGGCCGCCCGCCACGATGATATTTTTTGCGCCTGTCCCGCGCACGGTGTCGACCAGGGCCTGCATGCCAACTGATTGGACGGTTTTTGGGTCCTTGCCCTTGATCTCCACCGGTCCGCCATTGCGCCAGACGTCCCAGGTCGTGTCGTGCGGCTCGTTGAGAATGTCGAAGAGGACCGCGGGGTTGTTTTTATAACGGGCGGCGGCGTCCCTCCAAAAATCGACGCAACTCTGATCGGGAGTCATATAACGGTGGAGATCGAAGACGATGTAGGCGCCATTCGCGGCGGCGATCTTGATCACCTTGTCGGTGATCGCGCGGTAGGTTTCGGAATCGCAGCCGTTCGACTTATCCTTGTCCTTGCCGAACCAAAAGCCGTCCAGTACCGGGAGGCGGATGACATTTGCCTTCCAATCGTGAATCGCGACATGGACCGACCAGAGAATTTCGTGCTCTTCGTCCGGGGATACTGAGAGATTGCAGACATTGACGCCCTGCAGCCAGACCTCCTTGCCATCCGCGGTAACGAGCCTGTTTCCGGAGGTTTTAAGCTCAGGCGATTGGGAAGGTGCGGCGATTTCCCGATCCAGGATGGCGGTCTCGTCGGCAAGCTTGGTCGTTTCCGCCGCCGCCGATGCTTCGACCGCGGCCTTCGCATCCGTCTTGCCCAGGGTCGTTACCTGGATTTCAGCAAGATCGAGCGTGCCGGCGTCAACCCGAAAGAGACAAGGCATGAGGGCGAAATAAAAAGTGCCGGAGGGCACGGCGAGGCGCTCGCTTACCCGGGTCCACGTGGTCGCGGTGTCCGCGAAGATGACCGAAGGCGCCGGAGCCGCAATCGGTTTGGCCTCCTTGTCGAGAAACATCATATTCATCCGCGCATCATCCTCGGGAAATCGACCTTTCTTCAAACCCGAAACCCGGTAGCGCGCGGATACCTCGATGGCCGTTACTCCCAGCGGAATCCGGACCGTGCGGTAAAGTTGAACGTGCTGCTCCGGCCTCCGCGAGACCAGCCTGAAGAAGTGTTTGCCGTTCTCTGATAGCCATGGAACGGTGCTGGCCACTCCCCTGCCCCAATCATCCGGCAAGGTGGCGCTTGTGGTGGCCAAGGTAAAATCGTCATGGGAAAGGAGCGACGTGCCGGCCGGAACCGACGGAGCAGGCGGAGGCGTGGCCGGTTCAGAAGCTGCCGAGTCATGGGTGGCATTTGACTTCACGCCCGGAGCCGTGTCCAACGACGAGGTATTCTGGGCGCGAAGTGCAAGCACCCCACACACAAGAAACAGAACGAGCGCAGGGAAGGGAGCAACTCGAAAGGTGAAGGACGCGGGGAAGCTTTTCCACTTTGATAGATTATTCCTGTTCATGTGTGTTGATCGGCTTACGTAACCGATATCAGAGCTTCTCCGTTCACGCCTTTTATTACAATCTGCTTTTCATCCCTGCCTAGAACTCATTGCAAAAGGACACGGGCCTCGCCGGGGGATGAGGGGTGGAACCCCTCATAAGTGCAATGCTCAGGGCCGTTGTTGCTACGCGTAACTTTTCCAAAGATCACGGACAAGCAGCCCCAGTCCACAGCAAAGCGCTGTGGTAATGTCCCTCCTATCTCAGGTAAGAGAACTGAGTGAAAGGGAAACTGCCTTTCCATTCTGAAAGGCGCAGATCTACTAGGGGAAGAGATTGCGAAACGATTGCGGTCCTGCGTAGGCTCTAAAGATAATTTCCTCAAATCTGTCTTCACGATCTGCCAACCATTACGACTATGAGCATACACTCACCTCTCACCCGGCAACCGATTGACGAATTTCGGGTCTTTCAGTACCGCCGCGCCCTCACCAAAACCATCCAGGCCATCGCGCAAAAAAAACTGACCATCGGCTATCTCGGCGGTTCTATCACGGAGGATGGCGATTGCAATTGGCCAGGGCCCGTATCGCGATGGTTTGCCCAAACTTTTCCGACCCTTGCCGTCGTATCGGAAAATGCCGGAATGGGTGCGACCGGGTCTGATTTCGCCTGCATGCGGGCGGAACGCGAGATCATCGATCGCGGCTGCCAGCTCACCTTCGTCGAATATGCTGTCAACGATTTCGACCAGACGACCGAACGCCGTTCCCGCACGCGGGAGGGTCTCCTCCGCAAGCTGCTCGCCGCCGGTCAGGAAGTCGTGATCGTCTATACCTACTACCAGGCAATGTATACCGACATGATCGAGGGAAGAGTCCCGGCCACCATTGCGGAATTCGAGAAGCTGGCTGAACACTATAAACTGAGTTCGGTCTGGGCCGGGCTGTACGCGCTCAACGAAGTGCGCTCTGGAGCGATGAAGTGGGGAGAATGGCTGCCAGACGCACTGCATCCGGCACATCGCGGCAGTTGGAGCTACGCTGAAGCGATAATCCAATTCTTAAGCAAGGAATTGCTGAACTCCCCCGGTCCGATAAAGAGGAAAGCCGCCACCCCTGCACTGCCCGAGCCCCTTTCCCCTCTCCATTGGCAGGGAATGACTCTTTTGCCTCTGACCAAAGTGAGTACCACGGGGCCGTGGGTACTGCGACGCATCCACAATCGTCTCCACATCGGACAGGTCCTCGAGACACACACCGTCGGCGCCAAATTGAGTTTCACTTTCACCGGACGTGGACTGGCACTCTCGTTCGAGTATGGGAAACGATCCTCTGAATTTAGGTATCGGATCGACGGCGAGGAATGGGTGCCCGTGGTGCGGGAGCGTTACGATTGGAGCGGCGACTGCGGCATGGTCCATCCATTTGTAACGCAGGACGACCTACCGGAAGGCCCGCACATCTTCGAGATGGAAGTCATCCATGGAAATCGTCCTGAGTGTACCGGCACGGAGTGTCGGCTAGGCCTTATTGGTGTGGTGCGCTGAACAACGCAGTGAGTTGCCGGTGGTCGGACTTCCTTATTGTACCCAGTTTGAGGATTAGTCGTTTCTAGTCCGAGCGTGTCTTCTACTGTCGCAACGAGCGAAGCTAACGAAGAGTCGCAACTCCCTTTTATGCAAGCTAGTAGGCGCGGAATGACGCCAGTTGTCGCAATCCGTCGCAAGGGTGGAAAAGCTGCCGCGCTAGGACTCGAACCTAGAACACCCAGATCCAGAATCTGGTGTGCTACCAATTGCACCACGCGGCATTTTAAGAGTTAAAACGAAACTGTTGATGAGGGTCTGTCCCACGTATTGGAGACCATTTCCCATCACCAACCTCCTCGCTTTGCAAGGGCGAGCACCTTACGTTTTTTGTCCCGGTAATCAAGTCCAAAGCGACTCCGATCGCTTCCGCGGGAGGTCCGCTAAGTGCTGCCTGGCAGTAATGGGATGACCAAATTTGCAAATAATAAGTGCGATGGTCGTTGAGCGCCGCTACACTGCAATGATGACAGGCCTTACCATTGCGGGACGCACTTTTGGCTCACGATTGCTCGTGGGCACGGGCAAGTTTTCTTCCAATCAGGCCATGGCCGAGTGTCTTGAAGCCAGTGGCACGGAGATTGTCACCGTCGCATTGCGCCGGGCTGATCTCACGGGTCAGGACGATCCTTACGCCGACATCCTCAACTTTATCGACCCCAAGAAATATCTCCTGCTGCCCAACACCAGCGGCGCGATGAATGCCGCTGAGGCGGTGCGTCTGGCCCGCCTGGCTGCTGCTGCCGGACTGCCGAAGTGGGTAAAACTTGAGATTCATCCCGATCCGCGCTACCTCCTGCCCGATCCCATCGAAACGCTGGCGGCGGCGGAGATCCTGGTAAAAGAAGGTTTTGTCGTCATGCCCTATATCAATGCGGATCCCGTTCTGGCCAAACGCCTTCAGGAGATCGGAACGGCTACGGTCATGCCGCTCGGCTCGCCTATCGGCTCAAATCGCGGCCTTGAAACGCGAGGCCAGCTTGAAATCATCATTGAGCAGGCCACGGTACCGGTCATCATCGATGCCGGGCTGGGTGCGCCATCGCATGCTGCTGCTGCTCTGGAACTTGGAGCTGATGGCGTTCTCATTAATACGGCATTGGCTGCCGCCCGTGATCCGGCCCGCATGGCCCGGGCCTTCCGCGACGCAGTCGAGGCCGGTCGAACCGCCTGGGAGGTCGGTTTGGGTGCGCCAAGTCGTAACGCAAATCCTACTAGCCCTTTGACGGGATTTCTGTCATAGTTGTTTGAAGTTAGTAAAGGAACGTAACGTGAAAAGATTTCTAAAAACTTTCGCCCTTCTGATCGTCAGCCTTTTTCTGGTCGTCTCAGGAGTCGATGCAGCGCTGGATCATCTCTCCCACTCAGCGACACAAAGTTCCTTTACGGTCTATAACGAACAGGGCGGCGTTGTCCTAGCCTATAACGGCGATTTGAACGCATGCAAAGCCTACGTCAAGCCCGGCCCTGTCGCGGTGCCCTTCCTCCACCGGACCTAAGTTTCAGTCCCCTACTTTCGCTGGCGTGATCAACCCAACGCGCTCCGTTCGGATTAAAAATTCATCGTTGGCCCTTCCGTCGTTGTCATTCACCACAAGCAGTGGTACTTCTTATGTGTGAACACGGATGTCGTGCGAGTTGAGGTTTTTGGCGTTTTCCCTACAGATCAACACACGCTGGCCATTTTTATCGGTAACGAGGAAAAAAGCTTTGTTATTCATGTTGAGCCCAGTGTCGGTCGCGCCATTGCCATGTCGATGCGCGGCGAGCATAACGAGCGTCCGCTGACGCACGAATTAATCGGCTATATTTTCAACGCTTTCGATATCAAAGTGGAACGCATCGTCATCAATTCGTTACGCAGCAATACCTACTTCGCCCGGATTATCCTCAAGGCACAAAACGAAGTGCATTCGAAGGTCATCGAGATCGACGCGCGTCCCAGCGATTGCATCGTGCTTGCCACCCAAACCAAAGCCCCCATTTTTGTCAGTCAGGATGTGTGGGAAGAAACGGAAGATCGCACCGAAGAGCTGGAGAAAATCCGACAGGCGCTTCGCGAAAAGAAAGGCCATCCCCCCGGCCCGCTTTTCGGTGATGACATTGCGTGATCAACATTGCCTGAAGTAAAAACAATCCCTTAAAGGTAAAAAGACAAAAATATGTACAGACAGTTATTGATTGACATGGCATTTCCTGATAAGCTGATTGTTGTGAAAGCAGTCTTCTTGATCTTCGTCTTGTTACTATCTTCCACTTTTGCCTTCGCCGAAGATTGGACAACTTCGGATGGAATGAAATATCAGAACGTGCAAGTTGTTCGAGTCGAGGATGATGCAGTAACAATTATTTATAAAGATGGCGGCGCATTGATTCCACTTTTCAAGTTGCCGCCAGCGCTGCAGAAAAAGTACGATTACGATCCTGTAAAAGCCAAGGCCGCTGCGGATGCCCGGTCCAAAGCCGACGCTGAGAACGCAAAGGCATTACAACGCGAAATCGAACTCGCAGATAAGCTGAAACGCGATCAGCAAATCGCGGATGCCAAGGCGAAAGGCCAGACGAACGCGCCAGCGCATTAACGTTACTGCGAGCGGGACTGCTTAGACAAACTTCCCCGGATTGAGAATGTGCTTCGGGTCGAGCGCTTTTTTGACGCAGGCGTGAAGTCGTCGCAATCCCAGTGAGGCCGCTTGAGGCCACCACGGCAGCTTGGCCAGGCCAATTCCATGCTCGCCGGTGATCGCGCCGCCCCAGGCGATGATTTGGCGAAAGAGATCGTCCAGCGCGCGATCCGTCCGTTTCTTCACACCGGGCCGGGTCATGTCGGCCATGATGTTCACGTGAATATTGCCGTCGCCCGCGTGACCGAACGATGCAATTTCGACCCTGTATTTTTTTTGCAGACGCGCGGTGAAATCAAACAGATCGACCAGCCGGCTGCGCGGCACGCAAATATCCTCGTTAAGCTTGGTCAGTCCGGTTGCTTTCAGGGAGGCGGAAAATCCGCGGCGTAAATCCCAGAGCCGCTCGCATGCAGCTTCCGTCGTCGCCGTGGTGATTTCCAGTGCGCCGCCCGCCTTGAGCAACTCGGCCAGGATGCGGACTTCCGAGCGGACGGAGGCCGGCTGGCCATCGATTTCAACCAGGAGATGAGCGTTGCCTGGCGGGAGATGCGTCGATCCGAGATGACGGCGTGCCGCCTGGAGCGTGAACCGATCCGCCAACTCGAGCGCGGAGGGAAGAAAGCCTTCCCGGAGCAAATGTTGCACGCAGGCCGCGGCGATCGAAGCGTTCACAAAGGACACGGCCAGGACGGCCCGCGAGGGTGGCGCGGGAATCAGGCGCAAGGTGATTTCGGTCACGAGGCCGAGCAGTCCCTCCGAGCCGACGAAGATGCCCACAAGATCGAAACCGCTTTTGTTCTTCATCGTGCGACCACCGACGCGCACCAGCGTGCCGTCGGCAAGGGCGACTTGCAGGCCCAGCACGTAATGACGTGTCACGCCATACTTCAGGCAGCGCGGACCGCCTGCGTTCGTGGCGACGTTGCCGCCGAGGAAGCATTCATTGAGGCTCGCGGGATCAGGTGGATATAGGAGGCCATGCTGGCGCGCCTGCGCCTGGAATTCCCCGGTGATCACGCCCGGCTGCACCACGCCGATGCCGTCGACGGGATTGATTTCGAGAATGCGGTTCATCCGCGCGAACGAAACCACGATGCCGTGCTTCTTCGGGACGCATCCGCCGACGTAGCCGCGACCCGCGCCTCGCGCTGTGACGGGAATCTTGCGCTTGTTGGCAAAACGGAGCACCGCCGCGACATCCTCGGCCTTGCGCGGAAAAACGACGGCCTGCGGCAGCGTGCTGGCAAACCAGGCGTCTCCGGCGTGGGCGGCCAACGTTTCCGCATCGGACGTGACGACGCCTTTCGGAAAAAGCGCGGTAAGGGGACGGACCCAGGAAATGGACATGGACCAAATTTACGCCGGGTTGCCGACGCGCGACACGATTTTTTATTTGCTCGCAGCCGGTGAATTTTCCGTATCACTTTGTCCATGAACCCTGGTGAGACTGCCCGGATGACATCGGTTCCGTCTACCTGCGATCTTGCCGTCAAGCCTTCGACTTAATAAAGCAATCCCACGGCACGCTCAACGAGATCAGCGGGCAGTTCGTGTCCCGAGGCGGCCTCGCCGATTTTTTTCAGCAGCACCCACCGGTTGCGGCCATCTGCGGCGACTTTCTTGTCGTTGCCCAGGGCAGCCAGGACGGCAGCGCGATCGACTTCAGGTTTCAGGGTCAGTGGTAACCCATTAGCATCAAGCGCAGTTTCAATCCGGCGGGCATCGGCTTCAGGAAGCCCCGCTTGCCAGACGGAAAGCCAAGCAGCGGCGCGCATTCCGAGCGAGATCGCCTCGCCGTGGAGATAAGCTTTGTATCCGGTGGCGTTTTCGATGGCGTGGCCGATGGTGTGGCCAAAGTTCAGCAACGCGCGTTCGCCCTTCGTCTCGAATTCGTCCTTCTCGACAATGCGCGCCTTGATTGCAACACACTTCTCAATGATCTCATCAAGGTCGGAGTCGTCCGGCTTCACAGGTTCAGACACCCGATCGAAAAGCGCCTTGTCTTTGATCGCGCCATATTTAATAACCTCGGCCATGCCTGCGGCGAACTCACGCGGCGGCAGCGTCTTCAACGTATCAAGATCAGCTACGACGAGCTTCGGCTGATGAAACGCACCGACAAGGTTTTTGCCCTCGGGCAAATTCACGCCTGTCTTGCCACCCACCGAGCTATCCACCATCGCGAGCAACGTCGTTGGCACTTGAACAAAAGCAATGCCCCGCAAATAAGTCGCCGCGACAAAGCCCGCGAGGTCCCCGATAACTCCACCACCAACGGCGATGACTGTTCCAGAACGAGGAATTTTTGCCGATGCCAATTTCGAGTGAATTTCCGCGACAGTCGCAAGCGACTTACTCGATTCTCCCGGCTTAACTTGATAGGGATCGCTTTCACCTGATCTCGGATGAATGACTTCGGTTATGAATTTAGTCATTTCGGATGCACTCTTGTCCAAGACATAAAAACGACTACCGTCGAGTTTCAGATTAACTAAAAGCTTTTCCAAATGCTGGAAAATATCCCTCCCAATCACCACATCATACGACCGCGGGCCGAGATCAACATGCACCGTGCGATGCGGCGGCAGGTTTGATTTAAAATCGGAAGGCGCGGTCATAATCGTTCGATTTAACCATAACTGGGTAGGGACGCGAGTCCCTTCGCGTCCCATTTATGCATCGCTTCCTGCGCGCGTGGGACGAGTCCATCGCGCGCCCGGACAACAAGTAGTCCGGGCCACCCCTAAAAAGGCACCGTCGCACGGAGTGCGACGGCTACCCCTCTCACGTCCTTCATGTCCATCCTGTCAAAATTCTGTTAATTCCGGGGAGCCCGTTTGTTAATGCTGGACTGCTTGAGGTACTCTTCGCCATTCTTTAAAATAAATGAAACACGTACATCTTGGCCGTACCGGCCTGAAAGTTTCCAATCTTTGTCTCGGAACCATGAACTTCGGTCCTCTCACCACCGAGGCGGATAGCTTCGCCATCATGGATCAAGCCCTTGCGCTCGGCATCAACTTCTTCGACACTGCCGACGTTTACGGCTGGAAGGCTGGCGAGGGCGTGACCGAACAGATCGTCGGCCGCTGGTTCGCCCAGGGTGGCGGACGCCGCGAGAAGGTCGTCCTTGCGACCAAGGTTTATGGCGAGATGAACTTCCCGAACATGACAGATCCGAATCTCGCGCGGGGCCTTTCCGCCCGGAAGATCGTCAGTGGCTGCGAAGCAAGCCTGCGCCGCCTCAAGACCGACCGGATTGATCTCTATCAAATGCACCACATCGATCGCACCTGCCCGTTCGACGAAATTTGGAAGGCCATGGAAACGCTCGTCGCCCAGGGCAAGATTGTTTACGCGGGCTCGAGCAATTTCGCCGGTTGGGATATCGCCACCGCGCAGCAGACGGCCGCCCATCGCCATTTCCTTGGCCTGGTCAGCGATCAAAGCCTTTATAATCTGGAAGCGCGGACACTGGAACTGGAAGTCCTTCCGGCCTGCCGCCACTACGGTCTCGGTGTCATCCCCTGGAGCCCGCTGTCGGGAGGTTTTCTCGCGGGCGCGCTGGCCAAGCAGGCCGCCGGTCGCCGCGGCAACCCCGAGTTCGAGAAACGGGTCGACAAAAAGCGGCCTCAGCTTGAAAAATACGAGGGTCTTTGCCAGAAACTCGGTGAAAGCCCGGCGGACATCGGCATCGCGTGGCTGCTGCACAATCCGGTCGTCACCGCACCGATCATCGGCCCCCGCACCATGGATCAACTCAACGGAGCATTTCATGCCACGTCCATTGCCCTTTCCCCCGAGACAATGAAAGCTCTCGACGAAATCTGGCCCGGTCCCGGCGGCGAAGCCCCCAATGCTTACTCCTGGTAGAGGAACGCCTCCCCAATTCTTCCGATTGTGAAGCCGCCCGAAGTACGCTAGGCTGCACCCCCTATGACGTTGACTGAAAAGCTCCTCGCCCGCGCCAGCGGCAAGGCCCATGTGGCCCCGGGCGAAAATGTTTGGGTGGAGACCGATGTTCTCCTCACCCACGATGTATGCGGGCCGGGAACCATCGGCGTGTTCAAGCGCGAGTTCGGCAAGACCGCCAAGGTCTGGGACAAGAACAAAATCGTCATCATCCCCGACCACTACATCTTCACCGCCGATTCGCTTTCCAACCGCAACGTCGACATCCTGCGCGCCTTCGTGCAGGAGCAGGGCCTCCCCTATTTCTACGACGTGATCGACGACCCGAACGGCCACTGGATTTTCGACACCTCGCGCGGCCAGCTTAAGCGCCAGTTCGGCGAGCGTTACGCGGGCGTCTGCCACACCGCGCTCCCGGCCAAGGGCCACACGCGTCCCGGCGAAATCCTCTTCGGCACCGACAGCCACACCTGCATGGCGGGCGCGTTCAACATGTTCGCCACCGGCATCGGCAACACCGACGCGGGCTTCATCATGGGCACCGGCAAACTACTCATCAAAGTGCCGCCCACGATGCGCTTTTACCTCGAAGGCAAACTACCCAGGGGCGTCATGGCCAAGGACGTCGTCCTGCACGTCATCGGCGAGATCGGCTCTGACGGCGCGACTTATCGCGCGATGCAATATGAAGGCCCCGGCGCGTATGCGCTCTCCATGGACGACCGCATGACCATCGCGAACATGGCGATCGAGGCGGGCGGCAAGAACGGCGTTTTCCCGGCGGACGAAAAGACGTTCGTCTACGTGGATGAGCGGACCAAGCGCAACGGCACGAAGTCGAACTACGAGCCGGTTGAGATTGATCCGGAGCAAAGCTTCGTTTACGACGACGTGGTCGATCTTTCCAAGCTCGAGCCGACCGTCGCGCAGCATCCCGATCCGGGACATCGCGCGCTGGCCAAGGAACTCGGCAACATCCAGCTCGACCGCGCCTACATCGGCTCGTGCACGGGCGGCAAGACGTCCGATTTTCTCGCCTTCGCGGAAGTGCTCAAGGGCCGCAGCGTGAAGATCGACACCTTCGGCGTGCCCGCGACGCCCGACGTGGTGTTTGAATTGCAGTCCATGAAGATGGGCGACACCACGGTATGGAATCTCCTCGAATCCGCCGGCGTGCAGATGACGGAAAACGCCTCGTGCGCGGCCTGCCTCGGCGGCCCCGTCGATACCTTTGGCCGGATGAACAAGCCGATGAATTGCATCTCGGCGACGAACCGGAATTTCCCCGGCCGCATGGGCCATAAGGAATCGAAAGTCTTCCTCGCCTCGCCCTACACCGTCGCCGCCAGCGCCCTCACCGGCCACATCACCGATCCCCGCGAGTATCTGTAAATTGTAGCGGCGGTTTACGACCGTCGCTGATTGGTAAGAACCGCACTCATTTCTGCGATGCTTAGAATATGAATCTATTCGCGCTTGGCCTGCTCTTAATGCTGGGGCAAACCTCTTCCGATCCCAATTCGATACACAAAACCGATCTGCCACTGACGCCTCTTGAACACAAGCAGATTGTAATCGCTGACAGTCTCGAATGGCACTAAGATAAGCGTTTTTTGAATGGTAATGGAAGCAAAGGGAATAGAGTTTGCTTAGGGGGTAGATGCCACCAACCACCCCGTTTTTCAAAGCGTTTGGACCGTTATTATTTGGC
>Ga0182030_10018230_pt1 | contig 13477 bp, 15 predicted proteins | sample 812S3MmetaG_FD_121299 | JGI IMG/M metagenome (GOLD analysis project Ga0182030, IMG submission 121299) | Permafrost microbial communities from Stordalen Mire, Sweden - 812S3M metaG (Illumina Assembly) | ecosystem: Environmental > Terrestrial > Soil > Wetlands > Permafrost | place: Sweden... | reverse complement strand
GCGGCGATGAGCGGCTTCTTCAGCGAGTAGTGGCGGAGGAGGGCCTTCCAGTGGAGGTCGGGGTCCTTGGCCATCCGGGCCGTGACCTCCTCGTTGCCCGGACCGGACATCGATTTGAGATCCATGCCGGCACAGAAGGTGCCGCCGGCCCCGGTGAGAATGGCGCACCGGATGTCGTCGCTGGAGTCGATCTCCACCCAGGCGTCGGCCATGCCCATCAACATCGGGCCGGACAGGGCGTTCTTCGCCTCGGGCCGGTTCATGGTCACCACCGCGGTGGAGCCGATCCGCTCGTAGGTCAGATGTTCAGTACCGGGCATGTCGCTCAGATCCGCTCGATGATGGTTCCGGTGGCCAGGGCGCCGCCGCAGCACATGGTGATGAGGGCCAGGTTGGCGTCCGAGCGCTCCAGCTCGTGGAGGGCGGTGGTGATCAACCGGGCCCCGGTCGAGCCGACCGGATGGCCCAGGGCGATGGCCCCACCGTTGACGTTGACCTTGTCCCAGTCGACCTCGTGCACCTTGCCCCACGACATGACCACCGAGGCGAAGGCCTCGTTGACCTCGAAGATGTCGATATCGGCCATGGTCATCCCGGCCTTGCGCAGCACGTCGGTGGTGGCGGCGATAGGCCCGTCGAGGTGGTAGTAGGGATCGGACCCCACCAGGGTCTGGGCCACGATGCGGGCCCGGGGACGGAGGCCGGCCTGGCCGGCCCGGTCCTCGGACATCCACAGGACCGCGGCCGCCCCGTCGGAGATCTGGGAGCTGTTCCCCGCGGTGTGCATGCCGTCGGGCAGGACCGGCTTGAGGCCGGCCAGACCCTCACGGGTGGTGTCGCGTGGGCCCTGGTCCTTGGAGATCAGGGTCTTCTCGCCGGTGGGGCCGTCGGCGCCCACCACCGGGGCCTCGAGCGGGGCGATCTCCCGGTCGAAGCGGCCCTCGGCCACGGCCCGGGCCGCCTTGCGCTGGGACTCGAAACCGAGCCAGTCGACGTCGTCCCGGCTGATGTCGTACTTCTGGGCGATCCGCTCGGCCGCCCCGAACTGGTCGGGCATGTCCCAGGGGAAGTTCTCCGGCTTGGACTTGCCCGGGCCGTTGTAGGCATTGGCCCCGAGACCGACCCGGCTCATGGCCTCGACGCCGCAGGCGATCCCGGCGTCGATGGCGCCGGCACCGATCAGGTTGGCCACGAAGTGGTTGGCCTGCTGGGCCGAGCCACACTGGCAGTCGACCGTGGTCGCCGCCACCTCGTAGGGCAGGCCCTGGCTGAGCCAGGCGGTGCGGGTGACATTGGAGGCCTGCTCGCCGGCCTGGGTCACGCAGCCCCCGACGATCTGCTCGATGTCACCGGGATCGACCCCGGCCCGCTTGACCAGTTCGACCTGGGCGTTGCCCAGCAGCTCGGCGGCGTGGAACCCGGCCATCCAGCCGTTCCGCTTTCCGATCGGCGTACGGACTGCTTCGACAATCACCGGCTGGGCCATGCTGGGTCCCCTTTGAGGTATCGGGGCCCATGGTGTCGGGCCCTGCGTTTGGTCGGGCGTGCTCCGGGGAGGACCGGGATGGTTGCCTCCCCGCTGACCGGCCTGACGCTCGGTCCCCCCAAGTATAGAACTGGTTCTAGTCTCCCCGCCGCGGCCGGCCCGGGCGTGTGGCCCACCGGGGCCGCCCGGTCCCCCACCCCGACCACGAGCACGGCGGGGCCGTACCGGGCTGTGTCACCATGCACCGGGTAAGGCACATCGACGGCACGGGGGGGAACATGGCAATCGATTACAGCGGTCGACGGGTACTGGTCACCGGAGCGTCATCGGGTATCGGGGCGGGCCTGGCCGAGGAGTTCGCCCGGAGGGGCGCGGTGGTGGGAATTTGCGCCCGCCGCCTGGACCGGCTGGAGGAAGTGCTGGGCCGGTGCCGGGAGCACTCGCCGGACTCCCGGAGCTGGGTCACCGACCTCTCGGACCCGGTGGCTGTCGACCACCTGGCCGCGGCGGCGCTCGACGAGCTGGGTGGGGTGGACCTGCTGGTCAACAATGCCGGTATCCCCAAGCGCCGGCACGTGAGCCGGTTGGACCCGGGCACGGTCCAGTCGGTCATGAACATCAACTTCTTCAGCCCGGTACGGCTGACCCTGGCCCTGCTGCCCCACATGCTGGAGCGGGGCAGCGGGCAGATCGTCAACGTCTCGTCGGTGGCCGCCACGCTGAGCTCGCCCGGTGAGTCGGCTTACGACGCCTCGAAGGCCGCCCTGACCGCCTTCAGCGAGTCCATGGCCGTCGACCTGTGGCCCACCGGCATCAAGGTCCTGGTGGTCTACCCGGGCCTGGTGGACACCGAGCTGTTCTCCCTGCCCGACAACGACCCGGTGATGGCCTCGGTGGAGGCGGTGCCGGTCGCCGAGCTGGTCGGCGGGGTGTTCGACGCTCTCGAGAGCGGGGCCATCCAGGTCTATGTGCCCGGGTACTTCGCCGACCTGGCGGTGGCCAAAGCCAAGGACGTGGGGGGCTTCCTCTCGGGCACGGCGGCCTACGTCGCCGATCACCAGACCACCGGCTGACCCGGGAGGCCGGTCGGGGCAGAACCCGAACCGGGGATGCCGGCTGACGACGGGCCCCAACGTATGCAAGCATCGGGGGAGGCACGCGGACGATCAGAAGAGGTCATCATGGAAACTGAGGCAGCGATCCTTTGGGGCATGGGCGAGGACTGGAAGGTCGAGACCATCCGACTCGACCCGCCCAAGACCGGCGAGGTACTGGTGAGAATCGCCGCCTCGGGCATGTGTCACAGCGACGAGCACCTGCGCACCGGGGACCTGGGCGGCATCTACCCGATCATCGGCGGCCACGAGGGCGCCGGCGTGGTGGAAGAGGTGGGCCCGGGCGTCGAGAACCTCAAGCCGGGTGACCACGTGGTGTTCGGATTCGTCCCGGCCTGCGGCCACTGCCCGTCGTGTGCCCGGGGCCACTCCAACCTGTGCGACGTCGGCGCCCTGCTCATGATGGGCGCTCAGATCGACGGGACCCACCGTCACCACTCGATGAGTGGCGAGGACCTCGGGACCATGGTGTGCCTGGGCACCTTCGCCAAGCACACCGTGGTCAACCAGGCCTCCTGCGTCAAGATCCTGGACCACTACCCGCTGGATAAGGCCTGTCTGGTGGGCTGCGGCGTAACCACCGGCTGGGGATCGGCGGTCTACGCCGCCGACGTGAAGCCCGGTGACGACGTGGTGGTGATCGGCATCGGAGGCATCGGCGCCTCGGCCATCCAGGGGGCCCGCCTGGCCGGGGCCGAGCGCATCTACGCCGTCGACCCGGTGCCCTTCAAGCTGGAGATGGCCAAGGTCTTCGGGGCCACCCATACCGCCGCCAGCGTCGAGGAGGCCATCCCGCTGGTCAACGAGGTCAGCTGGGGGAAGAACGCCGACAAGGTCATCTGCACCATGGGTGTGGGCGACGGGGCCCTCATGGAGACCATCATGCAGATGACGGCCAAGGGCGGACGGGTGGTGGTCACCAACATCCATCCCATGGCCGAGACCGAGGTGACCCTGTCGCTGACCTGGCTGACCCTGTTGGAGAAGCAGATCGTCGGGACCATCTTCGGGTCGGCCAACATCCGCTACGACATCCCCCACCTCTTGCGCCTCTACGACGAGGGGCAGCTGGATCTGGACACCATGGTGACCCGGACCTACAAGCTCGAAGAGGTCAACCAGGGCTACGCCGACATGCTCGACGGCAAGAACATCCGCGGGGTCATGATTTACGAGTAGGCACCTACTCGTCCTACGCTGACCCCATGGCTGGATCGACCGGCAGGAGACGGTTCCGTTCGCCCCTTTGGGCCGGGGACATCGTCTACTGGGTGGAGCGGCGGGCCGAACGCCGGGCCCAGGACCCACAAGAGCGCCTGGAACTGGCCGAGAAGCGACTGGCCAAGAGCGTCGACCGGCACGGTCCCGACTCGTGGAAGAGCATCAACGCCATGGAGGCGGTGGCCAAGTACCGGGAGGGATTCGACCGCTACGCCGACGCCCTTCCCCTCCGGGAGCAGGTCCATGAGCGGCGTCGGAAGCAGCTGGGGTCGAACCACCAGCTGACCCTGGCCGCCGAGGCCCGGCTGGCGGTCACCCTCATCGAGCTCCAGCGCCCCGAACGGGCCCAGCCGCTGCTGGCCCACGTTCACCGACGGCTGTCGGCCGGAGGCGGGGCCAACGATCTGACCGCTCTGGCCGTGGCCGAGAGACTGGCCGACACCGAATCCGCCCTGGGGAACGCCGACGCCGCCCGCGGGCTGCTCGAGGAGGTCCTGGCCGCCTACCAGCAGGGCGGCTACGAACTGCTGGCCGCCGGGATCGCCACCAAGCTGGCCAAGAACCTCATCCTTGCCGGTCGCTACCCCGAGGCCACCGAGCTCCTCCGCCAGGTGGTCGAAGTGAGGAGCCGGACCCTCGGTCCCGAGGATCCCCAGACCCGGGCGGCCCTGCGCAACCTGGCCTCCTCGCTGGTGTGGACCAAGGAGCTGGCCGAGGCGTCCATCGTGGCGGGGAACCTGCTGGCCACCACGGTCAGGATCCAGGGCGCCGAGCACGCCGACACCCTCGAAGCCGAGCGCCTGGTGGACAACATCAACCGGCGCCTCAACGCCGGCTAGAGGCGAGTTCGAGGCCCAACGGGGCGGCGGAACCAGGGCCCGGGTCGCGCCATGGTCGGAGGGCCCGGCCCCGTGGGTAAGACTGCCCACGTGGCGTTCGGTCAACAGCTCGGCCCGCCGGCGTCGGCCAAGCAGGTGCAGGAGCTGTTGACCCTGCTGAAGGCGGCCGGCCATACCGACTTCCGCGATGCCCGGGGACCGATGGGCTTCACCCAGCGCCAGGCCGGCGGAAGGTTCGCCCGGGACGAGGCCGACGGGTTCATCGACCGCCTCCGCCAGGAGGAGTCCGATACCGACACGGAGTCAGCCCCCGATACGGGGCCGGCCCCACGGCCACGCTCACCCCGGCCGGCCCGACCAGGGCGGGCGCTGGCCCAGGTCCCGGCGGAACACCTGGCCGACGAGCTCCGGCACCGGGGCTGGACGGTGGTCAAGCCCGGCTAGACCCCCGCCCCGGATGGCCAGCTGACCAGGGTTCGAGCACCGCGGGTACGGAGGTAGCCACCATCGGGCCGCTACCATTGGACCCACGTCTCCCGCCCCCGCCATCGCTGCCGCTCCGAGAGAGCGATACCTGTCCGGCCCGCACCCGGTCGTCTCTGTCCGCGGAGAGCGGCGGTGACCGAGCCGCGCAACATCCTCATCACCGGGGCCACCGACGGCCTCGGTTACTCGCTGGCCCACCAGTTGGTGGCGCTGGGCGACGTCGTGGTCCTCCACGGCCGGAACCCGGTCAAGCTGGAGGAGACCGCCACCAGCATCAGTGAGCTCTACGGCGTGCCCCGCCCCATCACCATCCTGGCCGACCTGGCCGATCTCTCCCAGGTGCGCCGGTTGGCCGCCGACGTGCGCCAAGTGCTGGACCGGCTCGACGTGCTGGTCAACAATGCCGGTATCGGTGCCGGCGAGCCCGAGGGACGGACCCGCCGGGTCAGCGTCGACGGCTTCGAGCTGAGGTTCGCCGTCAACTATCTGGCCTGCCAGCTGCTGACCCTCGAACTCCTCCCCCTGCTCCGCCGGTCGGCGCCGGCCCGGGTGGTCCAGGTGGCCTCCATCCGCCAGGAGCCCCTCGACTTCAACGACCTCATGCTCGAACGCCACTACAGCGGGGTGCACGCCTACGGGCAGAGCAAGTTGGCCCAGATCATGGGGGGCTTCGACCTGGCCGACCGGGTACCGGCAAACGAGGTCACCGTGAACAGCCTGCATCCGGCCACCTACATGCCCACCAAGATGGTCCTGAAGGAAGTCGGAGACAGCATCGACAGCCTGGAGGAGGGTGTGGCCAGCACGCTCCGACTGGTCAGCGGATCGGAACTCGCCTCGGTCACCGGCAAGTTCTTCGACCGGACCCGGGAGGCCAAGGCCAACGCCCAGGCCTACGAACCTGCCGCCCGCTCCGAGCTCTGGACGCGGACCCTGGCCATGATCGATCATCCCGGCCTGTAACGGCCGGAGAGGAGCTCAGCGGCCCGGGCCCAGCAGGGACCGCATCCGGGCGATCTCCTCGGCGCTCATGTTGGGGTCCTGACTCTTCCACTCCACCACGTCGGTCAGGACCGGGCGGAGGCGTTCGGTCCCGAAGGGTCGCAGGAACGCTCCGAGTAGGAGCTTGCGCCCCGTCCCGAGCAGGAGACTCTGGACCCGGCCGGCCTGAACCTCTCCTGAGGCCACCAGGACCCAGGCCACCGCCACATCGACCTCGGGCTGCCCCCGGGCGGCGTTGGTCCAGTCGATGACCACCGGTCCCCGGGCCGACATCATGACGTTCAAGGGGTGGAGGTCCATGTGGAGCAGGCGATCACCGGCCCCGGCGGGAGCAGGCCCGAGCCACTCCGGCGCCGGTAGTTGGTGGAGCGACTGATGCAGCTCGGCCAAGGCGCTTCCCATCCTCCTGACCTGCCAGGGCCGGGAGGCCAGAGCATCGACCATGGTGGGCCCCTCGATCCGCTCGAGGACCAGATCGAGCCCGTCGTCGCTCACGTCGTACACCTCGGGCACCGGGTAGCCGCGGGCCTGCACGAACTCCATGGTCCGGGCCTCGGTCACCATGGAGCGGCCGTTACGGGAGCGCCGCAGGACCCGCCCCACGCCACACTCGAAGATGTCGGCGTCCCGGCCTGAGGCGATCAGCGCACCCGGTGTCTCCATGGCGGAACCCTAGGCCCGGGGAGCGATGCGGTCCCAGCGATTCCGTTAGGGTCGGAACCATGACGGTTCCCGATGCCGGCAGCCCCGGTGTTCCCCTCTCCCATCTGCCGGTCCAGGAGAAGAATCGGCGGGCCCAGAGCTTCGGAACGGTGGCATCCAGCTACGAACGCTTCCGGCCCGGACCCCCGGGCGAGGCGGTGGACTGGCTCCTCGGGTCCCACGTCGACCGGGTGGTCGATCTGGGGGCCGGAACCGGCGCTCTGACCCGGCTCCTGGTGGAGAAGGCCGACGAGGTGGTCGCCGTCGAGCCCGATGACCGTATGCGCTCGGTGCTCGTTGACGAGTTGCCGGGGATTCGGGCGGTCGAGGGACGGGGGGAGTCGATCCCCCTGCCCGACGGGAGCGCCGATGCCGTGCTGGCCTCCTCGTCGTGGCACTGGATGGACCCGGTCCCGACCCTGAATGAGGTGGCCCGGGTCCTGGTGCGCGGCGGTCTGTTGGGCGCTCTGTGGTCGGGCCCGGACCCCGAGGGGCCCTTCATCGTGCAGGCTCAGGCCCTCCTGGCCCAACAGTCGGAGGGGGGCACCGGAGACCGGCCGTTCACCGGACAGATCTTGAACGATGCCCTGCGTCCGGCCTCGCGGCTGGAGATCCCGACCGGACTGCCCTTCGATGAACCCGAGTACGCCCGCTTCACCTGGGACGTGGCCCTCAACGCCGACGAGCTCATCGGGCTGCTCGGCACCCTCAGCTGGATCATCACCATGCCCGAAGAGGACCGGGTGGGAGTCATGGCCGAAGCCCGCCGGCTGCTGGCGGAGCTGTTGGGCATCGAAGGCGAACGGACCGTCGACGTGCGGTTCCGATCTGACGTCTGGCGTACCCACTCCCGTCCATGACGGGCGGATAACGCCGTGCCATTGGATCCCCAGGCCCGCGCCCTCCTCGATCAGCTGGCGGCCCTGGGCGCGCCGCCGGTATCCCAGCAGACCCCCGAGCAGGCCCGCATCGGTTTCGCGGCCCTGGCGGCTGTGGGCGGCGCACCCGAGGCCCCGGTTCCCACCGAGGACCACCGGATCCCCGGTCCGGCCGGCGAGATCCCGGTGCGGATCTACCGTCCGGAGTCCGCCGGTCCCCTGCCGGTCGTGATGTACTTCCACGGCGGAGGATGGGTTATCGGCGACATCGCCTCCCACGACACCATCTGCCATCGGCTGGCCGGCGGGGTCCCGGCCGTGGTGGTGAGCGTGGAGTACCGCCTGGCCCCCGAGCACCGGTTCCCGGCTGCCGTCGAAGACAGCGACGCCGCGGTGCGGTGGGTGGGGGAGCACGCCCCGGCGTTTGGCGGTGATCCCACCCGGTTGGTGGTCGCCGGTGACAGCGCCGGAGGCACGCTGGCCACCGTGGCGGCGCGCCATGCCCGGGACGCCGGTGGCCCGCCGATCGCCTTCCAACTTCTCCTCTACCCCGCCACCGACATGACCTGCTCACTTCCGTCCCACATCGAGAACGGGAGCGGGTACCTCCTCGACACCGACACCATGTCGTGGTTCATCGACCACTACCTGGGCGACGCCGACCGCCGTGACCCCGATGCCTCTCCCCTCTTCGCCCCCGACCTGGCTGGACTCCCACCGGCCCTGGTGGTGACGGCGGGGTTCGATCCTTTGCGGGACGAAGGCGAGGCCTACGCCGAACGGCTGGAGCATGCCGGCGTGCCGGTGACGATCTCCCGCTACGAGGGCATGTTCCATGGCTTCTACGGTTTGGATCCGGTGTTGGACGCCGCCACACGGGCCACCGCCGAGACCATCACCGCCCTGCAGGGGGCGCTGGGCTGACCAACTCGTGGCCGGCCGTCAGGCCAACTGCTCCAACCTCGCCGCCATCTCCCGGTAACGGGCCACCGGGATCAGATGCACACCGTCGAAGAGGTTCGAGGCTCGGATCTCTTGGATCAGGTCCCAGGCGATGTCCACCCCGGCCGTGCGGTCAGCATCGAGCCGGTCGATGATGGCGGAGGGGACGGCCAACTGCGGGATGTCGGAGGAGAGCTTGCGGGCCATCGACGGGCTCGGGATCACCATGACCCCGGCGTAGACCGGACCGTCGAAGTCGACCGATCGGCGCCACGCCACCAGGTCCGGGGCCGAGAAGGACACCTGGGTCAACAAAAAGTCGGCCTGGCGTTTCCACTCGGGCACCGGTCGGAGCCCGCTGGCCACCCCCAGCCGGAACGAGCCCGCCACGTCGTCGCGCTCGGCGAACCTCCGGGCTTCGGCGATCATCGAGCGCACGGTGAGGTCGTCCGAGCGAGCTCCGGTCTCCGGGCGGTCTCCGTACACGAAGAGGAACTCCTTGACCCCGTAGGCCGCCGCCGTCAACAGGTCCCGCTGGAAGCCGAGGACATTGCGGTCCCGGGCATTGATGCAGGCGATCGACCGGCCGCCCATCAGGTCCACCTCGTGGGCCACGGCGATGCTCGAAATGGTGGCCCGCCCGATGTGGTTGTCGGGAATGAGGAAGGCGCTGGCTACCCGGCTCAGTACCCCGATCTGGTGCCGGACCGACATCATGTCCGGTCGGGTCGCCGGTTCGACCTCGCAGATGACCTCGAAGGCCGACGTTCTCATGGCCACACGATAGAACCAGGGCCTCGCCCCCGTGGCCTCGGTTCCTCCTCAGCGGGTATTCGATGGGGGCCGAGGCGGATGGCCCTTGAAGCCCAACAGCCTCAGGATCAGCATGCCGAACCTGTTGGGTTTCTTCGCCAGTTCCGCGGTTTTGGCTTCCGCCTCATGTCCGTTCGTGACATGCACCTGGAAGTTGTAACCCTTGGGGTTGGCCTCGCTCATCGTCCCGCCGTGGCCTCCGGCATCTGACCACGGGCGCTGAATGGCCCTCTTCGTCGAGGGCGGACTAGCAGACCAGCCCCGACCAGCAGGACCACGCCGACACCGATACCCAAGGGCCCGAACGTGAGGCACACGACGGCGAAGACGATCAAACCGGAGAAGATGAGCAGGGACGTCAAACGGTGCCTGAACCACGGCGAGACCATCCGGCGTCGGTCGGGACTCTTGCGGGCATGGACCCTCGACATTTGCCAAGCCTACCGGGTCCGCGGGCCGGAGACCGTGCGGAAGAGTGACGGGATCTCCGGCCGTTAAAGTCTGAGCTTCATGTCGATTCTGGAGACCACATGACAGACATATCAGGTCCGGGGGTATCCGTCCCGAGCCGCCTCGGGGTGACGGCGCGCTTTGAGGACGATGACCTGATCATCGAGCTCCGACCGCGACCCGAGGTGCTGCACCACGGCATGGTGCGGGCCAGCGTCCTGGCCTTCGTCATCGACGTGGTGGCGGGGATACCCCTGGATCAGGACGGGAACGTATGGACGCTCACCTCGGACATGACAGTCCGGATGCGCCCGATCCCGGCACCTGCCCGCATTGACGCCGCCAGTACCATCCTGCGACAGGGCCGGCGATCAGCCACCTCCCTGGTGGAACTCATCACCGACGAGGGAACGCCGATCGCGGCCGGTGCCATCGGCTTCGCCAAGATCCCCCGCAAGCCGGACGATCCGCCCAAGCCCAATGTTCCGCTGGGACAGATTCCGTCGATCTTCCGCAGCCCCACCCTGCTGACCCGACTCTTGCGGGAGGAGGCCGGGATCGAAGTGATCGACGCAATGGAGGGTGTCGTGCAGGTCGAAGTGACGGCAGACCTCCGCAATCCTGCCGGCACCCTCCAGGGAGCGATGGTGGCCCTACTGGCCGAGGCCGCGGCGGAGGACCTCATGGCGGCACGGTTCGGGTCGCCGGTCGTGGTGACCGATCTCGACCTCCGCTATCTCCGGATGGCCCACGTAGGCCCGGTGCGCACCCGGAGCCGGCTCCTGGGTACGGGACCCGACGCTCCGATTCAGATCGAACTCATCGACACCTCAACCGCCCAGGTCACGACCTTGGTCTATGCCAGGACCGTGACCGTCCCCTGAGCTCGACCCACACCACCTGGCCAGAGGGACTCTGAGCGGCGGAACGACGGGGCCGCGTCAGGAGATCCCGTTTGCAGCCAGGGCCGACTCGAGAATGTCGGCCATCTGCTGCTCACCGGTGGCGTTGGGATGAACCGAGATCCCACCAGAGGTGGGGATGATGGCGTTGATCCACTGGTTCGAACCACTGGCACAGGCTCCGTGACCTTCGAACTGCGAGTAATCCGAAACGAAGTGCACGCCGGCCTGGGCTGCCCCGGCTTGAATGGCAGCGTTCAGGTCCAACTCCAGCGTGTTGAGGTAGGAGGTGTCCCCGTTGGTGAGCGGGACGGTCGGGTAGCACCCACCACTGGACGGGAGGATGTCGGGATAGCCGAGCACGTAGACCTGGGCGTTGGGAGCATCGGCCTTTACCGTGGCGAAGGTGTGCTCGATGGTCGAGGCATCGGAGTTCACCTCGCTCACGAAGGTGTTGCCGTACACGGCCTTGCACGGTGAGCCGATATTGAAGACGTCAAGGATGTCGATGGCCCCGCAGTCGAGCAAAGCCGAAACGAACAGGTCATTGTCGTTACCGCCATCGGTCAGTGTCACCAGGCGGGTCGAGGACGAGAGGGCGTCCACCTGCGGGGCCACGCCCGGGTACTGGGAGGTGCTGGTCACGTTGGCGGAGTCTGCGCCCGAGCACGACACGTCGTTCAACGACGCACCGAGGTGGGCGGCAGTGTCGTAGGGATAGCTGGCCGAGGACTGCAGGCAGAGCAGGGTTCCGGTGACGGGGCCGTCCAGCGGGCCCGCCGAGTAGGAGTCCCCCAACGCCACGTAGTTGAGTGGGGTGGCGGCGTGGGCCGCCGGTGCTGCCACCCCCACGAGCCCGGTAGCGGCCATGAGCGCCGATCCGAGCAGGGCGACAAACGACCGGCGGCGGTGCTGACTGAATCGCATGTGATGGTCCTCCCCCTGGTTCGCGCGTTTCCGCACCCCGGATGCGGTCGCCTCCGAGCCTTGCGGACCGACATTACTGCTGGTCTCATCCCGACGCCCGTATGGCTGTGAACCCGAGCTGTCGTGAGGAGCCCGGAAGTCCACCTGCCGTGGGTAGCGGATTGAAGACCTCCTCAAGGGAGTGGTCGCACTCGTCGATCTACCGCTATGTGGTTTCCCCGCCGCCCTGTCCGAACCCTGGTAGCCGCCGCCGTCGTCTTGATCGCCGGCCAACTGCTCATCAACCTCCCACCGACTGCCGCTCGGGCGGCATCCCCTGGCTGGGCCGTCGTCGAAGGTGGGTCCCGAAGCCCGCAGACCGATCAACTGCTGCTCAACACCACCTGCGCCAATGCGTGGGACTGCTGGACCGTGGGGGCCATCATCCCCGAGGTCCAGAACGCCAAGCCGGAAGCCCTGGCCGAGCACTGGAACGGCTCTTCATGGTCGGATTCCCCGGGAGTTCAGCCTTCCGGTAAAGCGGCATCCATCCTCTACGATGTCAGCTGTGTGACTTCGTCCGATTGCTGGGGCGTGGGTGGACAACAAACCCTCTTGGCCGGGAACGATCCGACGGTCCTGATGGAACAGTGGAACGGCATCAGGTGGTCGGTGGCCACCACGCCGGCCATCAGTGGTCTGCTCTTCTCGGTGAGCTGTGTCACGGCCAGCGATTGCTGGGCGGTCGGCGCCTCGCTGGACCCCGCCTCCGGAAGTACCGTCGGATCACTTGCCTTCCACTGGAACGGATCGACGTGGGCCAGGGCAGCCACACCGGCCTCGGGACAGGACGCCGACCAGCTCTCGTCAGTCAACTGCGTCGACGCCACCGACTGCTGGGCCGTCGGAGCGGCATCCCCCAACCCTTTCAACAGTGACGTTCTCCCCGACCTGTTCTACAAGTCCCAAGGTGCAGAGCCCTGGGTGCTCCACTGGGACGGATCGACGTGGTCGAGCTCCGTTCGACCCGACCCACAAAGTGCTACCGGCGCGGTATTGACCGGAGTGACCTGCGTGGCGTCAACGGACTGCTGGGCGGTGGGGTCGACGATGAACGCCGCCGGCCACTTCGATGAACCACTGGCCGAGCGGTGGGACGGAACAACGTGGGCGACCACGCCCGTCGCCTTGGCCACCAATGGGACGCTGGCCAATGTGACCTGTCTCTCGGCCAGCGCCTGTTGGGCGGTTGGCGCCTCGTCTGTGCCCCCAGGGGCGGGACAGCAGGGTTCGAACCCGCAAAGCCTCATCGAGCGCTGGGACGGCCGCGCCTGGTCGGAGGATGAGAGCCCGGCCGTCACGCCGGTCAGCGATCTTGACGGTGTGGCCTGCTCACGCGGGGCCCAGTGCTTCGCCACCGGATTTGTCGTCAGCGATCCGGACCGATTCGCCGCCCAGACACTGACCGAGGAGCTGTCACTTCCCGCAGTGGGCGCTCAGGGATTCGATGCCGTGGCCGCGGATGGCGGACTGTTCAACCTCGGTGACGCCGGATTCTACGGCTCGATGGGTGGTCACTATCTGGTGGCCCCGACCATCGGGACAGCCGCCACCCCCGACGGCGGGGGCTACTGGCTGGTGGCCGAGGACGGCGGGATCTTCTCGTTCGGTGACGCCGGTTTCTTCGGATCGATGGGAGGAGCCCGGCTCGATGCATCCATCGTGGGCATGGCCG
>Ga0182030_10018229_pt1 | contig 13478 bp, 14 predicted proteins | sample 812S3MmetaG_FD_121299 | JGI IMG/M metagenome (GOLD analysis project Ga0182030, IMG submission 121299) | Permafrost microbial communities from Stordalen Mire, Sweden - 812S3M metaG (Illumina Assembly) | ecosystem: Environmental > Terrestrial > Soil > Wetlands > Permafrost | place: Sweden... | reverse complement strand
TTATATTATATTATATTATATTATATTATATTATATTATATTATATTATATTATATTATATTATATTATATTATATTATATTATATTATATTTATTTACGTATATAAATTATAAAAAAAAGATTTACGTAATATAGATTTAAATAAGCATTTTTGTATCAATTTAAGCGAGGTTTTGCTGGTATAGTAGTAGTAGTTATAGCTAAAATAAATATATAGACAAAAAATTTAGATAATAATATAAATATACTTTTAAATAATAAATAATATAATTTATATAATTATAATATATAATATTAATATAATATATATATAATTATAATATATAATATATAATATATAATAATATATAATATAATAATTTTTTTTATAATAAGCGAAAATCTACTACACTTTTCTCAGTTACTGCGCTTTTCAAAATCTACCGCGCTTTCCCTAGCTACCGCGCTTTTTAAAAAGCACGGTGTCAGCGCTGTGGTTTTGAAAACTACCGCGCTTTCTCAGCTACCGCGCTTTTCAAAAATCTACTGTAGATTCTAGAATATCTACGGTAGTTTGAATACAGCATCTGATGGTAAGGTACCTTTCTTTTGCGCAAATTCATCTGGTCAAAGAGCTTGACTTCTTTGTCATCTTCTTCCCCAGCGGTATAAGATCCGCGGATTATCCTTCCATTCGCCGGCGCTAGTTATTGATAGAGTTCTACTTTAAATTCTGGAGGTGAGGACCAGCACATCTCCTCGAACTGTTTGCGCAATGAGCATAGTCAATCTGTTCGATATCCAAGCCCGTTTTACCACAATCCAACCGCCTCCCAATTGCCCTCCAGTTTGTTGCCATGGGTTCACTGAGCCCGGAAGCTGCGAGTCCATCGTTGAGCCCAACGGAGATCATGTTACATACGACAGGATCATCAGAAACTTCCTTGATCCTTTCCGAAGCAAGCCTATGCCACTTGAGCCTCTGAACTTTGCGAAAGGTTCGCACAATCTTGCCAAAGCATCTCACTGTATCAGGATTGAAACGCTCGTTCTTGAAAGCTCCTCGCGCATAAAACGACCATCCTTTATCAAAGGCCAGAGGTTTTTCATTCTGCGGAGCTCGGGATTAGATGATTACAGTGAGATCACTAGTAGGGAAGCGAATGAAGGATTGTTTAAACACTTCATCACCGTCTTCCCAGGGAAAAGAGCTCTTAGGTTTCGATGTTCTGGTCTCCGCTCCCCACATTCAGGCTGGGAAATCAGATTTGCGTTGACATTCTACCGACTTCGAACCCCAGATGACTCTCCTTTACCAGAGGATATTGCTACGAGTTTTGAGCAACCTCCTTATGAAGATGCTATGTACCACGGCAACGAAGAAGGAGAATCCATGAATGAAATGCCAGCTTCTAAACCAGGCCACAGCACCCCTCAAGCCCAGCCTCAGTCAGCTCAGCCTCCTTCTCAATCCACTCAAGCAATTCAATATGTCCCCGGTATCTTCGATCCACCAGAGTATGTCTCAGACATCCATCAACCTTCACAAAATGCGCCTCCTCAGCCAACAGATCCTGCATATTGGCGGCCAGAAGGGTTTCCGGAGCAGGGAACAGATGGAATTTTAAGGCTGCCATGCGCGAAAGACACTCCGCCACAGATGGTCCACTGGTCACTGTTCAGCATCAAGGCTTTGGACGGAAATATCTACAAGACGTGTGAGCCGCATCGGCGCCAGCAAAAGAAGAACAGGAGGTGATGGTGGGGGTATCATGGATTCAGGGATGTGAGTGGTTCCGCCTTGGTGCACGGTCTATCTTTAGGGAAAGTAGTGTATTAATGGACTTTGACATTCTCCGAGTTTAATGCTCCGCTGTGAGTGAATAAGAGTCTAACGAGATTCCTTCCCAAATTATGATCGAAATCCTTGAAAGAATAGTCGTGCATGCATAGCTTCGTGACAGGAGTTGGGACGGGCTCTTCAGTCGCGATTCTAAAGCTTCGTTTTTGTTATAATAATATGCACAACACCCTAGAGGATAATTACTGCTTACAAAACTGCGAAGATTAAACACAAGGGCAGGAAGAAGCCTCAGAAGAGCTGCCAACTCTGGTGTCTGTCACGTGACTCAAAGTTCATGTTGCCCCAGGTTCCGGTTGTCCCCATTTTGAGACTTTCCATTCCTCACAACTATTTCCAAATAATCATTTCCTTGTAGATACTCAACACGTACATTTCTACAAAATTCGACTTGAGATCTCACGTGCTGCTCTCGTCGTGGCTTTTCGTCACCGCGGCTGAGCCCTGATGTTAAATTTTGCGGGACGCGTTTGGCGCGTGAGCCCGGGACTTGAGCAGACATCGACATCTTAAAAACAGGATAGCTTGAGCCGCAAACTATCAAAATAGTTTCTCGATATGACACTACGAAAATCTCAATTTAATGTAATGCCAAAACACAGAAGATGTCTGCCAAACGCCAGAAAATTGAGCGCGCTAGCCCCGCAAACCGTCCAGCCATGAGCGACAAGAATTCCTACATGAAATGGCTTGAGTAAGTTTCCTCGTATTATCAACTGTCTCAGGTCTGATATGTACTCAGCGAAATGCATGATAGAATATATCATGAAGAAGTCAATCTCTACGTCGGGCCCAACAGGGTGCTTTTTCAGGTCTACTTGAAGCATTTGTGGGTGAAGATCGACTTTTTCGATGACCTATTTACCGGTGATGACCCCGACGGGACTCACACATTTGAAGATAATGGAGGAGAGTTGGCCGCTATGCTCTATGACTTTGATGAGGATGCATTTGAGCTGCTTCTCGATTGGGTCCGCACCGACGAACCTCTGTTATTAAATCCAGGTTGCATTGCCCTATCTCGCTTTTATGCCTTAGCCGACCAATTGCGCCTGAAGTCGTTGATGGATGAGATTCTGGAAGCTACGATCAAGAATGACCTTGAGCAAAAGGAACTTTCAATCCCGTACGTGGATGACATGACGACGTACTGTTATCTTCCGAAGGGCTCACCATTCCGGAAATACATATGCATGGGAATTGCGCATATGTTCCAAGACCAGCAAATGTCTATTGCTCATTTACGGCGTCGGTTGTTGTGTGACGAATTCTGTCTCGATTTTTTGGCCGTGATACAAAAGGGGGAGCCAGTATCTGATCCGAGAGACTTGCCCATAGAATGTTTTAAGTGATGAGCGTTCAAAGATTCAGCTTGAAGATATGCCATGTATTCCTCTAGTATCTTCTGTCTTGGGTGTGTGGGAATTATTGATGTACTAATATTTGGACTACTGAGGTTTTGTGGGATATCCTGTACCTCCTCGGGGTCAAGGATATGATCGGTATCTGCGGCTTGTACTTGGATCGAGGCTATGATTTGGAAAGGAAATATGCTATAGTGTGCCAGTGCAATTTTTTTTTTTTTGGCCTGTAATATGCCCAGACCAGACGTCAAAAACATGATTTAGGGGGCAAGAGATTCTTGGTCCGAAGACAGTATGGAATATTTTACCGTAACCGCTCAGCGGTGGACTTTTAAAATGCCCCTCAATAGGAGACGAGATTATCTCTTGTACTCTTTCATACCTGAGAGGTATGAATCCTAGTGGACATGTGTCCCACTTCTTGTGTTTTCCCGGCGACAGGTATCCTTGACTCATGGGACTTTAGAAATTATGTTCTGCCTTTATTCCACATCCCACAGGCGTGAATCTCAGCGGATTTCTCTAATCACCTTCCTATATGTCCTATCCTGCCATCCATCATCATGTTAACGTTGTGAATGCTAACGGATCTTTTTAATCACTCTCCTGTATGTTATTTCTTGCCTTTGGTCACCATCGTGAATCATAATACAATCACTCCCCCTTCAACATTCTCATCATACCTCTTCGCCGTGCGTTGTATGAATAACACCCGGATAGAAATTACATAAAAGGTATCTCATTGTGATGCTCTGTAGCTTCCTTCCTATCAGTAGAAGATCCCTTGAGCTTCAACCTTCCACATCCATATAAATTCATCACCAGAGCCCAAGTATCCCCTTTCAAATATGAATCAACCTCTAGATGATCTAGACGACCTACAGCCGGCTTTTTCGCAGCCCTCAAAAAATTCATTGGAAAGTCTCCCTTCGAATAGCCTCAGTACAACAACTTCCACTGGAGGCCTTCTCCCAATAAGTCATCTTGAGACAATTTCTCCGATTAGAAGGCTTCCTTCGAGTCCTATCGATACACTTTCTTCGCTAGAAAGTTTCTCTGCACCCCAACTCAATCCCATTTCCTCGGGTGGGCTTCTTCCTACGATTCATTTTAACCCACTTTCCTTGGGTGAACTTCGCCCTTTGAGTAACTTAAACTCAATTACGTCCAGTAGACTTTCCCTGGGCGAACTTCGCCCTTTGAATAACTTAAACTCAATTACATCCGGTGGAATTTCCCTGGGTGGACTTCGCCCTTTGAGTAACTTAAACTCAATTACGTCGGGTGGACTCCTTCCTACAAGTCGTTTCAACCCAATCTCTTCAGGCGGGCTTCTACCCATAACTGGTTTCAATCCATTTTCGGGTAGTAGTCTTCTTATAGGTCGAATTTCACCGATCTCCCCGATTGGCAGTTCCATTCCAACGATTCACCCAATCGAGAAATACCCTGCCGGAGGTCAGTCCCCGTCCCCCATCGCTACCCCCGGCTCCCACGACCACAAAGACATCTACAACGAAGTCTTCAGCGCCAAAAGCAACCCAAGCCAATACTTTAAACAACGAGGCCACGAAGCATCGCACCTCGTTCGTCTTGTAGAACACGTGTGCGGCAGTAGTTTGAAACCATGGCAAGAAGAAGCGTTGAAAGAATACTGGCCAGATGGTGGGAGTGGAGTTTCTGCAATCAATGGGAACTACTCGTATGATGAAGATATGGTGCAAGCATATTTCGATTTCTTCGACAAGTTCTACTTCTTTGGCTCACTCAAGGCTGACGCTAGGGTTCACTGTTATATTTCCATTCTCCCAGAGGAGGGAGTCTTAGGCGCTTGTCATGAGACGGAGCACATTGACAACCAGACTTATGAGACGAATACGAATTGTCGGTTGAGGCTCGTGGAGTATAAATCTGGGACCCGTGAAGAGAAGCTGATTCGTAAGTACAATCGGAGAGTGACTGTTTCGTTACCGAATGTGAGAAAATACTCTCGCCCCCAAGATATGACGGTGCCTAGATAGTTGCCTTCCGCTCATAAGATATTTTACAATCGTTTTAAAGTGATATTTGCTGACTTCTTGATCTTTTAGGATATTTGGGCACTTTGCTCCATGAGATGTGTCATGCTTATCTCACAGTTTACTCTTGCAGAGTAGATAATCACCACAGGCAGCCGGAAACCGAAGGTCTCACGTAGGTTCTCACCATAGACCCAGTTCTAACTATCTTGCAAATCGCACATGATACTATTATCATCGCAATTGAAATGATTTCGTCTACATCATACAATACCAAAACAACATTTTATTATACCTTTTAATACTAAATGATTCCCGTACCAAATAGGTAGTTAGGAGAACATTGCTGACTTCTTGACTTTCTAGTGGTCATGGTGGAGCTTGGATCGAGCTTGCACAGGCGATAGAGAGGTCAGCGAGGAGTCGATTTGGGTTTCACGATATGGACATGGGTATTGAGAGAGCCAGGGAGAGGGAGCGGCAACACCAAAATGGAAACACATCATATATGAGAAGTAAAGATAGTATCCCTTTCTGCTCAAGGGCTTGGTAAAAGTGGTGGATAGCTCATTCGTTAGGTAGCGAGAAGTTTAAAGTTGAGTTTCATTCCAATTACAAGCATAATCTCAATCTCTGTGAATATATGCAACTGACTGAGTGTTACCCAAGCTCGAAATACATGGCTGTCAGTCGAGAAATTGAATTCTACGCCGTCACACAGTCTCTGAAGGTAGAAATGCAGGAATTGGGGTCTTTTCGTTCCTCTATGTCCCAACCCCCCCTTCTCCCCCATATGCAACACGATTCCGGGAAGAGGGAATTAAACCGTACATACTGCTCAAGATAATATTGTTCGACCTACAACCCTCAGGAGAACGTCGCGACTGTGCGAGATTCCCGACTGAATCGCAAAGACATGTGTGATATGCAAGGGAGCATATCATGATGGAGACTGCCCCAATGATACCGGCCTTCAATTGCTTTTGGCAAGTGCGAACCGGGAGAGATGAAAACATTGTCTATTATTTGTGTGGAGCAAAATGGAAGACCTGTCAGTGCCCCCAATTGGAAGAGGCGTGCTCGTTGGTGAATCGACGTGCTCAAGAAAAAGGTCAGCCAGCCATCAAATATGCTGCAGCAGCCGGATACTGGATCCAATGTCGAATACAACCTGCCTGTGATCATTCCCAATTCGTACAGCAGCGTGGGTATGATCAGTGCGGTGAGCGTCACAGGCACTGGGTGCAGGACGAGAGCATTCTTTGTTTGTAGCCCTCTATAGGCACCCTCTCCCTTCCATATTTGGTTTGGAATTAATGGCAAATCTGTTTTCCTCGAAGTTGAAGACAATGCATCGAATGCAACAATACGTGTAAATTGTTTCACTTCGAGGAATCATCTAGGGCCTTCAAAAGACATCATGTTTCAAAGCTCTAAACAATATAACAAAGTGGCATTGTGCGGTTGATCGCATAGGGAGAAAGGTCAATTAAGAGGATCGAGCAAATTCCCGAACGTAAGAATAGCTCAATATGATGGTTTTGATGGAATTCAGATCTAGTGGAGAGGAGAGAAAGGAGTCACGGGTTCTGCACGTGACCTTTGATGCGTCAAATCTTAAGTTCCTCGTCATCAAAACTTACGATCAGAGCCAATCGGACTCCCTCACGACGTCAACAAATCTCATGAAAGCCATTAATTCATCAATAAGACAGGCCCTAAAATACTGTCATCCAAGTTCATCGCGTCAATTGGTTCATAGACGAGCGTTGAAGACTCCTGCAGATATGGCCAACCACTACAACACCATCATAATTGGTGCTGGGATATCAGGACTAGCATGTGCAGCAAAACTATATGACCATGAAATATTTCAAAAACACAAAAGACTCCTTGTTTTGGAAGCTCGAGATCGAATAGGTGGCCGTATTGAAAGTATTCATCTCGGGGGCAATCGTCTCGACACCGGAGCGAACTGGATTCATGGAATTGGTACGGAAGATGAACCAAACCCGCTGATTGGGATTCTTCCCGATAAACCATACCAAGAGCTCTCAAGAAGTATCTCGTTTAGTCCTTCCCCGGTTGAGAATGGCGTGGGACAGGATTGGGTTGTCGTGGACGCGAATAAGTCACTGTCGAGCCCGAAAGAGAAGAAGAAAGATCTGGTCATACCATCGAATATCTCATCTGAACTGTTCGGCTTCATGTGGGCCCTTATTGGGTCACTGCATGAATTTGCAGCTAAGATTTCTTCCGAGGATGGGAAGCATGTCTCCATTTTGGAAGTTATCCAAAACAATCAGGAGTTCAAATCAGCATTCAATGAGATACCAAAAGAGTATCACCAGATTCTTCGTGCACTTCCTCAGTTTGTAGAGGGGATGGAGGCTGGTCCCCTGAATGCTAGTTCGGCGGAACATAGTGCTGACCATCCTGGAATGGGTATCTTGGAATACGATATTGATGAATTCGACGGAGAGCAAGTCTTCCTCAAAGATGGGTACACGCCAGTTGTCGAAGAAGTAGCCAAGAAACTTCTTCAAAAAGGCCAGATCAAATTTGGGGTGGAAGTGAAGACGATCAATTGGGATAGACAGCCCCTGACTATTGCGACGAGTGAGGGACAATACACTTCAGATCGAGTCATCTGTACAATACCTCTAGGTGTCCTACAACATCACCAACGACCCTCTGTCCCACGCTTATTCTATCCTGATCTACCACCCCAAAAGAAAGAAGCAATCCAATCCCTCGGCTTCGGAACTCTCGACAAAATCTTTCTCGTTTACACGGCCCCATGGTGGAAGACCGAGCCCTACCAATCTATCCTTAAAAAAGGCATTACGAAAATTAGATTCCCAGGCGGTGACGACCCCGAAGAAGCTCAAAAATCAACAGAACCAGACACATTCTGGGGCTTCACTGACGAGCTTCCAGGCATCGAGGTCGACGTTGATGGCAGCGCGCATCCTGGAATCCGGGGGCTCTTCGTCGTCAACCTTCACTCATTATCCGGCTTCCCCGTCCTCTCAGCGTTTGCATCATGTTCAAATGCGGTCCATATCGAAGGACTCTCCGATTCAGCAGCGAGTATGATTGTTCATCGCGCGCTCACAAAATGGCTTGGACAGGAACCTCCGTTACCGGATAACGTATACGTTACGAGGTGGGCAAGCGATAGGTATTCGACGGGAAGCTATAGTCATATGATTAAGGGTGTTTCGGAGAAGAAGCATAGAGAGGAGTTTCAAGAACCGCTGAGGAACGAGTTTGGGATGGAGATTAGGTTTGCGGGCGAGCATACGAGTAGGAATCATTTTGCGACGGTGCATGGCGCCTTGCTTTCGGGTTGGAGGGAGGCGGATGCGGTGTTGAGGGATGAAGAGAAGGTTCAGAAACAGGATTAGACGGTTTTGTTGGGAGACATGTCGCATGCAAGATAACGGCGGTATTTGGATCTCCAGTTCCAACGGCGCATCGTCAATTTTGAAAGGTTACTCTATTAAATTAGGGTTTGACGGCTCGCATTTATAGTTAGAGACATTTAACCATTTTCAGGTGGGCTTGAATGACAATATCCGATACCGTCAATTTTGATTTGAGTAATTCATAAATTTAAGTAATACATATTTTTTTTTTATATCTGAACATCGTCCATGAGTTGCTGTGGACGGGTGTTGCGCAGTACATAGTTGCTCCGATCGACAGTGACAGTTCATGGGATGAACTCCGTCAGTCGCTCAGACACCTTCAGGTGTTATGAAAGATTTGAGTCGGAGTTATGAAGACTTTTTTGCTTTCATACTATGGGAGGTTGTTCGGGGAGAGTTGAGCTGCGGGGTTAGGTAGCTAGTTCTACAGCAATATGGGTGTTGCTATGACAAAGGGGAGCGCTACTTGCGGTATCGAGGTGGGAAGGGGAAACCAGACTCGCCCTTTTCTTAATGTGAGGTCGCAAAAATATTAGAGAACAATAGACGGGCCCGAGCTAGCCGGAATTCGCAAGCTGCTTTTGCTGCGTTCTATTGCTTGGAAAAGATACATTATCAGTAGTCCTCGACATTAATAATTTGAATGACTATTCCCTCTCTTGGGCTTGGAGAGATTCCATTTTAAAGGACTAGTTCTTGGCTAGAACCGACAAACACAAGAGGAGGATGATTCGGGGAACTATCTACCTTACTAGCATTGGGAGCTGCTTTCCAAATCTACCAAATACTACCCTTGTACTTCCCGCCACCTCGTGATCGTGATTATAATTAGGGGGATCAGCATTTTGAGTTGGGCCCTACCTCACGCTGGCGAAAGGCTTAGCTTGTAGCGGATTTGACTTGGATGTCCCAGATTGGCGATCCATCCCACCTCCTGTAATATTCACATCATGGCCTTTCCCCAATTAAATCGACCCCGTTTCGCGGGATCCCGGGTTTTGATCCTAGACCTCGCCCTCCTCCCTATTTCATTAATTGTAGCCATCGCTCGAATCTGCGAGCGTCTCCGATCAGTGCACGCGGTGAGGCGGACCGACCAACCAGGCCCAAGGTTCAACTACGAGCTTTTTAACTGCAACAACTTTAATATACGCTATTGGAGCTGGAATTACCGCGGCTGCTGGCCTATAACTTCCAGACCTTACAGGTCCCCTCCCGCCTTTACATGATGGGTGCTTCAGCGGGGGGCGTACTTTCGTACGGGTATGGCACGTACCTCAAGCTTATAAAAGCCGACACCTTTGCGCGCTCTACACGGGCCTATAGCGTGCCACAGGCTCCGCTCGAGATCAGCATAGGCTTGTAACGCCCTTAGCTTTCCCCGATCCAGGTTGTCTTGCCGGCACCCACCCATCACAGATAGGGTGCTCGACTAGCATGACTGCTATCTCTGGCGTCAGCAAGAACTGAACGTTCACCAGACTTGCCCTCCAATTGTTCCTCGTTAAGGGATTTAAATTGTACTCATTAAAAGCTTCGGCCTCGACGACTGGCTCATCCTCATCGACACGGTACTTCTTACTCCCCTTCCTATTCTTCTCATCGCTGATGATTGCTGCTGACCCATGCCAGTTCCTCACCTCGAGTCCCCCAAACCCATTGGTTCTCGAAATTTAATTGAAGGACTTGCTGGCACTCCCAGATTCGCGCATGCATCTCCGCACCCAAGAAATTCTTCACGTCCCTGCGCACACGTTCATCAACTATAGGTGGAAGTGACGGCAGTAATGATGTTGTGCAAATATGTACGAAAACACCAACGCAAGTGAATTGACGGAAGTCGGACTTGGAGCGGTCAGCGAGTTGGCAGAGAAAAAAATGGGTTTGGATGAGATTGGTGGCGCTGCTGGTCTTGAGGACCGAGAACTCTCACGAGAACCGAAAAGTGCGACTGCGGTCAATCTACATTAGTGGATTGGCTTGAAACGAGCCTTTCTACGATGACCCTTCAGATCTAAATTTGATGTGATTCATGATACAAAAACAAACGATCCGAATCTCATGAGGTTTCCGCTGTGGGAGGCATGATCGAGCTGACATGGTTCCGACCTCGTCCAAGTTTGTCGAAGGCAAAGGATTTGCGGACTAGGGAGTGGAAATTTTTGGAACCAAGAGAAAGGAAAACGGCTGAAACGAAGACGTCGGACATCTTGATCGACTCAGAATGGGAGTGGGAATTTCCAGGACGCGAGGAAAATGTGAGTCCATCAGAATTACGGAGAACTTCAAGCCAATATGACCGCATGTCATACCCGTGGTCCCAAAATTTTGCGCTGGCGTGAATGCTTCCAGAGCAGCGAGGATGAATCCTTCTAATTACGCCCAGTATCTGTAACAACGATCTCGGGAAAATCCTGGGGTTTGGAATAAAATCCGACGTATTCTCTTGTGGGGAATGGGGTGGGAGCTTTGAGGAGGGAGTTCCAGACAGCTAGAGAAGCCGAACTTTGCTCAGGTGCAACCGATGTCAAGATACAAAGCGGCTAAAACGATTCATGCGGATTACCTTTCGATGAAGGTAGCATGTCGACTTTTGGTGAACGTAGCATCGAGATATTAGATATTTGTATTTGAAGATCCAGTCAAATCTATGGTCCAAGACACAAGTAAGCTATAACGCCGTTCTTCACCTTATTCTGGAAGCCCCTTGATACGCCAGATATTCCCTACTAGGACAAACCGAACTCCAAAAATCTCTACCCCACTGTAGCGACTTAGAATGCTCTTCGTCAATGACTCAAGATGCAGGCGCAGTGGCGGATGCTGGAGAGGATGCTGCAGAGGATGCTGGAGAGGGAAATTCGGCTTCTCTGCACTGGCGCTTGGCCTGTCCCTGCGACTGAGCCGAGATTTTTCTCTTGCGATCTTCCAGAGTGCAAGCCTCTGCGATTCCATGGGTATGAAACTCGCATTTGGACATTTCTCTTGGATCTTCTCCGACACCAGTTCGCACCGAATCGATGTAATCTCGCGCAAAGTTGTCGTGGTCCTTGAAGAGCTTTTGTATTTCGCATGTGGGCCATCCGTCCTCGGTATCCTCGTGCAACAGTATTTCTAGGACGTGCTGAATGCCGAGGAACGCATATTTTTGCAAGCGCGAGCGGTCTGAAGTACGAGCGTAGGCACGATAGGCAAAGTCCGGAGAAGGTAATTCATTCGTATTCTTGTGATACTTACTGATGCAGTCCATAATAGTATCTTGTAGCCCTGGAAGGCAAAGCTTCTCCGCAAGGGCGTAGAATTCAATTGGATCCCAGGGTGCAACTTCTTCTCCGTCAGATCCAACGATACCTGTCAAATCCCGCACTCCACGAAAATATACCCAATTGATCAACATATCAAACGCGTCGGGATCGTCCTCTGGAAGCTTCACAGAATTCTCGGTGCACTCCTTGAACGAGCCGTTGAACATCTTATCGAAGAAGAGAATGCGATGGCAAAGGGTTCTTTTGTGGACACGAAATCGAGTCTCCTTGGGTCCAACGTAAATATCCACGATTTCGTCCCCAAATTTGCTATTCTCGAATTAGCATTAGAGATTTGCATGATAGAAGAGCTTTACTTCAACGTGGTTTCGCGGCCTAGACCATATTTTCTTGACGGGCGCACCGAGGTTTGAGTGGAGGCCGCAACTGTTGCATCGTCCTCCGGACTAGCCATGATGGCATGGGGAAGGATTTGATAGTCAGTACTGGGTAGAATAGTAGGAATTGCGGCCCTTGAGGTTGTCGTTGAGGAAGACGAACCGCATCGTCAGGAAACCAAGGGATAAACCAGCCTTGCGCTACTGCACCGCTGTAACCTCTTTTGGCGCGAGGCTGAGACACTTATCAACTTCCACCACACTTTCAACACACAATCAACCGATATTCTTCCAAGGCGATATCTGCAAGATAATGATGACTCGAACTCTCTTCGACGTGGGAACTTTGTCAACAAGCAAAAGAAAGTGCGAGCATGCTGTCTTTCGATCTCGACACGCCCAGCCAGAACCTTGCAACGATTCTATCCTCAACGTCGTTAACAGCCAACACCGTCACTTTGCCGCCGCAGGCTGGCTGGCAGACTACAGATGAGTCGGCTCGTCACCATGACGCACAAATCGAGCGACTGAGTACTCCAACTTCCAGATAGCAATCATCAACCACCCTACTCTCTTTCGAATCCTCGTGCCAGCACGCCACCGCTCCATTCACTATGGCCTCGAAGGCTGCGAATGATAGGGGATTTTGTGCGAGCATTGCACAGGGGCTTGAGAAGCAAAGACAGATATTGAAACAACAATATGCGGACGAAGAAGAAGTTGAAGCGCGTTTTGGGACCTGAAAGAAAGGAAGCTACCGGTCAATGGCATGTGCAGGGAGGAAATGTACGAGGAAAGCAAAGGCCTGAATTGGTACCATCTTCCGAATGTCATTTAATGGCACGCAGTCATACATATGCATCGATATAATCTTTATAAGAGGAGTCGGAGGGGTAATTATTCGGCATTGGTGGCCTTGTGGAGGGAATTGGGGATCAGGCGCACAACCAAGGTCCAAGAAACAATCAAGCCCCAATAGCATTTTCTTCAGCTCTGCCAGGTAAATATTACTGGTACGACTCTCTCTCAAAGACGCTGCATCTGAGCGTTCCCGATTTTTGCAACGCTGTCAAGAAACTTGACTACCAAGATTATCTGATGCCGCTACCCCCCGCGAGTTTTCCTTAGTAGGAGGCTGAGAGCCTGTGTCAAGTTCAATTATTAAGGAACTATCGAGG
>Ga0182030_10018227_pt1 | contig 13480 bp, 9 predicted proteins | sample 812S3MmetaG_FD_121299 | JGI IMG/M metagenome (GOLD analysis project Ga0182030, IMG submission 121299) | Permafrost microbial communities from Stordalen Mire, Sweden - 812S3M metaG (Illumina Assembly) | ecosystem: Environmental > Terrestrial > Soil > Wetlands > Permafrost | place: Sweden... | reverse complement strand
TCCGGAAAACGGATCGGATACCTGCGATCCGAGCCCCAGAGTTGCTGCCAGAGTCGGCCTGATGCTGATATCAGTCGAGCCGGTCACAGGATTATCGGCGCTGGGGCCACCAAGGCTGGCGATGGCCGCTATATCGGTGGCGTCGCCCGATGAATTGGCAAGCAGAGCGTTGTAATAGGCGCTGTAATTCACAGTGTCCGAAAACGAACTCGTGCTAGCACCTCCACCAGCCTGGGCCCCAAACGCGATCGTCAGGCTCACATCGCTCGTCATATTTGCCGTAAAGAAATTAATCGCGTCTTGGATTTGGGTCTGGTCGGATGCGCTGAAATTCACAGTTGGATCGTAGAGAATATTGATGATTGGGCCAGCGGCAGCTATACCTGCCCCTAATACCAGAACGGCAGCCATCCTGGCGGCCTTGAATGCGATGATGTTCATGTTGTCCCTCCGTACCTGGAAAGGATAGCAGGTTCTCTGGCGGCCTGGCTGCTTCGCGGTCACACCAACATCGAATATTTTTATCTGGCCGCGATTGCAGCGGTTAGGACCTGCGGCAAGAGCTGCGCCAGGGGCTTCCGAAGGCCCGTGTGCCATTGTGAAATGGGGGGCATGACCACACTGTGGTCACCGTAAATTGCGTAAACCGCCCCCTTTCAATTACTTCCATTTTCTTGCTGACCACACTGTGGTCACCATGTATCGGAGTTGTCATGAATAAGTCGATTATCGAGCTGACGGACGAAGCCGCCGAATTGCTCGACCTGGGCGTAGCTCTGGGACAAAACCAGGCATTCAGTCTGGTAGCGGGCCGCTGTTCGGCCGCGCAAGCCGCGACGCTGTTGCGTTTGCGGCAGGAGAAAAAGTACCTGAAGTGCGCCGCCAACTGGCGCGAGTTCTGTCCGAAGTATTTGAAGATCAGCGGCTCAGAGGCCGACCGGATCATCCGCATCTGGGAAGAGTTCGGCGCGGCCTACTTCGAACTGGCGCAGTTGATGCGCATCTCACCGGAAACCTATCGCGCCATCGAACCGGCGGTCAAGGACGGCGCACTCATCCATAATGGGGAGGCGATCGAGTTCGATGTGGAGAACAGCGGCAAGCTGGCCGCGGCGGTGGCCCAACTGCGGGACGCCGGGGGAGGAAAGAAGCCGGCGAAAAAGTCTCCGCCGCATCGCGAGACGCACGTCCGTCTGGCGGACCTCGACCGGCGCTGCACGGGGATGATCGCCGAGTTCCAGGAGATCTCGCGCACGGAGCGCAGCGGCGAAAACTGGATCCTGTTCGTCAGAACCCTGACCCGCGTGCGCGGCGAGCTTTCGCGGATCGAGCGCGAAAACGGCCTGTAAGAGCGAAAAGGAAAGGCGGCGAGCCGCTGCCGCCGCCCTATTCGGGGAGCGGCTTGCCCTTGGTTTCCGGGGCGAAGGGCAGTGCGGCGAGGCCTACCAGGAAAACCAGGCTCATGGTCACGCCGGCGTAGCGCATGGGCTCCGGGTAGCCGCCGAAAACGTCCTTAGTCAGGTAGCCGAGCGTGAACGGACCCGCCGCCGCGGCGAAGCGGCCCACGTTGTAGCAGAAACTCGTGCCGGTGCTGCGCAAGCGCGTCGGGAATAACTCCGCCAGGTAGATGGAGTAACCGCCGAACAGTGAAAGCTGGGCAAACCCCATCAACGGAATCATCCAGAAGATATCGCTGATCTGCTTCAGATTCCAGAAAGTGTAAGAGGTCATGCCCATGGCCGCCAGGAAGGCGATGGCGAAAGCTTTCTTACGCCCGGTATAGTGCGTCAGATAAGTGAACGCGTAGATGCCGAAGAAACAGCCGATGTTCTGCAAGAGCGAAGTTACCCCGATCCACGTGGTCACCTTGCCCGCCAGCGCTTTGCCGGCCAGGCCCTGCGCCGCGAAGGTGCGTTCCAGCACCGGGCGGAACAGATCGTAGCTGAAGAAGCCGATTCCCCACAAGCCGACCACGCCGGCGAAAGCCAGCAGGAATCCGACAATCGCGTTGCGCCGCCAGCGCGCATCGCTGAACAGCTCGCCGTAGGAGCCCATCTTCTTCTTTTCGCCGCGCGCCTTGAGCCACTGCTCGGGCTCTTTCAATTTCTTGAAGACGATGAAAGCCAGCGGCGCCGGAATCGCTCCGGCGAGAAATTCCCACCGCCAGGCGCCGGTGATGGTGCCCGCCGCTTCCATCTGCCCCACCAGGATTCCCGTCATGGCCGCGATCATGTTACCGATCGCCGACGCGGCCTGCACGAAGCCCAGCGCGTACGGCCGGGCGCGCGACGGCACCACTTCCGCCACCAGCGCCACGCCCACCGCGAACTGCCCCCCCACGCCCAGGCCGCACATAAACCGAAACGCGTTGAAGTTCCAAACGCTGGTGGAGAAGACGCTCAAGCCGGTGAAGACGGTGTAACTCAGGATGGTGATCGTCATCGTCTTGACGCGCCCGATGCGGTCGCCCAAAACGCCGAACAAAACGCCGCCGATGGCCCACCCGATCATGAAAATCGACGTCGCCCACGCCGCCTGTTGATCGACGGTGGCGTTAGAGGCGCCCGCTCCCAACAGTTCCTTGATGGCCGGCTTGCGCGCCAGGTTGAACAATTGCTGCGCCATGGTGTCGAACATCCAGCCCATGCTGGCCACGCTCAGCACGAACCAGTGGTAACCGGTCAATTCCCGCCACCACGCGTATTTTTGCCCGCCGGCGCCCTCTGCTGTTGGAGACATGAAGCTGCTATTTTACATCGCGGCGGTGACGGGCTCGCCGCGACAGCAGCATTTTTTTAACAGGCGTCAAAGGGCGATGACATGGCAGGGCGAAGCAGTGCCGAAACATGCCCCGACGAATCGGGGTATGGCGGCCTAAAAGGCTACGCTATACCAGCCCGAGCGGTTTCGGATCGTACCCCGGAAACACCGTCCCTAACGGTGCATTGCCAAGGTGGCGCGATACCAGTTCGCCGAGCACGTCGCGGAAGTCGGTGGTCAGCGCCAGGTCGCGGCCCTCCCAGAGCTGCTCTTTTTCCAGGCCGGGCCACTTGCCGTAGACTTTGCCGCCCTGGACCGCGCCGCCCATCACGAACATGTTATTGGCGTGGCCGTGATCGGTGCCGCGATTGCCATTCTCCCTGGCGGTGCGCCCGAATTCGCTCATGGTGACCACCACCACGTCGTTCATGCGGTCGCCCATGTCCTTCCAGAAGGCGCTCAAGGCCTGGCCGTATTCGCGCAGCAGGTTGGCCAACAGGCCTTCACCGGGGCGCGCGCCCAGCTCGTTGACGTGATGGTCCCAGCCGCCGATATCGGCGAACGCCATCTCCATGCCCACATCGCTCTTGATCAATTGGGCGATCTGTTGCAGGCTCTGGCCGAAGCGTCCGCGCGGATAGCCGGCGCCGGCGGCGGGAGTGTACGGGCGCCGCTGGATGGCTTGCAGCATGGCCACGGCTTCGAAGGTCTCCCGCCCGGCGGCTTGCAGGAGCGGGTCCGTCGACGCCGTGTACATCCGCTCGAACTGTTTGGCGGCCGCCCGGTCGCGCACCTGGAAGTCCTCGATGGTCTGCATGGCGACCGCCGGCGCATTGCCGCGCAGGGATCGCGCCAGCACCGGCCCGAGCGACACGGCGCGCAGCGGCGACGGCTTGCCCGCCGCCCGGGGCAGGGCGCGATTCATCCAGCCGTCCCCGGTGGCCTTCCTTCCGGGCGTGCCCGATTCCATGTAGTCCTGGGCATCGAAGTGGGAACGTGTCGGGTCGGGCGAACCCACGGCATCCACGATGGCCAGATGGCGCTGGTCGAACAGCGGCTTGAGCGGGGCGAGCGCGGGGTGCAGACCGAAGAAGCCGTCGAGATCGATGGCGGCGTCGTCTTTCCTGCCAGGGTCGCTGGTGGGGCGCGGGATGGCGATGGTGGGACGCAAATCGTAGTACGCCTTCTCGCCGTGCGGCACCACCACATTGAGACCGTCGGCGGCGCCGCGCTGGAAGATGGCGACAAGGATTTTCTTGCCGGCCGCCGCTCCATCGGTGGCGCACAACGCGCGCTCCAGCCACAAAGGCGAGGCGCCCGCGCCGGCCATGGCGAGGGCGGAATTACGTAGGAAGAATCGGCGAGTGGGCATGGCTTACCTCTTCTGAAACTCCGGCGAACCGAGGGCGATGGTGGCCACGGACGAATCCACCTTGACGCCCGGAATCTTATTATCGGCCAGTTGCAGGGCGAAATTCATGCGCGCCAGCAGACCGCCCGAATTGAGCCACTCCCGGCTGGAGTTGGAATAGCCGGTGGGCTCCTGTTTGCGGTACAGGGGCTGCCCCAACCGGGCCACCTGGTTGGCCAGCGGAAAAGCATAATCCACTTCGCCGTTGACGGCGCGCACGGCGCTGGCCACCACTTCCAACGGGCTCTTCAGCTTGGCGCGGTAGGCGCCCTGGCTGAAGAATTCGCGGCTTTCGAGCATCGTCTTCGTGACGGCGCGCAGGTCGCCATCGGTTTTGCGGAAGGTCTCGGCCATGCGGTCCACCAGCGAGGCCGGGGGATCGTCGGCCACGAAACGCATGGCCAGCTTTAGGGAAATGAAATGCGCGGTGGCGGGATGGCGGGCCACCATATCGAGCACTTTTTCTCCATCGGCGATGCCGCCGTCCTGGGGAATCTTCACGCCGAGGAAGATCTTCTCGCCGCTATCGTGCATGCGCTGGTTGAAGGCGAACTCGCCCCCGCGCTCGGGTTGCAGGATGGTCCAGCCGGTGAAACACCGGGCGGCTGCGGTGACATCGGCCTGGGTGTAGCCTCCGTCCACGCCGAGGGTGTGAAGCTCCAGCAGTTCGCGACCGTAGTTCTCGTTGAGGCCGGGGTGCCCTCCGAGCCCGCCCTTGCGGCCGCGCGCCCGCGGGGTATCCGGCCCCACGGACTGCCAGTTATCCAGGTAGAAGAGCATGGCCGGACTCTTGGCGGTGGCTTCCAGCAGATCTTTGAACTTGCCCAGGACGTGGGGGCGGATGACGTCGCGTTCGTATGCGGTCACCAGGTAGCGGTCGGCGCCCTTGTCGAGGTAGACGTTGAAGTGGTTGAACCAGAAATCGGTCAGCACTTCGTCGAGTTGACGGTTGCTGTACACGGCGCGCAGCAGCTTGCCCTCGGTGAGATCGCGCGCCACCACCTGTTGCGGACCGTTGGCCAATTCGATGCGGCGGCGCAGTTCGGGCGGCGCGAGAACGAAGAGTCCCTGGCGGAGCCCCTGCGGCATGGCGGCGATGGCGTCATCCTGCTTTTCCCTGGGGAGCGACAGGAAGGCTGCGAGGCGCTGCTGCGCGGTGCCCTGGCGCAAGCTTCGCAGTTGCCCGGGGCCGGGCAGGCCGCTCATGGCCTTCGCGTTCGCTACGGCAGGAGCGGCTGCCGCGTCCCCGCCTTTGGCCTGCCGCTGCTCGAAACGCTCCATGAGTTTGGTGAGCATGAGCTTGCGGTCCGGATCCGTGGGGAAGGGAAGTTGCCCGTCGACCATCTGCCGGACCATGCGCGGTGTGGGGTAGTTGCGGACCAGCTCGGCGCCGGACATGGTGAGCGTGTCCAGCGTCGTGAGCTTCCGGGCGAGCGTGGGGTTCTCGGGGATATCGTCCGGGTGGAGTTGCCGGTCGATCCACTTCTTGAGGCCGATCGACTTGACTTCCTGGACGTCGCCGGGACGGGGACCGAAGGTCAGGCGGTTGAGCGCCTGGAGGACTCTTTGATCGGCGGAAAGGGATTTCTGAAACTGGCGGGACGGGGCGGCGTTCTTCTGCCTGGCGTAGGCGAAAATTCCCGGGACCGCGGCGAGACACAGTCCGGCGCCGAGCGCCAGGACTATACGGTTGCGCATCTTTTACCCTCTGGAATGTCTAAACTCCCATCTTAAAAGCAAGTTGCGGCGTTCGGGGTAAAGGTGTGTCAGGCCGGCAAGAACAGAACTGGCAAAAGTTCTTTGCAGCGATTTGGTTTAGTTCCCTGAGAATTCGCGGCGCACGATTTTGCGGCGGCACAGGAAGAGCAGGAGCGCGCCTCCGGCGGCCAGCATCCAGGTGCCGGGTTCCGGTGCTTCGTCCAGGACGGAGTCCAGCCAGTCGGCGTTTCCGGGATTCGCCAGATCGACGTAACCGGCCTCGAACGTCGACCCTTCAGGCACGACGCCGCCGCGCGGCAGATTGCCGAACGAAGTGATGCCGATCAGATTGCCGTTGTAGAGTAGCGGCCCTCCCGAATCGCCGCCATTGGGGAGCCCGGTGGTGTCATTCGGATTGTTGGTATCGCTGGTGGTGGTCCACTCAAGCGCGATGGGAGTATCGGGGAGGTTCGCCGACAGAGAGCCATCCTGCACCGAGGTGAAGACGCCCGCCACCGTGTTGGTGCCGGCCCGCCTGGTCCCTTCCGTGCCGTCGATGCACGCGTTGGGGTCCGCCGCGCAGTCGGCGGCCGTAGTCGGATAGCCGCCATATCCCCAGCCGGCCATCACTACCGCCCCGTGATTGGTGATGGCATCGCCGCTGAGATCGAGATTGTAGCGGGTGGCATCGGCTGGAGCCGGCGCGGACAGATCCAGAATGGCCAGGTCGTACGTCAGCCCCGCGGTCGGATCGCTGTTGAACCACGCCGTGGTAAGCGGATTAAACTGAATCCCGGTGACAGCGTCCGCGATTCCGTTGGGGTCCGTCGGCGTAAAGAAGAAGAGCGAGGGGGTGACAGGCGTGAGGATGGTCTGGAACTGGGCGTTCACCGTCACGTTGGCCACGCAATGCGCCGCGGTGAGCACGTGAATGCCGTCGGCCAGCAGCACGCCGCTGCAACCGGAAAGATCTGCCACCCCGGTAAAATTGCCGGATCCGCCGCCGTATCCACCCGAGTACTGGATGGTCACCGCATGGGCGGAAAGTACCGCCGCCAGGAACAACAGCGGTAGCCTGCAATCGAATTCGACTCGGCGCACGGTCAAACGATTGAATCTCGCCAACTCCCTGTCCTCCCGGCTAGTAGTATACGGGATGAAGCCACGACCTTCAACGAAAAGCTACGGGTTACGCGCGCTTTCGGTGGTAATCGGTACTAGGGCGAAGACAGATGTGGGGTGTTATCTTGGAAAGTCATCTTCAGGCAAAGGACCTTTCCACATGGCCAACTACATCGGCGCCATCGACCAGGGCACCACCAGCACCCGGTTCATTGTGTTCGACAACTCCGGACGCATCGTTTCGGTGGCCCAGAAGGAACACGAGCAAATCTACCCGCAAGCCGGTTGGGTGGAGCACGATGCCAACGAGATCTGGCGGCGCTGCCGCGAAGTGATGGCGGCGGCGATGGAGCAGCGCGGTCTGCTGCCCGGGGACCTGGCGGCCATCGGCATCACCAATCAGCGCGAAACCACGGTAGTGTGGGACCGCGCGAGCGGCGCGCCGGTGCACAATGCCCTGGTGTGGCAGGACACGCGGACCGCCGAAGTGGTGGCGGAACTGGCGCGCGACGGTGGTCCCGACCGCTTCCGCGCCAAGACCGGCCTGCCGCTGGCCACCTATTTCAGCGGCCTCAAAATCCGCTGGATTCTGGATAACGTTCCTGGCGCCCGGGTGCGCGCCGAAGCCGGCGGTCTGCTGTTCGGCAACATGGACACCTTCGTGTTGTGGAATCTCACCGGTGGGCTGCATCTCACCGATTGCACCAATGCCAGCCGGACGCAGTTGATGAACCTGGAAACGCTGGATTGGGACGATGAGCTGCTCGAGGCCTTTCGGATTCCGCGCGCCATGCTGCCGCGCATCGCCTCCAGCAGCGAGGTGTACGGGGAGGCAACGCTCGATTGCGTCCAGGGAGTGCCGGTGGCCGGCATACTGGGAGACCAGCAGGCGGCGCTGGTGGGCCAGACCTGCTTCCATCCGGGCGAGGCCAAGAATACCTACGGCACCGGCTGCTTCCTGCTGATGAATACCGGTACCAAACCGGTGCCTTCGCAGTACGGTATGTTGACCACGGTGGCGTACCGTTTCGACCCCCAGCCGGCGGTGTACGCCCTGGAAGGCAGCGTGGCCATCGCCGGCGCCCTGGTACAGTGGGTGCGCGACAACTTCGGGCTGATCGAAAAGAGCGCCGATATCGAGGCGTTGGCGCGCACGGTGAAGGATAACGGCGGGGTGTATTTCGTGCCCGCCTTCAGCGGCCTGTACGCGCCCTATTGGAAGGACAACGCGCGCGGCGTGATCGCCGGCCTGACGTGCTACGCCAACAAGGGCCACCTGGCGCGCGCCGTGCTGGAAGCCACCGCCTTCGAGACGCGCGAGGTGGTGGAGGCCATGGAAAAGGACTCCGGCATTCGGCTCGACGTCCTGCGCACCGATGGCGGCATGGTGTGCAACGATCTGCTGATGCAGTTCCAGGCGGATATTCTGGACCGGCCGGTGGTGCGGCCGGCGGTGCAGGAAACCACCGCGCTGGGCGCCGCCTACGCGGCCGGACTGGCGGTGGGATTCTTCCAGGATATCGACGATCTGCGCGCCCGCTGGAGCGTGGATCATACCTGGAAGCCGCAAATGGAATCGGCGCGGCGGCAGGAATTGTACGGGTTCTGGAAGAAGGCGGTTACACGGTCGTTCGACTGGCTGTAAGTACGGCTGTAACTGCACACGAGGAGCCAATGGCATCCAATTTTTTCGGTGAGTTCATGGGGACGATGATCCTCATCCTGATGGGCAACGGGTCGGTCGCCAACATGTTACTCAAGCGAAGCAAGGCGGAAGGCACCGGGTGGCTGGCGATCACCACGGGGTGGGCCTTGGCGGTGATGACCGGCGTGTTCACCGCCAACGCCTGCGGCAGTCCGGACGCGCACATCAACCCGGCGGTGACTCTGGGGTTCGCGGTGAAGACTGGCGATTTCTCCAAACTGGCGCCCTATATCGCGGCGCAAATGCTGGGCGCCATGGCGGGCGCGCTGCTGGTGTGGCTGAATTTCCTGCCGCATTGGGCGGTGACGGAGGATACCGATGCGAAATTCGCCTGCTTCGGCACGGCGCCGGCGATCGACAGCCGGGGTTCGAACCTGTTCACCGAAGGCCTCGGTGCCTTCGTCCTGATGCTGGTTGTGTTCGCCATGGGCTCCAAGGCGATAGGCACCGCGCCGCCGGGGCTGGGGCCGTACCTGGTGGGCATGCTGGTGTGGGCCATCGGTCTCTCGCTGGGCGGGACCACGGGGTACGCCATCAATCCGGCGCGCGATCTGGGCCCGCGCATCATGCACGCCGTGCTGCCGATTGCGAAGAAGGGCGCGACCAACTGGAGCTACGCGCCGGTGCCGGTGATCGGCCCCCTGGTGGGCGGCGCGGTGGCGGGATTGCTGGCGAAAGTAGTGGGGATCTAGGGCGTGGCGTTCCATGAGCATGGGCCGCGAACACGAGGACCTCGAATCCACGCGAGAGCAAATCGAAACGAAGATTGCCGGCGCTGTCGCGGGGGTGAGCGTCTCAGAGGGCCGCGGAAAAGAGCATTGGGCCACAGATGAAGCAATGGGTAGAGGCAGTCGCCGGACTTCCCGGGGTGAGAGGGGGCAGCGCGCAGGGACAGATCAGCCGAGGAACCTGGGAGACCCGGCAAGGGAGCGGCGTGGCGACACGCGGCAACCGCCAGCGGGAATAAATAACTGCGGGTGGCTCGTGCCGGGAGTCGGAGGGGCCCATACTAGCGAGGAACTCCGGCAATGCGGAGGGAGCGAAGGGGCCTCACTGGAAACAAGCAGAAGTAAGAGGAAAGGAGAACCGCTTGGGAAACCCTACTACGGAAGGACCGCAACCAGCAGGCGCGAATAACGCCGGGATGGCGGAGAAACTCTCTTTGCTGAGACAGAAGCTGCATCAGAAGGCGAAGCAGGAACCGAAGTTCCGGTTTTACGTGCTGTACGACCGGATCTATCGGCGGGACACAGTGGAAGAGGCATGGAGGCGGGTGCGGGCCAATGGCGGCGCACCGGGCGTGGACGGCGTGACGATCGAACAGGTCGAAGCGCGGGAAGCGGGCGTGAGCGGGTTTGTTGGAGAGATTCAGGAAGCCCTGCAAACAAAGACCTACCGGCCGCAACCAGTGCGCCGCGTGTACATACCGAAAGCCAACGGAAAGATGAGGCCGCTGGGAATCCCGACAGTACGGGACCGGGTGGTACAGATGGCAACCCTGTTGATCCTGGAGCCGATCTTTGAAGCCGACCTTGAAGATTGCTCCTACGGGTTCCGTCCCAGCCGCTCGGCGCATCAGGCGCTGGAGGAAATCCGCACTCATCTGAAAGAAGGATTTCAGGCCATTTACGACGCGGATTTAAAGGGCTATTTCGATTCGATTCCGCACGACAAGCTGCTGGCTTGTCTGCGGATGCGAGTGGTGGACCGGAGCGTACTGAAGCTGATCCGGATGTGGCTGGAAACTCCAGTCGTGGAACCGGACGGTGAAAAGGGCGAGCCGGGCAAGTGGCACCGCTCGAAACAGGGAACGCCGCACTGTGCTGGTCCATCGGCCCGACGAAACAGTTTGTCGAACCGGGAAATCTGCATGTCCGGTTCGACGAGGGGGACAGTGGGTCGCGAGAACCGTCGCTCACTGTCCTACTCTACCGGCCATCTCTTCTTCCGCTTCTCCCGTCTCCGTGTCAAGCGCCATCCCTCCTGCCTTCTCAGCGCCTCTCTCGTTGAATCCCCTCTCTCCAACTTCACGCATCCCACCGCAACGCCCGATTCGGATCGATCCGCGTCGCCCGCACCGCCGGCACGCAACTCGCCAGTAGCGCCACCGCCGCCAGAAACGCCGCCGCCCCGCCGAAGATCGCCGGATCCGTGGCGCTCACGTTCACCAAGACGCCCGCCGCCAGCCGCGTCACCGCCGCGGCCGCCGCCACTCCCACCACCAGCCCCACTACCGTCAGCCCCATCCCCTGCCGCACCACCAGCCCCAGCACGTCGCCCGACGTCGCCCCCAGCGCCACCCGGATGCCAATTTCATGCGTCCGCTGCGTGATCGAATACGCCATCACACTGTAAAGTCCCACCGCCGCCAGCACCAGCGCCACCAGCCCCAACGCCCCCAGCAGCCAGGCCGCGATCTTCTGCACGAACAGCGATGCGCTGATGTACTCCGTCAATGGCATGGCGTCGTACACGCTCACATTCGGGTCCATCGCCCGCACCTCGTGCCGCAGCGTCCCCAACGCCTGGCTCGGATCGCCCGCCGTGCGCACGTACACCGCGATGCCCAGGTCGGCCCGGTACACCTGCTTGAACGGCACGTAGAAATACGGCTGCGGCGCTTCGTTCGGCCTGTGGTACTTGCTGTCCTTCGCCACGCCCACCACCGTGAACCACTCGCCCCACCCGCGCACCCGCCGCCTGATCGGGTACCCGCCGCCGAAGTAGCGCCGCGCGAAAGTCTCGTTGACAATCATCACCCGCTCCACCGGCTTCACCAGGTCATCCTGCTCCGTGAAGTCACGGCCCATCCTCAGCGGGATTCCCACGACTTTGAAGTACCCCGGAGCCACTACGTTGCGGTAAAGCTGCATGTTCTCGCTGCGCCCCTTTTCATAGCCTTCGATGTCCAGTTCCTCCCAGCTTCCGCCGTCCAGCCCCAGCGGGATGAAGTCCGCATATGTGACGCCCACGATACCGGGCTGCCCTTCCAACCGCTCGCGCAGCCGCATGCAGAACCGTTTCCGGTCCGGGACAGAATAGCCCGCCGTCGAAAGCGACAGATTGGAAACCAGCATGTGACTCGCGTCGAACCCCGGATGGATCTGCCTCGCCAACTGAAAGCTCCGCGCGAACAACCCCGCGCCGATGATCGCCACCAATGCCAGCGCCACCTCCGAAACCACCAGCAGGCCCCGCAGCCGCTGCGAACTCTTGCCCCCGGAGCCGCCGCGCCCACCCTCCTTGAGAGCCTCGTTCAGGTCGGCGCCCGCCGTTTCCAGCGCCGGCGCAATCCCCGACACCACGCACGCCATCACGCCCACCAGCATGGTGAACGCGAAGATATCCCCGTTCATCTCCACATCCAGCGCCACCGGCAATCCGCTGGCCGGAACCAGCGATCCCAGTGCCTGCGCCATCCACATCCCTAGCGGCGCGCCCCCTAACGCACCCATAAGCGCCAGTAAGAGGCTCTCCGTCAGCAGCTGCCGCACCAGCCGGACGCGCCCCGCCCCCAGCGCCAACCGCACGCCGAACTCCTTGTGCCTCGCCGTGGCCCGCGCCAGTAGCAGGTTGGCCACATTCGCACAGACAATCAGCAGCACCACCGCGCACACCGCCATCAGGATCTGTAGCGGAGCCAGCAGCAGGCTTTGCGCCCCCGAATGCGCCTTCCAGATCGGCAGCAGCGCGGCCCCAACGCCTTCGCTGGTGTCGGGGTGCTCCTTGGCCAGTTGCGCCGCCAGAGCCGCCACTTCCGCATTCGCCTGCTGCTCGCTCACCCCCGGCTTCGGCCGCGCCAGCCCCAGCAGGTTGCGCGTATGACGGTCCCGCGGCATCCAGTCCGGCATCGTGTTCAGTTCTGGCGCCATCACCAGCGGGATCCAGATCTCGAACGCCAGACCCGGCATTGTACCGCGGAACTCCGGCGCTGCCACCCCGATCACCGTCAGTTGCTGCCGGTTCACACGGATCGTGCTGCCGATCGCCCCCGCGTCGGCGCCGAAGCGCCGCTTCCACAGGCTGTGGCTGATTACCGCCACCGGATACCCACCCTGCTTATCGCCGTACTCCTCGGGCGAAAAGAATCTTCCGGCAACCGGCTGCGCGCCCAGCACCGCAAAATAGTTCCCCGTCACCAGTTCGCCCCAGACCCGCTCGGCATGGTCCTCGTCGCCCAGGCTTAGCGGATCCGGCCTCATCATGGCCAACCCGGCGAGCAGTTGCAGATGGTCGCGAAAGTCCCGGTAATCCGGATAGGAACTCGTCATGTACTCGCCATTCGGCGCCCGGCTCTCCAGGCTCAACAGCTCGTGCCCGTTCGCCACCCCGGGTATGGGCCGCAACAAAACCGTATCGATCCAACTGAAAACCGTCGCGCTGCACGCCATCCCCACCGCCAGCGTCACTACCGCCACTAGCGTGAAGCCCGGGCTCTTCACCGACATTCGAAGACCGAATCGTACGTCCTGCAACAACGTCCGCATAAGCGTCAGGTCCTGCAATCTCGATGCCACCCCGCTCCGCCGAAGCCTGAGCATACACAGTCGCTCCGCCCCCCAGACACTGTTCGAACCTGGGATTCTCCCCGCCGCAACCGGACAGGCAGGTGCCCTCTGGGTCCGCCTGTCCACGCCCCCCCCCCCCCCCCCCCCCCCCCCCCCCCCCCCCCCCCCCCCACCCCCCCCCCCCCGGCCGCCCCCTCCCCCCCCCCCAGGCGAGAAAAAACACACCCCCCCCCGTGAAGGGGGAGGGGGGCAACCCCCCCCCCATCAATTTCCCCC
>Ga0182030_10018226_pt1 | contig 13480 bp, 13 predicted proteins | sample 812S3MmetaG_FD_121299 | JGI IMG/M metagenome (GOLD analysis project Ga0182030, IMG submission 121299) | Permafrost microbial communities from Stordalen Mire, Sweden - 812S3M metaG (Illumina Assembly) | ecosystem: Environmental > Terrestrial > Soil > Wetlands > Permafrost | place: Sweden... | reverse complement strand
CTCATGCACCCCGTCCTCAATCAGCCGGCGCCGCACGGCCGTGGCGCGGTCGGCTGAGATTTCCCAGTCGCCGTAGTCCTTGCTGACGGGAGGATTGCCGCTTTCGGTGTGGCCCTCCAGTTCGATGCTGAAATTGGGGGTGCGGGCGATTTCCCAGGCCAGGGTGGAAAAGACCCACCGCCCGTAAAGGGTGAATTTGCTGGATTGCGGTTCGAAGATCGGTTTATGCGAACGGTCAAAAACATTGATTTTGACGCCCTCCGGGGTCATTTCCAATTTCACGGCGTCCTGGTCCTGCTCCTGAAAGTCCGACGCCAGGGAATTCATGAAATCCTGGTTCATCCGGCGCAGCATGTTTAACTCCACCGCCGAGGCTGAGTCGAAGTTGCCGGAACTGCTCTTGATCGCCTGGGTGTCCTTGTTGGGGATGATGCCGACCGAGTCCTTGGTGACGGAGGAGAAAGGATTGCGAAAGGAGCGTTCGATCGCGTCCTTGATGCGCTGATCCTGCGAGGTCAGCCATAAGACGATAAAGAGCGCCATCATCGCCGTCACGAAATCCGCATAGGCGACCTTCCAAGCGCCGCCGTGATGTCCTTTCTTTGCCATGACATTATTTCCCTGGAGTCTGGTTCAGCGCCTTGAGCATGGCTTCCAGGCCGTCCGCACTGGGCTTGACTTCGCTGGGCAACCCCCGCCGCGCCACCTCCACCGCCATGATCGGCGACATCCCCCCGGCGAAACCAATGACCGAGGCGGCAATGCACCGGATATAAGCCATTTTGGACAAATTCATGAACTCAATATTGACCGCCAGCGGATTCATGAATCCGTAAGAAATGAAAATGCCCAGAAACGTTCCCACCAGCGCCGCGCCCACTTTTTCGCCGATTTGCTCAATCGGGCCTGCAATCGCCGACATCGTCAACACAATGCCCAGCACCGCCGCCACAATCCCAAAGCCCGGCATGGCGTCGGCCGCCTTGGTCAGGACGCTGACGGGCCGCTCGTGCTCCTCCTCCATCGCGTCCAGCTCAATCTCCAGCAGCATCTTGAGATGGTCCGGCTTGATTTTTCCGTCAATAATCGGGCGCAGCCCGTTGCAGAGGAATTCCATGGCGTGCTTGTCTTTGAGGAACGAGGGGTATTTGGAAAAAATGTTGCTCGCCGCCGGATCCATCACATGCTCCTCCAGCGCCACCATCCCACCCCGCCGGCCCAGCATGAACAACTCATAGAGCGCCTTGAATAGCTCGTCGTAGTTGGCCTTGCTGTGCGGGGTCCCTTTCAAGGTTTCCAGCAGCATCTTGCCCAAATCTATCAGCACCTGCTTGGGTGACATCAAAACCATCGCGCCGGCCGCCGCGCCGCAAATGATGACAAACTCAGACAAGTGCAACAGCGCCAGGGCATTCCCCCCCGCCATCGTGAATCCCCCTATGACCGACCCAAAGACAATCAGGACGCCAACAATAATGATCATGGTTCAGCTCACAGGGGATGTTGGAAGAAATCCGGGTCTTCCTTTTGTAACAGCGCTTTGATCGCCAAAATGGCCTGGGCGTGAATCTGGCAAATGCGCGATTCCGTCACGCCAAACGCCTCCGCGATTTCGCGCAGGCGCAGGTCTTCAAAATAATAGAGCGCCAGCACCTTGCGCTGCATTTCCGGCAGTTGTTGCAACCGCTCCTCGATAACCCCCGCCAACTCCCGCGCCGCCGTTTGCCGGTCGGGGTCCGCCTGGGAATCATCCGCGATGAAATCATAAGCCGAGCCGCCGTCGCCATCCGGGCTGGAGGCGGAATCCAGGCAGACATAAGTCGCGGGGCGCACCTCCTGGACCAAATCCTCGTAATCATTGAGCGTCATCTTCATGGCCTTGGCCATTTCCATGTCCGTCGGAACTTCGCCGCTGCGCTGCGTCAATTCCTGCATCGCCTTCTCCAGTTTGCGCGCCTTGGCATGAACCGAGCGCGGCACCCAGTCCAGCCGCCGCAACTCGTCAAAAATCGCCCCCCGAATGCGCACCCGTGCGTAACCCTCGAAGGAACAACCGCTTTTGGGGTTGAACCGTCGCACCGCGTTGAGCAAACCCACCAGGCCGGCGCTGTAAAGATCGTCCATGTTGACATGCGAGGGCAGCGTCATCGCCAGCCGCCCCACCACCGTCTTGACCAGCGGCAGATACTGCTCCACCAGTTTGTTTTCCAGGGCGCTGCCGGCGCCGGACCGGGCATACAAGCGCCACAAGTCCCTTTGCGCCTGCTTGATCTTGGCGGGCGACGGCTCGTTGGCTGGCGTGGTCTCAGTCTCGCAAAGGGTGGAACTCATGATTTAGATGGTTTTGGATTGGCTGACAAGGGCGCGGGCGGCGTCGGTTGGTTCATCTTCTCGTGCGCCGCGTCTTTCAGGCTGGTCTGCCAGGCGCGACCCCACCATCCCATGAGCCAGCCCCCGACATAAGCCGCCAGACAGGCGTGCCACAGGCAGTACGGCCAGGAATTCTCCTGCGCCCGGCTGAAAACCAGCCCGATGCCGAACCCCAACACGCCCCCTGACAGCAGCAATAATTTCATAGCGACACAAAGCGAACCAAATTGAACTCATGCTTAGCAGGAGCATTGCCATCTTTTGGGCTGCCCCGCCCAACCGCCCAAAAACCCCGTATTTGCAGGCAAATCGGCCTGTAAATAATTCCACCGCCCAAACCAGCCCTGCTCTTGGCGGCATTATTTGCCCGGTTGCCCCGGCCCTCTGAGCAATTTGTGCCCCATCTTCCCGACCTCCCGGGAGGCAAACGCGCCCCGCGTATGAGCGGGCCGAGGCCCGCCACTATCATTTCACGAAGTTGACATTGACAAAAACAGCCACTATGTCAGGCTTCATTCATGGGCCAGTTTGCGAACAGGCGGTGGTGCGGGGGTGGGGTCCGGCCCATGAAGCTAAATCAAGGAAAATCAAGCCAAATGAAGGCAGACAGTTTCTCTCTGGCGCGGCCAGTTCTGCCCAGAATTCACTCCAATCGTGCGAAATCGCCCCTCTCTCTTTTGCCGGGAGCCTGCCTCCTCGGTTTTCGGCGCGGGTCCGCCCGTCTTTTGGCCGCGTTGCTGGTTTCCAGTTTTGGCGTTCCTTCTCCCGCCGCCTCCACCCTCGCGTCCGACCCGCTGGCTGGCGGGCAATTGGCCGAACGTATCCGCTCCGCCATGCCAGCCACCAATTCCGAAATCCGCGGGACGCTCGAAATTGGGCATCTGCAGTTTCCCATCACATGCCAGGTGCAAGTTCATACCAATGAGGGAGATTGGGAAACTGTCTATCGCACCTCCGCCACCAACCAGACCCCGTCGGCGCAACTGGTCATCATCCATCACCGCGACGCCCCCACCCAATACGTTTATGGCGGCGCCCCGGTTTTGCCGGAAGCCGCCGATGTCCCCTTTGCCGGCTCCGATTTTTCGCTCAGCGAACTTGGGTTGGAGTTTTTGCATTGGCCGGGGCAAAACCAGTTGAAAAGCGAAACCCGCCTGACCCGGCCCTGCTACGTCCTGGAAAGTACCAACGCCGCCAAAGACGGCATCGCGCGGATCAAGTCCTGGATTGACCAGGAGAGCCTGAGTCCGATTTATGCGGAGGCGTATGACCGCCAGGGGATCAAGGTCAAGGAATTCACGTTGAAAGGCAGCAGCACCAAAGTCGAGAACCTGGGGATAGTCAACAAAAAGACAGGCTCCCGCTCGACCATCAAACTCGAACTGCGCCCGCGCGCCGTTGCGCCATGACCTGGAAACTCATTTCCGACATCGCTTTCCTGCTCCTGCTGATCGGCGCGAGTGGTTACGTCGCCTGGCGCTGCCTCCGCAAAAGCGAAGAACCGCTGGCCCTCATGCTGAAATGGATGGTCACCGCCCTCTTGATCTTTGGGACTTGCTGCCTTCTGCCCAAGTTTCCCGAGCCGATGTGGCCGGTCGTCGTCCTCTTTCCGGCCATCACCATCGGAATCCTTTGGGCCCCGAGCGTCGGTGCCGCCGTTGCCTCGGCCCTGACCGGCGGCATGGATGGAGGGACCCAGCAAGTGGAACCGCAGCCCTATTATTCCATCGCCGAAGCCAAGCGACGCAACAGCGAGTACGAGGAAGCTGTGAGGTTGGTGCGGGAGCAATTGGAAAAATTTCCGGGCGATTTTCCCGGCGCCATGCTGCTGGCCTCGATTCAGGCGGAGAATCTGCGCGACCTTCCCGGCGCGCAAGCCACGCTGGAAACCTGGATGCAAGGTCCGGCCTCGACCCCGACTGGCTGCGCCTCCGCCCTGACGGCCCTGGCCGACTGGCAACTCCAAATCGCCCAAGACCCCGCCGCCGCGCGCGCGGCCCTGGAGAGAATCATCGCGAAGATGCCGGACACTACCCTGGCCCACCAGGCCGCGCAGCGGGTGGCCCATTTACCAACGGTCGAACATCTCGCCGCCATGCATGCGGGTGTGGCCAAGGATTTGCCGCCGGGCGAAAAATTCATCGGCCTGCGGAAGTCTTTGACCGGCCCCGCGAATGCGGTGAACCCGGACGCGGTGGCCGAGGCCTATGTCAGGCAATTGGAGGAACATCCCGCCGACACGGAAACCCGGGAGAAGCTGGCGCTGCTTTACGCGGAACATTTCCAGCGCCTGGACCTGGCGGTGGATCAAATCGAGCAGTTGATTCAGTGCCCCAACGAATCCCCGCGCCATATCGCCCGCTGGCTCAACCTCCTGGCCGACCTGCATATCCAACATGCCAACGATGTTCCCGCAGCCGAAGCGGCGCTGAAGAGGATCGAGGAGATGTTTCCAGGCACCGGGTTGGCTGAAGGCACCCACGAGCGGCTGGGGGCCTTGCAGCGGGAAACCAAGGCGGGGCAGAAAACCCAGCTCAAGACCCTGGGTCAATACGAGAAGAACATCGGTCTCAAGCCCTCCAAGACACCATTGTAGGCGCCGACTTCAGGGCCTTTGTTTTCCTTCCCCAACCGACTTATGGCGTTGGGTAGGTGGTCAGTTGCAGGGCGATTTGCTTGTCAATCTCCGCGGCCAAATCAATGTCTCCGCCGACACTGGTTCGGGCTTGCACCTCCACTTGTGTCGTCTTGGCGTCCACCTTGGAAATGGTCACCCACACATCCCGCTCGTTGATTCTGGCCTTGAAGGTGTTGTTCACCACATTGTACAGGATCAATTTGCCGTTGCGTGTGAGCACGGTCTTGGTCGCTTCGGCCAGTTGTTCGACCGGGCGCTGGTACTTGGCAATCCTGTCACCGGAGTTAAAAGTCAGGGATGGTTCGGATCCGGTGGGAGTGCTGACGCAGCCCGTGATGGCGACCGTAAAAACCGAAAGTGTCAAAGCGAAAAGTGTTTTAAGTTTCATAATGTTCGTTACGCCCCTATCCAAGTCCCAACCGCCCCTGTCGTCAAGCACCAAACATGAACCGCTTCGCCAAAATAAACACGCCGGCGCCGTCTGGCCCGGGGGGATTCTTGAACTTTGCGAAGGCGGAGGCTATGCTCCGCGCCGATGCAGAAAATCGCCGCGCGAATTGCCTGGGTCTTGGTGGCCTTTTTGGGGGCCTGGGCTTACTTGACGCTGGCCTGGCATCGCGGCGAGCCGGTTAATTCACTGTATCTCCTGGTGGCCGCCCTTTGCACTTACACCATCGGCTACCGCTTTTATGCCAAATGGATTGCGACGCGGGTTCTGATGTTGGAAAACCGGCGGGCGACCCCGTGCGAAGTCCATGATGACGGGCGGGACTTTGTCAAGACTAACAAATGGGTCGTTTTCGGGCATCATTTCGCCGCCATCTCCGGCCCCGGGCCGCTGGTCGGCCCGGTGTTGGCGGCGCAGTTCGGCTATTTGCCGGGGGCGCTCTGGATTTTGATCGGGGTGGTGCTGGGCGGGGCGGTGCAGGATTTTGTCATTCTGTTTTGCTCGTTGCGGCGCGACGGGAAATCGCTGGGGCAAATGGTCAAGGAGGAGTTGAACGGCGTGGCGGGAGGGATCGCGCTGCTGGCGATTTTTTGCATTTTGGTGATTCTGCTGGCGGTGCTGGCCCTGGTGGTGGTCAACGCGCTGGCGGAAAGTCCCTGGGGCGTTTTCACGGTGGGCGCGACGATTCCGATTGCGCTTTTCATGGGTTGTCACACGCGGTTTTGGCGGGTGGGGAAAGTCCTGGAAGCTTCCGCCATCGGGGTGGTCTTGCTCCTGCTGGCGGTGTGGGGCGGGCAGTATTGCCACAGCCGCGCCGGTCTGGCGGAGGCGCTCAGTTTTTCCCGCGAGTCAATCGCCTGGGCGGTGCTGGTTTATGGCTTTGCCGCCAGCGTGGCGCCGATCTGGCTGCTGCTGGCCCCGCGCGATTATTTGTGCACCTTCGTAAAACTGGGCACGATCGTTTTGCTGGCGGCGGGCATCGGACTGGTATTGCCGGAGTTGCGGATGCCGGCGTTGACGGCGTTTGCCCACAGCGGAGCGGGGCCGGTGGTGGCGGGGAAGGTGTTTCCCTTCTGTTTCATCACGATCGCCTGCGGGGCGGTTTCGGGTTTTCACTCGCTCATTGCCAGCGGCACGACGCCCAAAATTCTGACGCGGGAAGGCGACGCGCGCTCCGTGGGCTACGGGGCGATGTGCCTGGAATCGCTGGTGGCCATCATGGCGTTGACCGCGGCCTGCACCCTGGATCCGGGGGTCTATTTCAGCATCAATGTCAAAGGAGTCCCGGCGGACACCGTGGCCCGGATAACGGCGCTCGGTTTTCCCGTTAGTATTGACCAGATGAACGCGCTGGCGGCGAAAGTGGGCGAAAAAACCCTGTTCGGACGGGTGGGCGGCGCGCCCACGCTGGCCGTGGGCATGGCTGAAGTTTTTGCCGGGCTTGGCCGGGGGCGCGGACTGGCGCTGTGGTATCATTTCGCCATCATGTTCGAGGCTCTTTTTATATTGACAACCCTGGATGCCGGGACGCGGGTGGGGCGTTACGCGCTGCAGGACGGGCTGCGCCATTTCTGGGAGCCGCTGGGTGACACCAAGAAGACGGGGGCGGCCTGGGCGGCGAGCGCGCTGGTGGTTGGAGCGTGGGGCTATTTTCTCATTCAGGGGGTGCGCGACCCGCTGGGCGGGATAAATTCGCTCTGGCCCCTTTTCGGCATGGCCAACCAATTGCTCGCCGCGATTGCCTTGTGCCTGGCCACGACGGTGATCTTGAAAATGCAACTCCCCCCGGCCGCGTCAGAACCGGCGAGAGGGGCCAGGCGCCCCGCCGGACGCCCGGCGCTGGCGTTGGTGACTTTGATTCCATTGCTCTGGCTGATGGCCGTGACCATGACGGCGGGCTTGGAAAAGATTTTCCATCCAGATCCGAACATCGGTTTTTTGAGCGCGGCCAAAAACATCTCCGGCAAATTGCCCGCCTTGCGTCTGGCCCTGGAGGCGGCGGCCGGGGGCGGCGACGCTTCCGCCCTGGCTGGCGCGCGCGCCGCGCTCCACGCCGCGGAAGCGGGTCATTTCAACTTGGTGCTGGATGCGACTCTGGCGGGGCTTTTCCTGGCGATGGTGGCGGTGATCGCGGCCCTGAGTGTGCGGGAGTGGAGTCTGTTGCTGGCGCGAAGGAAGCCGGCGCGCCTGCGCGAGACGGAGCCAGTATGGCTGCCCGAGTTTGCCGCGGCCGAGGGGAAACCAGTGGGGGTGTTCAATTTTCTCGCGCTGGGTTTGCTCCTGGTCAAGGAATTGTCGGGCGAGGCCGACATGACCCGGGCCAAAAAGGCCGGCCCGGCGGTATGTCAACAGGAGGCGAGGCGGCAGGCGGAGGAAAAAAGGTTCACGGGGGTGAACCGCTGTTGTTAGACTTTTGGAATACTTGAGCCATGAAAATCGGTTTGTTTGGCGGATCGTTTGATCCGGTGCATTTAGGGCACTTGTTGGTGGCCCGCGCCGCCCGCGAGGAGTTGGGGTTGGACCGGGTGATGTTCGTCCCCGCCGCGCAGTCGCCGTTCAAACCCGGATGGCCGCCCGCTCCGGCGGCGGACCGGCTGCGGCTCCTGCGCCTGGCGCTGGCCGGGGAGACGGGCTGCCGGGTGGACGACCTGGAAATCCGGCGCGGCGGAGTTTCCTACACGATTGACACGCTCCGGCATTTCGCGGAGGAGTTTTCCGGGGCGGAACTGTTCTATTTGATTGGCGCCGACCAGGTGGCGCAACTGCCGCAATGGCGCGAAGCCGGGGAGTTGGCGCGGTTGGCGGAATTTGCCGTGGTGCCCAGGCCCGGAGAGGAGGCGGCCAAACTCCCGCCGCCATTTCGGGGACGGCCTTTGCGGGGGGTCCCGGTGGCGTTTTCCTCGTCGGAGATTCGATCCCGCGTCAAGGCCGGGCTGTCCATCACCCACTTGACTCCCGCAGCCGTCGCGGAAGCGGTGGCCCGGGCCAAGCTTTACCTTTGACTTCCCCGCGCCCGGCCCTATTATCCCGCGCAACAATGGAATCCAAGAAATTGGCGCTGCTTTGCCGGGAATTGGCCGAAAACAAAAAGGCCGAAAACACGGTCATCCTCGATGTCCGCAACCTCTCCTCGATCACGGATTATTTTGTCATCACCTCCGGGGGGACGGAGCCGCACCTGCGCGCGATTGTCAACGAGATCGTGGACAAGTTGCGCGCCGACCACGGGCTGGCGCCGCGCGCGGTGGACGGGGACCTCCGCACCGCCTGGCAGGTGGTGGATTATTTCGACGTCATTGTCCATGTCATGCGCACGGACATCCGCGAGAAATACGACTTGGAGGGCTTGTGGGGCGACGCAAAGAAAGTGGCGCCCAAGCGCCCCAAGAAGACCAAAGCCAAAAAGCCGGCCAAAGATTAGGGTCAAGCCGGGCGCGTTGTTTTCACCGCGCGCCTCGTCGGAGGCGCACTCCTGCCCGGCGCCGCAGGCTACTCTTCTTTGCCGGGAATTTCCAAGGCGGCGCGAACCATTTCGTCCAGGACTTTGCGGAATTCTTCCAAGCCCGTGGAAGGAATGATCACATTGTCGCGGCGACCGTTCACGTCTTCGGTGATGCGGAGGAAGCGGCCGCGGGGATTTTCCTTCAAAGTAAAAATAAAGGTCTTGCGCTCGATCTGAATCTTTTCAGTCTTGAGGGTGTCCTCATTGACCGGCGGTTTGGGGGGGCCGGCACTGTAAGACCGGTAGCCTTGCGGGGAGGGACGTTCGTTCGAGATCATATCGGTTCGCCTTTCACTTTCTTTCTGTCTGCGTCCATAGGCGACGCGCTCAACTGTTGTTTTTTTTGTTGCATCAAACTAATGCAAGATACAGCAAAACTGTGCAAGGGCGAGATTTTTTCTGCAAAACGGATGGGAAGTCAACCACGGATTTTGCCCAGGTTCAAAGTGCCGTACCGCGCCTGCTCACTCACCCGGCTGATGCGCCATAAATACACCAGCAACCCGCCCATGACGACCAAATTGCCACATTCCGACGCGCCGTGCCAAGCTTTAAATGCGTGATCGGCCTGCTCCTGCGCGGCCCGGGTGGGGCCGAAATACTTGGTTTGATGCAAGTCGTTGAGCTTGGGTTGCATCCAAAGCCCCCCGGCCAGGGCCAGGGCCAGCAAAAATCCGAGGATGGCCAGATTTCGCCGCCAAAACGGCTTGCCGCAACAAAGGGATTCCAGCGCCAAATGGGCCAGGCCGATCCCGGCGCAGAAGTATTGCAAAAGGAAATACCGGGCGAAAATCGCCTCGGCGGCCCAGCCCACGCCGGGCGGTCCCATGGGGCCGATCTTGCTCTTGAGCGCGTCGGAAAAAACGGCGGGCAAGGCGATGACCAGAAAGATGGAAGCCCCGCACCAAACGGCGGCATTGAGAATTCCGACAAATCGCAAGATGGCGGTCACTTCCCCAGAGTAACCCGCCAGCGGCAAAAGTTCAAAGGCTAACGATCTCCCGAAGAGAAATCGTTTATCCGCGAATGACGCGAATTATGCGAAAAAGAGTCTCTATTCGTGTTATTGGCGTAATTCGCGGATATCTTTCTTTGCCATGGTGGCGTGTTTTTTGAATCTCCATGTCTTGCGCGGTCTGCCTCGATGATTGCCATCAGTAGGCGGGGATTTGGGATGTCACAACCGCTCGAATCATCAGCGAAACGCGCGGATTGCCACTCGGTGGGTGAACTTGTAGGCCACGCAATGTTCCGCCGGCGGGACGCCGACGGATGCGACCGGGACGGTCGCGTTCCCAGGAAAAGTCGCGAATGGTAGAGGCGCGGACCGCGGGAATCCGTTTGTCCTGAGGGCGCACAGGGACTACCCTGAATGGTGATGACGAAAATGCCCAAAGTCGTCCTGCTGATCGAGTCCTCCCGGGAATCGGGCCGGGCGTTGCTTTACGGTGTGGCCCAATATGCCCATCACCACGGCCCGTGGTCCTTTTATTGGGAGCCGGGCGGATTGGAGCGGCTGCCGGCCGCGGTCCATGCGCAGGGGGCGGACGGCATTGTGACGCGCGATGTGGACCTAGGCCCGACGGGCAAGCTGCTGGGGCGGAAGATGCCCGCCGTGGTCATCAGTCACCGGCACGAGGAAGTTCCCGGCGTGGCCAACGTGGTCACCGATTGCGCCGGGATCGCCCAGATGGCGGCACGGCACCTCTTGGGCTGCGGTTTCCGCAATTTTGGTTTTTGCGGTTATTCCCAGACCGGTTGGTCGGCCAACCGGGCCGCCGCCTTCGCCCTCCGCATCCAGGAAGCCGGGTTTGAGGCGCGGATGCACGAAGTCCGCCCGGGCGTCCGAGCCAGGGGATGGCAGACCGCGCGTGATTCCATCTGCCGCTGGCTGGTGAAGCTGCCCCTGCCCATCGGCGTGATGGCCTGCAATGATGATTTGGGCAAAGAGGTCATGGAAAGCTGCCGGCTGGCGGGATTGCGCGTGCCCGATGACGTGGCGGTGATTGGCGCGGACAACGATGAATTGATCTGCGGCCTGTCGAATCCCCCGTTGTCCAGTGTGGCCATTGATTTCCGCCGCGCCGGTTACGAGGCGGCGGACGTGCTCCATCAAATGATGCGGGGGGCCAAACGGGTTCCCCGCCGCATTTTTGTGCGGGCCAGCCATGTGGTGCCGCGCCGCTCCACGGATATTCTCGCCATTGAGGATCAGGGCATGGCCAAAGCGCTGCGCTTCATCCGCGACCATCCGGCGGGCGAGATCACGGTGGAGATGGCGGCCCGCGCCGCCGGACTCTCCCGCCGCGTTCTGGAAAAGCGCTTCCGGCAATACCTGAACCATTCCGTCCTGGAGGAAATCCGCCGCGTCCGCACGGACCGCATCGCGCGAATGCTGGTGGAAACCGATCTGCCCGTCGCCCAAATTGCCGAGACCCAGGGTTTCGCCGACCTCCATCATGTCGCGCGCTACTTTCGGTCCGCCAAGGGCCTCAGCCCGCTGGCTTATCGCAAAGCCCACAGTTGGAAGAACGCGGCGGTGTAGTGTTCGCAAAATGGCGATTCTTTTACGCAAAATGGCGTTGTCCCCCGGGGCGGCGCGGCTTACTTTCAGGACAACAAGCCACGCCCGCGCACGGCAGAAAACAGCCGCCGCCTGACGGCCCATCGCCAACGCGTGGAAGGAACACGATTATGAAATTATTCGCCAATATTGAGACGGGGCGCAATCGCCGCACAGGATTCACTTTGATTGAGTTGCTCGTCGTCATCGCCATTATTGCGATTCTGGCGGCGATGCTGCTTCCCGCCCTGGCCAAATCCAAAGAGCGCGCGGTTCGGCTCACCTGCCTCAATAACGAAAAGCAGCAGTGCATAGCGATTGCCATGTATGCCGGCGACAATAAAGACAAACTTCCCAACGGCGCCGGGGGTGCCTGGTGCTGGGATATGGACGCGTACCTGGCCAATCTCATGATCGCCAACGGAACCACACCCAAAACGTGGTATGACCTAGGAACCAGCCCGACGTTTGGCCCTGTGGACTGGTTTGGGAGCGTAGCTTACGGCAATGTGCCGGGGGGAACTCCTTCACTCTGGACCTACGGAGAGCCTTACCCTGACCCGGGTGTCATGCCTGGCGCGGGGATCCGGGTGCTGGGCTATGGGCAGACCTTCAATGGCACCGCATCATTTGGCGCGATGGGGGCGACGACCTACTCTACAAACATGAATATAAAGCTTTCAACGACCACGTTGTCAGCACCCACAGGCACTATTCCCCTTGGACCCGTCGCCAATCGTGTGCTGACTGCGTGCGCCAATCTCACGGACAGCGGCTCCAGCGATGTCTTCTCCTTGTTCCAGGGGTACACTTGGAACTCCGTGGATGGGGGCTATAAGTACAATGGTGCAGCCAAAGCCCACATCAGCGCTCACTTGAACAGAGGCAGTGGGCCCATTATACCAGCAGGAGAGAACCTCGGCTTCCTGGATGCGCATGCGCAGTGGCGCCCCTTCAGTCAATTCATATGCCGCGCTGGGCCTCCCACTGGCGACCCCAGCTTCTATTGGTGATTCTGCTTTTTGCAGTTGTAAACCACAGGCGTCCGGTTAGCATCCTGAGATGAAATCTCTGTGCTACAAACTACCCTTCGCGCTATGGTTGTCAGCCGCTTCAGTGCTGGCGCAAGACAACAGCCTCACCATCGAGGCCGGCCGAAGCGCGGGCAAAGTCAGCCCGCTGCATTTCGGCCTGATGACCGAGGAAATCAACCATTCTTACGATGGCGGGCTTTACGCCGAACTGGTTCAGAATCGCGCGTTTCTGGACGCCCAGACCCCGGCGCATTGGTCCGTGATCCAGCCCGCCGGTTCCGCCGCCACCATCGCGCTCGACCATACTTCCCCGCTCAACAGCATACTCACCAATAGCCTCCGCCTGGAGGCCGCGACCGCTCTGGAGGCCGCGCAGGCGGGCGTGGCCAACGACGGTTATTGGGGCATCCCGGTCAAACCGAACACGAAATACCGCGCCTCTTTCTACGCGCGCGCGGCCGCTGGTTTCAACGGCTCGATCAGAATCGCCATTCAGAGCGAGGACGGCGCCACGCGCTTCGCCTCGGCCAAAGTCTCGAAAATCGGCCCGGACTGGAAGCGATACACGGCCACCCTGGAAACCGGGAACGTCGCCCCCACCACCAAGACCAAACTCGTGCTCTCGTTGAACCAACCCGGCACCGTCTGGTTCAACCTGGTTTCCCTTTTTCCCCCGACTTACCACAACCGCCCGAACGGCACGCGGGTGGACATCATGGAGTTGCTGGCCGGCCTGAAACCCTCTTTCCTGCGCTTTCCCGGCGGCAACTATGTGCAGGGGGACACGCTCCCCACCCGGTTTGATTGGAAAAAAACCATTGGCCCCCTGACCGAGCGCCCCGGCCATCAGAGTTGCTGGGGCTACCGTTCCAGCGACGGCTTTGGCCTGCTGGAATTCCTGGAATGGTGCGAAGACCTGAAGATG
>Ga0182030_10018225_pt1 | contig 13481 bp, 10 predicted proteins | sample 812S3MmetaG_FD_121299 | JGI IMG/M metagenome (GOLD analysis project Ga0182030, IMG submission 121299) | Permafrost microbial communities from Stordalen Mire, Sweden - 812S3M metaG (Illumina Assembly) | ecosystem: Environmental > Terrestrial > Soil > Wetlands > Permafrost | place: Sweden... | reverse complement strand
TGTAAATACCGGAGCCGAAGTCCAGCATGACCGTGAATAGTCCATTCGCCACTTCCACACGGGCATTCGTGAAAGCACCGCCAATCTGGCTCCCGCCGGAGTTCGTGCTCCAAAGCGTAAAAGCGAAGTCGTAATTTCCGTTGGCTGGGCTGCCGGCGGTATTGAGACGGCCTTGATAAGTAAAGGCCGTGCCTTGGGCCAACGCGGCGGCGGGCAGGAGGTTCATGACGCAGAGGCAGCTGCCCGCCAAAACGGCAAACGATGTGGTTCTCATGGTTCCTTTGGCCGTGGGATCCACCGTCTGACTTCTGTGTTGCCAATATAGCGGGTTCACGGCTCTGAAACCAGGGATGCTGGCGACGCGCTGACTAAACCATATTAGCCATAGGAAAACAAGCATTTTTTAACCTTATATTTGCGGATCGTGGTAAAGTCGGTCCGAAATCGAACTCGTTTCCGTTAGCAGGCCGTCTTTGCCTTGCCAAATCCTGACCCGCCGGCAAACGTCGACCCGTTCCCAATAGTGGTCACCGATGTAGCGCGCCAGGGTTACAGCGCACTCCCACTAGAGAACTACAGAAGAATCGCGCTCCCGTGCGACAGACGGAAGTGAAGCACTGCGCTAGGCTTGCCACCGTGAATCAAAAACCATGGATCACCATCCGCAAGGATAATCTGCAAGCCCGGATCGCAGAATCCAGCTCTGGCCGAATATTCCTGCACCTGTTGTGCGCCTGGCGAGACCACAAATATCGGTGGCATTGGCAAGGCGTCCGCCGGGAAGTCCTCAAGAGTTGACGCGCGAATCTGTGCGCGGTGCGGCAAAAAACCAACAAACACAAACCAAACAAAAAACGTAAACAAAAATAAACAAATTATGAAAACTCCAACAATCCACAGAACGGGCATCCACTCACGCCCGCAAGTCGGCGCCGGGCATGACCTTGCCAACCGACGCGGTGCTGATGCGGCGCAAGCCGGCGGAATTCGCCAGATGGCTGGCGGCGGAATCGGTCGGGCGGCCGGCGGCAGCAAGGTGCTTCTGACCGCATTGCTTTGCGGCTTCTGTGCTTTGACCGGCCAGGCCTTTTCTCTTTATAAGGACGTATTTTCCGTTGGCAACATAGACGAGACTTATAGCAGCTCGAGCCTCTTCAACAGCACCCTGTTTGGCCCGCCGCCGGCCTCCGGCGCAGACCAATTTGTACGCTGGCCGTCAAGCCACCTCACGATCACTTATGCTTTGGATCCCAATTTCAAAAATATGTTTCCGGCTTCGGATCTGCCGGGTATTTCAAGTCAGATCGCGCTGGCTTTTCAGAGCTGGCAGAATGCGTCCTCACCGATCTATATTGGTTTTCTCGGCTATGACGGGGAAGCTGCGACCCCGCAGTTACCAACGACGATGAACGGCGCACCTCCGCCCAATTCTCCCACCGATTTTGGGGATATCCGCACGATCGCCCTCCACGAAATCGGACATGCGTTGGGATTGGCCCATCCGGGACCCTATAGTGATCCTTTTTCTCCATTCCCCAATGATCCCACGACGGGGGCTTATCAAAACTTGGATTTAAATTACGCTTCACCGACTTCCCCGGCCGGAGTACCCGCGGCAGGCGCGTCGTACTTTTTTGATGGTTTGTATGACACGCCAGTGATGAACGACTTTCTCTACAAAGGAGAGTACCGGCGCATCCTTACCTGGGACGAATTGAACGCCTATTACTTTGCTTACGGCTCGGCAACGGTGACTTTCACTCCCATACCCTACGTGGCATCCACCTCAGCGAGCCATCCCAACGGATCCACGGCGGACATTCTGATCACGGCCGCGAATCTGCCGAACAATCCGGTGGGCGAATCGTCGTCTTTTGCGGATACCATTGTTTATGGCAGCTATAACAACGGCAGCCCCGGCAATATCACCTCGGCCAAGATCACCTTTAATCACAGCAGTCCCATTAAAATCGGATATGTGCCGCTCGGGGTGAATTGGGATTTTACCGTAAACAGCTTTAATGTGCATTCGGTGAAGGTTTTTACCATGGGGACGGACAACACGAAACCCGAGGCATATTATGATAACAACAGCGCCGGTGGAACTTATGTTTTTAATGCCGGGGGTCCGCCCACGGGTGTGTCGCAAGCCAACGACGGGGCCGGCGACAAGAACGAAATCATTTGGACTTGGGCGCTGCCGGGGACTGCCGCGCAGGATATCACCGCGGGGAAACCATTTCATCCAGGACTGGTCCTGGATGTGAATAATTGGCTGGCCTACAACGCTTTTGCCTATCCATCCGCGCCGAATCAAAATCTCCAACAACTGACGCCAATGACCGCGGTGGAGGATTATTTTGACTCCAATCCTGATTTCCAGGCCTCGGCAGGCCGCCCGGTCTCCGGGCCCGAGACGGAGGCCAACGCGTTAAGCTACGTACCCACTTCAATATCCAATGCGGCGCCGGCTTTGGGCATATCACTGCTTGCTTCGGGAGCCCCGCAGAGCGTGGTTTCCCAACTTCAATGGGCCAATGTCACGGGCCTGGGGCTGGTCTTGTCCAACCTGAACCAAACCGGACTGCAACAGCTTGCCGCCGCCGGGATGGTGAACACGGTGACGAATTTTGGGGTGTACACGCTGGGGCCCTATCAGCGCTTTGCGCTGGTGCTGCAGGGAACGACAAATGATCTGCCTCCCGATGTCTTGACCAACGGCAACTATTTCATCATGAACCGTCCAGACCTGGTGACCCAGGAACTTTTCCTGGCTTGGCAGACCACCAATTCCGGCTCGGTGTGCGAAAACTTCGCCCTGGTTGGGCAGCCATCGCTTGGCTCCCTGCCGGTGCTGACCATTAATCCGTGTCCGTCGGGCGGCGTGCAGACCAACGTGGTGGCCTGGGGCTCTCCGGCGACTGGATATGTGTTACAGCAAAACCCGGACCTGCTGAGCACGAATTGGGTAAACGTGCCCACTTCGCCCACGGTGGCGATCAACCCAAGCTTGGGCGGATATCAGAATCAGGTGATGGTTCCCTCACAGCCATCCCAAGCCATGTTTTACCGTCTCGCCAATTTTTGACGGCAAACCTTTTTTGACCGGGGTGCTGCCTCAAAAATCGTCATGAATTGGCAAGGTTCCGCAGTTGGCCGCCGATCCGCTTAGTCTGGGTCGGCGGCCATCGCATTTCGGGGTTTGTCCCTCCTTAAACATCTCGATGGTCTGGCGCCAGGTTTCCGCTTGCTGGCCGTTGATCTCGCCCCAGATAGACGGCGTGGCGCTGCACCATGCGTCCGCCGGTAACGCGGCGGTTTTCCATCAGACCGTAGCAGGGATGTTCCTTGCCATTCTTGGTCTGCGTCGTGTAGCGTAAAACGTAACGAGCCGACATTATACACAAACATGACGACCTGAAAATAGGGTAGGACTTAGCCGCAATTCACTTCAACTTCGATGGGAAAGGCAACAATGGGATTCACGTCCGCTGAGCAGACCTTGGAAAGCATAAGGGATGGTTTTTGGCTGGGGCGGGCAAATGCAACCGGGAAATTGGCGGAAAGCGGAGACGTGAATTTCACGAGTTTTCATGAATGAAATTGGGGCAAAGGGAACGGCCGTCCCATTCAGCGCAAGCGCCAGACAGCAATTGTCCGTTGGTGGCGGTGAACAACGCCAGCAGGCCGCGCAAGAGAGCGTCAAGGAATGGGAGGGCAAAAAGTCAGAACCGACCAGTTCATGAAAAATGAACTTGAAATTACGCAATTTGGCACGAAATTCAGCAAAAATGGCCCGCGCCGGTCGTGGGCAAATCCAAAGGGGAAATCTGTGAAACCCTGTTTTCGGCCACAGGTCCTTTGGTATGAAGGTGAAACGATGATTGAGGTGGTTGAATTATAAAATGGGAGAGCGCCATTGATCATTAAAATCCATATGTTGCCGTGACTCACGATCCACCATTCCCGACTGGAGTAAGGCTGGTGTTGCAGGCGGTTATCACACTCTATTTCTGGAATCAAACGGCAGCCTTTGGGCAATGGGGGACAACTCCTATGGAGAATTAGGCGACAATTCATTGATCAGCCGGTACAGTCCTGAGCAGGTCGGGGTCAATGTCGCCGCCATTGCGGCCGGAAATGATTTCAGCCTTTTCATCAAAACGGACGGCAGTCTTTGGGCGATGGGCGCAAATGATTTCGGTCAGTTGGGAGATGGCACCACCACCGAACGGCTGCTCCCGGTGATGATCGTTTCCAGCAACGTCGTCGCAATTGCCGCAGTTAAGACACCAGCAGCAGGCAATGGGCGCCGACCGCCGCCACTTCCAGCACGCGGTTGACGGATTTCTGGCCTTTGACATCGGCGAAGTCCGGCGCCTCCGGGTCCGGCAGATCGAAAACCTCGCTGCCCAGGGCGAGGGGCAGGTCGAAGCTGGGGCCTTCCTTTTTGACGTCGTTCATTCAAGAACACTGGTGACTGATGAAAGCCATTCCACGTCAGTCAAGAAAGCGGGGGCGCTGGAGGACGTGACGGTCATGCGAATGTAAGGCGATAACCACTTGTGCAGGACGGAATGGCCGTCCGCAAAGGACAGGCTGCTGGCATTATTATGATAGGTGGCCGGATGATCGATGAGCACACCAGTGGCGGAGCCGGGCGGCGTCATTTGCACTTCAAACGCGCCGTCATTGATCGTCACCGGGCTTTCATCAATAAATACCCAGGTGTTTGCCGTACTCGGAATTAGCGTGGTCTTGCCATAAACCCGATAAACCGGCGACGGCAGCCATCCTCCGCTGCCAAAAGCATCATTGCGGTGAATGCCACGAAACCCCCGTCCGGCGTCATCGCCGAACCGCGCGACGCGCCGCTGGCTACGCCCCCGTTGGTGCCGACGCTCACCAGCGTAGTCGTCCCGTTGACGACATCGCGCACGAAAATATCGGTCACGCCGTTGGGGTCATTGGCCACCAAGTCGCTGGCGTTGCTTTCAAACAGGGCGAATTGGCCGTTGGTCGAAAGCCCGGTCGGAAAGGAATCGCCGTTGCCGCCGCCCGTGCCGCTGAGGTTGACGCTGACGAGCGTGGTCGTCTGGTTGAGCCGGTCCCGGAGATACACGTTGAACCGGCAGGGTATCACGGAGTTATTATTATCGGTGTCAGGACTGGAAGCATTGCCGAGAGAATAAATGTTGGTCAGGTCAGAAGTGTTTGATGTGTCGAACGCCGTCCAGTGTGACTTCAATCCGGGAGCGGGGATTGACGTCTCCAATGCGTTTAGCGCCGCTTTTAATAGGCCGATTACTGCCTTTGAGTTGAACGTTTCCTTTATTCATATGTTTGTGACGTTATGGCCTCCATTTAAACCGAAACCGGGATTTCCCGGATGGTTCTGCCTGATCCTAAGCGTAATCTTTGACGATCTTCCCCATGTTTCCCGAATTTGCAAGAATTATTTAAAAAAACTGTTAAATCCGAAAACCGAAGTGAATAATTTTCCCGCAAAAGCGCCATTGATGAAAGCAGCGGCGCAACGCGCATGCGGGTGACCGCAGTTTTCGCCACCCGCCCCAGCTTTAGCTACTTGACTTTTCTCCATTCGCCTTGATGATGCAGGTGAGGGTCCAAGTGGAGGTCGGTTGAGCAATTTTTTACGCACTATGAAACACGCCGTCCGGCATTATTGCCAGCCTTTGCCCTTTTCCGGCCTGCGATTTGCCGCCGGGCTGTGGTGCTTGGCGCAGTTTTTCAGTCCCAGTTGGTGCGCAGCGGCCCCGGTTACGGGCACGAATGTTTTCATCCGTTCCCTGAATGCTGGCGTGGCGATTTCCGTGCAGGCGATCCTCAGCGCGGACTCGGACACCGGGCAGATTCCAATTTTTGTGGGCAGTGTGGACGCCACCTCGGCCGGCGGCGGGTTGATTTCCCGCACGAACGACTGGCTGTATTACCAACCTCCGGTCAGCTTGGTGATCACCGACTCCTTCCATTACGTCCTCACAAACCTGCTGCAACAGGCGGCCACGGGAGCGGTCAGCGTCGTGATCAAGCTTGATTTTGCGGCGACCAACTTTCTGACGATTTCAAACCTTGCGCCGGGCCGCGAGCAGATCGAGTTTTACGGAAACGTGGGCTCCTACAACCTCCAGAGCAGCAGCAATCTGCAGGCGTGGCAAACTGTGGCCGCACGACTAGCCTGGCCGACCGGTTACTTCCAGTTCCAAGACACCGGCGCCGGGGCCGGGCAGCCGAAAAACTTTTACCGGGCGGCCAACGGGGCCTTGGCACCAGCGATCACCAATTACCAGGCGGGCGGAATCGCCAACGTGCAGGTGGATTTCAATCTGGGCCAGGAAGGAGGCGTCGATTCACCCTACCCGGCCACTATTGAGAGCCTCCCGGCATTGGGCTATCTGTTTCAGGATGACGGCAGCATGCTCAGCAACGTGCCCGCCCCGGTCACCGGCGCCGATGGTTCGCTCCACTATTTCGGCGTCCCGCGCGGGGCCGGGACGAATTTCGCTTCGTTCCAATACAAGCTCACCCGTCCAGCGGATGGACTCGATTCGCTGCCCGCCACCTTCCAATTGTCGTTGGCGCCCGATGCGCCTTCAGTCACCACCCCCAAGCCCAATTTGCCGGAGGACATTGGCGGATTGATCCAACTGACCGGCAGTGACCCGGATCTCCGTTACCCGAGCAACCACCTGCGATTTGAAGTGATCTTCACGCCGGTCATCGGCACCTTGTATCAGGTAAACCAGGACGGAACCACGGACTCGTCAAATGTCATCACGGATTTTACCTACGTCAGCAACACCAACGGCTGGGTCTATTACCAGCCCCAAGCCCTGCGATACGGCACACCCTTCGATTCAATAACCGTCCAGGCACAAAACAGTTTCAACGTCCAGAGCACAGCGTGGCAGATACCGATCGATGTTTATTTTGTTAATCATCCGCCCACCGCCAGCAACGCGGTGGTAACCGGCCCGGTGGATGAGGAACCACTGGAGCCACTCAATGGCTTGCCCGGTTATTACGACCCTGATTTTAATGCCAGCACGATCTGTTTTGCCTCCCTCCCGGCCCGCGGCTATATTTACATGTACTACGGTACAGCTCCGGGCATTTTGGTTACCGCTACCAATAATTGTTTTGCACTCGGCTCGGGCCCGACGTTGCATTTCTATTCCGACTCCTACACCAATGGCACGCCTTGCTATCCGGATGGCACGGATATCGGCTCGCCCTACACCACCGCCACCTACTTTATCACCGATGCCTACGGCGCCACGTCCGACATCGCCACGATCACCTTCAATGTCACCGGGCTCCAGGAGCCGATTTCGATCCCCTCCGGTCCAACTGACTATACCAATCTCCTGAATGCGACAAACGTTATTGTCTTCTCCGCGACCAATTCCGCCGGCCCGGTTGACCCGTTGCTGATTGATTTGCGAACGCTGCCCGCTCATGGGCAATTATTCCTGCCGGGCGATCGGCCGTTTGCTTCCACCGATGTCCCGCTCATCCTGCCGGCAAATCCTATCCTGGTTTATAAGCCTAACCCGGGTTATTACTCATCACGGAATGGGCTGGACAGCTTCGACTACCGCACGACCACTCCTTACGATGAATCACGGTGCGACACCATCATCAACCTGCACGTGCTCGCCCCGCCGATCTTCACTTTTAGCGTAGCATCTGCGATCGTCACTGTGGATACGAACGGGGTGACGCTGGTTCCGGCTGTGATCAACAATCTTCCGATTACCGCCCGGGATGCTCCCACGAACGCCATCCTCCAACTGACGATGACTTCCACCCCTCCCGGTTCGGCACCCTATGCTTATTTCACTCTTAACACCACGAATGGACTTACGAGCTTCATAACCAACGATCCAACCTCCATCCAACTCCAAGGCACCCTCGCCAGCCTGGCTTCCGTCGTGGCGGCTGGAATCAATTATTATCCCACTCCCACCAGCGCCGGCGGGGTTATCTGCGTCTTGAATGATCTGGGAACCACGGGTGTCGGCACAAACACGTCCACGGAACCCGTGTCAATAGTTTACTCGTGTCCCACCTGCCCCCCCCTATCAAATTAATGTCCGCGCATCCGGGGTGGTTCCAGTCCGCCATTCGCGGCCCAAATATGACTTAACTTGCCTGGCAGTTTGCCTGAGCCATTGGATTTTCCGGGTTTATGTATGGGGGATCAATTTTAAAAACAAGCTCCAATACCAGGATGGTTTGGCCACATTGATCTGCTCATTGGGAGATTTCAAGACTTCTGCCGTGGCGCCACCGAATAAATCTCGGCGATCTTACTTGACAATCCGAAATCGGACGTCATGGATACGTTAATAATCACGTATGAGGACATTCGTACTCTGGACGTGAGTCCTGACGGACGATTCGTAGCCAGTATGGCCAATACCGACACGCAGGGAATGAATACCGTGGTTGATCTCTGGGATGCCCAGACCGGCACGAATGTTTTGGCCAGTGCTGACGTGAGCAACGCCGTGCCGGTGAGCGGACCTTCCTACGCTCCGCTGGTTGATCCGAGCGGACGATACGTGATTTTTCTCAGCTATGCCACCAACCTGACCACCAACGCGCTGACGGGCGGCTGCCACCTCTATTGCCGCGATACCGAGCTCGACAGCACGGTTTTGGTGGATGCCAATACCAACGGTGTTGGCGTAGGTGTCGATCCGGCTGGTTATCCGGACTTCTGCCCAGGATCGCGGTTGCTTACGTTCGAGAGCGACGATGCCCAGGATCGCAACCACTATATGAACGTTTTGGTCTGCAATCTCCAATCGAATGCCACCGAACTGGCTTCGATCCAAAGTCCGGCGATTTCATCCCAATCGCCGGACGGTCCGAGCGTTCTTTCGTCAACCGCAGCCGTCAGCCTGAATGGCCAATATGTGGCCTTTGCGAGCGATGCTGACAATCTGGTGCCCAATGACACGAACGGTTTTCGCGAGGTATTCGTTCGGGATTTAAATGCCGGCACGAATATCCTGGTCAGTGCGGACACGAACGGTTTGCCGGCCGCAGGTGTCTCTTCTGAGGCTTCGATCAGTGGCAACGGACAGTATGTGGTGTTCTCGAGTTCGGCGGCCAGTTTGGCGCCCGGCGATGCCAACAATGCCGTGGACGTTTTTGAGCGGAATTTGCAACTTGGCACGACCACCTTGGTCAGTGAAAACCTGAGCCACCAAGGTTCGGGCAACGGGGTAGGAAGCGGCAGCAGCGGAAGCTTTGCGTCCCAATGGGGTTGGAGCTTCAGCGCCGACGGAAGCCTGCTGGTTTATCAGACGAGTGCGGCCATCGTCGCGATGGATACGAACCTTGTCAACGACGTTTACCTCTATGCGGTCGTGGCCAAAACCAATCTTCTGGTCAGTCAAAATCTGACTGGGACCGGGGCAGGCGATGGCGCTTCCGATTCGCCGGTCATTAGCCCGGATGGCCGGTTTGTGGCCTATCGCAGTGCCGCCGACAATCTGGTTCCCGGCGACAGCAACGGGGTGCCGGATGTGTTCATCTACGACCGGACCATCGGCACCACCACGCTGGTGTCTCCCAGCCAGTTCGGCACTGGTTCGGGTGACAACCGCTCGCTCCTTCCGCTCTTTAGCGGTGACGGGCAGACACTCGTATTCGAAAGCGCGGCCTCCGACCTCGTGACCAACGATTGGAACCGCACCAGCGACCTGTTCGCGTTGAACCTGTATGAGGCCGGCCTGAGCTCGACTTATTACATTCAGATCGTCCCGCTCGTCGCGCCTGGCCTGAATCCAACGCTCACCTGGCCGGTGCAGCCCGGAAAGACTTATCAGGTGCAATTCAAGAACAATTTAACCGACCCGGCCTGGCAGACCCTGCCAGGCAACGTGAGCATCCTGGGCAACACGGGATCTTTCACCGACCCCACGCCGCCCTCCGGGCAAAGATTCTACCAGATCGTGGGACAATAATCACCGCACCTAACCATGAATCCGAACCCAGCAACTTCGTCTATGCCATTATCCGCTAAACGCCATGGTCGCGACCGGGCGTTTACGCTGACCGAGTTGCTGGTCGTGCTGGCCACGCTGGGAATTTTGACGGTCCTGCTGCTCCCGGCGCTGGCTGCCACGAGGCCAGATACCACATCGTTTCAATGCCTGAATAATAAGCGACAACTGGGATTGGCGTGCTTGTTGTATGCCAACGACAACCATGACCGGCTGGCGTCCAATTCCGACAGATCCGAAGCCCTCCCGTCGGCCCAAAACTGGACGTACCCACTCGGAGTGGTGCTGGATTGGACCACCAGTCCGAGTGTAACTTTTTATGTAAATCCAGCGTATGCAACCGGAAATGGAACTGGAAGTTTCACGGAATTGCCCGGCAGCATGCACAATAATGCGGCCGGCCTGGTCCATGCCGATGGCCATGCGGAGGTTCATCAATGGCTGAATCCGCAAACCATCAAACCATTCAACGCTTCGCTCACGACCTATTTGCAAGATTTGGCTGTGACTTCCGACCAGGATTTAACCTGGCTGGCCCAACATACCCCGCAGAATTGAGGTTGGGCAAAGGAAGTTGCAGCTGGAATTGGCCAGGTCCGTGGACACGCGGTCCGTGAATTCCTTCACGGCGGCATCCGGCAGCCCGACAACCACGATCAGGGTGTCGCCATAGCCGCAATTCACTTCGACTTGGACGGGGACGGCATCAATGCCATTCACGGCCGCTGAGCAGACCTGGGAAAGTATGAAGGATGGTTATGGCTGGGCGGGCAAATGTACCTGGGAAATTCGTGGCGCGGGCGACACGAATTAGACCAATTTTCATGCAAGGAATACTTTCATCGCAATCGCCACTGGAAATCAAATCACCTTGATTATCGTCACCTTACCTTAAACGAAGCGCCATTATAGTTTGACGCGCAGCTGGCCATAATTGAGGCCCAAAAAACAAACCGGGCGCCACAATGGGCTTTACACTCGCGGCTAATAGGATTATTAAGCGGATTGAATGTGTCCATCAAATTACTTGCAAATTGGCCGTCGGCTGGCCCGGCAAAAACAAATGGGGATTTTGGCAGCGTGGACGATGAATTCACTGGTCTATGCCGGCCGGCTGGTCCCGCTGGCGGTCGGTTTTTCAACGGTCGCGGCCATGGCCGCGACCAACCTGGCCCCCGTGACGGTCACGGGGTTCAACCGTGATCTGGTGATTGAGAAGACGGCCACCGGACCGGCTTACAGCAAATACGCCGCCGAATTCAATCCGGGCGAAGGCACGGCATTTTATCAAAGCGGGTTGGCCGGGACGGCCTACGGCCTGCCGGCAACGGGACTATTTACCAACGTTGCCGGCGACGGCACGGTGTTTCAGTTTCAGGCTTACACCAAAAGCAATGCCCTGGTGCTAAGCAGCGACACGGGGCTGACGTCCGGCACTCTGAGTGTGTCCACCCCGGTCACCTACAGCCGCATCGAGGTGCTGGCCAATTCCGCTTCCGCCACCGCCACGAGTGCCGGCGCATTGACGCTCCATTTCAGCGATGGCAGCACGCTGGCGACCAGCTTCAGCGCACCGGACTGGTTTGCAAATCCCGGTTTTGCCCTGCAGGGAGTGGACCGGATCAACCTCAGCAGCGGCGCCACCGACGGCGGGCCTGCCGGGAATCCGCGTTTTTACCCAACCACCATCAATCTGGCGGCGGCGCTCGGTGCCAGCAACAAACCGCTCGCCAGCCTTACTTTTGCCCAAGCTTCCTCAGCCAACGCCACCGCCATCTACGCGGTCAGCGGGCTGCCCACCTCCGCTGTCCTGCTGCCCACGGTGACAAATTTGCCGGCGGCAAACATCCTGGCGAGCGCGGCCACCCTCGGCGGCCAGGTCACGGCGACCGGCGGCGAAACACCGGCGGTCACAATTTTTTACGGAACTTCGGACGGCGGCACCAACGCATCACTTTGGGCTGGGAGCGTGGCGTTGGATTTACAAGGCGGGAGTTTTACGCAGACCGTTTCCGGGTTGGCTTTGACCACGGTTTATTACTTTACCTGCCGGGCGGTTAACAGCGCGGGCACCAACTGGGCCGAGCCGTCCGCCAGCTTCCAAACTCCCCTCGTCACCCGCCCAGTGGTGACGAACGAGCCGGCCAGCGGTGTGCAGGCAACCTTGGCGACGCTCAACGGGCAGGTGCTTTCGACCGGGGCCGAGACTCCGGTGGTAACGTTGTTTTATGGACCGGCAGATGGCGGAACCACCGCCGCCGCCTGGGCCCACAGCGTTTTGCTGGGCCAGCAGGCTGGTGCTTACGCCGAAACCGTCGTCGGGCTTTCGTCCAACACCCCCTATTACTTCAGCGCCGAAGCGACCAATTCTGCCGGCGCGGCCTGGGCCGCGCCCTCGCAGACCTTCACCACCCAAGCAACCAATTCGCCTTCCTCCCTGGTCGCCGTGCTTACTCAGCACAACGATATCAGCCGCACCGGCATGAACTTGAACGAAACCTCGCTCAACGTTACCAACGTTAACACCAATCAGTTCGGCCTGCTGTTCAGTTGCAACGTAGACGATCAAATTTACGCCCAGCCGCTGGTGGCCACCAACGTCCAGATTCCCGGGCGCGGCACGCACAATGTCGTCATTGTCGCCACGGTTAACGACAGTGTTTATGCGTTTGACGCCGACAATCCCCACGCGGCCACGCCGTATTGGACCGTCAGTTTCATCAACCCGCCAAACATCATTCCTCCGGCGAACACCGACATGAGCGCGATCGGCGCCTGCGGAGGCGCTTACCAGGATTTCAGCGGCAAGATTGGCATCGTTGGCACGCCCGTCATTGACCCGGTGGCCGGGACAATTTACCTGGTGGCGCGAACCAGAGAGTACGGCACGAATTTTGTTCAACGCCTGCATGCGCTGGACCTGACGACGGGCGCCGAACGCCTCAACAGTCCGGTGATTATCACCGCGACCTGCGCGGGAACGGGTGACGGCAGTGTTGGCGGCGTGATTACGTTTGATCCGGAGCGGCAAAATCAACGGCCCGGTTTGTTGCTGATGAACGGCACGGTGTATATCAGTTGGTCCTCCCACTGCGACAACGGCCCCTACCACGGCTGGGTAATCGGTTATAACCAAACCACCTTGCAACAGGTCACGGTTTTCAACGACACGCCCAATGGCTCGGATGGGGGCATCTGGATGAGCGGGCAGGCTCCCGCGGCGGATACGAACGGTAATCTTTATCTGGTCGTGGGCAACGGCACAGTCGACACCGCGGGCGGCCCCGACCGCGGCGAGAGTTTTCTCAAATTGACCCCCAGTGGCACCAATCTGACTGTGGCGAGTTGGTTCACTCCGTTCGACTGGCAAAACCTGGAAAATGGCGATCTGGATCTCGGTTGCGGCGGGCTGCTGCTGATTCCCGGCACCACGCTCGCTTT
>Ga0182030_10018222_pt1 | contig 13484 bp, 16 predicted proteins | sample 812S3MmetaG_FD_121299 | JGI IMG/M metagenome (GOLD analysis project Ga0182030, IMG submission 121299) | Permafrost microbial communities from Stordalen Mire, Sweden - 812S3M metaG (Illumina Assembly) | ecosystem: Environmental > Terrestrial > Soil > Wetlands > Permafrost | place: Sweden... | reverse complement strand
TCGCGGAGGGCCGCACGCTGGCGGGTCTCGGCCTGACGGCGGAATCGATCGAGGCCATCGTCCCCGCCTATCTCTACCGCTTCCGCAAGACCGGGCAGTTCTCGGATGAACGCGCGGTGTGAGGGTTTCCCTTCTCCCCGTCGCCCGTCGAAAGACGGGCTATGGGGAGAAGGAAGAGCGGCCGGCGCTTGCGCCACAAAATCAGGTCGTCGCGACCACCACGATTTCGACCTTGTATTCCGGGGCGACCAGCTTGGCTTCGACCGTCGCGCGGGCGGGGGTCTTGCCTTCGACCACCCACTTGTCCCATTCGCCATTCATCTCATTGAAAGTCGAGATATCCGCGAGATAGATCGTCGCCATCATGATCTTCGTCTTGTCGCTGCCGGCTTCGTCCAGCAAAGCGTCGATCGCGGCCAAAATCTCCGCGGTCTGTTCGGCGACCGAGGCGCCGGCAGTCTTGTCAGCCACCTGTCCCGCCAGATAAACCGCCTTGCCGCGGATAACCGCCTGGCTCATGCGCTTGCCGGTCTTCATTCTCTTCAGTGACATTTTGGCGTCCTTTCGCTGTTGCGCCGCGAATAGCCGGTTTCGCCGCGCCGGACAAGACGTGAGCTTCAGTGATCGGAAGTCGCGTCCCGGGAGTGGCCGGAGATGCGGTCGCTCAGCGCCAGCAGCACGGCGGAGACGACAAAGCCGAGGTGAATGCCGATGCTCCAGGACAGCGCCCGGTCGCTTTCATTGGCGATGTCCATGAAGGCGCGCAGAGTCTGGATGCCTGAAATGGCGACGATGGAGGACATCAGCTTGATTTTCAAACCGCTGAAATCGATGGTCGCCATCCACGTTGGCCAGCCAGGCTCGCCGGAGGGATCGGTCCGCGAGACGAAATTTTCGTAACCCGAAAAAATCACCAGCACGACCAGCGATCCCGTCAGCGAAATGTCGATCAGGCTGAGCACATCGAGCACGACTTCCGATTCCGTCGATGTCAGGCTGGTCGAAATCAGGTGGACGATATGCTGGCCGGCCTTGATCAACAGAACGAACAGGCTGATCGCCAAGGCGAAGAAGAAAGGCGCCAGAAGCCAGCGGCTCGAAAAAAGCACGGATTCGAGGAGGGCGGCTGTCTTCTTGCTCGGCGTCATTCCGTGCCTCGTCAGGGGAATCGTCCGGGGATGATCGGGCGTTACGCTCCGACCCCGACGGGACAGGCGACGCCCTTGCCGCCGAGGCCGCAATAGCCCGCCGGATTCTTGGCAAGATATTGCTGATGGTAGGATTCGGCAAAGTAAAATTCCGGCGCCGCCTTGATTTCCGTGGTGATCGCGCCGAAACCATGAGCTTGGAGCGCGCCCTGATAGGCCGCCTTCGAGCGTTCGACCGCCGCAAGCTGCGCCTCATCTGTCGCATAGACAGCCGATCGATATTGCGTGCCGACGTCATTGCCCTGCCGCATGCCCTGCGTCGGATCATGCGATTCCCAGAAAAGCGCGAGCAGCTTTTCCAGCGAAATTTTCGCCGGATCGAAGACCACCAGCACCACTTCCGTATGACCCGTGCGCCCCGAGCAGACTTCCTCATAGGTCGGATTGGGCGTGGCGCCGCCGGCGTAGCCGACCGCGGTGACATAGACGCCTTCGCCGGCCTGCCAGAATTTCCGCTCCGCGCCCCAGAAACAGCCCATGCCGAAGACGATGCGTTCGCAATTTTCGGGATAGGGCGGGGCGAGGGGATGGCCGTTGACGAAATGGTTTTTCGCGGTGGCGAGCGGCTCCGGCCGCCCCGGCAAGGCCTCGGCCGCCGTGGGAATTTGCAATTTCCTGGTCGTCGCGAACATGAGCTTCTCTCCGCTGATGCCCTGCATTTGGGGAGCCAGGCGCGAAAAGGCGAGGTTCCCTTTGCAGTTTTCGCGCTATAAGGGACCAATAAATTTGAGGGGGCCGAATGGACTGGGACAAGCTGCGCATATTTCACGCCGCCGCGGCCGCTGGCTCCTTCACCCATGCCGGCGAAGCCTTGCATCTCAGCCAGTCGGCGGTGAGCCGCCAGGTTGCGGCGCTCGAATATGACTTGAAAACCTCCTTGTTCCATCGCCACGCGCGCGGGCTTCTGCTCACCGAGCAGGGGGAAATGCTGTTTCGAACCGCGCAGGAGGTGATGGGCAAGCTGGAGAGCGCGCGGCTGAAGCTCTCGGATGCGCGGGAAAAACCGCATGGCGAGCTGAAGGTCACGGCCAATACCGGTTTCGGCTCGGCCTGGCTGGCGCCGCGGCTTGCGGAGTTCCGTGAACTTTATCCCGACATCGAACTGGTCGTCATCCTCTCCGATGACGAGCTGGATTTATCCATGCGCGAAGCCGATGTGGCGCTCCGCCTGCGCGAGCCGACGCAGGCCGACCTGATCCGTCGGAAACTCTTCGCCCTGCATTACGCGGCCTACGCCTCGCGAGGCTATCTGCAGCGGCATGGAAGACCTCTGGCTGTCGCCGACCTCGACGTCCACCGCATCGTCTCCTTCGGCGTCACCGGAGCGCCATACCTCAACAATCTCAACTTGCTGCTAACCTCAGGCCGCGACTCGAAGAGCCCCCGCACGCCGGTTGTTTCGATCAACAATCTTTTCGCTTTGCTCAAGACGGTCGAGAAAGGCGCCGGAATTGGCGTCCTCCCCGATTATGTGATCGAGGAGAATTCGCCGCTGGTCAGGCTGGATCTCGGAGTGGAGATGCCGGTGTTCGACTGCTGGCTGGCCTATCCCGAAGAAATGAAGAATGTCGCGCGCGTGCAGGCGTTCCGGGACTTTGTCGTCTCCAGCGCGCCTTTGTGGCGGTTCTGACGGGGCGAGAGCCCCCGTCCTTTCAGCGTCAGTTGGCGAAGCGGAAATGCAGCACGTCGCCGTCGGCGACGACATAGTCCTTGCCTTCGAGGCGGAATTTTCCGGCCTCGCGCGCGCCGGCCTCGCCGTTGAAGGCGACGTAATCGTCATAGGCGACGGTTTCCGAGCGAATGAAGCCCTTTTCGAAATCGCTGTGGATCACGCCCGCCGCCGCCGGCGCCCTCGTGCCCTTCTCGATGGTCCAGGCGCGAGCCTCCTTCGGGCCGACGGTGAAATAGGTGATGAGGTGCAGGAGGCCATAGCCGGCGCGGATCACGCGGTTGAGGCCCGGCTCCTCGAGGCCGACGGCTTCGAGATAGTCCTTCTGCTCTGCCGAGGGCATGACGGCGATCTCGCTTTCGATCTGCGCCGAGACGACGACGGCGACCTCGCCCTCCTCCTCGGCGCGCGCAAAAACCTTCTGCGAGAATTCATTGCCCTTGTCGGCGGAGGCTTCCTCGACATTGCACACATAGAGCACGGGTTTGGACGAGAGCAGGCCGAGCTGGGAGAAGGGCTTGCGCTCCTCGGGCGTCCGCTCGACGAGGCGCGCCGGCTTGCCCTCGCGCAGCAGCACCAGGCAGCGGTTGACGAGGTCGAGCAGCTCCTTCGAGTCCTTGTCGCCGCCCTTGGCCTTCTTTTCGAGATTGCCGACGCGCTTTTCCAGCGAATCGAGATCGGCCAGCATCAATTCGGTCTCGATCGTGTCGATGTCGCGGATCGGATCGACCTCGCCGTCGACATGGGTGATGTCGCCATCGACAAAGCAGCGCACGACATGGGCGATGGCGTCGCATTCCCGGATATTGGCGAGGAACTGGTTGCCCAGGCCCTCACCCTTCGAGGCGCCGCGCACAAGGCCGGCGATGTCCACGAAGGTCAGTCGCGTGGGAATGATTTCCTTGGACCCCGCGATTTTGGTGAGGGTGAAGAGCCTGGGGTCGGGCACGGCGACGTCGCCGACATTGGGCTCGATGGTGCAAAAGGGGTAGTTGGCGGCCTGCGCGGCCGCCGTCTGCGTCAAGGCGTTGAAAAGGGTCGACTTGCCGACGTTGGGCAGGCCGACGATACCGCATTTGAAACCCATGGTGCGACGCTCGCCTGAAGGGAAGGAACAATTGAGCGCCGTATGCGGCCCTGCCGCCGAAAAGGCAAGCCCGTCGCGTTGCTTCCGGCGGGCGGCGCGTTGGGTTATACCACTATTTGCCTCATTTCGGTCACGTCATGCTTGCAACAATCCCCCGTTCAACCTTTTAATGGCGCGACATGAACGATTTTTCACGAGACATCGCGATCCCCCCAAAAGCATCCTTCCCGGCGCTGGCGCTGCTCGCCGCGCTGTGGCTTCCCCTCGCGGGACCGGCGGCAGCCGCCGATTGTCCGTCGGGACAGATTTATCGCGTTTCGAAAAAGGTCTGCGTGGACAAGGCGGAAGCGGTCAAGCTCGGCATTATCAGGCCGGCGCCCGGCAAGGCCGCGGCTACGGCCCCGGCGGCGGAAGCCGCTCCTGAAGCCGTGGTCGAGCCCGAAGTCGGGATGGATCCCGCGCCGGCCTCCAAGCCGCCAGTTGCGTCAAAACACGTCCGTGCGAAAAAGCCGGACATCCAGCAATCTGACCCGCCGATGCGCGACGCTGTCGCCGACGCCCCCTCCGCGCCGCCGCCGGTCGCGACCGCTCCCGCCGCTCCGTCCCGGCCAGTCATCGTGCGGACGGTTCCGGTGACATCAGGGCCGACGCCCCCGGCGCTTGGGGGTGCGATGGCGCCTCCGGCGGCCGGTGGCGGGATGGCGCCTTCGGCGTCGCCCTTTGGCGCCTTGAACGTCGAGAATTTCGCTAAACCCTGAATCAGCGAGCTTTGATCGGGTTGACCAAAAAAAGCCGCGAACCGGGTTTCACTTCGCGCGGAAACCCACTAGTTTGCGCGCCATGACGCAAGAAACCTGCCCCTGCCGCGCTCGCGCGCAAGACAAACCCGACTTCGCCGCCTGCTGCGGCCCCTATCTCGCCCGCGAAAAGGCGCCGCCCACCGCGGAAGCGCTGATGCGCTCGCGCTACAGCGCCTTCGTGAAGGGCGACATCGACTATCTCTATGAGACCCTGTCGCCCGACCAGCGCAAGGATTTCAACCGCGAAACCACCAGCGAATGGGCGCGTAAGTCGGAATGGCTCGGCCTCGACATTGTCGAGACGGAAAATGGCCTTGAGGCTGACGCCACGGGCACGGTGACCTTCACCGCCCATTTCGGTCGGGATGGCAAGGCCCTGACTCATAAGGAAAAGTCGCTGTTCACCAGGGACGCTGGCGATAGAAGCTGGCAATTCGCCCAGGAATTGAGCCTTAAGAGCCAGCCTGTGGTGCTTGGCGTGCAGCCCGGCCGCAACGATCCCTGTCCCTGCGGCTCCGGCAAGAAATACAAGAAATGCTGCGGCCAAGCCGCGTAGCGGCAAAAATAGCGACAAGCCGCGCGTAATGGCAAAACATCCAAAGCCGCAGAGCGGCAAATCCGGAACTCAGCCTGCGTAAAGCGGAACCTGGACGTCGCCTGAACGTTGGCGGTGACCGGTCGTTCGCGTCGATCGGTCAGGTCTCAGCTTCGCGAAACGCAGGAGATGAAGTGATGGAAAGCAGGATTGCAGGAATGATCGGCGCGGCCGCGCTGGTCGCCGTGGGGGCGGCGCCTGTCGCCGCCGCGCCCGGCCCCAACGAAGTTTTGCAGGCCAACAGTTTCGCTGAACTGTTGCAGCCCGTGGCCAACGCCTCGGCGCTGCTGGCGACGATCGATGCGGCAGGACTTCCCGCCGCAGGCGAGGAAGCCGGCGCCAATCGCCAAATGCTGGCCTATCACCACCATCACCACCACCACCATCATCGCTGGTGGCGTCGCCGCTTCCATCACCATCATCATCATCACCACCACTGGTGATTGTCGAGCGGCCAGGTGTTTCCCTGGCCGCTTCATTTGCGTCCCGTTCATTTTGGCGTCTTCTCCTGCGCCTTTGCGGCGCGCGCCATGAAGCGATAGGTGCCGTCGAAGACCGTGTCGGTGCGCGATTGCCAGCGCGATCCCTCCGCCAGGCGGTCGCGGTTCGCATGGATGCGCATGCCCTGCAATTCGCGCTCGGCCGCTTCCTCTTCTTGCATTTCGACGAGGTCGAAGGGCGCCTCCTCGGGGATGACGATCACCTGCGCGAAAGGCTCGCCCGGCCGGAAGACATGCCTGCGTCCTTCCGCCGGCGACTTGAACACGCAGAAATACATCATTGGCCACCACCTGCGGATCAGCGCCGGCACGGCGATCGGGCAGGTGTCGCTGCTGTCGGTGTAAAAGCGCGGATGCGGCTCCGTGCGGATGGCGAAGCCGGGCTCGACCTTCAGATCGAGCAGGATCTGGTAGGTGTAGAATTTCGTGCCGAAATCGCGGAAGGGCGGCCATTGCAGCCCTTCGTCGGGACAGGGGCCGAAATCGCCGTCGAGCCGCAACTGCCCGTCCTGCATGCTGACCACCAGCTCACTGTCATAGGGGTAGAACAATTCGATCCCATATTGCGCGCTCTCGGAAAAGGGCGTGCAATGCCAGGCATATTCCTGGGCGCCATCGGCGCGCGGCTCGCGCTGGCCCCCCCAGCCGGGGATTTCGAGTTTCGTCCGGCGCGGCGCGAGCCGGGGCTCACGTGTGCGGAATTTTACCTCTTTCATGTTGCGGCCCTTTCGCGACGGCCTCGTTCAACGCGGCCATGATCTTGGTGGCGTCATAGGGCTTGTGCGTCAGGACATGCCTGGCGAAGCGCGCCGGCACGCCATCCGCCGCGCCGCCATGACCCGTTGCGAAAACGAAGGGAATGCCGCGAAGTTCCAGCTCATCGGCCACCCCAGCCGAAGTTTCCTGGCCGAGGTCGAAATCGAGCACCGCGACGTCGATCGCGACGCGGTCGAGCGCGGCTATGGCCTGCGCGGCATTGGTGGCGACGCAGGCGACTTCGGCGCCCTTCTCCGTGAGTCCCGCTTCGAGGTCCATGGCGATCAGCGGCTGGTCCTCGACGATCATCACGCGCAGGTTTTTTCGCGCATGCGGGGGGGGCGCCGCGACTTCCGGCTTGCGCAGCGCCGCGATTTCCTTTCGCAGCATCAGGACCTCGACCTGGCGCGACAGGAAATCGCCGAACAATTCGGCGGAGGCGCGCAGGTCCATGCCGGGATTTCTCGGCGCGTGGTCATTGCACTGGATGAGGCCCCATAATTCGCCGCCCACGGTGATCGCCAGGGAGAGCGAGGCCAAATGGCCGGCGCTCTCGAGCCTGTCGGCTTCGTCCCGACTCGGGGCGCGCAAAAGGGCCAGATCTAGATAGGGCTGGTCGAGAGGGCGCTGGTGCAAATCGGGCTGACCAAGGTCGGGCCGGTCGAGGTCTTGCAGGCTGACGACGGCGGAAGGCTCGGCTTCGCCATCGACGATGACGCGGATGCGGCTCTCCTGGTAGAGGCGGCGCGTCCTGGCGGGAAAACCCGGAATCCGCGCCGCGTCGCAAGATTTCTCGCGGCGCTTTGGATCGACGATCAGGCGCGTCGCGCCATCCGCGTCGAACCCGAGCACGACGACGCGCTCATAAAGCAGCAGCGAGCCGATGAGCCGCGCGGCCGCCACCAGCAATTTATCCACGTCCTCAAAACCGGCGATGCGCTCGATCATGGCGCGCGCCCGGTCGAAGACCGCGCGCGCGTCGCCGGGCGCCGCGCGTTCGATCTCCATGATGGTCTCGTCCTCGACCGCATGAACGGCGAAGTCGAAGGTCCCCTCGCATCCTTGCAGCGAAAAGCCGGCCAGAAGGGCGGGACGCGCCGGCCCGGCGAAGCGCGACAGGGCGTTGCGCAGAGCGTGCGAGGCTTCGGAGCCGATGATGTCGCGCAGGTTTGCGCCGAGGAACGCCCCCGCCTTGTCGGGGAAAAGCGCGCCAAGATTGGCGGAATGGCGGCGCACCGTCACGGCCCGGGCGTCGCAGACGATCATCCAGCCATGCGGCTGGATCGCGTCGGGCGTCGAACCCGATCTTGACGCTGCGAATTTGGACGACACCGCATTGGCATCCTCGATCATTTGCGATCCTTCCGGTGTTGAGCGGCGCAGTGGATTGTCTTCGAGGAACTTTTGTCGCGCCCCCCGGTTGAGCGGTCAATGGCCGGCTCAAGGGGGAACTGTCCATGTTGCATAAAAACGGACCACTGTTTCGCATGGTGCTGGTGCTGGCGATGGGAGCCGGATTGGCCGCTTTGGCCGTCCGCCCGGCGAAGAAAATTCCTGCAAGCGCCGACCTTCCCATGCCGAGGGTCCTGTCTATTGCAGCGGACAGTCAGTTTCCGGAATTTTGCCTGACGCCTCCGCGCGAAGACAAGGAGCAGGCGACAAGCGACAAGCAGCCGGACGACCAGGGCGAGCCTCGCGTCAAAAAGAAGATTATCGCCTGCGGCTGACCTCCGAAAAATCCAAAATTCGTCCTGTCACGAAATCTTGAAGGCGAGCCGGGTGCGGACTCCCTCCGGACCGGCGTCCTGTTCGTAAGTCGCTCCGAGCGATTGCGCCATGCCCGCGAGAATCTTGGAGCCAAGACCGGTGCCCCGGCAGGGCGCCGCCGCGTCGTAACCGCAGCCGTCATCCTCCACCGTCAGCACCCCGTCGCCATTGCCGCCGCGTCCGACCCTAACCCGGACCTCGCCCTTCTGCTCCCGCTGATAGGCGTATTTGAAAGCGTTGGTCACGAGTTCGCCGACGATGACCCCGAGCGACACGGCTTTTTCAATCGACACGGAAAATTTTTGCGCCGACAGAGCGATGGCGTGGTTGTGATCCGCGTCGCGGAGGGACTCTTCGAGCTCCTGGGTGAGATGGGCGAGGTAGTCGTCGATTTCAACCTGGCCGAATTTCTCCGACACATAGAGGCGGCGGTGCACGGCGGCTATGGCGACGATGCGTCGGCGCGTCTCCAGCAGCGCCCCGACGGCGCCAGGGTCCTGAATGGCCGAGGCCTGCATCCGCACCATGGCGGCGGCGAGGCCGAGGCTGTTGGCGATGCGGTGATTGACCTCGCGCAGCAGGGTTTCCGCGCGGTCGCGCGAGGTGCGCAACTCCTCTTCCGCGCGTTCGCGCATTTTCCCCATCCGCCAGCGCTCCAGCGCCTTTTCGATGGCGACGACCAGCAATTCGAAGAAGTCGCTGGAGGCGTCCTTGATGACGTAGTCGTCGGCGCCGGCGCGCATCGCCTCGACCGCCGTGCGCGCGTCGACCGCGGCGGTGACATAGACCACGGGCGGCCGGCCGCCGCCGCGCGGGCCGAGCCGCGCCAGAATGTCGAAGCCGGTCTCGCCCTCCAGCGTGTGATCGAGGGCGATTACGTCGATGCCGCCGGCGGCGAGACGCTCTTCGCCTTCCGCGCCCGTCGCGACATGGACAACGCTGTGGCCCTGCCGCTCCAGCGCCTTGCGGACAAGCCGCGCGAAGCCGGGATCGTCGTCGATGAAGAGCACGCGGATCGGGTCGTAGGTCTCGACGCCATAGGCCATGTCAGTCAACCTCCGGAACCTGCATGACGGACAGGAAAAGGCCGAGTTGCCGAATGGCGTTGGAGAAGTCGTCCCAATTGAGCGGCTTGGTGATATAGGCGTTGGCGCCGAGGTCGTAGCAAAGCTGAATCTCGCGCTGGTCGTCCGCCGTGGTCAGGACGATGACCGGCGAGCGGCGCAGATGCGTGTCGCGCTTGATCCGCGCGAGGATGTCGATGCCGGTCATGTCGGGCAGGTTCAGATCGAGCAGGATGAGGCAGGGCGCATGAAGCCGCCCGCTGGCGACTTCGCCGAGCAGGAAGCCGAGCGCGCTGGCGCCGTCGCGAAAGCCGATGATCTCGTTGCTCACGCCGGCGCGCCTGATATGTTTCTCGATGAGCCGCGCGTGGCCCTCGTCGTCCTCGATCATCACGATCACCACCGATGTCGCCCCCCTTGCCGTTGCTTGTTTCATGGCTTGGCTTGCGCTTTCATGTTTTTTGCGGCGCCGTTTTCGATCATTGCCGGGTCCTCCAGGCTCGCGGTCTCAAGGTTGGCTGCTTCGAGGTCGCGCGCCAGCGAGAAGCGGAAGGTCGAGCCGGTAGCGCCATCGGAGTCCACCTTGATCTCCCCGCCGAGACGGCGGACCAGCGTCACGACATAGGCGAGGCCGACGCCTTCGCCCGGCTGGTCCTGCGCGCCGGCGCGGCGGAACAGGTCGAAAATTCGCTGCTGGTCCTTTGGCTCGACGCCGCGTCCGTTGTCGCGCACCTCGAAATAGGCCAGCGCGCCGCTCGCGCCTCCGCTGATCGTGATCCTGCCGAGGCGTCCGGCGGCAAAGTATTTGACCGCGTTGTCGAGCAGGTTGGTGAAGATCTGCTTCAAGGCGACGACATCGCTGACAATTTCGGGCAGCGGCGGAATGATGGAGGCTTCGCCGTCGGCCTCGTCGAGCTGCGCCCTGATCTGCGACACGCAGTCCTCGACGAGCGCGCGCATGTCGATGCGCTGTGGGTGCAGCGCGGCGTGGCCCTGTCGCGACAGTTTCAGCACAGCGGCGATCAGCGTATCCATGCGCGCCAGCGAGACGTGGATGAAGTGAAGGGCTTCAGGCGCGTCCTCGTCGATTGCGGCCTTGACGCCGGTCAAATCCTCATAGCTTTTTCCCGCGAGTGAGGCGCTGACGTAAGCCTTCAGCACGTCGATCGCCGTCTCCAGCTCTCGCGTGAAACCCATGATATTGACAAGCGGCGCGCGCAGGTCATGGCCGACGATATGGGTGTAGCGCTGGATGTCCTCGTTCGAGCGGGCAAGTTGGCGGGTCCGTTCCTTCACGCGCGATTCCAGCTGGTGGTTGGCTTCGCGCAAATCCTGGCGCACCCGGCTGAGTTGGCGCGTGTGCCAGGTGATGGTGACGAGCGCCAGCGCGGACAGGAGCAGGATATAGAACGTCCCCTCGCGCGTCGTGCGGCGCAGGTTGGCGGAGGTGACGCGCAATTCGGTGCGATAGTGGTCGCGAAAGACGGAAAGTTTTTGGCGCGCATCATCGACCGTTGCGCGAATTCGGCGCATCAATTCGGCGCCGCTTTCGTCGCGCACGACGGCGAGCGCGTCATCGCGCTCGCCATTGCGCGCGAGTTGGACGGTTCGCGCCAGTTCGGCGAATTTGGCGGCGACCTCGTCCTGCAGCTGGGCCTCGACCGGTGGCGCCTTGTCGCCGAGGATTTCATGCAGCTTCCGATACGCTTCAACATCGGCCAGCGCCTTTTCGCGCGCGGCGCTAAGGTCGTCGAGAAATTTCTCGCGTTGCGTCAAGAGATAGCCGCGTTGCCCGGTTTCCGCTTCGAGCGTCGTGGCGAGCAATTCGCCGAGCGTTTGGTCGGCCTTGGCGCTGGCGCTGGCAAACCCCAGGTCCTCTTCGACCGTTCGCGCATAGTCATGCGCCTCAAGGGAGATCCAGACCAATACGACGGCTGCGGCCGTCGCCAGCGCCAAATTGTAGGCGAGGAACCGCTTGTCTACATATTTCATGGATCCAGAGCCCTTTCCGATCCGATGGCGTCGGATCGGGGCTCTGCATTTTTGTTTTGACGCATATTCGCTATGGCGGACCTAGGGTTCACGCGAACCGGCAGCCGCTTCGCTTGAAAAGGCTCCAGCCTGACAGAAATTCTCATGCGGTCACGCGTGGCCGAGGTATTGGGACGCCAGCGAGACGAGAAACAGCACCAGGAACACGGCGAACAGAATCCGCGCGATGGACGCGGACGCCGAGGCGAGGCCGCCAAAGCCGAGAGCGCCCGCGATGAGCGCGACGACCAGGAAAACCAGCGTATAGTGCAACATGACACGATCCCCCTTGTTACCGGCCTCGGCCAAGCAGTCGGTTCGCCGGGGAAAGGCTCTCCCGGCAACGGCCCGCCTTGCGCCGCGATAAATAATCTTTCCAACGTCGAGAGGAGCTCTCCGTTCCTGCAATGCTTGTTTGCCGACGCGACGAAACTTTTCCGCCCGCGAAAAGTATGGAATGACGGACAAGTTGGGATCCGAGGAGATCGTCAGGAATGAGAAAAGGGGCAATGCTTCTCGGCGCGGCGTCGATGGGGGCGCTGGCGCTGTTTGAAGCGCACGCGACCGCCGATCGGCAATTCACTTATTCGAGCGTGTTGTTCAACGCCCTGGTTGCGGAGAAGAACGTCGTTTCCGAGCGCGGCCTCGCCTTCGGCCCGCTGGAGCGGCAGAAGCTCGACGTTTACCGCCCCCAGGCCGGGCGGGAAAACCGCGGCATCGTCATCTTCTACTATGGCGGCGGCTGGCGTAGCGGCGAGCGGGCCATGTACCGCTTCGTCGGCGCGGCGCTGGCGGCGCGCGGCTTCACGGCGGTCATCCCGGACTACCGGCTCTTTCCCGCGTCGGCTTTCCCCGACTTCATGGAGGATGCGGCGCTCGCCTATGGTTTCGTCGACCGCCGCCTCAATACCGGCGCCAGGAAACTACCAGTTTTCCTGATGGGCCATTCCGCCGGCGGCTATATCGCGGCGATGCTGGCGCTCGATCCCGATTATCTCGATCGGGAGGCGCCCGGCGCGCCGCGTCCCGCCGCCGTGGTCGGCCTCGCCGGCCCCTATGCTTTCGACCCCACGACCTGGCCGCGCACCGCCGAGATTTTCACCGCCGCGGCGGGACGGGCCGATTCCGCGCGGCCCGTCTCTTTCGTCTCTCCCAAGGCGCCGCCGATGTTCCTGGCGCGCGGCGACGATGATGACGTGATCGCACCCTACAATGCCGACGAACTCTCAACCGCCTTGCGGGCGCGCGGCGTTCCCGTCGAGAACAGGCTTTATCCCGGCATAGGCCATGTCGCGCTGGTGCTGGCGATATCGAGGCCTTTCCGCTGGCGTGCGGCGGTTCTCGACGACAGCGTCGGCTTCCTTGAGGGCGTGCTGAAGCGGCCGGGGGCTACGGCGCTTCGGTGAGAGGCCGGAACGGCTGCGGCATTTCTTTCCTGTCCTGGAATCTTTTGAAATCGTTGAGGCCGAGCGGTTCGTTGCCGTTGGGGTGGACGAGCACGATGGCTCCGGGCGCGGGCTTCTTCATTGACAGGGCCAGCCATGCGTCGGCCCCGAGGGGGATCAGATGTTTTTCGCGCAGCGTTTCCATCCAGCCAGGGTCCGAGATCAGGCCTGGAAAGCGGAAGAACACCGAGGGCGTCTCGCCATTGGCGATGAGCAGCCTTTCGACGTCGAGGATTTCATGCTCGGGATCCGTGCCGGGCATAAGCAGGAAATTTGCTGAGTCGGACAGGCCCGGCTGGTAGCGATGGTTGAAGGAGTGGTTGACGAAAGTGATCGCCAGCCGCCCCTCCGCCTTCTCACGTCGCAGCCAGGCGAAATCCTGCGGGTGCTGCCTGATCCACAACCCGCTGATCGACAGGGCGACGGGCGTGCTTTGGCCTGTTTGCTCCAGCGACATCAGGAACGCGCGCTCCAGCGGTTTTCGCGAGGGGCAGAGATCGCCCGTCACGAAGGCGCCGGGGCCGCGCCCCGATGTCAGGCCGGCATTGTCGAGCCAGGTCGC
>Ga0182030_10018221_pt1 | contig 13484 bp, 16 predicted proteins | sample 812S3MmetaG_FD_121299 | JGI IMG/M metagenome (GOLD analysis project Ga0182030, IMG submission 121299) | Permafrost microbial communities from Stordalen Mire, Sweden - 812S3M metaG (Illumina Assembly) | ecosystem: Environmental > Terrestrial > Soil > Wetlands > Permafrost | place: Sweden... | reverse complement strand
ATCATGATTGGCAGCCGAAAGTCCGATGAATGAGCGACCGGTTCATTCGCGATCTTCTTTCAGTTCCTCGAACGTGCGGCTGAATCGGACCTTGCCGCGCAATTGCAGCAGGCGATCATAGGCTTGCGACGCCGCCAGCAATTGCAGGCCGGCTCGTATGGTCTGAGTGATGCCCGCACCGCTCGCCTGCTGCGCCTTTTGCAGAAGCTCATCTGGGATTTCCACCGTGATCTTCCGCGACGTGGCCATAATGAGTCCTATTATACCGTACTCGATACCAGTCTTCGATATGGTATTTGGATGTGGTATCTCAACTGAGCGGAGCACGCTGTGGTGGAGGAATAGCGACTTTCGTTCTGTTCTAGAGGCAGAGGGCTTGACTTCGTGAGTTAGTCTAGCTTAAGCTAGCTCATACATGAAAGCAGAGAGTCAGATTACGCTCCAAGTGGGGGCTTTTGAAGCCAAGAACACGCTTGGGACGTTGCTCGACCGGGTCGAGCAGGGCGAGGAAATCGTGATCACCCGCCATGGCAAGCCTGTTGCCCGGCTTGTGCCCAGCACCGGACACATCGATCAAGATCGAGTACGGGCAGCATTCGAGCGTCTGCGCGAACGAGCTAGACAGTTGGCGCGGGAGAATCCGGGGCAGCCTGCCTTCGACTGGGAAGAGATCAAGAAGCTGCGCGACGAGGGGCGTCGGTGATCTCCGTAGCGAGGCTCTGGTTGCGGGAGTCTGGTTGCCGAGATCTGGAGCCGCGGGAATGAGCCTGGTTCTTGATAGTTCGGTTGCACTCGCCTGGGTCTATGCCGATGAAACCACCGACGCCGTTCTGCGTTTGTTCGACGACGTGAGACTCTATGGCGCATGGGTTCCGGGGCTATGGCGATGGGAAATTGCGAATGTCCTGCAGATGAATGTAAGGCGCGGACGCCACGCCGGAGATTTTCGCGATGGCGCCTTGGCGAGTCTTGCGCTGCTTCCTGTGAAAGTGGACGCTGAAGCCGACCGGCAAGCCTGGAGCGCCGCTCTACATCTGGCCGAGCGCCATCGGCTCACCGTTTACGATGCGGCGTACCTGGAGATCGCTTCCCGGCGGAAAATCGCGCTGGCTACGCTGGACCAGCAACTGCGGGCCGCCGCTATGAGTGAGGGAGTTCAGCTGCTGGGTGCGTGAGGATGGGAGTTCCACTCTCGAAGAGCGAGAAATGTGGCACCGAGGATTCGTCGTTCGTGGGTCGGAAGTGCGCCAGCACCTCTGGGCCGCTACGTCGTTGACACCGAGGTCACAGTTAGAACGCTCTGGAAGGTGCTGGCTATGCCGTTGCAGGTGTAGGTTCCGAAGATTGTTATCGGACCGGTGGTAGTGACGCCGGTTAGATCAACAGTCGCGGGATCCCCCGCAGTAATCGTAACTGCTGAATTGCTGGCGGACCACGTAACGCCGGCAGTGACGTCCGGAGCAGGAGAAATTCCCGAAACATCCGCCGTCACCGTGATAGTCACAGAAACATCCGAAGCGTCGCTATTGGAGGGGCTGAACGTCATCGTAAAATTCGTTCCGTTCTCGACGCAGACGGTCGCCGACGCCGTCGCGGTAATTCCTTGATCCTCCGCCGTGACTGTCGCCGCCGCTGAGCCAAGAGAAGTGCCGGTCAGCAATCCTCCGCTGCCAACCGTAATACCATCGCCGCTGCCCGACCATGTCACCTTGCCTGTAATGTTGCCTGCCGAGGAGCTGTCGGTATTAGTTCCGAACGCCTCGAGCTGTGTTGTGCCTCCGAGCGGTACGGTTGGTGCGGACGGTGAAATGGTGATCGAGGCCAATTGTTCTGGGACAAAAAAGCCCTTGCAGCTTACGGCCAAGGCCAACATGGCGAGCGCGGCGAAGGCGCCGGCGAGGCGGAGCTTCTGTTTGGTGGATGACATAGTTATCTAAAACTCCTTGGGCGCGCCTTCTCGGCTTGAAACCGTCCTTGCCCGACATCCTTTACTCCGAAACTTGCTCTAAGAAAAACCTTGCTCTAAACCATCCGTCGCGCGGGAGACTTAGGCAGCTAAGTCTCTTTTAGGCATCTTTCAGCATACGATTTCTGCGCCACGACGGTTGTAAAAAATTGTAGCAGAGAAGATTCCGGGCCGGACGCGTAGTTGCACTTCCGTGCCGTTACGGAACCAGCGCGGCTAACGCCGCTCTCTGACCGGTCTCAAACCGCTCTCGGGATAAGAACGTCCGCCAGGCAGCGAGCTTGCAGGGAAAATGGCCAGCTAGGAACTAGTTCGTCTTCTTAGACCGGGCGATGCGTTCGTCGATGCGCTTGCGGCCGGCGAAACCTTCGTCCGTGCCGTGCCAGTGCGTGATCGAGCTTTCGCCCATCTTCCAGCAGAGCAGGACGACGTGGCCATCCACCTCGCAGGGAAAATCGAGCAGGCCGATGTCGAGGTCTTTCACCTGCACCCCGATGGAATCGATTTCGGCGATGGCGTCTTTGGCGCGCTGTTCGGCCTTGGCGCGCTCCGCCTTGCGGCGTGCCACCGGAACAATATCGACGTGCGTGCCGCCGTTGAGGAAGATGCGGTGTTGCAGCGCCTGCATCTCGGCCTCGACTTCTTCAATGAGCTTCTTGCCGTTGATGGCCGTGCGCAGCAAAGACTCCAGAACGGGGAGCAGCGACTGGGCTTCATCGAGAGTGAAAGTTCGGTCGGACATGGAGGGTGCTTCTATTGTAGCGCAGGCGGTGCGCGCGGCGTCAGCCGTCGGTCGTTCGGGTACTGGTGCCGTTTCACGGCACCAGTACCGTCGTTCGCCGTTGGTCGTTGGCCGCCAGTTCCACAGCATTGCGAACGACTAACGACCGACGACCAACGGCGCCCTTGCTACTTCCTGAACATTTCGATATCGAGGGTAATGGTGATGTCGTCGCCGACCATGCCGGGAGCGCCGGCTACGCCGAAATCCATCCGGTTGATCTTGGTGACCGCGGAGGCGCCCATGCGCTGATTGCCCCACGGATCTTTGATTGGCGCGGATGGTCCGTCGACCTCGAGAACGACTTCCTTGGTTACGCCGTGAATGGTGAGGTCGCCAATGACCTTCAGCTTGCCAGGTCCGGCGGCCTCGATCTTCTTCGACTGGAAAGTGATGGTGGGGTATTTCTTCGCGTCGAGGTAGTTGGGGCTGCGCAGATCGTTGTCGCGCATTTCGACGCGGGTATCCACGGAAGCGGCGTCGATTGTGGTCTGGATCGAGGACTTACCGAGATTGGCCGGGTCGTACTGCACCGTGCCACTCACTTTTGTGAAGGCGCCACGAACCGTCGAGATCCCCAGATGACGAACGGAGAACTGTGCCGCGGTGTGCGCCGGATCAATCTGCCAGGTGTCTTGTGCGGCTGCGGATAACGTAAGAAGCAGGGCGATGGCGAGCGTGGAGAGAGTGCGGGACATGAATGAGTCCTCCGGAGATAGGTTCTTAGGAGCGGTTTCAGTCTAGCAAACTTGGCGCTGCCGAACGCGGTAAGCACCGAGCTTTCGCTCGGCGGACCCTTCGACTCCGCTCAGGGCAGGCAGCCGGGGCGGCTCCCCCCCCTATGCGAGCTAACGCGATCTGCCGTTTGAAGGATCGGGCGACGTGGCTGTGTCCACGTCTACGTGGAGTTGTTGCGCGGCTGGGATTCCCGGCGGATGGCAGTCACCGTCGCGGCTGTAGTTGGAGCAGTGGGCGGCGACATCTTTGCGCTGCGGCGACTGCGCAAACTGCCAGACCTCGGCGAACGGGACGCCGCTCTGGGCGGGGCTGGGCGGGGCCTTCGGAAAAGCGCAGCCGGGCGCGGGCGGGCACGCGTCGTTGATCGCCCAGTAGACGATCTGCCGTCCGGCGGCGTTCTGGCGAATGTCTTCGGCAGTGACGACGTTGCCGTCATCTTTCGACGCAATGCCGGAGCAGTAGATGCCGGCGCGGAATCCGGCGGCGGTGACGGCGTCAACCCAGGCGTAGATGTAGGCTTTCTGCTCGGGCAACATGCGTCCACCTTGCTCCTGGTCGAGGAAGAGGATGGTGTGCGCGGGAAAACCTTCGCGGCGCGCGGCAGCGGCGGCGGCCCGCGCGTCGGAGTTGCCGAGCTTGGTTGCGCGGGCCACGGATTTCAGTTCGGCGTACAGGCGTCCGTTGAAGAGGACGAGAAAGCCGAAGCCGGCGGATTCGATGGCGGCGCGGTGGCCGGCCCAGGTGTTCGCGCGCTCGCCGGGAGGATGGTTGAGCCAGTAGCCGGTGTAGGAGAAAGTCTCGTGCAGGGCTTTCAGGTTGGCGTCGCCGGGGTAGGTGTTGCGGTCGAAGCCCAGGTAGGAAGTTTGCGCGTGTGCGACTGCGCCAAAGCAGAATAGGGCAATCGTTTGCAGAACGCGGAGACGGAGCATTCCCTCATTCCTCACAAGCCGGGAAACCAAAATGCAACTGCCTCTTCTGTGACGCCAAAAGATCCGTTCCACCACTGAATAGGATAAGGCCAATCGTTCTTAGTCCAAGGAACCTCCTCCCGGATGCAATGAGGAGGAAAGCCATTCAGAAACCCGGGTTTCGACGGATCCTGGAGAATGCCACAGAATCCCAGTATGGCAATCAACGTCCTGCGCTCAGCGCCATTTGACGGGACGATATCCGCAAGCGCCTTCACCAGGTGCGACAATTTAGCGGAGCGAGACAACGACCGGGCGCCGTGGAGAACGCTCTGCATGACTGCAAGATCATCTTCCGTGGGCTGGTCGGGCGGAGCCGTGGAAAACTGCTCCAGATCAAATGCGATGTATAGAGGATCGGTGTGCCGCACCCCGCCCCATTTGAACCGTTCGAAGTTGAGTATGTTCAAATCCTCGACGGCATTCGACCGGTCATAGCCTCCACAGACGGAACAACAAAACGAACCCGATCCTTTAGACCAGCTGTGCGTCGGCATATGCAAGGACACAGCAAAGCTGCCCAGGGCCGATCTGCGGTCGAGTCGGCGAGAGGTGAGGCTGGCAAGAAATCCATTGGCTACACTCGTTTTGGAGACACGAGAACGGGAACGAGGGGCCCACGCTATTTTTTCATCATGCGAGAGAACCGTCGAATCGAACATGAAGCCAGAAGCCTTGGCATAGGCAAAATCTTCGGGTGGTGTGCTGTAGCTCTTTTTCCAGCCGGAAGGCGACCAGTAGGTCGAACTCAAAATTTTCAACGCCCGCTGGTCGGTGGATTGCTTCGACATTTCCAAGTGAACCTTCATCCCCCGATATGCACCATCGTCCTCGACGCGGGCACAAAGTCCGGCTCGCCGATGTGGTGGCGTTCTTCTTTTTTCTGGATGACGCCTCTGATAAAACCTTCCAGCTCTTCGTCGCTCGAGCCGCGGCGCAATTGGGCGTGGAGGTCGTGGTCCCACACGGAGAACAGGCAAGTGCGGATTTTGCCGTCGCTGGTGATGCGGATGCGGCTGCAGTGTCCGCAGAAAGGATGCGAGACCGGGGCGATGATGCCTATTTCGCCGACGCCGTCGTCGAAGCGGTAGCGGCGCGCGGTCTCCGAGCGGGCGTGCGGGATTTCGACCAGCGGCCGGTACTCGGCCATGCGGGCCAGGATTTCGTCGAGCGTCACCACCGTGTCCGGCGACCAGGTGCGGCCTTCTTCGAGCGGCATGAATTCGATGAAGCGCACGGTCACGCCTTCTTCGCGCGCGAACATGCCGAAGGGAATAATCTGATCTTCGTTGAAGCCGCGCATCAGCACGCAGTTCACTTTCAGCGGCCACAGCCCGGCGCGGCGGGCGGCGCGAATGCCGGCGAGGACGTGGTCGTATCCGTTGGCGACGCGCGTGATGCGGGCGAAGCGGTCAGGATCAACGGCGTCCATGGAAACGGTGACGCGGGTGAGGCCAGCGTCTTTGAGCGGCTGGGCGAGATCGGCGAGCAGGTGGCCGTTGGTGGTGAGGGCGATGTCGAGCGGGTCGCCGCCGTTTCTGCTATCGGGCGCGCGGAGTTGGGCCAACTCGCGGACGAAATCCACGACTCCTTTGCGCAATAACGGCTCGCCTCCGGTAAGACGAATCTTGTTGACTCCCATCCCGACCAGCACGCGCGCCATGCGCAAGTAGTCCTCGAAGGGCAGGTCTCCGTACAGCGCGCCTTCGTTGCCGGTGCGGCAGTAGACACACTTGTAGTTGCAGTGGTCGGTGATGGAAATCCGCAGGTCGGTGATGGGGCGCCCGAATTTGTCGGTGAGAGGCATTGTCGTCGGTCGTCAGTCGTTGGTCGTTGGTCGTTCGCCTCGGCTTACGAATCGCGATTAGCTAACGACTATCGATTGACGATTTTTCAGGAAAGAAACACGCAGGCGGGGACATCCCGGCAGACGCTTCCTTTCCAATGCGCTCCTCGCGGGGCGCGGGTGGCGCGGGCATTTCTGCTCGCACCCTCGGGACGATCTTCTTCGCGAGCTCTGCGGGGGTCTTGGCGAACTCTGCGGTTAAAAGCTTTTTAGCCGCAAAGCTTTTAACCGCGGAGTTCGCTGAGAAAGGCCGCAGAGGACGCCGAGAAAATCATCCCTTGCCGCCGCGGCCTGGGTATGCCCGAAGGCCGGGGCGGTCGGAAACTCGGCTTCATTATAGAGCTTGGAGCGGGGAAAAGGCTTTCAAAGTCTCAAAGTTTCAAGGTTTCGAGGCCGCCAGAGCTTGCGTGATTGCCGCCTCCGCCAACGGAACCATGATCTTGTATCCGGCGGCGTTGGGATGCAGGCCGTCCTCGGCCAGGTCGCGCTTGAGCAGGCCCTTGTCATCGACCATGGCGCTGAAGTAGTCGAGATAGAGGCAGTCGGGGTGCGCGGCGACGCAGGTTTTCAGCCAGCGATTCAGCTCGAGAATTTTCTCCGGCGAGCGGCCGGCGAACATATTCTGCGACCGCAGCGTGTAATTGTGTACCGGCAGCACCGACGAGAACACGACGCGGATATTATTGGCGCGGGCCAGTTCGGCCATGGAGGCGTAGTTCGCCTCGATGTCTTCAATCCGCATGGGGCCGGTGTTGCCGGCGATGTCATTGGTCCCGGCAAGGATGATGACAACTTTGGGATGAAGATCGATCACATCCTGGCGAAAGCGGATGAGCATTTGCGGCGTGGTCTGGCCTCCGATGCCGCGGTTGATGTAGGGTCTGCCGGGGAAATATTCGTCAAGGTGCCAGAGGTCAGTGATGGAGTCGCCGAAGAAGACGACCCGATTCTCGGTGGCAGCGGGCGGCGGTAGGGCTGCATTCGCGGCGCGGTAGCGGGCCAGTTCCCCGAAATCGTCGCGCAGCGTGGCCGCTTTCGAGTCGCGATATTTCTGCAAGGCTTGATCAGGAGTGAGTGGTGGGGCCGGCTGCTGGGATAGGCCCGAGACAGCGAGGAGGAGAACTAACGGGAGCGTCTGTAAGTAGCGAGATAATTTCATCTGGTTGTCCTCAACGTAGCAGGAAAACACTGAAAAGGTCCTGCTGTGACTCTGAAAAGTCGTCCCGATCAGCCCGATCACGGTTTGCTGGCAATTGCCCGCGCGATCGCCTTCTCTGCGAGCGGCGCCATTGTTTTGTATCCGGACGCGTTCGGATGCAGTCCCTCGTCGGACAGATCGCGCCTCAGCATGCCCTTGTCATCGACCACGGCTGAGAAGTAGTCGAGATAGACGCATCCGTTGTTGGCGCAGTAATCCTTGAGCCAGGCGTTCAGCGCGAGGATTCTTTCGCGCGGACGCAGGGCAAAGGATTCCTTCGCATCCTCGGTGTAGTTGTTCACTGGTAGCAGCGAGGCAAAAACCACGCGAATGTGGTGCAGGCGCGCCAACTCGGCCATGGAGGCGTAGTTGGCCTCGATCTCCCCGTTGCGCGTGGGCCCGGTGACGCCGGCCACGTCGTTGGTTCCGGCCAGCACGACCAGGACTCTGGGACGCAGGGCAATCACATCCTCGCGGAAGCGTGCCAGCATCTGCGGCGTGGTCTGTCCGTCGATGCCGCGGTTGATGTAAGGCTTGCCGGGGAAATAGTCTGCCAGCTTCCAGTAGTCGGTGATGGAGTCGCCAAGGAACACGACTCGATTCTCGCCAGCAGCGGGCGGTGCGAGCGCGGCATCGGCCTCGCGATAGCGCTTTAGTTCCCCGAAGTCATCGGTGTAGATGGCGATACGGGATGCGCGGTATTGATCGAGGTCGTGGTGACCGGTGGAGGGGATGGCGGGCGGAGCGGATTGCTGAGCGAGAGCAGAGAGGCCGCAGAGAATTAGGACGGCGCAGATCATCACACGGCGTCTCATGGCGGAGATGCTACCACGGGCGGGACGGATTTTCGCAACGCGGGCGAGGACGTCCACGCCACACTGGAGCTCACATCCCATCGTAGTTCGGGCCGCCGCCGCCTTCCGGCGGCACCCAGGTGATGATTTGATACGGGTCGGCGATGTCGCAGGTCTTGCAGTGAACGCAGTTACTCGGGTTCAGGCTGATTCGCTTGCCGTTCGGCTGACTCGTGTCGTCGACCATTTCGTAGACGTTCGCGGGGCAGAAATTCTGGCAGGGGCTGCCGAATTCTTTCACGCAGCGCGTGTTGCAAATGCTCGTGTCGTCGATGACCAGGTGCGCAGGCTGGTCTTCTTCGTGCTTGGTGCCGGAGTGATAGAGGTCGGTGAGCTTGTCGAAGGTGAGCTTGCCGTCGCCTTTGGCGGGGCCGAGCAGATGAGCTTCCGCGCCACCGTCTGCAGGCAAGTCGGCGAGCTTGCGCAGGTGCTCGTAGCCAGCTTTCGCTGGATAACGATTGCGCAGTCCGCGGCCGCCAGTGATCATTTGCAGAGCGGTGTGGAACATGCCAGCGTAGAATCCGTGTTCGAACCCCTGGTGCATGTTGCGGACTTTCCAGAGTTCGTCTTTGATCCAGCTGGATTCGACTTTTTTCTGGAACTCGCCGAGCGTGGCGGCCGACGAATCGTCTTTCTTCAGCGCTTCGAACGCGGTTTCGGCGGCGAGCATGCCGCTCTTGATGGCGAGATGAATTCCCTTGAGGCGCGCGGAGTTTAAGAAGCCGGCGGAGTCGCCAATGATCATCCATCCGTTACCCGCGACAGGAGGAATCGCCCACCAGCCGCCGTAAGGCAGCGACTTGGCGCCGTAGCGGATCATCTTGCCGCCTTCGAGCAACTTCGCGACGAAGGGATGCTGTTTGAAATCCTGCAGCACGCGCTGCGGGTCGAGGCGCGGGTCAGAATAGTCGAGTCCGGTGACGAAACCGAGCGAGACTACGTTGTCTTTGCCACCGTAAATCCACGCACCGCCGTATTCTTTCGTGGTGAGCGGCCAGCCCATGGTGTAGATGACTTCGCCCTTGGCGATCCGTCCTGAAGGAATCTCCCAGAGTTCTTTCACGCCAACGCCGTAGGTTTGCGGATTGGCATTGCGCGCGAGATCGAATTTCTGGATCAGCTGTTTCGTTAACGACCCGCGCGGGCCTTCGGCGAGGATGACGACTTTCGCATTGAGATCGTAGCCCGGCTCGAAGTTGGATTTCTGATGGCCTTCTTTGTCGACGCCCTTGTCGTCGGTGCGAACGCCGGTGACGCGGTCGCCATCGAACAAAAGCTCAGAGCCCGCAAATCCAGTGAAGATAGTGATGCCGGTCTCTTCCACCTTGCCGCCCAGCCATTTCACGAAGCGATTCAGTGAGATGACGTAGTTGCCGTGATCGCGCAGAGGAGGCGGCGTGACGGGAAGCTTGAACTTGCTCTTCTGCGTGAGGAAGTAAACGGCTTCCTTCGTGACCTCGGCGTCGAGCGGAGCTTCTTTCTCGAATCCAGGAAGCAGTTCGCGCATGGAGCGGGGATCGAGCAACGCGCCGGAGAGACAGTGCTGGCCAATCTCGCGGGCTTTTTCGAGGACATAGATGTTTTCCTTGCTGAGCTGCGAGTCAGGGTGCGCGGCGTTGTGCTGATCGATCAACTGCGACAAGCGCAGTGCGCACGCCATGCCCGCCGGCCCGCCGCCGACAATCACCACGTCGGCGGGCATCTGTGGGCGTTCGATGCCTTCGATCGGTTTGCGGAAGATCAGCATTTGGAAACGACTGGATATGATAAACGTTTCGCGGGATTTCAGCGCGGATCGGGTACGCCAAGCTGTTTGCAGATGCGTATCGCAGTGGGATTCTTGACTTCGCGATGTCTGGGAACCGTACTCGTGCGCTGAGCCGCAGGATTGAAATAGACGCTGTGGCTACCGCCTTCGCGTACGAAGATACAACCGTTTTGTTCCAAGTGCCGAATTAGATCTGTTCGCTTCAACATACCGACCATGCCACAATGGTTCCGCGCTTGGGAATATACCGACTTGCGTGTGGCTGTGGAAAAAGCGCCTAGGCAACGCGCAACCGTTTGATAAAGCAGCAGTTTGTTCGGTTTTCCACGTTATGCAGACTTTATGCAGAAGTTGGGGAGGATGTGACTAGGTTGTGGGGGATCAAGGAAGTGCGTAGGCGGATCCCAGGATCAGGACTAGGATCAGCGCGCTAAGATCGGCCCAGCGATACGGCAATGGTCTCACGCGTAACTTTTTTGCCGAGTTTTGAAGTAGCAGTCATCTGGCGGTTAGCTTCCAAAAGCTGCTCGATCGCGTCGCGCAGGTTTTCACGCGCTTCTTCAAGAGTATCGCCTTCGGAAATAGCGCCGGGAAGTTCCTCCGTATACGCCACGTAGCCGCCCCCTTCAGCCTCGGGGACTTCTTCGTAAATAGCTGTGAGAACCATGTCCATTGAAGACATTGTAAACCTAAGGGTCTAGCCGGGACCGTTCAACTCCCTGCCCTGGCTTTCTTCACTTCTTCAATCAGCGGGGGAACGATATCGAACAAGTTACCCACGATTGCATAATCGGCGATCTCAAAAATAGGCGCTTCGGAATCTTTGTTTACCGCGATGATGGTCCGCGAGCCCTTCATGCCGACGATGTGCTGGATCGCGCCACTAATGCCGAGCGCGAGATAAAGCTTCGGCGCGACCGTCTGTCCGGACGATCCGATCTGGCGGTCCATGGGAAGCCATCCGTTGTCGCAGATGGGCCGCGAGGCGGCGAGGTCTCCCCCCAGAGCGTCGGCCAGTTGTTTGGCGATCTCGACATTTTTCTGCTCTTTGATGCCGCGGCCGACCGAGACAATAATTTCGGCTTGCGTCAGGTCGACGGCTTGCTTGGCTTCTTTGAACACTTCCTGCGGCTTGTTGCGAACGACTCCATCGGCGATCTCAACACTCACAGTTTCGATTGGCGCAGCGCTCGCGCCGGCCTCAGCCTTATCTCCACGAAACGCTCCGTTCTGGAAAGTGGCAAACCACGGAGCGTCGCTGGTGAAGCTGACATCGGCGGCGAACTTGCCCTGGAACATCTGGCGGGTGAAGACCAGCTTGCCGTTTTCGTGTTTGAAGCCGATGCAGTCGCTGATGACGGCGCGCCCCATCGCGGTCGCGAGCTTCGGTACGAAGTCGCGCACCTGGTAGGTATGCGGCATCAGTACCAACTTGGGCTGCTTAGCGGTGAGGAGTTGCTTGAGCGCGGCAGCGAAAGCGTCGGGCGTGTAAGGCTCGAGCTTCGGCGATTCGACAGCGTAGACTTTCGCCACTTTCTTCGCCGCAACTTCCGCGGCGAAGGTGGATGCGTTGCCCCCGACAACGGCGGCCTCGAGAGTCCAGCCGGTCGCCGCGGCTATCGCCTGGCCGGCAGTGATGGTTTCCCAGGAGACGCGGTTGAGTTTGCCTTCGCGTTGTTCGACGACTACTAAAATGGTATCGGGCATAAGAGCAATTCTCAGTTCTCGGTTCTCAGTTAAGACAGCCTGGCTTCGCTCGGCGGACGGGCGAAGGCGCCCGTCCCCACACGAGTTTTAGCGTTTATAGCACCCGCAACTCATTCCGCAGCTTATCCACCAACTTCTTCGCGATCTCGCTCGGAGTGCCTTCGATGTGCTCGGTCTTCTTCGTCTTCTGCGGCACGTAGAGGCGTTCGATCTTCTGCAGGTTCTCGCCGATCGCCGACTGCACCTCGGCAAGCGCCACTTTCCGCAGCGGCTTGTTCTTCGCCTGCTTGATGCCGATCAGCGTGGCATAGCGCAGCTTGTTGATGCCAGACTGAATGGTCAACACGGCGGGCAGCGGCATGTCGACAAACTGGAAGAACCCGGCTTCAAGTTCGCGCTTCACTCTGATCCCGCCGTCGGTCTTTTCAATCTGCATGATGATGGTGGCATGGGGCCAGCCCAGCAATTCGGCAAGGATGACGCCGGTTTGAGCGTAGCCGTAGTCGTCGGATTGCAGGCCGGTGAAGACTAAGTCGAAGGTCTCGTCTTTGATGGCTGCGGCGAAGGCTTTCGCCGTGTTGAAGGCATCGAGTCCGACGAAGGCATTGTCTTCCAAATGGATGGCTCGATCTGCGCCTTTGGCCAACGCCTCGCGCAGCACCTGCTGGGCGCGGGCCGGGCCGGACGTGATGACCACCACTTCTCCGCCGTGCTTTTCCTTCTGGCGCAAAGCCTCTTCGAGCGCGAACGCGTCAGGCTCGTTCACTTCGTACGAAACGTCCTCGCGGATCCAGGCCGCGGTTTCGTTGAGCTTGAGCGGTGCATCTTTCTGCGGCACCTGCTTCATGCAAACCAGGATTTTCAAAAGATGACTCCTTGGTCCCTGTCGCTTCGACGAGCGATAGGAAAACCAATAAGTATAAATGAGAGGCGAGCAATTGGCACTTGCCCAAAGCCCGAGATCGATCAACCACATAAGGACACGAAGTCACACGAAGGCCCAAATCCCTTTGGATTTCCTTCCTGTACCTTGGTGTCTTTCGTGGTTGAGTCAAGCCTACTCGGTGAAGACCACCGATTGCACGCCGGAGATTTCGAAGCGCTTGCGGCAGCGCATATTCTTGCAGGCCATCAGATCGTCTTTGCGCAGCATGTAGGAACGCGCCTTGGCGAAGCGGGCGCGGTCACGTTCGTCGGCGCGTCCGCCTGGGAGTTGGCGCTTCTTGGTGCGCACCACCCAGGTGACTTCGTACTCGGCGGGCTGGTGACAGTGGGGACAGTTTAGAGTTGCCGGTTTCTTTTCTGTGCGTTCGTCGAAAAAATCGCGTTCTTCCATAGGATTATAGGCCGCTCGTTTTAGTTGTTGACAGCGATCTTTCCATTCGTCGCCAATGCATGCAAATTGTGAAACTTTATTATGGCAGTTTTGCGGCAGACAAAGCTATGGCAATATGTTTGTTATGGCGCGGAAAAAGAAAGTGAAGCGGTTTCAGGCAGTGCAGGCTGTAAAGGAGCTGGCGCGGGAACGTCTGGGCGCGCCGCCAGCGGAAAAGATCGTGATCGAGAAAAAGAAAAAGCCTGAAAAATACAAACCAACGCTGGATACTCTTTTGAGAGAGCCATAGACAAAAGTACCGACCTTGACCCCAGCGCCACTT
>Ga0182030_10018220_pt1 | contig 13485 bp, 12 predicted proteins | sample 812S3MmetaG_FD_121299 | JGI IMG/M metagenome (GOLD analysis project Ga0182030, IMG submission 121299) | Permafrost microbial communities from Stordalen Mire, Sweden - 812S3M metaG (Illumina Assembly) | ecosystem: Environmental > Terrestrial > Soil > Wetlands > Permafrost | place: Sweden... | reverse complement strand
GCGGACGGGACGAACAGCGTGCGGCCCGCGGCGTCAACGCCGGGACGCCGGTAGACCGGCCCGAGCCGGGCCCGCCACAGCCACGGCACACGGCGGTCTCCCGGGCCGGGCGGCATCCGGACGGCGGCCACCTCCCCGGCGGTCGACGCGGCCACGATCACCGGGCCCGCCCCCGGGCCGGCCACGGCGATCCCGGCCTGGACCGCCCCGGTCAGCCTCAGCCGCCAGGCCGGCACCGGGTCGGCGGCGCCGCCGGTCACGCTGAACGGGATGTGCTTTTCCTGCCAGCTGCCGTCCGGGGCCAGCAGCCGCAGTTGCAGGCGGTGCGCACCAGGCACCAGCCGCGGCACGGGCAGCGTCCCTGCCCAGCGCCCGGCGCCCGGACTGCCGGATCCCGCGGCAAGCTCGTGCCAGTCGCCGCCTGCGAGCACGTGCGGATATGTCGACGCCGACACGCTGTGCACCTGCGTGACCGACTCGGCCAGCACCGTGACCGGCAGCCGTCCGCCGGAGGCGACGCCGATGATCACCCGGTACCGGCTCCGCGGGCGGCACCGGGACAGCGGAACGGTGGCCACTGGCAGCGCTGCCTGCGTCCCGTCCGCAGCCACCGTGACCCGGGAGACCACGAGCGCCGGCGCTCCGTCCCGGTCCGGCACCTTTTCTGCCCAGTAGAAGACCGGGCTGCTCAGGACGGGTGCCAGCGTCACCTGGGTCAGGTCGTTGAAGCGCGTGACCTCCTCGCGGTTGATGTGCCCGGCGAAGATGCCGCGGACGTCGTAGCCGCCCACCAGGTCAAGCAGGGCGGCCTGGTCGTCGATGTCATAGTGCCCGGCGCCGACCGGGAAGTGCTGGAACAACAGCACCGGCGTGCCGGTGGCCAGCCCACGCAGGACCCGTTCGAGCCAGCGCAGCCCGCCCTGGCCGTAGTGGCCGGACTCCTGCAGCGCCTGGGTCGGGTCGAGCCCGACGAAGTGCACGCCGCCCGCAGCGAAGGACGACGGCGTCGCGCCGAATTGCGCCTGGTAGCGCCCCTTAGCGGTCGCGTCCCACCGCACCTCGTGGTTTCCCGGCACGTGCCGGATCAGGCCGCTCAGCGCGGCGGGAACCACCTGGCGGTACAGCCGGTATTCATTCGGCAGGCCGGTGTCGGTGATGTCACCGCAGTGCAGCACCAGGTCCGGCGCGAGCCGGGCGATGGCGCCGTACACCTGAGCCAGCCGTTCCGCCGACCCGGGATGCGAGGTGCTGATGTGCGTGTCGCTGACCATGGCGAAGCACAGCGGCTCAGCGGAGCTGGGCTCTCCCAATGGCGTTCCAAACGTGGCTGCGGCCTGCGGTACTAGCCGATGCTAACGCTGGGCCGGGGGGCTACGTTTCGTCGTGCTCAACGAGGAAGACGCGGAACTCCGCGATCGCTTCTTCGGTGTCCGGGCCGAGATCGGGGACGACCGCCATGTCGGTGCCGGTCCAGTAAGCACCGGAGTAGCCATCAGCTGAGGGAACCAGCAGGTGGTGGTGCGCGATCTTGATGTGGTCCCGTACCTCGTTCCAGGTCACCCCCGGCGGCACCAGGCCGATGGCGGGTGAGTCGCTGTCGTCGATGTCCAGATCCTCGAGCATTGCTCTCCCTCCGCGGGCTCCTAGCCTCATCATGGGCACGCAGCGCGGCCCGTTCGGGATGAAAATGAGAAAAGCCGGGCTGGGCAGTGGGATGAGTTTATTATGAGTTATAACTCATGATACGATGCATCTATGATGAGCTATAGTACACATATACATGAGTCCAAGATGAGCTGCAGCACACAATACTGGAATAATCGTGCCTAGGGTGTCTAGCCAGCTGTCTGGACGGAGTCGGGAGCTGCTCGATGGTCACTTTGACGACTGGCAGCACCTCAGAGGGCTGGCACGACCACCACGTGGCTGGGTGCGCACCTTCCGCGAGGCCTTGGGCATGAGCACGGTGGCCCTCGGTGCGCGGCTCGGGATCACCGCGGGAGCAGTGACACGGCTTGAGCAGTCTGAAGCCGCTTACCGGATTCAGCTGGACACGCTGCGCCGCGCCGCCGATGCCCTCGGATGTGATCTCGTTTACCTACTCGTACCGCGCCGCCCGCTAAACGCGGTCGTGCGCGATCGGGCTCGCGAGCTTGCGCGCCGGCAGCTGATGGCTGTCGAGCAGACGATGCGCCTGGAAGACCAGGCCACAGGTAGAACGAAAGAGCTGGAAGACCAACTCGTGAGCCAGCTTCTTGAGCGCGGCGGCCTGTGGAACCTCGACGCCGATGACTGACATACTCGACGAGCCCCCGACGATGCCACGCCGCTCAGCGAAGAGGAGCGCCAGGGCCTGCTTCTCCCGGTGCTTAGTCGCGCCGAGCTGAACCGGGTAGAAGCCGAGAACATCAGCCAGGCTATGTCCTGGCTATTCTTCTCGCGCCGCAAGCTCCGGCCTGGGGCCGTTATAAGGGAAGCCTGGCTCAAACAGTTGCACCGACGGATGTATGGCCAGGTATGGGCATGGGCGGGCCAGTACAGGACGACCGAACGGAACCTGGGAGTGCCCTATTGGCAGGTGCGCATCGACATGCGTGATCTCGAAGCTGACATGGGCGCCTGGCTGACCGACACCAGCGCGACGCGATACGGCCAGGACGAATGCGCGGTCAGATTCGGCTACCGGCTGGTGGTAATCCACCCATTTCCCAATGGAAATGGCCGATGGTCACGCCTGGCTGCGGACGCGCTTGTCGTGGCCCTCGGCGGATCCAGATTTACCTGGGGAGGCGCCTCATTGACCGAGATAGGCCAACTCCGTCGCACTTACATCACGGCACTTCAGGCTGCTGACGCCGCCAGTGACATCGGGCCCTTGATGGCCTTCGCGCGGAGCTAGGGGGCCCGCGTGGCCACGCGGGCCCGGTTAGCGTGTGGGGGGGCCCGCCATGGACCGTTCGGCAGAGATGCTCTTGATTTTAGGCGGGCGACGGAGCGGTTCCGTGGCTGGGAACTGGCAGACTGGGATGATGATGCTGATCGCTACGTGGAATATGGAGCTGGCCGGGCAGCCGTACGGGCTGCCACCAGGCGGACGTGGCTGTCGTGTCCCGGTGCACATCGCTGACGTCGACCGGGTGTGAGGCTGGGGTGAGTGAGTCGCCGGCCTTCGAGGCGCAGGCTGGAGACGCGCCAGTTTCTGAGGAGCCGGCGGGTGAGGCGACGGATCTTGAGGCGGCTGCGGAGCCGGACGACGGCCTGTTTTCCGGGCGGACGGCGTGGGCGCGGCATATGGAGACGCCGCTGCGGACGTTCCTGCGGACCGAGACGGGCAGCGCCTCGGTGCTGGCGGGCGCCACGGTGGCGGCGCTGATCTGGGCGAACATCAGCATTTCCAGCTATGACAAGGTCTGGGCGACCCGGCTGTCGGTGCTGGCCGGCAGTTCGGGGGTGACCCTGGACCTGCGCGAGTTCGTGAACTCCGGGCTGATGGCGTTCTTCTTCCTGGTGGTCGGGCTGGAGGCACGGCGTGAGTTCGACATGGGCGAGCTCCGGGTGCGGAGCAGGCTCGCGCTGCCGTTGCTGGCCGGGCTGGGCGGCATGGTGCTGCCCATCAGCATTTACCTGGTCGCGAACGCCGGGCGGCCGTCGGAGCACGGGTGGGGCATGGCGATGTCGACGGACACCGCCTTCGCGCTCGGCGCGCTTGCCCTCGTCGGCCGCAGGCTGCCTGATCGCGTGCGCACCTACCTGCTCACCTTTTCCGTTGTCGACGACCTGGCCGGAATCGCGGTCATCGCGATCGTGTACAGCGGGCGGATCCACGTCGTGCCGCTGGTGATCGGGCTGGGATTCCTCGCCATCGCCGTGGGCATCAGGGCGCGGCGGGTGCGATACGGGCCTGCGTACCTGATGGTCGGGATCGCGGCCTGGGTGGCGTTCCTCAAGTCGGGGGTCGATCCGATCCTGGTCGGCCTGGTTCTCGGGCTGCTGACCTACGCCTACTCGGCGACCCGGGCTTCGCTGGAGCAAGCCTCCGACGCTTTCCGGCAGTTCCGCGAGCAGCCCACCGCCGAGCTCGCCGTCGCCGCGCGGGGTGGGGTGCGGGGCGCGATCTCGCCGAACGACCGGCTCGCGCAGATCTTCCACCCGTGGAGCAGCTACGTCATCGTCCCGCTGTTCGCGCTGGCCAACGCGGGGATCGTGATCAACGGGAGCTTCCTGGCCCGGGCCTACACCTCGCCGGTCACGCTCGGCATCATCATCGGATACCTGGTGGGGAAACCCGTCGGCACGGCCGGGGCCGCGTGGCTGGTGACCCGGATCAGCCGGGGACGGGTGCGGCCGCCTGTCGGCTGGGGCGCGGTCGCGGGCGCCGGCACGGTCGCCGGGATCGGCTTTACCGTGTCGCTGCTGATCGCGTCGCTGGCCCTGACGGGCACCGAACTGGCCGAGGCCAAGCTCGGCATCCTGTCCGCCGCGCTAGCCGCGTCGGGTCTCACCTGGATCATCTTCCGGCTGGTCAACCAGCTGCCGGCCCGGACGCGGCTGCGCGCGCTGCTGGGCACGGCCGAGGTCGTCACCGACCTGGTGGTCCCGGTGGACCCGGCCAGGGATCATCTGCGCGGTCCGGAGAAGTCCCCGGTCACCGTGGTCGAGTACGGGGACTTCGAGTGCCCGTTCTGCGGGCAGGCCGAGCCCGCGGTGCGAGGGCTGCTTCGCGACTTCGGCGACGTCCGGTACGTGTGGCGGCACCTGCCGCTGAACGACGTCCATCCGCATGCGCAGCTCGCGGCCGAGGCCGCCGAGGCGGCCGGTAAGCAGGGCGCGTTCTGGGACATGCACGACCGGCTCTTTGACCACCAGGGCGCGCTCACCGCACGCGACCTCATCGCGCACGCGGGCGCGATCGGCCTCGACACCGAACGATTCGCCGCCGACCTGCGCAAGCACGCGGGCGCGGCCCACGTCAGCGAGGATGTCGACTCCGCCGACCTATCCGGCGTGTCGGGAACGCCCACCTTCTTCGTCAATGGCAAGCGCCATTACGGCGCCTATGACATCGAGAGCCTGTCGAAAGCGGTTAAATTGGCCATGGCCCGGGCGAAAATCAGCGCCTGAACACCGGCGACACGCCTGATGAGTGAGATCCTTCTGCAGAACCCGAAAGGCGAGGCGTGACTGAGGCAAGGGACACGGCGATCGTGGGAGGGCGGGTCGTCCCGATCGAGGGCGAGCCGGTCGACGGCGGGACCGTCCTGCTGCGGGGCGGAAAGATAGCCGCCATCGAGGGTCCCGGGTTCGCGGTGCCCGACGGGGCGAACGTAGTGGACGCCACCGGGAAGTGGGTGCTGCCCGGCTTCATCGACGCGCACGCCCACGCCGGGGTGTCCGAGGAAGCCGAAGGCTGGGCGGGTCAGGACACCAACGAACGGACCAGCCCGGTCACCGCGCAGGTCCGCGCGCTGGACGCGATCAACCCGGCCGACCTGGGCTTCCGCGCCGCTATCACCGGCGGCGTGCTCGCGGTCAACGTCAACCCGGGCTCGGCCAACCCGATCGGCGGCCAGACCGTGGCGATCAAGTGCTGGGGCCGGACCGTGGATGAGATGGTGCTCCGCGAGCCGGCCGGCCTGAAGTCCGCGCTCGGCGAGAACCCCAAGAGGGTCTACGGGGAGAAGGGCGAGACACCGTCGACCAGGCTGGGCACCGCCGCGGTGATCCGTGGCGCGTTCGTCGATGCCCTGAACTACCAGGCGAAACTGGCCGCGGCGACGGACGACTCCGCGCCGGTGGAGCGCGACCTCAAGCTTGAGGCGCTCGGCCGGGTCCTGCGCCGGGAGATCCCGTGGCGGCAGCACTGCCACCGCGCGGACGACATCGCGACCGCGATGCGGATCGCGCGGGAGTTCGGTTATGACCTGGTGATCGATCATGGCACCGAAGCGCACCTGCTGGCCGATCAGATCGCCGCCGCGTCGATCCCGGTGATCATCGGGCCGCTGTTCACCAGCCGGTCCAAGGTGGAGCTGCGCAACGGGTCGCTGGCCAACCCGGGCAGGCTCGCGGCGGCCGGGGTGCGGATCGCCATCACCACCGACCACCCGGTGGTGCCGATCCACTTCCTGATCCATCAGGCCACGCTGGCGGTCAAGGAGGGCCTGGACCCGGTGACGGCGCTGCGCGCGGTGACGATCCACCCGGCCCAGATCATCGGCTGCGCCGACCGGATCGGCTCGCTGGCGCCTGGCAAGGACGCCGACGTGGTGATCTGGTCCGGCGACCCGCTGGACGTGATGAGCCGGGCGGAGCGGGCTTACCTGGACGGACGCGAGATCTACCGGTACGACTACGAGCGGCGTGAGGGCGTGTTCGCCGCTCTTTAGTTCCGGCTAGCCGGGACGGCCGGTGAGGATATGCCGACTGCGGGAACGGAGGCTGGCGACTATCTGCGCGGGCGCCCGGTCCGGGGAGCCTGCGTCATACGGCGGCTGCGGGTCGTACTCGATGCCGAGCTGGATGGCCTGGGCGGTCTGGTCACCTGCGATCCGCCCGGCGAGCGCCAGGCCCATGTCGAGGCCGGCGGACACGCCCGCCGCGGTTACGTACTTTCCGTCGAATACCACCCGTTCGGTGACCGGGGTCACGCCAAGCCGGCCGAGCTCGTCCAGGGCCAGCCAGTGGGACGTCGCGCGGCGCCCCGTCAGCGGTCAGGCCGCCCGTGTCGTCGGTGATGTGGCCCGCCTGCTCGGCGGCGAAGACCACGTCCGCGCCGGGTAGCCGGCTGAGCACCTGGTAGGGGCCGACCGCGTCGAGCGCGGTGAACCGGTCGAAGAGCAGGATGGCTATCTGCATGACTCTCCTTGAGTTTCTTCGCGGGTAGTTTCTTCGCGGGCGGGGGGCGACGGGCGGAAGCGACGGCGGTACTCGCCGGGGCTGACGCCGAGGGCGCGGACGAAGGCCCGCCGCATCGCTTCCGGGGTGCCGTACCCGCACGAACGGGCCGTCTGCTCGACTCCGTCCGCGGTCTCTTCCAGGCGCCGCCTGGCCGTCTCCAGCCGGACCCGGTCGACGTAGCGCCCCGGCGGCATCCCCACCTCGGCCGCGAACGCGCGCGCGAACTGGCGCGCAGACAGGCTCGCCTGGCTGGCGAGGGCCTGCACCGACAGGTCAGCGGCCGGATGATCGGCGATCCACTGCTGCACGTCACGCAGCGGCTCCCGGTTCGCCAGCTGCCCGGCGAGCTGGGCGCTGAACTGAGCCTGGTTTCCCGGACGGCGCAGGAAAACCACCAGCTGCCTGGCGATATCGAGCGCCGCCGGCCGGCCGAGGTCCTCTTCTACCAGCGCCAGCGCGAGGTCGATGCCGGCGGTGACGCCCGCCGAGGTGGCAACGTGGCCGTCGCGGACGAAGATCGGATCCGGGTCCACGATGATCCGCGGGAACCGCGCCGCCAGAGCGTCGCAGTATGCCCAGTGGGTGGTTACCTTGCGCCCGTCAAGCAACCCGGTCTCGGCGAGCAGGAACGCGCCGGTGCACACCGATACCAGGCGTTTCACGGACGGACCGTGGGTACGCAGCCACCCGACAAGCTCCGGGGCCGGCCGCCGCGATCCCTCTCCCCCGGGAACGATCAGCAACTCCGGTCCGCCTTCGGGCGGACCCAGCACCCCGACCTCCCGCAGGTCCCTGTCGGGCGCTAGGCGCAGACCGCTCGAGGTACGCACCGTGACGCCCCCGAGGCTCGCGGTGCGAATGTCATAGCGGGGGCCGTCACCACGATGCGTGCACCAGCGGTTCGCCCCGTCGAACACTTCGAGCGGTCCGGTGACGTCCAGGGCCTGGACTCCGTCGAACAAGACGATCAGCACCGTGCGCATGCGTCCCAGTCTGATGCCGTCCGGCTATGGCAGCAAGGACGAATACCCCACCTTTCACGCCATAGCGGGGACAGCTATGGCTGGAGGCGGGCCGCCAGACCGTCCAGGTCGGCGACGGTGACGGTGAGCGCGGGATGGCCCTTTCTCCGCAGCGGGGAGGGCACTGGCTCACGGAAGTGAACGCAGACGCCCGCGGACCCGTTGGTCCCGAACGTCAGGCCTTTATCGGCGAGGGACAGCCTGGCCCCCGCGGCCGTCCACCAGCGGTAACCGCGGGTGACGTGCGCCTCGTCGATGTTGCCGAGTGGGGTCTCCAGCCGGAAAAACCCGAACCTCGCCAGGAAAGTCCCGTCGTCGGTGAGGGTGACGCCGTCCCGGCCCGGGCGGAAGCCGAAGGGGAGATAGAAGGGCGCCAGCCGTTTATCCACGGCGAAGGAGAAGAACTCGGCCATGACACGACCCTAGGCGACGGGCGGCCGGCTCGGATCAGCGGTGCCGGCCGGCGCGCTGCTGCGCCGCCGGGTCGGTCAGGCTACCGGGCGGAGCGTGCCGACCGTGATGTGGGGCCAGCTGAGCAGGTTGAAGTTCAGCAGGACGGTCTGCGTGTACTGCAGCTGGTGGACGACCGGGTCGCCCTCGATCGTCTCTAGCCAGAAGGTGGCATTCACGCTCGCGCTGACCGCATTCGGGCCCCCGCCGCCACCCTTCAGGAAAGCCGTGTTCGCGGTGCCGCCGCCCAGGATCGGGGCGTCGTTGGTGTTGACGTGCAGCGTCGTCGTTTCGGTGATGTGCTCGCCCGCGATCGCGGCCTGCAGGACGCTGTTGGGGTTGCTGACCATTTCCTGCGTGACGCCGGTCAGCCCGGCGCCTGAGGTCCGGAAGCTGCTGGCCGCGGTCAGGGTCTCCTCGGCGAAGTCGAACAGGGAGAGCGGCTGGCCGATCGTGAAGGGCTTGATACTGACGCCCGGGATGGTCGGGGCCCCGGCCGCCGTGCTGGCGGTACCCTGAGCCACGATCGCCGTGCCGTGCGGGATGGAGGCCAACCGGGCGACGGTGGGGCCTTCGGCGGGGTCGGTGGTCTTCGGCACGGCCAGCCACAGGCCCGGCTCGATGTGCAGTCCCGCCTTCAGGTTCGCGTCAGAAATCTGCTGCAGGTAGGTCAGGCCGAACATGTTGATGTCGGGCTGCAGCAGGCCGCGATTGGGTATCGACCCGCTGATCGGGCTGAATTCGAGCTGCTCGCTGGTCACGTTCAGCTCGAGGAAGTGATCCTCCGCCGCGAAATCGGGCCGCCAGATGAGGTTGAAGCCCTTGCCGCTCCACTTCCCGACCAGACCGGCGAGCGGGCCGAGCGGGCTCGCCACCTCCGGGAACGGAGCTCGGACCTCGTTCTCCACGGCCGGCAATGGCTGGAAAGAAAAATCTGCTGCCAGTTCCATGACACCCCCACAATGAGCTGACCCAGAGGCGCGGTAGACATGCGATTAAATCGGCAGTTATGCCCCGCGCGGCAGCTCATACTTCACCTGCGCCGGAGGAAGTGTCAAGGACCGAACCAGGTGTGGCGCGGGTCCCTGCGCTAATCCCGGCGCCACGCGAAAACCGGGCCCCGGGCCCGGAGATGCACCGGCGCGCCGACGGGCAGCTGGGGCCCGCCGGTAATCCGCACCATAATCGTCCGGCCGTCGGCGTCACGATCGGGCCGGACGTGGACAACGGCATCGTGACCGTGGTAGCCGAACGCCGTCACCCGGCCGGGCACCCCGTCCGCGCTTGGCTCCAGTTCGATCTGCTCCGGCCGGACCAGGACGGTGACCTGGCCCGCGCCTGCCAGGGCGGTCGCGGCGGCGTCCAGCGGAAGGCTGCCCAGGAGCGTCTTCACGACTCCCCCGTTGAGCACTCCCTCGAGCAGGTTCGCGTCTCCGATGAAACTGGCCAGCTCGGGGTCCGCGGGCCGGCAGTAGAGGTCTTCGGGCGTCGCGCACTGCGCGATCTTCCCATCCCGCAGCGCCGCGACCCGGTCGGCCACCGAAAGCGCCTCATCCTGGTCGTGGGTCACCAGGACCGCGGTAGTGCCGGAGCGGCGGAAGATGTCCTGGACGTCAGCGCGGACGCTGGCGCGCAGGTGGGCGTCCAGCGAAGCGAACGGCTCGTCGAGCAGCACCACCGCCGGCTCGATGGCCAGGGCCCGGGCTAGCGCGACGCGCTGCTGCTGGCCGCCGGAAAGCTGGTGCGGGTACCGCTTGCCGAACCCGCCCAGGCCCACCGCCTCCAGCATGTGGGCCACCTTGGCGCCCCGTCGCTCCCGGGCGGCGAGCCCGAAGCCGACATTGGCCTCGACGGTCAGGTGCGGGAACAGGGCGCCCTCTTGCGGAACGTAACCGATGCGGCGCCGTTCCGGCGGGGTGTGAACGTCGGGGCCATCGACCAGGACGTCACCGATCCTGATGGTGCCGGCGTCCGCCCGGTCGAAGCCGGCCATCAGCCGCAGCAGCGTCGTCTTCCCGCTGCCGGACGGACCGAGGATGGCCGTCAGGGACCCGGCTGGCACCTCCAGGTCCACGCCGGTCAGGACCGGGTGAGCGCCGAAGGCCTTGTGCAGGCCGCTAACCGCCACTTGCCGCATGCCCTCATCCTCGCGCTTGAGCCGGGCGATTGAAGAACCGGCCCAGGATATAGCTTGGCACGGCCGCGACAATGATCATGACCAGGGCGAACGGCGCGGCCTGGCTGTAGGACAGATTGCTCTCATAGGACCAGAACTGGGTCGCCAGGGTCTGCGCGCCGGTCGGGATCAGCAGCAGCGTCGCGGTGAGCTCGGTGATCACCGACAGGAACACCAGGCAGAACGCGGCTACCAGGCCGGGCCCGGCGAGACGAACCGTCACCCGGACCAGCACCGCCAGCCGGCGCTTTCCCAGCGACCTGGCCACTTCGTCGAGGCCGGCCGGCGCCCGGGCCAGCGACGCCTTGACCCCGACCAGCGCCAGCGGGAAAAACATGATCGCGTAGCAGGCGATCAGCAGCATCGTGGTCCCGTCGCCGAACCCGGCCAGGTAGCGTTCGGTGAAGTAGGACAGGGCAAAGGCGATAACCACGCCCGGCATGCCCAGCACCAGATAGGTACTGCGCTCGAGCAGCCGCCGCATGCGCCCGCTGTGCCGGATGGCCAGCAGGGCCACGGGAAACGCCATGACCGTGGCCAGGGCCGCCGCTGATCCGCCGTACAGGGCCGTGTGCCCGCCCGCGTCCGCCAAAGATACGTTCGCCCCGCCAGAAAGCGCCGGGGGAAGACCGTCCGCCATCCAGTACAGGGCCGCCCCGATCGGCACGCCGAGCGCCAGCAGGGCGAGCGCGGCGAACAAGGCCAGTGCCGGCCAGCGGAGCCAGCCGAGCTGCTGGGGCGGGTTTACCCGCTGGGTCATCGGGCCAGACCGGCTGACCTGACCCCGGCCACGGAGCATGCCCTCTCCGGCCAGGATGAGCAGGCTCAGCACCACCAGCACCAGGGAGAGCGCGCACGAGGCGGCGAAGCTGTACCCGTTGAACTCGGAGAAGATCTCGGTGGTGAAGGTCTGGTAGCCAAGGATCTCGAAGGCACCGTACTCGGCTAGGAGCACCAGGGCGACCAGCAGGCAGCCGCCGAGGATGGCGCCCTTGGCCTGGCCGAGCGTGATCCGGACAAAAGTGCGGACGCGGCCCGAGCCCAGGCTTCTGGCCACTTCCTCCTGACCGGGGTCTGCGCCGCGCAGGCTGGCCGCCACCGGCAGGTACACCAGGGGGTAGACGGCCAGGGTCATCACGATGAACGCGCCCAGGAAACCGTGCGCCCACGCCCACAGCGAGTTCCAGCCGAAACTCACCACGAAATCCGGGATCGCGAGCGGCACCACGACGAGCACGGCCCAGACCCGGCGCCCGGGCAGGTCGGTCCGTTCGACGCACCACGCGGCGGCGGTCCCGATAACCGCGCACGCCACGGTGACCACGACGGTGAGCCGGACGGTGTTCCAGAGCAGCGAGCGGGTCAGCGGCCGGAAGATGAGGTGCGCCACATCCGAGACGCCGGCGCCGTGGGCCTCGATCAGCAGGAAGACCAGCGGCAGCGCCAGGATCGCCGCCACCAGCGAGCTGATCGTGAGCAGGGCGACGGGGCGGCGGGCGCGTCCCCGGGTCGGAACGGCCTTCTCGCTGCGGCGATCAGCCAGCGTCCCGGCCGCCATCAGGGGTTCTCCGGTGCCGGGCGGCTCACTGCAGGCCCGCCTTCTGCAGCAGGGCGATCGCCGTCGAGCCGTCGCCGAGATCAGCGATCGTGATCGAGTTGGGCGCAAGCTGATCGAACGGCGTCTCCGGCGCTGATGTCATTACCCCGTCCGCGAGCGGGTACTCGTAGCTCTGCTCGTTGCCGGAGGCCCGCGCGATGATGTCCTGACCCTGCGCGGCGACCAGGAAGGCGATGAACTTCTGCGCGGTCGCCTGGTGCTGGCTTGACTTCAGCACCGCCGCGCCGGAGACGTCGATCACGTAGCCCGGATCGTGGGGGGCGAAGTAGGTGATCAGCGAGTGCATCCCCGACGCGCCAATCTCGGCCTTGAGCCGGTACCAGTAGTACTGGTTAATGACGCCGAAGGCGACCTGGCCCCGGTTCACCTCATCGGCGATGGTCTCATTGTCCGGGACGATGTGGCTCGCGGCGTTCGACTTGATGCCGTCTAGCCAGCTGAGCGCGGCCGCCTGGCCATAGGTCCGCAGCACCGAGGTGACGATCGGCTGGAAGTCGGTCTCCTCGGGGGCGAAGGCGAGCTTGCCCTTGTACTTCGGGTTGGCGAGCTGCAGCACGCTGGTCGGAAGCTGGCTCTTGGCGATCAGCGACGGGTTGTAGATCAGCACGCTGACCCGCGCGGACACGCCCACCCAGTCCCCGGCGGGCGAGCTGTACGTGGCCGCCACCTTCGCTAGCGTGCTCGAGTCCACCGGGGCGAGCAAGCCCTTGTCCTGCAGGAACTCAAGCGCGGGCGAGTTTTCTGTGTAGAAGACATCAGCGGGTGAGTGCGAGCCTTGCACCGCGATCAGGTCAGCGAGCTGGTCCTCATCGTCGTCACGGACGTTGACGGTGATCCCGGTCTGCTTCTCGAACGCGGTCACCAGCCCGTCGGTGGTCTGTTCGTGCTGGCCGCTGTAGAGCGTGATCGACTGCGCGGAGGGATCAGACGCCCCGCCCGAGGAGGAGCCGCAGCCGGCCAGCACCCCGGAGCTGCAGGCGCACACCAGCAGGACCACGCCGATGGGCATCGCGCGCCTGGCCAGCCGGCCCAGGTCCGCGGTCTTTCGGTTCGTCATCTACCCTTCTCCGTGTGGTGACCGCTGCGCTGTGAGACTGAGCACAGGGAACCCAGCGCTACCGACCCAGGCCTGCCGAAAGCTTAGCTTAGGCTAACCTAACAAGCTGCGCCAGTACCATCATGAGACAGCCGGCTGCGCCGCGGCGCCCGCGCCTGTCGTTGCGTTTAGTCCTTCCTAGCCGGCTCGGCTGGGAATTTACGGCGGAGCCGCGACGGCGGCTAGGGCATTTGGTCCTCGTGCCGCTCGCGATGGGGCGAACCGG